>Ga0207655_1003133_pt1 | contig 12512 bp, 8 predicted proteins | sample KBSM44metaG_FD_184398 | JGI IMG/M metagenome (GOLD analysis project Ga0207655, IMG submission 184398) | Miscanthus rhizosphere microbial communities from Kellogg Biological Station, Michigan, USA - KBS M4-4 metaG (SPAdes) (version 2) | ecosystem: Host-associated > Plants > Roots > Rhizosphere >...
TGCCGGGAACGACGAACTGCCCAGTTCCACCTCGACGCGCTCCATGGGAATGCCGGTCAACTGGCTGACGGTCTGCGCGACGATGGTGTAAGTGCCGGTGCCGATGTCCTGCAAGCCGCACTGAGCCAGGGCCGTGCCATCGGAACGCAGAATGACCCGCGCATCGGTAGGCACCTGATAGGCTTCCCAATTGCAGGCGCCCATGCCGTAACCAATGATTTCATCGCCTTCGCGCATCGAACCGACTTCAGCCTTGCGCGCGTGCCAGCCAAACCGTTCGGCGGCCTTGTCGATGGCTTCAGGCAAGTGATTACTGGACCACGGCAGGCCCGCGCTCTGATCCTTGTCAGAGAGGTTCAGCTTGCGGAATGCCAGAGGGTCCATGCCACTGGCCAAGGCCATTTCATCAATGGCCGACTCCAGTGCAAACAGGCCCGGGGCCGCGCCCGGCGCGCGCATGGAGGTCGGCGTCCCGCGGTTGATGGGGCTGATCTTGTGGCTGACCAGCACGTTATCGCAGGCATACAGGCTTTTGGTTACGCCACCGCAGTTTTCGGTGTAGTCATCGAGCATCGAGGTGTTGTTGAACGACTCGTGACGAATCGATACCAGCTTGCCGCTCGCATCGGTGGCCAGACGCAGGCGCTGGCGAGTTTCCGGACGGTGCCCCACCGTGGTGAACATCTGCGCACGCGGCAGCACTAGCTGCACCGGTCGCCCGGTGACTTTCGCAGCGGCGCACGCTGCGACCGAATGCGGCCACGGCCACAGCTTGCCGCCAAAGCCCGAGCCTATGAAGGGCGCGCGTACTTCCACCCGGTCGGGGGAAAGGTCAAAGACGTTGGCCAGCAGGTTGCGGTGGTTGACCACGCCCTGGGTGCTTTCATAGACAAACAGCTTGCCGTCCTGCCACCACGCGGTGCTGGCGTGCATTTCCATCGGGTTGTGCACTTCGACCGGCGTGGTGTAGGTCTGATCGACTTTCACTTTTGCACCGTCGAAGGCGCTGTCCGGGTTGCCCCGATTGTGCCCTGCGCCGCCATCGCGGGCGCCGTTGACGCGCATACCTTCGTCAAGGTCCTTGACCGCTGGACGCTCGTCATAATCAACCGTCACGCGATAGGCCGCCGCCCTCGCCTGCTCGAAGCTTTCGGCCACCACCAGAGCGACAAACTGGCCAGGGTAATAGACCCGGTCATCCTCGAACGGCAGGCGATGCTCGTCGGCCTTGCTGGCCGAAAGCATCTTGGCGAAGCTCAGCTTGGTGTTCGGAGTACGGTGCAACGAGGGGAAGTTGTCGTGGTGAAAGATATCGACCACGCCAGGCATCGCCTTGGCCTGCTGATCCTTTATCGCCACCACGCGCCCGTTGGCGATGGTGCTGTAGACGCCATAGGCGTAAAGCATCTTGCCCATCGGATGGTCCGCGGCATAGCGCGCCTGACCACTGACTTTCTTGCCGCCGTCGATACGACGCTGCGGCACACCAATGATGTTTTCACTCATGAGAAATTCCTAGGCCGTGAGGTCACGAAGGTTGCGGACGATGACCTGCTGTCCCAGCGGGATCTTGAAGGCGTTGTGTTCATAGCCCCGCGAGCCCTTCATCGCTAACGCTGCGACCTGCGCAAAGGTGTCAAGGTCGGCACGCTGACCGATCAGCGCACGTTCGGCGTCCAGGGCACGCCACGGCTTGGTGCCCACGCCGCCCAGTGCAATGCGCGCATCGGTAATGCGCTTGCCGTCCATCACTAGAATCACGGCGCTGGACGCCAGGGCGAACTGGTACGAAGTACGGTCGCGCAACTTCAGATAAGACGAGCGGCTGCCTGACAGCGGCGCGTCGAGGGTCACATGGGTGATGAGCTCATGGGGCGCCAGCGCGTGTTCGCGCTCTGGCGTATCACCAGGCAGCAAATGAAAGTCAGCGAACGGGATATCCCGCGAGCCATTGGCGCCCTGAACGGTAATCTGCCCGCCGATGGCCGCCATGCCGACACACATGTCTGACGGATGCGTGGCAATGCAGTGCTCGCTGGTGCCCAGCACTGCGTGCACACTTCGGTTCATCCCGCCGATGGCTGCACACCCGGAGCCCGGCTGGCGCTTGTTACAGGCTGAAATACCATCGCGAAAATACGGGCAGCGCACACGCTGCATGAGATTGCCGGCGGTGGTCGCCTTGTTGCGCAATTGAGTCGACGCACCGGCAAGGATCGCTTCGGACAGAACCGGGTAGCGCTGCTGCACCAGCGGGTGGCTCGCCAGGTCGGTATTGCTGACCAGCGCGCCGATGCGCAGACGGCCATCCGGCAGCGACTCGACCTGCTTCAACGCCAGATGATTGATGTCCACCAGTTGCTGCGGTTGCATCACGTCGAGCTTGACCAGGTCCAGCAGTGTGGTGCCACCGGCCAGATAGAAGCGTTGCCCTTCACCAGACGCTGTGCTGAAAGCCTGCGCGGGCGAAGCGGCACGAGCGTAGTCGAAAGTTCGCATCAGGCAGCACCTCCCATTTTCGAGCGCGCGGATTGCACGGCAGACAGAATGTTCTTGTAGGCACCGCAACGGCAGATATTGCCGCTCATGGCTTCTCTGACGCTGGCGTCGTCGGACGGAATGTTCGGGTCCTTGAGAATCGCGACCGCGCTCATGATCTGTCCGGAGGTGCAATAACCACACTGGTAGGCGTCGTGTTCCCAGAACGCTTCCTGTACCGGGTGCAGCTTGCCGTCCTCTGCCAGCCTTTCGATGGTGGTAATGCTGTCGCCCTGATGCTGAACGGCGATCGACAGACAGGAGTTGATCGCCAGGCCGTTGACCAGCAGCGTGCAGGCGCCGCACTGGCCGTGGTCACAGCCCTTCTTGGTGCCGGTCAGTTGCAGGCGGTCACGCAGCACATCGAGCAGAACGGCATTGGCCGGCACGTTCAGGGTATGAACCTGGCCATTGACCTTCAACTGGATGCGCTGCTCACCCGCTGCGGGCGCGTCACTGTCTTCGACCACGGGGGCCGCAGGTGCCAAAGGCGCCGCCTGCAGCAGGCCATCGGAGGGGATCCAGGTAGACAGCGTGGCCGCAGCAATGCCGGAGGCACCGAACTTCAGAAAGTTTCGGCGTGAGGGCTGCACGGCGCTGCTGTCGACAGCAGTTTCCTTGTGCTTCTTGGGTTCGGTCATCAGGATCACTCGGTAATAGCCGGCGCTGCTGGAAAGCGCCGGGCGTTATGGTGTGGTCAGCGGCCCGGGCGTACTCCTGCTCACTGACGTGCTGCCTTTATTTTCAGGGGGTAATCAAAGCCAAAACGCTATCACCCGTTATAAGTGTTTAACTGGTCTGCGCTTCTAAAGTTCCAACTGTTTGACGGACGTCTGTATCCGAACATTGCGACCACAGGCATGGCAGCCGTATAAGGACCCTAACAGGAGGTCGAAGCGCTGATTAGTCATGCAGATCCACACGCCGTTATGAGCCTGGCTCATGAATGCCAACGGCCGCATGAGCGCACTTTTCGGGGAGAGTTTCAGATCGAGTGAGGGCCATGTCCGCCTGACGGCTAAAGACCCGGGCGAAAAAGCCGATACAGACAGGCAGTGGAAGGCTGTGAAGTGTCTAAATCAAGGCATTCGTGGCTAATTTGATGATGGCATCTCGCAACGGGGGTGCACATTATGCGAAAATACCGCGTCTTTGCCGGTATGCCACCGAGAGTGTGTCGCAGCACGCGTACATAAAATTGCGCGTCGAGCGTGCCTCCGTGCTCCGATGCGGCGTCTCAGACTCCGTGAACAGGCTGACCAGGTGTGTCTTCGCAAGTCGCTCAGGGGCAAGACCCTCGGGCATCGCAGCGCACCAACAGAGCAAATGTCACTCATGACGCTGAATCCAATGATGATAAGAAGTCAGCGCAGCAGGACATAAATTGAGGTCTCGAGCGGTATTATATTGGCCTTGTATGTCCACCTCTAGTCCCTGTGGGTGCGAGTGTTTGTCGCAGGCTTCAATGCATGTGACGAGCCGTTTCCCAGGAGTAGTCGGCGGATGGCGTTTATCAGATGGATGACAGAATGTTTAAAAAAGTGAACACGGCCCTCCTGGGTCTGGCCATTTCCATGGGCCTGATGCCCGTGCAGGCGGCTGAAACCAAGAAAGTCGACGTGCTGCTCGTCGGCGGCGGCATCATGAGTGCCACCCTCGCCGTCTGGCTCAACGAGCTGGAGCCGAGCTGGTCGATGGAAATGGTCGAGCGTCTCGACGGCGTCGCCGAAGAAAGCTCCAACGGCTGGAACAACGCCGGTACAGGTCACTCGGCCCTCGCCGAACTGAACTACACCCCTGAAGACAAGAACGGCAACGTCGACATCTCCAAGGCCATCGAGATCAACGAAGCGTTCCAGATCTCCCGTCAGTTCTGGTCCTGGCAGGTCAAGACCGGCGTCCTGAAAGACCCGCGCTCGTTCATCAACTCCACGCCGCACATGAGCTTCGTGTGGGGCGACAACAACATCCAGTTCCTGCGCAAGCGTTACGCAGCATTGCAAGCCAGCCCGTTGTTCAGCGGCATGCAGTACTCCGAAGACCACGAGCAGATCAAGAAGTGGGTCCCGTTGATGATGGAAGGTCGTGACCCGGCGCAGAAGCTGGCCGTGACCTGGAGCCCGATCGGCACCGACGTCAACTTCGGCGAGATCACCCGCCAGTTCGTCGCCAATCTGAAAGCCAAGCAGAATTTCAATCTGCAGTTGTCGAGCGAAGTCGAAGACATCAATCACAACGACGACGGCACCTGGCGCGTCAAGTACAAGAACCTGAAAGACGGTACTGTCACCGAGACCGACACCAAGTTCCTGTTCATCGGTGCCGGCGGTGCAGCCCTGCATCTGCTGCAGGAATCCGGTATTCCTGAAGCCAAGGAATACGGCGGCTTCCCGGTCGGCGGTTCGTGGCTTGTCACTGACAACCAGACCCTGGCCATGCAGCATATGGGCAAGGCCTACGGTATCGCGTCGACTGGCGCGCCACCCATGTCGGTTCCGCACCTGGACACCCGTGTTCTGGATGGCAAGCGCGTGATCCTGTTTGGCCCATTCGCAACCTTCTCGACCAAGTTCCTGAAAAACGGTTCCTATTTCGACCTGCTGACCAGCACCACCACGCATAACGTGTGGCCAATGACTCGCGTCGGTATCGAACAGTACCCGCTGATCGAATACCTCGCTGGTCAGGTGATGATGTCTGACGACGATCGCTTCGCTGCCCTGCAGCAGTACTTCCCGAACGCCAAGAAAGAAGACTGGCGCCTGATGCAAGCCGGTCAGCGCGTACAGATCATCAAGCGTGACGAAGAGAAAGGCGGCGTCCTGAAGCTGGGTACCGAAATCGTTGCTTCCAAGGACGGCAGCATTGCCGGCCTGCTGGGTGCTTCGCCAGGTGCCTCGACTGCAGCGCCGATCATGCTGGGCGTGCTTGAGAAAGTCTTCAAGGACAAGGTAGCGACTCCGGAATGGCAGGCAAAACTGCACCAGATCGTGCCTAGCTACGGCACCAAGCTGAACAACAATCCGGACCGTGTTGCCGAGGAATGGGCTTACACATCCGAAGTTCTGCAGCTGACACCGCCACCACCGGTGAACAAGACAGGTAATGCTCCAACACCTGCACCTGCTGCCCAGCCAGCGAAAAGCAATCCAGCCAGTGACATGGCGCTCTAAGGCTTTCACAGCTTGAGCAAAGCCCCGCCAGACCTTGTCTGGCGGGGCTTTTTTTTGCACGCCGTTGCGCGGGCAATCCCTGCCCACACGAAAACAGGTCGAACTCTTCGCGTCGTTCGTTCCTCCAACCAGAACGACACACACCGAGGAACTGCAATGAGCACGCATACCGACAAGCCTTCCAGCCACACGCCTGAACAGTCCGCGCCGACGACAGACCAGTCCGGCAAGCCGGTCGATGTGGTGCACAAGGACATTGCACAGGAGAACCCCGCCACCGAAAGCGTGGACAAGGTCATTACCCCGACTTCCCTCAAGGAAAAAGAGCAGGATGCCGAAACGCTTCGTGCTAAAAACCGTGAGCTTGAGCGCAAGCTGAATGGCCAGGGCTGATTGCCCAAGCGGGCCTATAGCAACCCAGTATTTGCCGATAACTCGCTAAAAAACGGCAGGCAGGGCCTTAAAGGCCCACACCTGCCAACTTGCAGGCATTTCCCCGCCATCGTCAGTTAAAGCTACGCGTCCAACGGGCACCTGTTATGGTGACCCACTTCCTTCCATCTCTGGCTTGTATCAGCAGAGCGCGTCATCCAGGTCTCCACGCCGCACTTTCGCGGCAACCCCGCATTTTCTTGCGCTGTCCATCCGGGCCGCTGGCCGCCCAAATTCCCGCTGCGGCCGACAGAAAACATCTGAATCGCGTTCAGCCTCGAACGACTGCACTTCGTATCAAGCAGCGGCTGGCTGTTCCCGGTTGAAAAACCCTATGGAAGGAAACAGGCGGTTGCAACCACCGTAAAAGTTGGCCTGCGCTTGATACGCCGCAACATCGAGCGAGAACTCAAAGGCCAGGCCGACATTCAGCTCGCCCTCACAGGGATCATCTGGTCAATGCTGATTCCCTGGCCAGACAAACCGGAAAGCCACTTATGAGCTCAGAATCGGAAGACCAGACCTCGCTCCCCAAAGTACTGTTGGTAGAAGACGAGACCATGCTCGCCACGTTGATGGAGATGATGCTCGATGACCTGGGTTTCGCGACCGCCTACCACGCCAGCACGCTGAACGAAGGCATTGAATATGCGCGTAACGGCGAGTACGACCTGGCCATCCTGGATATCAACATTATCGGCGGAGACTCGTTCCCGATAGCCGCAGCCATTGCCGATCGCGGCATACCCTTCATGTTTTGCTCGGGGTACGGGCGGCTGGGGATACCTGACGCGTGGCTCGACCGGCGATGCGTCGCCAAACCGTTCAGTGCCGAGCAACTGAGCCAGGCTTTGAGTGAGCTGCTTGAGACCTGACTCGCTACGTCGATCGGCGTCAGAAAGCAGGCCGGGGCGCTCCGGCCTGACCACTCCGATTATGAAGCGATGGTGGTTTCTTCCGGCCCCGGCCACTCGCTGTCCGGCACGTCCATGAGGGTGCCGTTCTTGACTCCATCGATCTCGTACTGGGTCAGGTAGTCCCTGAGGTGATCGGAAAACCGGTCGACACGGGTCTCCTGTTTGCCCTCCTCGATCATGCCGGGAATCAGCAGCGCCACAGCGCCCACCCCGGCGGCGGCCAGTCCCAGAGTGCCGGCCAGCAACGGCAAGGCGCGCACCACACTGCCCGTCAACTGCAGGACGCCTGCTGCGCCCTCTGCCGCTGATGCCAGACCGGCCATCGCGCCCAGGGACCCGGCCGTGATGCTCATACCGCCGGCGACCAGCTCGCCTCTCCTGATCGATTTCACACCGTCAAAGATGCCATAGGCCCCTGCGGCCACTCCGGCCAGGCCACCCAGCCCTTTGGCAGCGTTTTCCAGTTTCGACAGGTTGGTGGTTATTTCCTTGTAGATGTCCGGCTCGAGCATATCCTTGATGTCCTTGAACATCGTGGTGACATTCTTGACGCCGCCCTCGGTCAGCAAGGTAGCGCTTTGCACCGAACCTGTGGTGATGTCGACGATCTGCCGATCAGTCAGCGCCCCCGCGCCATTTGCCCCCTTGGCGATGGTGATGCCGGCCATGAACAGACCGCTGACACCATGCAGGACTCCGGCACCGGAAGCAGCCTTGATCGAAGAGTTGTCACTGAACAGGCCCAGTTCGGAAATGGACTTGGTGCCCTGACGCAACAGATCCCAATTCCCTCGGAATACGCCCAGAATCTGGTCGGACGTGGCCGGCTTGCCGTCGGCATTGGTCAGCAACTCGGGGTTGCTTTCACTGATCTGGTCGATCAGCGACCTGACTTTCGCCTCGTCCAGTGTATCGCCGCCATCCTTGCCAAAAGCCTTCTTCAGATCCTCGAAACTGGCGTCCTTGAAGACGTTGTTCTGGGCAATGGCGGTGTAGTTTTCAGTCAGCTTGTCGTCGTATTTCCCTGTGAACTCCGGGTTCAGCGCAGCGTTATACATCGCCACTTCCATGCTGAACTGGCTGGTTGCCACTTCGAAGCTTTCAGTCTTCAACAACTCGTTGAGTCGCTCGCCCGAGACCAGCGTTTTCTCGTAGAACGATTCGAAATCCTTATTGTGCGCCGACTTTTGCACGGCCTTTTGAATTTCACCCGGATCACTCAAACCCAGAGACTCCTGAACGCTTTGAGCCGAGCTGTAGAACCGGGCCAGAGCCGTCTGCTGATCGGTCTTGCCGTCCTTGGTGTTGGCGTCCCACAGCTTGTCGAGGGCTTTGCCGGTCTTGATGTCATTGTCGTAAGTGCCTTGCAAGGCGCTTTTCAGCGCGTCGCTGCCCTCCAGCACTTTGCTCAATTCGCTGGTCGCGTTGTCGTTGTAGAACGTGACCACCTCGGGGTCCTTTTCGAGCAACGAGATATGCTCGTTGACGTCATCGAGCAGCTTTTGCGGGTCGGGATGACTGCCTACGTTGTTGGCAATCTGCACCTGAGACTTGTCGTCCTTCCACATGCCCGCACCGCTGCCCTCGACAATCAGGCTCTGGGCCGCCTTGAGTTCCTGCAGGACTGCGGCCTTCTGCTCTGCGGTGTAGTTCTGCGGATGCTCGAACACATCCTTGTCGAGCGCGTCGGTGTTGACCTTGTTGAGCAGATTGCCCTCTGCAACGGCTTCCAGCAGCGTGCCCACGGCACCGACGTCTTTTGGCGCGCTATTCTTGAGGAAAGCCTGAATGTCACCGCGGCTGGCCTTGCCATCGGTGCCTTGCTCGAGCGGGCTTTTAGCATTATCGAGCAGCGCAAAGGCGCCGGGTTGCGACCAGAAGTCCAGCGCCTCCCTGACCTCCTTGCCGAGCTGCGGATGCGTGTCCCGGTAGGTCGCCAGCGCCTCGGCGGTCAGGTCCGCAGAACCGGTCTTGCCCTTGATCGCGTCATGGTTCTCGTCGAGGATTGCCGCGTAGCGGGCGATTTGCTTCGAGGCCTCATCAGCATCGGGACTGGCTTTCAGAAAGTCCTTGTAACTGCTGATGTCTTCGGTCTTTTTCAGCGCCGGCAGTGCATCGAAGCCCAGTTTGCCGAAGTCCTGCAAGCGTCCAGCCTCGGTGCCATGTTTCGCTTCGGCGCCTTTGGTGAAGCCGTCGACTCGACTGTTGAACGCATCCCCGCCAGACTGAATCTCACCCTTCTCGTTGTACATCGTCACCCGGTCGAGCACCTGAACCGCGCGAAAGGCTGCATTGGCGTCCTTTTCGAAATCTCCGACGCGTTCCTTGAGCATGTCCTTGACGCCGCTCTGATTGCCGAGATCCCTGAGCAACGGATTGGCGTCGATGATCTCTTGTGCCGAGCGCGTGTCGTCCTTGGGCAGCTCCCACAGAAAGCCCAGTTTTTTGGCCTGTTCGCGGGCCTGGGTGTTGTCGCCAGCCGCCGAAATATTGCTCAATTGACCCGAGAGGCTGGAGAAACCGTGCTTGCCAAAATCCTGCAGACGACCGGCTTCGGTGCCGTTACGGGCTTCGCCGCTTTTGGTGAAACCATTGATCCTGCCGTTGGCCACGTCACTGCCGACAATTCGTCCTCCACTGCTATCGAACTGTTCGATATGGGCCAGCACCTGAGTGGCTCGATAGGCTGCATCTGCGTCGGTATCGAAGTCGCCGACCTGCTCTTTGAGCATGTCCCTGACGTCACTCTGATTGCCCAGGTTTTTGAGCAAAGGGTCACCGTCGACGATACTTCTGGCGTCCCTTTCATCACCCTTCGGCCGCTCCCACTGAATCCCGAGCTGCTCGGCCTGTTCGCGAACCGCAGGGTCATCGGCTGGCGATCTGATTTCGTGCAGTTTGCCCTTGAGGCTCGAGAAACCGTCCTTGCCGAAATCCTTCAGACGACCGGCCTCCGTGCCGTGCCGGGCATCGCTGCTGCTGGTGTAGCCGTCGATACGATTGTTACCGATGTCCTTGCCGGCCAGACGGTCACCGTTGGCGTCGAAGGTTTCAATGTGTTCGAGCAATTGCACGGCTCGAAACGCGGCACTTGAGTCCTTGGTGTAGTCACCGACCTGAGCAATCAGGTTTTCCCTGGCTTCCCCCCGGTCACCTCGCCCGCCGAGGTTTTTCAACAGCGGGCTATCGTCGATGATCTGCTGAGCGGAGCGTTTGTCATCGGCAGGCAGTTGCCACTCGATACCCACCTCACGTGATTGCTGTACCGCCTGTTCCCAAGCTTTGGCATCGGTAGGATCGGTGGGTTTTTCAGTGCTGATCTTGCTAACAGTCGTCATTGTTATTTCCTTCCATTGGCCACCCGACATTCCATGGCGTTACAACGCCGCTCGTGCAGGCAGCGCGCGCCGCTACGGATTGGTCTGGTGCGAGACGGGCCTTTGCAGGCAGAGGCACGGAGCCTGGATAACTGTCAGGCGTCCGCTATCAATTACGATTAGAAAGACTTTGCATTAAGAAGGGATGACATCGCTGCGCAACTTGCCGTACACCAGACGACCGGATACGGCGCAGGAAAGAGGCGAACTTATCGTGCGCGGCTCAGCGTCTGAAGTAACAGGGCATCTTCGATTGCCGCACCGCTGGCCGTGTTATCGAATATGCACCATGTTTCGACGCCCTCTTCCACCGACGCCAGCGCCTGCCGGCCCAGAAACTCCAGCCGTTGAGGGCCGTAGGCACTGTGGTAAATCTTCGGTGAGCCGTGCAGCCGCCAGTAGCGGGCGCCTGGCCATCCGCCAGGAACATGGCCCGCGCTGATCGGCGAAGGATCGGCTGCGACTCGTGCAATACGCTGATCGACCAGAAGTGCCTCGGCCTGGCACCAGGATTCATGACGCGGCTCAAGAACAAGTGTGCCGCTGTAACGACTGCGCAGCACTTTAAGAAAGCGTTCTGCGACATCCGGAATATAGTCAAGAGAAGGCGGTAGTTGAATAAGCAGGCAACCCAGTTTTTCACCCAGCTCACTGCACTGGGAAAGAAACACATCCAGTAACACTTCAGTATCCTGCAACCGTTGATCATGAGTAATCAGTTTGGGGATCTTTACCGAAAAGCGAAAATCGTCAGGCACCGACTGTGCCCAGCGCCTGTAAGTCTGCGGACGGTGTGTCCTGTAGAACGAACTATTGATTTCAACGGTGTTGAAGCGTGACGAATAACGTTGCAAATGAGTTCCGGCAGCGGAAAATTCAGCACAGTGCTCGCGCCCCAGACTCCAGCCCGCACAGCCTGTACGCAATGATAACGGGGTGTTCAATACAGCACCTTGCCGGCTTCACGCATGAATATCTCCACAGTCTTGGGGCCGATGCCGTTGAAGGCTGCCAGACGTTTCTCGAAGTCTGCGCGGTCTTCGCTCGCCTCGTGGAGATTGCCGATCGTGCCTGCGTAGTCAGCGTTGAGCCCGGCACACAGCGCCAGCAGTCTATCGGCCGTGGACTCGTCATAGCGCACGTAATGCGCTTCGCCGAGCATGCTGACCAAATCGCGATGGGTGCATTGGCCCAGTTTGCGTGGCGTGTCGCGGTCATGCTTTTCGATGATGACCCGGTACGCCTCACAGGCGATGGTCGACTGAATTCGCTTGCCCATCAGAAAACTTGCAATGAGCCACTTGAACAAGGCTTTTTCCCGCTCCTTGTCAAAGTCGATATGCAACTCTGCAGCATTGACGGTTCGATTCATGAGGTTCTCTGCAAGTGGACATACCGGTCGCATTAGTTCTGCAACCGTCATCTAAACGACCGTTCGGGCAAATGGCGTGTTGACAAAAAATCGTTACAAGTCGACCAACGGTAAACGGAGTGGCGGCTAACTGATGTCAATTAACGTGGGCGCGATTTGTGCATCGATCTCATAACAGTCATCTCATGTCACTAGACTTTCCGCTTTCCGGACAGTCAACGCGTTAAATCAGGCATGCGGTCAGGCATTGGTGCACACCCGGTAACACGGAGTGTCCGCTCAGTTACAACTGATCTGCCGCAGGTCAACGGAGGCTGGCAGATAAACGGAACACTCATCACCACACGGACACAGATCGGGACCTTCATGCTCCTGCACGGTGCGGCGGCGCAGTTATTACTTCTGACACAGGTCTAAGCATGGATTTCGAAGCAAGCGGCCAGAATGAAATGGCCATTCAGGAAACAGGTGAGGCGTCGCGCAGCAACGAGGCCATTCACTTTGGCCCGTTCACCCTGCTTCCACGCGAATATTTGCTGCTCAAGGATTCACAGCCGGTGCCACTGGGCAGCCGCGCAATGGCATTGCTGGTCGCTTTTGCCACTCGGCCAGGCGAACTGCTGGAGAAAGCCGAACTGCTGGCACTGGCATGGCCAAGAGCGGTGGTCGAAGAATGCAACCTGCGTGCGCAAATCGTTGCCCT
>Ga0207655_1003134_pt1 | contig 12512 bp, 11 predicted proteins | sample KBSM44metaG_FD_184398 | JGI IMG/M metagenome (GOLD analysis project Ga0207655, IMG submission 184398) | Miscanthus rhizosphere microbial communities from Kellogg Biological Station, Michigan, USA - KBS M4-4 metaG (SPAdes) (version 2) | ecosystem: Host-associated > Plants > Roots > Rhizosphere >...
GGGCGGGTGGGCCCTGGCGCTTACGAGCGGTGCAACCTCCACCGACAACGCTTATGTGCGCGGCGACGTTACCTCGCTCGCCGCAAAGGTTGCCGGCTATGTCACTGCGGTCGAAGTCGAGGACAACCAAACCGTCCGGGCCGGTGACGTCCTGTTCCGTATCGATGATCGGGACTATCGCGCACGGCTGGCGCAAGCCGTGGCCAATGTCAGCGCTGCCCAGGCCCGCCTGACCCATGTCGATGCAGAAACCCAGCTTCAGCGTGCCCTGATTCGACAGGCCGAAGCCCAGAAACGCTCGGGCGTGGCCGAGATGAATCTGGCGAACAAAACCCATGACCGCAGCCGCAAACTCATTCTCAGCAACGCGGTCAGCCAAGCCCTCGTCGATGAAAGCGACGCGGCACGATTGAGAGCCGAGGCGACGGTATCCGGCGCTTCCGCAACGGTCGAGGCTCAACAGCAAGGCATCGCCGTCCTCGTGGCGCAGCGCGAAGCCGCCGTGGCTGCGGTGACGCAGGCGCAGGCCGCGCGCGATCTTGCCCAGATCGATCTCGACAGCACCGTGGTACGCGCGCCGGTTGATGGCGTGGTCGGTAACCGTCAGGTTCGCGTCGGCCGCTTTGTTACGACAGGCGTTGCCTTGCTCGATATCGTGCCGGTCAACGACGTATGGGTGGTGGCGAATTTCAAGGAAACCCAGCTCGAACAAATTCGCCCCGGTCAGCGTGTGCGAGTCACGGTCGACGGCTACCCCAGCGGGGCACTTGAAGGCGTGGTCGACAGCTTTGCACCGGGTAGCGGGTCGGCGTTCAGCCTGCTCCCCACCGACAACGCGACCGGCAACTTTGTGCGTGTCGTGCAACGCGTTCCGGTGAAGATCCGGCTGGTCCACAACCCGTTGCCGGGCCGCATCGTGCCGGGCCTGTCCGCCCGGGTCGAGGTTGCGCACGGGGAGGGATCATGAACGCGGAGGCCAGCGCGACGCGGAGCAACACCAGCGTTACGACCGGTGTCTTGCTCATGGTGGGCATTGTGCTGGCCACGCTGACGGAAGCGATCGCCAGCACCGTTCTGTCGCTCGGACGCGGCGACATCATCGGCGACACCTATGCCACGCCTGATGAGTTCGCCTGGCTGGATATCGGCTACACCGCGCTCAAGCTGATCGGGTTCATGACCGCGCCTTGGTTGCTGACGCGTTTTAATCCGCGTCAGGTGATCATCGGCTCAACCTTGGCCATGGGCGTGGCATGCGGGATTGCCGCCATTACGGCTCGGCTGGACCTGCTGATCGCGCTTCGAATTGTTCAGGGCTTCGCTGGCGGCACCCTGCTGGTCGGGGGGCAAGCGATCATATTTCGCTCCTTTGCGCGATCTCTCCAACCCATCCTTCAAGCGCTGTTTGCCATGGGCGCCGTTGTCGCGTCCGCGACGCTGGCCCCGGCGCTTCAAGGGTGGTTGATCGATAGCCAGTCCTGGACATGGATTTTCTTCTGCGTTGTTCCGGTGGCCCTGGCGGCGACCGGAATTCTGCTGATCGCAGACAGCCCGATGCCAGCCAAGGTCCGGCACCATCCGTTTGACTGGGTCGGCTTTGCGCTGATGTCTGCGACGCTGTTCTGCTTCACTTACGTTCTCAGCCAGGGCAGCCGATGGGACTGGTTCGAAGAGCCTCGCATCCTCTGGCTGAGCGTGATCGGCACAGCCGCGCTGCTGGCATTTCTCGGCCAACAAGTGTTGGCCAAAGGCCAAGGTCTGCTCGACTTCACCCTGTTCAAATCGAGCGATTTTTGCTTCGCCTTTATCGTCAGTTTTGTCGCCGGTGCCGCGTTGTTCGGCAGCGCGTTTTTGATCCCGGCGTTCGCCCTGTCGGTCCTCGCGTTCACGCCTACCGATGCCGGCCTGCTCCTGTTGCCCAGTGGCGGGTTGTTTATCGGCGGACTCCTCATATCCGCCTGGCTGATGCAGGTCCGCCGCGTTCCGCCGGTTGCCACAGTGCCCTTTGGCATCCTGATGATCATGGTTGCGATGTGGATGCTGTCCGGTTCGACCAGCGAAAGCGGCACGGACGACATGATGGCCGCCATCCTGTTGCGCGGTCTGGGCCTTGGCTTCCTCTTTCTGTCGATCACGCTGATCGCGTTCAGCGACCTCAATAGCCGCAACCTCGCCTGCGGAATAGGCCTCTTCAATACGGGGCGCCAGTTGGGTGGCCTGATGGGCGTCGCAGGACTTCAGACACTGATCGACCATAACGTCTTCGCTAATGCCGTGGTCCTCGGCGCCAATGTCACTCCCGGAGGGGCTGCGGTCATCGAACGGCTGACGACCACGACAGCCATGCTGTCGGTGAAAGGGATGGATGCAGCGGCCGCCGGCCGGGCCGCGGTGAGCCTCCTCGGCCGGGTCGTGTCAGGTCAGGCCACGGTGATTGCCTTCGACACCGCGTTCATCGCTGTCGCCCTGCTTTTTGTAGTCGCCGCGCCCATGCTGGTTGGCATCAAGATCGGACTCTCGAAATACGCGAAAGCACGTGCTGCGCGAACCGTAGCGTGAGGCTTCACTCAGTCCAGGTTACCCAGCAGCCACTCACTGAAGCTTCGCGCCAGCGCATTATTCTCACTGTCACGATGGGTCAGCATGGCCCAGTTCGGGCCGCGAATGGTTTGTTCCACCAAGGGTTGCAACAATCCTTGGTCGCGCGCCTGCCGACTCAATAACTGGCTGACCAGGGCGATACCGAGCCCCGCGCACGCGGCGTCCAGCAGCAGGCCGGGGTCGGAGAAATTCAGCCCCTGATCTTTCTGGCCGACATCGATGCCAGCTTCCACCGCCCAGTGACTCCAATCCATTTCCCGCTCGCCATGAAGGGTGGTGCGCTGTTCCTGTGGCAGCGCCAACAGGCTCGGGTGACACGCCGGATAGAGACGGTCGGCGTGCAACACCTTGAAGCTGCACTCGGCTTGCGAACTGATGTCGTCGCGCACGGCGAGGTCGATGGTCTGGGTGGTCATGTCCGGGACTTCATCGGTACTGAAAATCCACAGATCAACGTCCGGGTGCTCGCGGCGAAAATCCCCCAAGCGTGGCATCAGCCAATGGCGAGCGAACGCCGGGGTGGTGTTGAGGACCAGTTGGTTGGGTTTCTGGTATTGCCCCAAGCGGCGAATGCCGACGGCCAGTTGTTGCAGCAATGCCTGAGTGGTGCTGAGCAGGTCGTGCCCGGCATCGGTCAGGCTGACGCTGCGTCCACTTCGAAAGAACAAGGGTTGTTCGAGGTACGCCTCAAGGCTGCGGATCTGCTGACTGATCGCCGATTGGGTGAGGTGCAACTCGGCGGCCGCCTTGTGGAAACTGCCCAGCCGGGCGGCGGCTTCAAAGCCGCGAAGGGTGCTGAGTGGCGGCCAGTGCTTGAGCATGCTGATAAGTTCCTCTAATCATTTCTATGCAAAATCCATCGTTTGTTTGCCTGATTTTACGGCCGTAGCATGCATGCCAGAACCACCCAAGCTGTTTTGTTGAACACAATGGCTTAACTAAAAGGGCTTTTTATCATGCAGCATGTCATGCAGCAGAATGAAATTCGAAACAGCGGTTGGATGATGCCGGCCGAGTGGGTCAGGCACGCCGCCACCTGGATGGTCTGGCCGCACAATACGGCACTCTGGGAGTCCGGTTGGGGCGTGACATTGCCTCTGGTGCAAGAGGACTTCGCTCGCGTCGCCAACGCCATCGCCCGTTTCGAACCGGTGAAACTGGTCGTCGACCCTTCAGCTGTCGCCAGTGCCAAAGCGTTATGTGGGCCGAACATCGAATTGATCGAGCTGGCGGTGAACGACAGCTGGTGCCGGGACTCCGGTCCGAGCTTCGTCTGCCATCCGCAACATGGCCTGGCCGGGGTGAGCTGGCGCTTCAACGCCTGGGGCGGTAAGTCGGCCCATGATCTGGACGAAAGCCTGGCTCGCCGCGCACTCAATCACTTGGGCGTGGAGTGCTTTGGCACACCGCTGAGTAATGAAGGCGGGGCCATCCATGTGGACGGCGAGGGCACGCTGATCACCACCGAGTCGGTGTTGCTCAACCCCAACCGCAACCCGGGCATGAACAAGGCGGAGATGGAGGAAATATTCACCCGTCTGCTGGGCGTGAAGAAGACGATCTGGCTGCCGGGCGATCCGGACTATGTGACCGGTGACATGACCGATGGCCACGTCGATGGCGTGTGCGCGTTCGCCCGCCCTGGCGTGTTGCTGGTGGATGCCACCCACGACCAGCACTCGGTGTATGCCGAAGTGGCCCGCGAAAACCGTCGTGCCCTGGAGCTGGCCACCGATGCCCGAGGCCGACAGTTCGAGCTGATCGAATTGTATGAAGCCAGCGATGCCGTGGACACCGAAGCTGAAGTGTTCTGCGCCTCCTACACCAACTTCTACATCGCCAACGACGCCGTCATCATGCCGGCCTACGGCATTGATGCCGACAACGTCGCGGCCGCCGTACTGCGGCAGGCATTTCCGGGACGCGAAGTGGTGCCAGTGCGGATCAATCACCTGGCACATGGCGGTGGCGGTGTGCATTGCATCACCCAGCAGCAGCCCGCCTGGTCGGTGGAGGGTTGATGCCATGACACTTCTGACCATCGCAACCACCCAAATGCCCTGCACCTGGGACCTGCAACACAACCTCGATCAGGCCGAGCAACGGGTGCGCGAGGCCGCGGCCAAAGGCGCCCAGGTCATCCTGTTGCAGGAGCTGTTTGCCACGCCGTATTTCTGCATCGAGCAAAGCCACAAGCACCTGGAGCTGGCCGAGGAATATCGATACAGCCACGTGCTCAAGCGCTTTGCCGCATTGGCCAAAGAGTTGGGTGTGGTGCTGCCGCTGAGCTGGTTCGAGAAGGCCGGCAATGCCTACTTCAATTCCTTGAGCGTGGCCGATGCCGATGGGCGCTTGCTGGGCGTGTATCGCAAGACCCACATTCCCAACGCCATTGGCTATCAGGAGAAGGAATACTTCAGCCCCGGCGATACCGGTTTTCGTGTCTGGGACACGGCGTTCGGGCGCCTGGGTGTCGGGATCTGCTGGGATCAGTGGTTCCCCGAAACCGCGCGTTGCCTGGCGTTGATGGGCGCTGAAGTCTTGCTGTTTCCCACCGCCATCGGTTCCGAGCCTGGCTGCGCGACGCTGGACTCCCGTGACCACTGGCAGATGACCATGCGCGGCCACGCCGCCGCCAACCTGCTGCCGGTGGTGGCCGCCAACCGCATCGGCCGCGAGGTGGCTACCACCGATCCTGCCCTGCAAATGAGCTTCTACGGCTCGTCCTTTATCTGCAATCACAAGGGCAAGTTGCTCGCCGAGGCCGACCGCGACAGCACCGGCGTGCTCGTGCACAGCCTGGATCTGGCGGCCATGGCCGAAGAGCGCTTGAGCTGGGGCATTTACCGCGATCGCCGTCCGGACATGTACGGCGCGCTGTTGACTCAGGACGGTCGTCACACCCATGCACGCTGGAAGACTCAAGAGGTTTGATATGCACTCGATCAATAAACTGTTGAGCGGCGCCTTGGGCCTGGCGCTGGGCTGTGCCTTGCCAGCGCTGCACGCGGAAGAGAAAACCCTCCGGCTATACAACTGGGCCGACTATTTTGCCGAGGACACGCTGGCCAGATTCACTGCCGAAACCGGGATCAAAGTGATCTACGACGTCATGGATGGCAGCGAGACGCTGGAAGCCAAAATGCTCGCCGGCGGCAGCGGTTATGACCTGATCTTCCCGGGTGACACCGTCGCCGAACGCTTGATGCGCGCCGGCAGCCTGCAACCGCTGGACCGGTCAAAACTCGCGGCCCTGGATGACATCGAACCTGGCTTGCAAAAGCTGCGAACGCATTACGAGTTTTCGCGCCAGGCCACCGTTCCCTACACCTGGGGCACCATCGGCCTGACCTACAATGCCGAGCAGATCAAACAGCGTTTGCCAGATGCTCCCGTTAACAGCCTCGACATGTTGTTCAAACCGGAACTGGCGGCCAAATTTGCCGACTGCGGCATTTCGATGATCGACTCGCCGGACGAAGTGCTGGCCGTCGTGCTCAATTATCTGGGCCGGGAGCCACGCAGCGCCAAGCCCGAGGACCTGGCCGCGGCGAGTGAGCTGCTGCTGAAACTTCGGCCGTACATCCGCAAGTTCCAGTCGCAGCCGGTCACCGACCTGGTGAACGGCAACCTGTGCCTGTCGCTCGGTTACAGCGGGGACATGACACAGGCGCAACGGACGGCGGATTCCGCCGGCAAGAACGCCATGTTCCAATACCGTATCCCCCGTGAAGGCACCACGGTGTGGATGGACACCATGGCGATTCCGGTCGACGCCAAACATCCGGAATACGCCTATACCTTCATCAACTTCGTCATGCGCCCGCAGAACATGGCCGCCATCAGCAACTTCACCGGCTACCCCACCTCCAATGCCAAGGCGCGTGCAAGCGTCGATGCGACCATGAGCAACAACCCGGATATTTACCTCGACGAAGCCACTTACGCGCGGCTGATCCCGGGCAAGGACATTCCCCAGCCCGATATGCGGGCACGCATGCGCACCTGGACCAAGTTCAAGACGGCCACCGCGAAATGACTTCAGACACTCATTCCAGGGATCAACACATGTCGACGCGTCGTGAGTTCATCAAGCAAGTATCGGTAGTCGCCGGTTTGGGCGTGGCAGCGTCTATCGGGCTTGGCCTGACACCCCTGCGCGCACAAGCGGCGACCTCCGGCAGTTGGCGTATGCCGGATGAGGGCGACAAGCATCAGCGGGCCTTCATCGCCTTTGGCGCACAGGAAGCGATCTGGGAGGATTTCACCCCCGACGTACAAGCAGCCATTGGCCTGATCGCTCGCACCCTCGCGCGATATGAACCGGTGACCGTGTTCTGTCGCGAGCGAGAACGGGAGATGGCCGAAGAGCACTGCGGCACAGCTAACATCACCTACGTCACCACCGAACTCGACGACATCTGGATGCGCGATATCGGCGCCAACTTTGTCATCGATGGGGACGGCGGGCTCGGCGCCGTGGATTTCAACTTCAACGGCTGGGGCAACAAACAACAGCACAGCGAGGATGCGCAACTGGCCGCTCTGGTTGCGAGCACCGTGGAAGCCCGTCATATCCGCAGTGAGTTGGTAGGTGAGGGCGGTGGTATCGAAGTGGATGGTCACGGCACGGGGATCATGACCGAAAGCAGCTGGATCAATGCCAACCGCAACCCCGATTGGAGCAAGGCCGAAATCGAGCAAGAGCTGAAAGCGCGCCTGGGCTTGCGCAAGATCATCTGGCTGCCGGGGATCAAAGGTAAGGACATCACGGATGCCCATGTCGATTTTTACGCCCGTTTCGTCAAGCCAGGCGTTGTGATCGCCAACCTCGACAACGACCCTCAGTCATACGATTACAGTGTCACGCGTGCCCATTTGGACATTCTCAACAAGGCCACGGATGCCGATGGTCGCAAGCTACAGGTGCATACCGTGTCGCCACCGCTCAACCCGCGAAAGAGCAAGTTCAGTCGCAAAAATCCGGACTTTGCCGCTGGCTACATCAACTACTTCGTGATCAACGGGGCGGTCATTGCGCCCGAGTTTGGTGATCGGGCGGCAGACGCCAAAGCCTTTGATTTGTTGTCCGGACTCTACCCGGACCGTGAAGTGGTACAGCTCAACATCGACGCGATTTCTGCCGGTGGCGGCGGTATCCACTGTGTGACCAGTCACCAACCGTTGGCTTAGTCTGGATCAACGCTTTGCCCTCCGGTTTTGCGAAGCCGTCAGGCCTTGACCCAGCGTTGACGGCTCCAGCTGCTCAATGTGTCGACGGCAAATACCAGCAACAGCATCGCCAGAATGACCGTGCTGGCTTGAGCTTCCTGGAACAGGCTGAGGCTCACATAGAGCATTTGCCCCAAACCACCGGCACCGACGAAGCCGAGCACACTGGCCATGCGGATATTGTTTTCCCAGCGGTACAGGATGTAGGCCAGTAGTTGCGGCAACAGATTGGGCAGTGATCCGTAACAGAACGCCCATACGGCATTGCTGCCTTGCAGGCGGATGGCTTCGGCCGGTTCGGGCGGGGTGTTTTCCAGCGCTTCGGCGAACAGCCGGCCGAGCACGCCGGTGGTGTGCAAGGCCAAGGCCAGGGTGCCGGCATTGGGGCCGAGTCCGGCGGCCAGGACCATCAGCGCAGCCCACACCAATTCCGGAACTGCGCGCAAAGCGTTGAGCACCAGACGCGACGCGCTCTGCAAAGGCCAGCCGAAGCGCCCGGCCGCGGGCAATGCCAACAGCAGGCCGAATACCGCCGCGAGCAGGGTGCCAAGGGCGGACATGGCAAGGGTTTCCAGGGCACCGTGGCCGATGGCTTGCAGATGGTTCGCGCTCAAGTCCGGGCTGAGAAAGCGTTGTGCATAAGCGCCCATTTGCTTCAGGTTGCCGCTGCCACCCAGTTCGCCAAGGTCGATGCCTAAGTAGATGAACGAGGCGACCACCGCGGCGCCGATACACAGGAGCAACACGAGGTTGATCAGGCGATTCATGCCAGCCTCCAGCGCAGCAGGCGGCTGAGTTGATCGGCGAGCAGCACCAGCACGAGAAACGTCAGTAACAAACTGGCCACTTCACCGCCGGCGAACATGCGCAACGACAAATCCATTTGCTGGCCCAGACCACCGGCACCGACGAAACCCATCACCACCGAGGCGCGGATGGCGCACTCCCAGCGGTACACCGTGTACGACAGCAATTCCGCAGCGACATTGGGCAGGATCCCGTAGAAAAAGGCTGAGAGCCGACTGCTGCCAGCTTGCAGCAGCGCGTGGGCCGGGCGCTGATCAACCGACTCGAAAATTTCCGCGTAGACCTTGCCCAGCATGCCGCTGTAGGTAATGGCGATGGCCAGTACCCCGGCCGTCGGGCCGAGGCCGACGGCGCGCACGAACAAAAGCGCCCAGACGATTTCCGGCACGCTGCGCAGGAAGATCAGTAAACCGCGCACCGGCCAACGTAGCAGTTGACCCCAATAGCCCGGGTGGCCGGCACGGGAGGCGGCAGACAGCGACAGAGCCCGACTGGCCAGCAGGCTGGCCGGGACGGCTAACAGCAACGCCAGAGCCATGCCCGCCGTGGCGATAGCCAGGGTCTGCAAGGTGGCTTGCACTAACAGCTCAATGAATTCCTCGCCGTGGGCCGGTGGCCAGAAGGCTGAGACAAACCGGCCCATTTCGCTCTGACTGTCACTCGCCACCAGTACACGGAGGTCCAGCTCGCTGAAGCGAATGCCCGGCCACAGCAAGGCAAGGGCCAGCAAGGTGAGCAGCAAGCGGGGCCAGGTGGCCGGATCTCGGGTATCACGGGTCAGCATCGGGGAATCTGCACACTCAAGGGCGCCGGAGTAATCGGTGGCGATTGCAGCTGCTCGTTGGCGTAGAGCTTGTCGAGCAATTCGCGGTCGACTTCGCTGGCCGCAAGGTCGAACAGGATCTGTCCGTCACGCAAACCGATGATTCGCGAAAAGTGCGCCAGGGCCAGTTCCACCGCATGCAGGCTGGCGACCAGGGTGACGTTGTTCTGCCGGGCATGGCGGCAGAGCACTGACAGCGTGTGCTGGGCCAACACCGGGTCCATGGCCGATACCGGCTCATCGGCCAGCAACACCTCGGGCGCTTGATACAACACGCGGGCAATGCCCACGCGCTGTAGCTGTCCACCGGACAGTTGCTGACATAGCGCGAACAACTTGTCGCTGAGGTCGAGCCTGGCCAATGCCGCGCGTGCGCCCGGAATATCCACCGGATGCAGCAAGTTCAGCAGGCTTTTGCCCAGCCCCCACTGACCCAGCTTTCCAGCCAGAACCGCGGTGACCACGCGCTGGCGCGGTGGCAGCGGGGGCGCTTGATGGATCAGGCCGATGCGCGCGCGAAGACGCTGACGCTGACGGGCAGACAGCTGCCAGGCATGCTCGCCGAGCACCTGCAGCTCACCAATGTCCGGTCGCAGGGCGGTGGCCAGCAGGTTGAGCAGGCTCGACTTGCCCGCGCCGGACGGGCCGATGATGGCGACCTGTTCGCTGGCGCCGATGTGCAGGTCCACGCCACGCAGCGCCTGGACGCCGTTGGTGTGGGTCAGGCTGACCTGGGTCAGATGCAACGTCATTTGAGCAGTTCGGCGGCGCGTGCGGCTTCCTCGATGCCCTTGTAATTCTCAGGCTTGGTTTCGATGAATCGGCTGGCGGCCTGCAGATCCAGAATCTCCTTGTCCTTGGGGCTCGCCGGATCGAGCGCCAGAAAGGCTGCCTTGATCTTGGCCGCCAGCGCCGGGTCTAGAGTCCCGCGCACCGTCCAGTTGTAGTCGTAGTAGGCCGGGGTGGTCGCAAACACTCTGACCTTGGTGGTGTCGACCTTGCCGGCGGCGACCAGTTTTTCCCACACGCTGGCGTTCAGTACCCCGGCGTCCACCTTGCCGGCCTGGACCCAGGCGACAGTGGCGTCATGGGCGCCGGAATAGCCCACGCGACTGAAGTAGGTTTCCGGTTTGATGCCGTCCTTCAGCATGAAATAGCGCGGCATGAGACTGCCTGACGTGGAGGACACCGAACCGAAGGCGAAGGTCTTGCCCTTGAGGTCGGCGAGGGAGTTGACGGCCGGGTCGGCGGTGATGAATTTGCTGGTGAACTGGGCGTCCTGTTCGCGCTGTACCAGCGGAATGGCATTGCCGGTTTTCAGGCGTGCCTGCACGAAGGTGAAGCCGCCCAGCCAGGCCATATCGATCCGGTCAGTGGCCAGCGCCTCGACCACGGCCGGATAGTCGCTTACGGGAACGAACTCCACCTTCATGCCCAATTGCTGTTCCAGGTAGGCACCCAGCGGCTTGAACTTGCGCAGCAGTTCGGTCGGGGCTTCATCGGGAATCGCGCTGACTTTCAGGGTGTCGGCGGCTTGCGCCAACAGGGTGCAAAAAGACAGCGTCAAGCCGACAGCCATTGCCAGGGTACGGTTGAGCATGAAAATTCTCCGGTGCATTAAGGCAAAATGTCGATACGCCAAGCGCAAGCTGGTTGCCGCATGGCGCATTGTGAGGGTAGACGAAATGGAGCGAAATTGACCGCTTTTGGCCTGGCATCATCATGTTTCATGACCGCCCGTAACCCGGCACGAGGGTTCGCTCACGCTTAGCTATTCTTTAAGACACTACAAGTGTTGCACGTTGAACAGAGGATTGAGTGATGAGGATGTTACTGATGGTCGAGTGCCCTAACGAACCCTTCAACTCCCTTGTCAAAACCGGGAAGGTGGGCGAGGTCATTGAACGCATCCTGACCAGCATCAAACCGGAGGCGGCGTACTTTACCGAGCAAGATGGCAAGCGTGGTGGGATTTTTGTGGTCGACGTACAAGACCCCTCCGACATCCCCGCTTTTGCGGAACCCTTTTTTCTCAACTTCAACGCCACCTGCAAATTCCGTATTGTGATGAGCGCTCAGGATCTGCAAAAGTCTGGTCTGGAGACGCTCGGGCAAACGTGGGCGTGCTGAGAGGCCATTTGGGGTCGCTGCTGGCGACCCCGATGAGTCCCGCCATTACAGGGTTTCAACACTGGCCTGTTTTCAGACAAACCAAGACACACAAACCCCTTTTTCTCTCCGGGTCGCAGAAGCCCAAACGAACCTCTGCTCCCGTACGATCGGCTATCGCCTTGACGATTGATAACCCCAACCCAGAGCCTGCTTCATTGGTCCCAAGGCTGCGATAAAACGGATCGAACACCCGCGTGTGTTCCTCTGAAGGGATTCCTGGGCCTGAGTCTTTGATCTGCAGGATTGCAGTCTCTTGCACCCGCTCAACCGCAAGGTCAATCCGTCCGCCAGGCGGTGTATAACGGATCGCGTTATCCACCAGATTCCTGATCAGGATTAACAGGTCCATCTCGTTGATGAGGACATGCACGTCCTCGATACTCTCAACACCAATATCGATGTGTTTGCGTTCTGCCAGTGGTAATAAATCCTCCAATACACGTCGATAGATGTCATGGACTGAAACAGCTGTCTGTGGTCGATTGGAGCTCGATTGTGCGGCAGCCAGGGTCAGCAGTTGATCGATCAGATTTCTACCGCGCTCTATCCCCTGCGACAACGGCAGCAGACGCTCACGGGCCAGCGCCGGCATCTCAGTGGCGGCCAGTCGCTCGGCTTGCAGGGAAAGGGCTGTCATGGGTGAACGCAGTTCGTGGGCAGCGTCAGCGACGAAACGACGCTGGTTTTCCATGGACTGCGCAACACGCGCGAGCAAGCGATTGATCGCCACGACGAAAGGCCGAATCTCGGTCGGCAAATGGTGCTCGTCGATAGGGTGCAGTGCCTGTTCATCGCGTCGATCGATGTCAGCCGAAAGGGCGGCAATCGGACGGAACAGTTTGCGCACCAGGTCGCTCACCACCAGCAATAGCACCGG
>Ga0207655_1003143_pt1 | contig 12484 bp, 9 predicted proteins | sample KBSM44metaG_FD_184398 | JGI IMG/M metagenome (GOLD analysis project Ga0207655, IMG submission 184398) | Miscanthus rhizosphere microbial communities from Kellogg Biological Station, Michigan, USA - KBS M4-4 metaG (SPAdes) (version 2) | ecosystem: Host-associated > Plants > Roots > Rhizosphere >...
GTGAAGCGCAGCGCGCGCTGGCGCAACAGCAGATTCACCGAACGGCCCAGAAATGCCCCGGCGCTGTAAGCCAGAAGCGGCACGCTCTGATCGCTTTCCAGATCGAACAACGGTTTGCCGTCGGCATCTGCCGAGCAGACCGGCAGCATCTCGGTCATGCCCAGGTGCAGCGAAGGGAATATCTCGGCGTCCATCTGCAGCGCGGCATCCGGATCATAAAAGGCCAGCATCAGGTCGCAGCCGCCTTCGCGCAGGGCATGCACGGCGTCGCCAACGTTGGTGGCGACCAGCCGGGTGGCGATGTTCAGGCCTTCGTTGCGCAACTGGGCGATCCAGCGCGGGAAGAAGCTCAATGCCAGCGAGTGCGCCGCCGCAATCTGCATGACCTCGCCCTGCCCGCTCTCCAGATGATGCAGATGGCGCAGCACTTCGCCGAGCTGATCGACCACCGTGCGCGCCGTGACCAGGAACAGTTGCCCCGCCGCCGTCAACTCGATGGGCGTGCGCGAGCGGTTGACCAGTTGCAGGCCCAATGCGGCCTCAAGGCTGCGAATCCTGCGGCTGAACGCCGGCTGGGTCACAAACCGCCGCTCGGCCGCCTGGGAGAAGCTGCGAGTGGCAGCCAGGGCGCTGAAGTCTTCCAGCCATTTGCTTTCCAGATTCATGGTGTTCTCCGGGGGACAAAACGCACCGCTTTGCGTAGGAGCGCGCTTGCCCGCGATCAGGTTGTGTCAGCCGATGCCTGTGGTGCGGACAGATTGCGGTCGCGGGCAAGCGCGCTCCTACAGGAAACATGTTGTCCCCAGGCTCGCTGTTCACACGCTCGTCACAATCCGAACGTCACATCAACATTATGCCGTTTGTGCATAGGCTAGCGCTTAACAGCATTGGTCCGCAATCATCCACAAGCCTAGTATTCAAGGCGTTCCGGCTCAGACCGTGTCCCATTTGAGAGTTTCTCTATCATGTCCTCCGCTGCATCATTTCGCATCGAAAAAGATCTGCTTGGCACCCTCGAAGTCCCCGCTGATGCCTACTTCGGCATCCAGACCCTGCGCGCGGTGAACAACTTTCACCTCTCCGGCGTTCCGCTCTCTCACTACCCCAAGCTGGTCGTGGGCCTGGCCATGGTCAAGCAAGCAGCCGCCGATGCGAACCATCAGCTGGGCCACTTGAGCAGCGAGAAGCACGCAGCCATCAGCGAAGCCTGTGCACGTCTGATCCGCGGTGATTTCCACGAGCAGTTCGTGGTCGACATGATTCAGGGTGGCGCCGGTACGTCCACCAACATGAACGCCAACGAAGTCATCGCCAACATCGCCCTCGAAGCGATGGGCCATGCCAAGGGCGAATACAAATACCTGCACCCCAACAACGATGTGAACATGGCGCAGTCGACCAACGACGCCTACCCGACGGCCATCCGCCTGGGTCTGCTGTTGGGCCACGACGCCCTGCTCGCCAGCCTCGACAGCCTGATCCAGGCGTTCGCCGCCAAGGGCCAGGAGTTCTCGCACGTCCTGAAGATGGGCCGCACTCAGCTGCAGGATGCCGTGCCGATGACCCTCGGCCAGGAATTCCGCGCCTTCGCCACCACGCTGACCGAAGACCTCAACCGCCTGCGCAGCCTGGCGCCTGAGCTGCTGACCGAAGTGAACCTGGGCGGCACCGCCATCGGCACCGGCATCAACGCAGACCCCGGCTACCAGCACCTGGCCGTGGAACGCCTGGCAATCATCAGCGGCCAGCCACTGGTTCCAGCCGCCGACCTGATCGAAGCCACCTCCGACATGGGCGCCTTCGTGCTGTTCTCCGGCATGCTCAAGCGCACCGCGGTCAAGCTGTCGAAGATCTGCAACGACCTGCGCCTGCTGTCCAGCGGCCCGCGCACCGGCATCAACGAAATCAACCTGCCGGCGCGCCAGCCAGGCAGTTCGATCATGCCAGGCAAGGTCAACCCGGTGATTCCGGAGGCCGTGAACATGTGCGCCTTCGAAATCATGGGCAACGACCTGGCCCTGACCGTGGCAGCCGAAGGCGGCCAACTGCAACTGAACGTGATGGAGCCGCTGATCGCCTACAAGATCTTCGACTCGATCCGCCTGCTGCAACGCGCCATGGACATGCTGCGCGAGCACTGCATCGTCGGCATCACCGCCAACGAACAGCGTTGCCGCGAGCTGGTCGAGCACTCGATCGGCCTGGTCACCGCGCTGAACCCGTACATCGGTTACGAAAACGCCACCCGCATCGCCCGCGTCGCCCTGGAAACAGGCCGTGGCGTGCTGGAACTGGTGCGCGAGGAAGGCCTGCTCGACGAAGTGATGCTCGCCGACATCCTGCGCCCGGAAAACATGATCGCTCCACGATTGGTGCCCCTGAAGGCCTGATTGCGTGACACCCGTTTTGACTGCAACACGATCACCAGGCTGAGGGCCTAGACACCCCTCACCCTTTTGAGGGCCGGAAGTACACGCTTCCAGGCCCTTTTTTTTGCCCGCTGTTTCGCAGTTGCCCATGTAGGAGCGCGCTTGCCCGCGACCGCGGCATGTCTGCTCCACATGCATGACTGACACACCGCTGTCGCGGGCAAGCGCGCTCCTACAGGGGCGGCGTTGGCTCGGCAAATTCAGGAAACGGTCTACAGACTCCGATAACGCGCACCGGTATAGTGCGCCCCCTCTAAAAAAGCGAGGAACATCCAATGCTTGAAGTCATCAACGACTTCCTCTCGGGAAAACTACTGATCGTGCTCATCGTCGGGCTCGGTGGATATTTCACGATTCGCTCGCGTTTCGTTCAATTGCGCCACTTCTTTCACATGTTCGCGGTGTTTCGCGAAAGTCTGCGCAGCAGCTCGGGCCAGTTGAGTTCGTTTCAGGCGCTGATGCTCAGCCTGGCTGGCCGAGTAGGCGCGGGTAACATCGCCGGTGTCGGCATCGCCGTGACTCTGGGCGGACCGGGCGCGGTGTTCTGGATGTGGGTCACTGCCCTGGTCGGCATGGCCAGCAGCTTCTTCGAATGTTCTCTGGGTCAGTTGTACAAGCGCTGCGACTCCGAAGGCCAGTATCGCGGCGGCCCGTCTTTCTATATCCAGCACGGCCTGGGCAAGCGCTGGCTGGGCATGGTCATGGCGGTCCTGCTGCTGGTGACCTTCGGTTTCGCCTTCAACGGCCTGCAATCCCACGCCGTGACCCACTCGCTCAATAACGCCTTCGGGGTATCGCCTACCTACGCCGGTATCGCACTGGCGGTGTTGCTGGGCCTGGTCTTCGTCGGCGGCATCAAGCGCATCGCGGCCGTGGCCGACCTGCTGGTACCCGTCAAGACGCTGGTCTACATCGCCGTAACCCTGTACGTGATCGGCGTGCAGTTCGAACACGTTCCGCACATGTTGATGACCATCGTCAAAAGCGCCTTCGGCCTGGACGAAGTGTTCGGCGGCCTGCTGGGCAGCGCGATCGTCATGGGCGTGAAGCGCGGCGTATTCGCCAACGAAGCGGGCCTTGGCAGTGCGCCAAACGTCGCAGCGGTCGCCGAGGTCAAGCACCCGGTCGCCCAAGGCGTGGTCCAGGCGTTCAGCGTGTTCCTCGACACCTTCGTCATCTGCACCTGTACCGCGCTGCTGATCCTGCTGTCGGGCTTCTACACCCCGGGCTTCGAAGGCGACGGCATTGCGCTGACCCAGAACTCGCTGGCTGCGGTGGTCGGTGACTGGGGCAAACTGTTCATCAGCGTTGCACTGGCGCTGTTCGTCTTCACCTCGATCCTCTACAACTATTACCTGGGCGAGAACAGCCTGCGCTTCCTGATCGGCGAGAGCCGCAAGGCGTTGCTCGGCTACCGTGCACTGGTGCTGGCGCTGATCCTGTGGGGCGCGGTGGAAGACCTTGGCACCGTATTCGCATTTGCCGACATCACCATGACGCTACTGGCGTTCGTGAACCTGATCGCGCTGGCGATGCTGTTCAAGGTCGGTTTGCGTATCCTGCGTGACTACGACGAACAGCGTAAGGCAGGCATCGACACCCCGGTGTTCGACTCCAGCAAGTTCCCCGACCTGGATCTGGACCTCAAGGCCTGGCCCAAGCCCGACGTCGAGCAGCCTGCTCCAAAGCCTGCAACCGCCAGCGGCAAAGCCGTCGCCGACGCACCGTGACCATCTGAACATCAGCCCAGGGAGACATGCATGAATCGCGACAACCACGCACCGGCCAAGCAAGTGATGGTGCTCTACACCGGTGGCACCATCGGCATGCAGGCCAGCGAGAACGGCCTGGCGCCAGCGTCCGGATTCCAGGCGCGAATGGCTGCACAACTGGCTGGCCAGCCTGCTCTGGTGGTGCCGCAGTGGCAATTTCGCGAAATGTCTCCCCTGATCGACAGCGCCAACATGACGCCTGCCTACTGGCAGCGTCTTCGCGAAGCGGTGGTCGATGCGGTTGAAAGCCAAGGTTGCGACGCCGTGCTGATCCTGCACGGCACCGACACCCTGGCCTACAGCGCGGCGGCCATGAGCTTTCAATTGCTGGGGCTGAATGCGCCGGTGGTGTTCACCGGTTCCATGCTCCCGGCCGGAGTGCCGGACAGCGATGCCTGGGAAAACGTCAACGGCGCCCTGCAGGCCCTCGGCGAAGGCCTGGCGTCCGGCGTGCATCTGTATTTCCACGGCGAGCTGCTGCAACCGACCCGCTGCGCAAAAATTCGCAGCTTCGGGCGCAACCCCTTCGCTGCGCTGAACCGCGCTCGCGGTGGCGAGGCTGCCGGGAATCTGCCTGCGGCGCTGGACTACCGCCAGCCTAAACACCTGGCCGAAGTCGCCGTACTGCCGCTGTTTCCGGGCATCGGCGCGAGTCAGCTCAACGGCCTGATCGACAGCGGCATTCAAGGCCTGATCCTCGAATGCTTCGGCAGCGGCACCGGCCCCAGCGACAACCCCGCCTTCCTGGACAGCCTGCAACGGGCCCAGGAACAAGGCATCTGCGTGGTCGCGATCACCCAATGCCACGAAGGCGGCGTCGAACTGGACGTCTACGAAGCCGGCAGCCGCCTGCGCACCGTGGGCGTCCTCTCCGGCGGCGGCATGACCCGCGAAGCGGCGTTCGGCAAGCTGCACGCCCTGCTCGGCGCAGGCCTGTCCATCGCAGAAGTGCGGCGGTTGGTGGAGCTGGATGTGTGTGGGGAGTTGCTTTAGTCCTGCCGGTTCAAATGATCGCCTGCAACCCTTTGTCGGCGATCACATTGAGCAGTTTCAGTGCCGGCCCCGCAGGTCGGCTTTCGCCCTGCTCCCATTTGCGGATCGTTGATGCCGTGGTATTCAGATGCAGCGCGAAGACCGGCTGACTGAAATTCAGCGCCAGCCTCAGATCTCTTATGTCTGAAGCACTTAGCGCTCTGATGGGTGTCGGACAGATCGATTCGAATTCTCGCATCGTGACCTTGGTCACAACACCGGCCAGATGAAGCTCTGACAGGTCAGCGCGTATCGACTCGATGATTTTACTGGTCACGCTAGAGTCTCCACAAACATAGACTCAAACCATACCCAAAACGGGCATAGATTGCACCGTTCTTGTCTACGACTGCTTCGCAGCCGATCGCGAGCAAGCTACGCTCCTACGGCCTTCGGCCAGAATCAAAAGCGCCTGCATGCACATTTCGCTTCTGCCGAAGGCGTAGGAGCGCAGCTTGTTCGCGATTGACCGCGCAGCGGTCACAAATCCAGACAGCAGATTTCCAGAACCCGCCCGCTGCGGCACACCTCTTGCTCCCCTCTTCCGATCAAAAGAACCATCGGAAGGTCTTCATGCTGCATTCGCACCTCACCACCCTCAACGCCGTTTCCCTGGTGCTGGAAACGTTCTGCGCCGAAGGCTGGGCCAGCGAAGCGTTGCTGGCCGGGAGCGGGATCACGCAAGCCGACCTCGGGCGGCCGGACATTCGCATCACGACCTTTCAGGAAATGCAGGTCTGCGCCAACGCCGTGGCGTTGCGCCGGGAGATCGGGTTGCCGCTGGGGCGGCGCATGCATGTGTCGTCCTACGGGATTCTCGGTTACGCCCTGCTCACCAGTGCCACTTTCGGTGACGCCCTGCGCCTGGCGCTGGAGTATCCGGCGCTGCTGGGGACGCTGTTCGAACTGCAATTGATCGAAGACGGCGAACGTGTCTGGTTCAGTGCCAGCGACTACCGCGACGACGAAAGCCTGCGGGTGTTCAATGCCGAGCTGTGCCTGGCCTCGCTGAAGGTGATCTGCGATGACCTGCTGGGCAGACCGCTGCCGTTGCTCGGTGCGCGTTTCGCCCATGCCGCCCCCGACTATCAGGCCAGCTACCGTGAGAGTTTCGACTGCCCGTTGTATTTCGGCGCCCAGGACAACGCCTTCGCCTTCGACAAACGCCTGCTCGATCAAGCCCTGACCCTCGCCGACCCCATCACCCACCGCGACATGCGCGAGCGCTGCCGCAAGCAGAACATCGAATTCACCGGGCGCCAGGCCTGGCTGGGGCGGATCCGCCACCTATTGGCAGACCAGCTCGAACAGACGCCGAGCCTTGGCGTAATCGCGCAAAAGATGAACTGCTCCGAGCGCACCCTGCGCCGCCACCTGCAAGCCACCGGCAGCAGCTATCAGCAGTTGCTGGACGAGCTACGCTTCGACCGGGCCAAGCAACTGCTGCAAGAGGATCAATTGCCGATCCATCGCATCGCCGAAGTGCTGGGCTTCAGTGAAACCGCGAGTTTTCGTCAGGCGTTCATTCGCTGGAGCGGCGTGGCGCCCAGTCAGTTTCGGATCTGAGGGCACACCACCCGTAGCAGTCCGGCTTGCCGGCGTCAGCGATCTTGACGGCGCGGTCGCCGGCAAGCCGGACTGCTACAGAGGGGTTGGTCAGGGACAGGCGCCTCGAAACGGGGCGCGCCGCCCTATTCAGGGGCGATTTACGGACAGACTTTATGGCCGAACAAATCCCCTTTTGGCCGTTTCCGCCGTTCTCCGAAAGGCCCCGCGCCTCAAGAATGTCGGACAACCTAGCCCACAGGAGAACAAGAAAATGCTGACGATCTATTCAGACGATCACCATCTGCACCACGGACGCTGCGAGTTGATCGACGGCAAGCTGATGCCCTGCTTCGAGATGCCGTCCCGTGCCGACCACGTGCTGCAACGGGTCAAGGACCGCGAGATTGGCGCCGTCGAAGCCCCGAAAGATTTCGGTATCGAACCGATCCAGCGCATCCACACCCAGGCTTTCCTGGAATTCTTCAAAGGTGCCTGGGACCGCTGGGCCGCTACCAACCCCGAAGGCGACCTGCTGCCCTACACCTGGCCTGCGCGCACGCTGCGCTCGGTCATGCCCACCAGCCTGCATGGCCAGTTGGGTTACTACACGTTCGATGCCGGCGCGCCGATCACCGCAGGCACCTGGCAAGCCGCGTACAGCGCAGCTCAGGTGGCCCTGACCGCCCAGGCCGCGATCCAGAATGGCGCCCGCAGCGCTTTCGCCCTGTGCCGGCCGCCGGGACACCACGCCGCCAGCGACGTGATGGGTGGCTACTGCTACCTGAACAACGCCGCCATCGCCGCCCAGGCATTCCTCGACCAGGGCCACAAGAAGGTCGCGATTCTCGACGTCGACTACCACCACGGCAACGGCACGCAGTCGATTTTCTACGAGCGCAGCGACGTGCTGTTCACCTCGATTCACGGCCACCCCGAAGCCGAATTTCCGTTCTTCCTGGGCTACGACGACGAGCTGGGCAGCGGCGCCGGTGAAGGCTTCAACTTCAACTATCCGCTGGCCGCAGGCAGTGACTGGCCGACCTGGAGCGCCGCACTGGACCAGGCCTGCGCCGAGATCGAACGCTACGACGCGGATATCGTCGTGGTCTCGCTGGGCGTGGACACCTACAAGGACGACCCGATCTCGCAGTTCAAGCTCGACAGCCCCGACTACCTGCGCATGGGCGAGCGCATCTCGCGGCTGGGCAAGCCAACGCTGTTCGTGATGGAGGGCGGTTATGCCGTCGAGGAAATCGGCATCAATGCGGTGAACGTGCTGGAAGGTTTCGAAAGCGTCTGACCCAATCAATCAGAAGAAGAGAACAACGATGAACAGACTCAAGCGTTTTATCGCATCGGCACTGCTCACGACCTCAGGCGCGGTCATGCTCGGCGGCGCAGCGCACGCCGACGAGCCCAAGACCCTGCGCGTCTACAACTGGTTCGACTACATCACCCCGCAGACCCTGGAAAACTTCAAGAAGGACACCAAGGTCCCGCTGATCTACGACATCTTCGACACCAACGAAGCCCTGGAAGCCAAGCTTCTGACCGGCAATTCCGGCTACGACGTGGTGGTGCCGTCCAACGTGTTCCTGGCCAAGCAGATCGAAGCCGGTGTGTTCCAGCCGCTGGACAAGTCGAAGCTGACCAACTATTCGCACCTGGACCCCAGCCTGATGAAGCTGCTGGAGGCCAACGATCCGGGCAACAAGTTCGCCGTCCCTTACATGTACGGCACCATCCTGATCGGCTTCAACCCGGACAAGGTCAAGGCGGTGCTGGGTGACAAGGCGCCTGTGGACAGTTGGGACCTGATCTTCAAGGAAGAGAACATCAGCAAACTCAAGCAGTGCGGCGTGACACTGCTGGATTCGCCTTCCGAGATTCTGCCGCTGGCCCTACAGCATCTGGGGCTCGATCCTAACAGCAAGAATCCGAAGGACTACGACAAGGCAGAAGCCTTGCTGATGAAGATCCGTCCGTACATCACCTACTTCCACTCGTCCAAGTACATGGCTGACATCGCCAATGGCGATATCTGCGTGGCCGTCGGCTATTCGGGCAGCTTCTCCCAGGCGGCCAACCGCGCCAAGGAAGCGAAGAACGGCGTCGTGGTCGACATGCGCCTGCCCAAGGAAGGTGCGCCGATCTGGTTCGACATGCTGGCGATTCCGAAAGGTGCAAAAGACGTCGAAGACGCCCACACCTTCATCAACTACCTGCTGCAACCGAAGGTGATTGCGCCGATCAGTGATTTTGTCGGGTATCCGAACCCCAACAAGGACGCCACCAACCTGGTTGACCCGGCGATCCGCAACAACCCGAACCTGTACCCGACGGCCGAGGCCATGAAGACGCTGTACACCCTGACGCCGCTGCCCCGCGACGCCGAGCGTGCACGTACGCGGGTGTGGACCAAGATAAAATCCGGTACCTGACCCTGTAGGAGCGCGCTTGCCCGCGACTGCGATCTGTCTGTTGCAGATGTATCCACCTGACACGACGCAATCGCGGGCAAGCGCGCTCCTACGGTTTCAGGTGGGGCCGACTATCTTTGTTTTTCCGTCGCATCGCGCAACATCGAATTCAGATTCCCTGAAATGTTTTCACACAATGCCTTCATCTGAATCTCATGCTCCGACGCCTTGAACGGGCTTTGCAGGTCGGTGCCGATCTTCTCGATGGCCAGCAGCATGAAGCCCACCACGGTCGAGGCCAATGGCGTAAACCACCCCAGCGTCTCTACCAGGCCAATCGGCACGATGATGCAGAACATCGTGATGAACAGCCGCGGAAAGGTCACGTAGGGGTAAGGCAACGGTGTATTGGCGATGCGCTCCATGCCGCCCTGGCAGTTGGAAATTTCCACCAGGGTCGCTTCAAGGCGCTCCAGCCGGATGCTGTCCAGCCGACCGGCCTTGTACTCATGGGCGATGATCGCCGCCGATTCATTGAGAATCGCGTTGGGGAAGTTATTGGTGCGCGTGCGCCGGTCGTACTCTTCCCGAGGGATCATGGCCGTCACTTCCTCGCCGCAGTCGCCGCCCTTCAGATGCGCCGACAGGCATTCCACGTAGGCCACATGCCGTCTTAGCAGCAAGGGTTTCACCGGGTTGATGTCGCCTTCGTCGTCGATCAGCGTCAGCACCTGCCGCGCGAAGCTGCGGGAATTGTTCACCAGCGCGCCCCATAGCGTGCGCGCTTCCCACCAGCGGTTGTAGGCACTGGAGTTGCGGAAACTGGTCAGCACCACCAGCGCCGAACCCAGCAGCGTCAGCGGCATCGACGGCAAGGTGATCTTGCGCTCCAGGTAGAGCATGAAATCCACCGTCACGATAACGTCCCAGATCAGCAGCCAGAACAGCGACCAACCGATGTAGGTAAAGGTCCGGATCATGGCGCGGTATTTCTTGATGATCGTGTCCTTCAATGGTCACCCCCTGTCTTGTGATTCAAGCCCCAGGGGATTCGAATGCATTCAGGCCCGATCGTTCGCCACAAACATTCATGGAACGATCCCGCCCTCCCCGTGCTCGACATCTATCTGGATGCCACTGCCACACGTCACGAGGAGATCAACATGGGCTCGCCTGCTACGTCGAACGCCAATGAACGCGACCAACTGACCATCAACACCATCCGCACCCTGGCCATGGATGCGGTGCAGAAGGCCAATTCCGGCCATCCCGGTACGCCCATGGCGCTGGCCCCGGTGGGCTACACGCTGTGGAAAGATTTCTTGCGCTACCACCCGGAACACCCTGACTGGCCTAACCGCGACCGCTTCGTGCTGTCGGTGGGCCATGCTTCGATGCTGCTGTATTCGCTGCTGCACCTGGCGGGCGTGGTGGAGATCGACGAGCATGGCAAGCGCTCGGGCAAGCCTGCGATCAGCCTTGAAGACATCAAACAGTTTCGCCAGTTGAGCTCGAAAACCCCGGGCCATCCCGAATACCGCATGACCACGGGGGTCGAGACCACCACCGGCCCCCTCGGCCAAGGCTGCGCCAACAGCGTCGGCATGGCGATGGCCGAGCGTTGGCTGGGTGAGCATTTCAACCAGCCGGATGCCAAGCTGTTCGACTACAACGTCTACGTGCTCTGCGGCGATGGCGACATGATGGAAGGCGTGACTGCCGAAGCTGCGTCGATTGCCGGGCATTTGAAGTTGTCGAACCTGTGCTGGATCTACGACAACAACACCATCAGCATCGAAGGCCACACGGAACTGGCCTACAGCGACGACGTGCAGAAGCGCTTCGAGGGCTATGGCTGGAAGACTCACCACGTCAAGGACGCCAACGACGCCGCCGCACTGGCCAGGTCGCTCAAGGCCTTCCAGCAGACCGACGATGCGCCGACGCTGATCGTCGTCGACAGCGTGATCGGCTACGGCTCGCCCAACAAGCACAACACCGCTTCCGCCCACGGCGAGCCGCTGGGCGAGGACGAAATCAAGCTGACCAAGAAAGCCTACGGCTGGGACGAGAACAGCAGTTTCCTGGTGCCCGAAGACGCCCGCCATCACCTGCGCGACGCCATGCTGGAGCGCAGCGCAGACGACTATATTGCCTGGCAGAAAACCTTCGCCGAGTTCGAAGAAAGCCAACCCGAGCTGGCCGATCAACTGCAACGCATGCGCGCAGGCGAGATGCCCGAGGGCTGGCGCAACACGGCCCTGAGTTTCGACGCCGACAAAAAGGGCATCGCCACCCGGGCTGCCGGCGGCAAGGTGCTCAACGGCTTCGCGCAACAGATCCCCTGGCTGATGGGTGGCTCGGCGGACCTTTCGCCCTCGACCAAGACCAACCTCACCTTTGAAGGCGCAGGCAGCTTCGAGGCCGGCAGCTACAACGGCCGCAATCTGCATTTCGGGGTCCGCGAGCATGCCATGGGCTCGATTGCCAATGGCCTGGCGCTGTCCTACATCCGCCCCTACACCTCGACGTTCCTGGTCTTCAGCGACTACATGAAGCCGCCGATCCGCCTGGCCGCGATCATGGAATTGCCGGTGGTGTTCGTCTTCACCCACGACTCCATCGGCGTCGGCGAAGACGGCCCGACTCACCAGCCCATCGAGCATCTGACGCAACTGCGCGCCACCCCAGGCCTGCTGACCTTGCGTCCGGGCGATGCCAACGAAACCGCCGAAGCCTGGAAAGTCGCCCTGGCGCAGACCCACCGGCCCAGTTGTATCGTGCTGTCACGCCAGCCGATGCCGACGCTGGATCGCTCGATCTACGCCAGCGCTGAAGGCCTGGCCCGAGGCGCGTACGTGCTTGCCGACTCGGGGCATGAGCAGCCAGAGGTGATCCTGATCGCCACCGGCAGTGAAGTCGGTATGACGGTGGAAGCGTTCGAGAAGCTCAAGGCCGAGGGCGTGAACGCGCGCGTGGTGTCGATGCCCAGTTGGGAATTGTTCGAGCATCAGGGCAAGGCCTACCGCGATGAAGTGTTCCCGCCCAGCGTGAAGGCGCGGGTGGTGGTGGAACAGGCAGGACCGGTGGGCTGGGACCGTTATGTCGGCCAGAGCGGCGCGAAGATCGTGATGAACACCTTCGGCGCCTCGGCCCCGATCGACAAGCTGCAGGCCAAGTTCGGGTTCACGGTGGATAACATCGTGAAGGTGGCCAAGGCCCAGCTCCAACTGTAGGAGCGCGCTTGCCCGCGATGACGGTGTAACTGACACATCCATTGTAT
>Ga0207655_1003146_pt1 | contig 12475 bp, 4 predicted proteins | sample KBSM44metaG_FD_184398 | JGI IMG/M metagenome (GOLD analysis project Ga0207655, IMG submission 184398) | Miscanthus rhizosphere microbial communities from Kellogg Biological Station, Michigan, USA - KBS M4-4 metaG (SPAdes) (version 2) | ecosystem: Host-associated > Plants > Roots > Rhizosphere >...
TGAGCGGCGGCTGGATTGAACTTGGCTTTCATGGCTTGTACGGCGTCGGCTACGGAGGTCATGGTACGGTCCTTTTTTGGAAGTGTGCCTGTTGGAAGCATGCGGCAAGCGCGCAGTCTTGGGGGGGCCAAGGCTCGATGTGACAGTAAACGTCCTGCGAGGTTAGGGGGGGCATCGACAGCTGTCAACGAAAAATCATACGTGCGTTTGAAAGGCGTGTTTGATGCCGATCGTTTCACGGCTGGCCCAAGGCTTTGCCCCCCGGTATGCTGGGCCCATTCAATCGTCCCCTGGTTCGGCGGGCGTCATGCATGTAAGGAGTCACCGTGGAGTTTCTTGCCGATTACGCCGGTTTTCTGATCCGGACCGTCACCCTGGTCGTTGCCATTCTGGTGGTGCTGGCCGCGATCGCCTCGCTGCGTGCCAAGGGCCGGCGTAAACCGGCCGGGCAGTTGCAGGTCAGCAAGCTCAATGACTTCTACAAGGGCCTGCGCGAACGGCTCGAAGCCGGGCTGTTCGACAAGGACAAGCTCAAGGCCCTGCGCAAGGAACAGGCGAAAACCGACAAGAAAGCCAGGAAGAAAAAGCCCGACAGCAAACACCGGGTGTTCGTCCTGGATTTCGATGGCGACATCAAGGCCTCGGCCACCGAAAACCTGCGTCACGAGATCACCGCGCTGCTGACCCTGGCCACGCCCAACGATGAAGTCGTACTGCGTCTGGAAAGCGGCGGCGGCATGGTTCACAGCTATGGCCTGGCGTCTTCGCAACTGGCGCGCATTCGCCAGGCCGGGGTACCCCTGACCGTGTGCATCGACAAAGTCGCCGCCAGTGGCGGCTACATGATGGCCTGTATCGGCGAAAAGATCATCAGTGCTCCATTCGCCATTCTCGGCTCCATCGGGGTTGTGGCACAGCTGCCCAACGTCAACAAGCTGCTGAAGAAGCACGATATCGATTTCGAAGTCCTCACCGCGGGTGAATACAAACGCACCTTGACCGTGTTCGGTGAAAACACCGAAAAGGGCCGCGAGAAGTTTCAGGAAGACCTGGACGTCACCCACAAGCTGTTCAAGAGCTTCGTCGCTCACTACCGGCCTCAGTTGTCCATCGACGATGTCGCCACCGGCGAAGTCTGGCTGGGCGTGGCGGCACTCGACAAGCAACTGGTCGACGAACTCAAGACCAGTGATGAATACCTCGCGGAAAGGGCCAGGCAGGCAGAGGTGTTCCATCTGCACTACGCCAAGGCCAAGAGCTTGCAGGAGCGTGTAGGGCTGGCCGCGAGCGGCTCCCTCGAACACCTGGCAGGCAAGGTATGGGGCAAGCTCAGTCAGCAACGCTTTTGGTAACGGCCAGCATTATGTAGCGCCGCCGAAACGTCGGCGCTTGCTTCACTGAAGCCCCTGCAGCGCTCTGCTGAAGGCTATCATTGGAGCAGTAACATGGCCGGAACCGACTTTCCTACCCCCACCGACCCGCACCTGGATGCCATCATCCAACGTATTCCGCAGTGGCTGCGCGAAGCCTCCCCAAGCGCAATACGGGCCTACCGCACGGCTCTGCAGAAGAATCGCCAGTCCAGCCGGCGAGCCCAGGCTTTGATGCAAACCCTCCCGGCGCCCTCCGCCTTTGCCCGACTGCGGCTGGAACAGGCCCTGCGGCAAGCCGTCAATCGCGTCATTGACGTGGACCAGGACCTGTGGATTCGATTCAATCGCGGCTCGGTACTGCTGGGACGTCCCTTGAGCGTAACTCGAACGCCATTGCTCGAAGTGGCCATGGCCAACTTTGGCGAAGCAGAAACCCAGGAAGGGTACTGGGGTACGGACACGGTGTTGCTGCAAGCCGATGCATTGAAGTTGCAGATCGGCGGAAGTGGCAGACGTTGGACCTATGGTTGGCACTACGAGTTAAAGCACCAATTGCCCCTGGCCCCCCATCAATATGCACAACTGTGTCGGAAGCTGGATCTGGGCGGCGCCTATCAGGCTCGGCTCCAGGCACTGCTTCAGGGCCTTGGCCCTGACGGCACGGAAGCAGGAAAGATCCTGCGTATGAACATCCGTGACGAGCTCGCCGTTCGAGCCCAGGAGGCATTGCTCAAGGGTGATATCGACGAGCCCGCAATGCGTGTCATCGAGATGCTGTTGGGGGATGACGACGCAGCCCCTCAATGGCATGGCGTAGCACCCACCCCTGTACACGGTCAGCGCGCTCAACACCTGGGTTCAGAGCGGTACGCCGTTGCATGGCGTGCTGTGCATTGAGTGCAACGCGCCGGCACACCCTGCCTGCCTGATCTACCTGGCAGGTGATGCGGATCAGCCATTCAAGCTGCACGCCAGTTTCAGCAGTTTCAGTGACTGGCTGCGAAACAGATTGCGAGACGACCACTACCGTCGTGATTTCACCCGTTTTGTCGGCAAGACGGATCAAGCGACGTTTTCCAAGCGCTTACTCGACACCCTGAGTCCTGAGCCTTTCACCCTGGGCCAGCCAAAGGATCGCGTAGCGGACCCGCATGCGGACATCGGCCTTCGAAAGGCGGGTCTGCCGACACCAGAACCCTTGGTCACTGTGTTGCAGAACATGCTGGCGGAAAAACTCGCGGCCGATGCCCGCTATATCCTGGTGCCCACGGCGGATATCGACCAGGCGCGACGCGATGAACGTTTCAAGCAATGGCTCGAGCAAGGGTTGACTCTGCTTAACGTCGCCAGTGTGTTCGTTCCAGCATTGGCGCCTTTGGTCGTCGCAGTCGGCACCGCGCAGTTGCTGGGTGAGTTGTTCGTCGGGGTCGATGACTGGATCCATGGCCAGACCGAAGAGGCAGTGGGTTGTTTTCTCGATGTCGCGGCCAATGTCGCCCTCGTGGGCGCTACCGCAGCTGCCGGCATGGCTTTGAACGCGTCGCCGTTCGTAAAGGGCATGCTGCCCGTGGTCGATGCCGCAGGGGAGACTCGTCTATGGAACGTGGAGCCTGAAACCTTCGCCACACCCGCACTTCCCGACACGGTGAAACCCAACGCTCTGGGTCAGTATGCTCATCTGGGACAAAACCACATCAAACTCGATGGCCGTTTCTACCGCCAGAACTACGATTCACGGCTCAAGCGCTGGCATGTGGTACACCCTGACAGCGCCCAGCCCTGGCGTATCGCCTTGGAACACAACGATGCCGGCGCCTGGCGAATGGCACACGAGAACCTCGCGGCGTGGACCGCGCAACAGGCCATCAGCCGTCTGGGACCGCTGGTCGATACGCTGGATGCAGCGCAGCTTCATCGGCTGCGTCGAGTCTGCGGATTGACCGGACGGCAGTTGCGCCGTCTGCACCTGCCTGGGCAGCGGGTCCCCGCTCGCCTGATCGAGGCCGCAGCGTATCTGCGTGCGCAACGAATGCTCGAGGCACTACCGTCGACTCAGCGCGTCCTGGCGTTGGATCGCTGGCAACAAGAGTTCGGCGTCTGGCCTGCGTATCATGAGGCACAGGCGATGCACCGTGATTTTCCTACCCTCAGCGTCTGGGCGGCCGAAGACATCGTAGCAGGGGCTAACCTGCGCGAACGTACGCACCTCGGACAGGGTAGGGTGCCTTTGCGCCTGGCCTTGTCAGCGCGCGCCCACCTGTGGGACATGCAATTGGATCGGTCCATCCTGGGCTTGCTGGGAAGTGTGGAAACCCCAGAAGTCAAGCGCCTGCGTGCCGGCATTCAGCAACGGCAGGGTCGCAAGGACATCAGCGCAGTGCAGGCATGGCGATGGGCGCTCGAGCACCGTAGCGAAGCGGCGGAGATGATCGGGCAGCGCCGGCCTAAAGCGATCAACGCGCCCACCACATTGGCCGACGGTCGCGTCGGCTATCGGCTCAGTGGACGTGCATCGGGCAGCGCCGAACCCGACCCAGGCACGGTCGCTCTACCGACTCGGGCACAGCGCGAAGCTCAGGAAGTGGCACTCTTGCAGCACCTGGATCGGTGGGTCGACACGCCGGCCACCGTGCTGGCCGAAAACGGTGAGCGGGTGGCCGTCAATCCAGCTCACCGCGCGACGGCACGTCAACGAATTCTCGACGCCTGGAACGGCCAGGCGCCCCGCATCGGCGTACTGCCTGGCCAGCCGATACGGTATTTTCTGGATCTTTCCGAGCTGCGCATCGGTGCACTTCCGGTACTGAACGTTGCACTGCCACAGGTGTGCTATCTGACCCTGGAGGGTTCGGGGCTGGAGCGCGTGGAAGCGTCGTTCCTCGATCAATTCCCCAGGCTGGAACAGCTGGACCTGCAGAACAACCACTTGACGGAAATACCCCCTGCGGTCGCTTCGCTGCCGAATCTGCAATCGCTGTCCATGGATAACAACCGCCTGGTCGCATCAGCCTCGATGTTCGATGCGCTACAGGGGCTGGATCAGTTGCAGGCGCTGATTCTGCGCAATAATCCAATGCATATCCCGGGCGCGGCAATGGAGCGGCTGAGCACGCTGCGCTCATTGCGTTATCTGGCGCTGTCCAATACCGACCACACCGCGATGGCCGAGCACCTGCCATGGGTGGCACGTTTGCCAGAGTTGGAGAGCCTGTGGCTTCAAGGCAATGCCCTGGTGCTGACACCGACCGCTATGCAGGCTCTGGCCGATATGAGCTCGCTGGACTATCTGGACCTGTCCGACAACCCCTTGGGATCCGCACTGGACCTCTCCCGGCTGCGCAGTGTCGGTGCGCTCAACCTGCGCAACTGTCAACTGAGCACTTGGCCCAGTGGGCTCACCGCGCTGATGAATCAGGAGCCGTTGTGGCTGCGATGGGTCCAGCTCGAGGAGAATCCCATCAGTGACGTGCCCGAACTGCAGAGCTTGCGCTTCTTTACAACCGAACCTCAGATAGAGCGACCGCTGAGCCTGACGTTCACCAGTCTGAATCCTCATGCGGTGGCCAGGCTCAATGCGGTGGGCATCACTTTTGACTACCTGCAGATACTGGCCGACGGTGCCGATGCCGCCGCACAGAGCCGCCTGGCCCAACTCCGTACCGATCCATCCATGACCCGAATGTTGCAGTTGCTTGCCCGACTCAGCGAGACGGCGGACTATCGGCTCGCGCCCGCGTCCCTGGCAACCCGCGCCTGGGATGTGATCGATGCCGCACACGGTTCCCTCGCCATTCGCGCCGAGCTGGCGGCGGTAGCCGAACGGCCCGAGAACTGCGGCGATCAGGTCATCCTGCTGTTTGCCGATCTGGAGCAACAGCTGTGGTACGCACGCGCGGCCGACCCGAGCCTGGACGGCGCGCAGCGTCAGGCTGAGCTGCTGGCCACCTCTCGCAGCTTGTTCCGACTCGATCAGCTGAATCGGCTGGCCAGGGCTGACGTGCGAGCGCGGGCCACGGCAAGGGATGTGTCGGAGGACGAAATCGAAGAAGTGGAAGTATTCCTGGCCTACCGCGTCGGACTGGCCGAGCGACTGGAGCTGCGTCATCAGCCTCACGCGATGCTGTTCGACGCCGTGGAGCCCGTCAGTGCCGCACAACTGGACGCTGCCGCGACCCAAGTGCTGGCGGCCGAGACCCCGGAAGCTCTGCTGGACTGGCACATGACTCAAGACTATTGGCTGCAGTACCTGCGTCGCCATTATCCCGCACGGTTGGACGCTGCTCTGTCTCCCTTCGTTGCTCGACGCGAGGCGCTCGCGGCGCAGGCGTGGGACGAAGCTTACGATGAGCGTCTGGTGGCCTTGCAGGTGGAAGAGGCCGCAGCCCAGACCGAAGTGCTGCGTGAGCTGACCCAACAGGCCATGAATCGCTGACTGGCATCGCGAGGGCAATGAATATGTAGGGCCTCCCGCTGGCTCGGCGATGGTGCAATCCCTAGCGCCCCACCGCAGTCACGCGGTGGGTCCTGCCATGGAAACCGTCATGACCCATACCATTGCCAAACCAGCGTCGATTCCTCATCCGGTGGACACCCTCATTGCCAAGTCGCTCCCCGCCTGGCTTCGCAACGCATCTGATGCCCGTATGAAGGACTACCTACAGGCTTCACGAGTAAGCCTGAAATCGGCCTACGCTGCCCATCGAAAGACACGTGCGTTCAAATCCCCCGAAGCATTCTGCCGTCCACTGCTGCAAGCAGCACTTGATCGCACGTTTCCTCACCTCAAGCTCGACGCCGACCGGCACGAGTTGATCCGCATGACCCAAGGTGCAGGCGGGCTTATCGTTCCCCGGCATCAAACCTTGTTGCAGGCCGCAATGCAGAATTTCGAGCCCGATGAAGCGCGCCGCGGAGGCATAGAGGCCCACTCGCTGATTCTCCCGGTGGGAAAGCTGGGTACCCATATCACTGAACAAGGAGGCATCGGCTATATACACAATAAGGCCGATGAGGTGGCCGTTACCCCAGAGCAATTTGCCAGCCTGGTCCGGAATCTGGATCTTGGAGCCCAATACCAGGCGCATTTCAAGGCGGTGTTCCGGCCCATGTCTTCGACCTTGCCGAGCCTTGATAGCGAGCAGCGCAAAGTGACGACGGCAATCATGCAGTCGCTGCGCGACAGATTAGGTGCTCATGCCATTGCCGCCAGGCTTCAGGGTCATATCGATGAGTCGGCCTACCTCCTTCTCAACCAGATCACCCGACCCACCGAAGCAGACGAACAGCTGCGCTGGGCTGGGGAGCCGGTGCGCATTTGCCAACTGCGGCTGCTGCACACGCGACTATTCGCCGGACACAGCCTGCAGGGCGCGGTTCTCATCGAGGCGCAAAGTGGTATCGGGCCGTGTTTGGTTTATATCCCCAGCGAGCCGCAGCACCCGCTCATGCAATACACATCGGCACAGGCATTTGCCGATGCGTTGCGCGAAAAGCTGCGTCACCCCGACTACGTGTCCTTCATCAAAGGGCTGATGGTTTACCGCAGTCACGAGGCATTTGGCGAACGGCTGAGCAACACACTTGCTCCCACCCCCATACCCTGGCCCGGCCAGTTCACCAAGCCTCCAGTAGCGGATCCGAACGCCGACATCGGGGTGCATCGAGAACCCTACCAAGGTTCGCTGTCACGGCTGATGTACAACCAGTACCTGGTGCTGATCGCGGAAAACGCGCGAACCTTCGTGGTCCCTGTCGAAGATGAAGACGAGTTGGCCTGGGAGCAGCGGTTGGCATGGTGGAAAGAGGCTGGAATGTTCTCTCTCAACGTGCTGGGCTTCGTACCCGTGCTCGGCGAAATGGTCGCGGCCTACGGCTTGATCGAAATGGTCAAGGACGTGTGCATCGGCGTGGACGATTGGCAGCATGGACAGCGCCAGGAAGCGCTCGAACATTTTTCCGGTGTCGTGCAGAACGTGGCGATGATCGCTGCAGGGGCCGCTGGGGGATTGGCATTCGCGCGTTCGCCGTTCATGGAAGCCATGGACATCGTCGACACGGGGGGGCGAGACCGACTCGTCCATCCAGAGTTGCCCGGCTACGCTGCGGATATCGACATTCCACAGGACATGCAGCCCGACAGCACCGGTCAGTATGTCGTAGGTGGTCAGGCTTACGTGGATATCGACGGCCAGTACTACCGGCATTTCTATGACCAGGCCAACCAGCAGTGGGTAATCGCCTCGCCCCATGCTCGGGAAAGCTACCGACCGGTGGTGGAGCGTGACGGGCACGGTAACTGGCGCCACGCTCACCAGCAACCGCTGGCATGGCAGGGTATCGAGCTGCTCAAACGCAGTGGGGCACCGGCGCTACGCTTGAACGATGTCGAACTGGCGCAGGTGCTGGATGCGTGCGGGGTTCCCGAAGCTCAATTGCGTCAGGCCCATTTCGATCGCCAGCCGCTGCCGCCCGCAGTCCTGGACAGTCTGCAGCGGGTGCGCGCTCAGGGTGACGTGGATCGCCTGGTGTCCGCGTTGAAAACCCGCCAGCCGCTCGGGGAGGGCGCTGAATTCTGCCTGCCTCTGGCTGTAGAGGTCCCGGGTTGGCCAAGTGGACGGGGTGTGCGAGTCATAGATGCCGAGGGTAAGGCGCTGCTCTATGGTGAGGGGAACGGCGCTGCGGTGCAGATCACCCACGCCGAGTGGCGCAATGGCGACCTGGCAAAGCTACTGCTGGCTCAATTGACCGCAGATGAACGGACGTCGATGTTCAGCGCTTCGGTCGACAACAGTGTCGAAGGGCAGACCACCGACTTCAGCCAAAGCCTGGCCATGTGCGTGGAGCGCAATCGCACCACGATCGCCAAGGCCATCTGCGATCGCCATGCGCCAGAGCTCACCGAGGCAGGCGCGCAATTGCAGCGCATCTTCCCGAATCTCTCCCATGCCCAGGCGAACCTGATCGCCGAGCAAGCCAGCGAGGCTGAGAGGTTGCGAATGACCCAGCGCGGCAAAGTCCCGACACGGATGGCGGAGCAGGCGCTGATGGCATTGCGTGAACAGCGCCTGACCAAAGCCTGCGAGGGCTTGTCACGACTTGGCCTGCACTCCCCGGATCGCGACACCCTCGCGCTGAAACTTCTCGAGCAGTTGCCCGGCTGGACCGGTGAGGTGCGTATCGAGCTGCGCGCCGGGGGGATCAACGGTGAATTGCTGGCACAGTCAGGCGGCGCCCAGGCGCCAGACGTTAAATACATCGTGCGTCGGCATGGGGTGTATCAGGCCTACGATGCACTGGAACAAGAGTTGAGTGCCCAACAGGATCTGTTCTCGGCGATTTGCGCGGCGCTGCCCGACCGCGAGATAAAAGCGCTGAAGCTGGCGCGCAGCGACGCCAACGCTCTGGCTCAGCGCATCGCAAAAGCGGCAGCGGTCAACCGGACGCATACTGGCCAGCTGCTGGGCCAGCGTCAGGTACAGCCCTGGTTCAGGGCGCCGTACTCAGACCCCCAGGGGGTAGGCTATCCACTGAGCGGCCGTCAAACGCCTGGCTGGCGGCAACAGTCACGCCTGCGACGTCTGTACCCCTCCATGAACAACAACGACCTCGCCGATCTGGCTGGATCGCTGCCTCGACCCAATGAAAGTCTGGAACTGGCGATACGTCGTCTTGAGCAGGAGTTTCGTACGTTGCAGCTAGGGTTGGAGCAGTGGGAGCGTGAGGGGACGGGGTTTGCGGTACGTCGTCATGCAACGGCGCGGATAGTGCGGGCGTGGCGCAGGGAAAGCACGACTCTGGATCTGCGTGACCTGATTCCGGGTGAACTGCCAGTGATCACCGCCGATTTCTCCCACACCACTGAGCTTTACCTGGAACATCTACGACCCGATACCGATGTTTCGTTTTTTCTCGGACGATTTCCCAACCTGCGGACACTGGCGTTGCGCAGTAACCACCTGCGCGAAATTCCCGCCGAGATCGCAAGCATGAAATCGCTGCAACATCTGAACTTGAACGACAACAACTTCAGGGTGACGGATGACCTGCTGCAGCCACTGAGGCGAGAAGACGGCAGCAGTCCGCTGATCAGCCTGCAGCTACACCTGGCGTTCGGCGAACCCGCTTTGCCTCTCACTGTATTCGAACTTACCGGGCGGATGCTCGAACCTCTAAGCCACCTGCACCGGCTCAAGCTGCTGGACATTTCATCCGGCACATTTCGCATCGCCGACGACGCGTTGAATGTCATCGGGTCCCTTTCGCAGCTTGAAACGCTGCGTTTGGGTGACTGTTTCCTGTCCTTGGAAGGGGAACGCGCCAGTGCATTTTCCGGCTTGACGCGACTGCACACCCTCGACTTGTCCGGATCTGTCAATGGGTTGGGCAGTGTGGACATCACCCACCTGCGCAATCTGGTCAACCTTTCCCTGCATGAATGCGGACTCACCGAATGGCCGCAGGGACTGAGCGAGTTAATGCAGATCAGGCCCCTGCGGTTACGCGTGGTTGCCCTGGGTCATAACTTGATGACGCAACTGCCCGAGCTTCGCGAGCTGGAATTCGTACGGGCCCGCAGCACCTACCTCAGAGGTCAGGTTTATATCGATTTTGGCGGTAACCCGCTCAGCGCCGAGAGCCAAAACATGTTGCGCAGGGCAGGGCTGCCGTTTCGTGCTCCTGAAGGCGCTCGAGGGCCTGACCGGACGTCGACTGATTGGCTCATTGGCTGTCCCGAAGACCTGCGCAGCCGGATCGACGCCGATCGCAATTCGGACAATGCGAGCGCGTTCTATCGCATCATGGACCAGACCTCATTTACCGGCGGCTATCAGCAAGACCCCCAGGGTTTCAGAGCGCGGATGTGGGACGTGATGCGCGCCGTGGTGCCGGACATGGCGCATCCGACCGGCGATGGACTGGGAGTGGTCGATCTGCGCCAGCAGCTGTTCGAACGTGCAACGCTGATCAACCAAACCTGCGAGGATGGCATCAGTATCGCTTTGGACGATTTCGAAACGCGCGTGGCAGCGTGGCAGGCTGCATCGAGTGCGGTAGAGGGTGGGGCATCCATGTTTGCGCCCTTGCTGCGCCTGGCGCGGCAGCTGCACAAGGCGGCGTTGGTGGATGAATACGCAGTGTCCATCACCCAGACACGCATGAACAGGCGGCGGGCTTTGTTGGCCGGCGAATCAACCCAGGCGCCCCCCTTGCTTGCGTTCGACAGTGTCCCGCCCGAATTTCTGGACAACCCTCCACCTGATGAGGTGGAAATTCGCTTGATGCTTCGAGATCGTTTACAAGCCACGCTGGATCTGCGGCCACAGCCTGTTCGACTGTACGCGGAATACCTCACCACCCGGACCATCAGGCATGTTGGCGCCGCTGTCCGTGAGCAGGCCACCGATGAGGCACTGATCAACTGGCTGGTAGACCAACCTTTCTGGGAAGTTTATTTGCGCAAGGTCTATGAATCGAAATTCGACACACTGGACCAGTTCTGGGCCGAGGTCATGAGTCGTTTCGAGGATGCCACCGATGGCTCGCCTTTACCCGAGGAAGTCACACCTGTATTGGCAGCCGTACTCGCGCGGCTGAGCGAGCTTGCGCCAAGTACGAACTGGCGCAGTGCACAAGGGCGTCCGCTCAGAGTCACTTTGGACGAACAGCAGCTGTTGCAGCTGTACAACGCCATCACTCAGGCGCGGACCCAGGCGCATGCCGAGTTGATCAAAACGCTGTCGCAGGAGGTGGTCAGGGCGCAGGCTTGACTGGACCGGTGACCATCGCGCTCACCTATCCACAATTGTGGGCGCGATGGTCGGCTCGGTATCAGCGGCGACGGAACAGCGGCAGCGGCTCGTCGGTGGCCGCCTGGTAGGTCACCGAGAAGTCCTTGAGGCTTTCCAGTGCTTCGTACGGATCTTTGTCGGCGCGCAAGGCGAAGGCATCGAAGCCGCAACGGTGCAGGTAGAACAGCTGGTCACGCAGTACGTCACCGATGGCGCGCAGTTCACCCTTGAAGCCATAACGATCGCGCAACAGACGTGCGTTCGAGTAGTTGCGCCCGTCGGTGAATGCCGGGAAGTTCAGGGCAATGACCTGAAACTGATTGGCCACCTCGCCGATCTCTTCGGCCTCCTCGTCGCTGTCCAGCCACACGCCCAGGCCGCCATCGCGGGCCTGGAGCGCCGGACCGTGTTCGCGCCACAGGGCCAGCGGCACGATCAGGTCGTCGCAGTTGCTGATGCCGTCGAACGGGGTGTCCTTGGGCAGCAGGTGCCAGGTTTCGTCGACGACTTCGTTGTTCTTAATGATTCGCTGCATAGACGCGCTCCTTGAAGGGGTCGATGCCGATCCGCTGGTAGGTATCGATGAAACGCTCATCTTCAGTGCGTTTTTCCACGTACACGTCGATCAGCTTGGAAATGACATCGGGCATGGCTTCCTGGGCGAAGGAGGGACCCAGGATCTTGCCCAGGCTGGCGTCGCGGCTGGCGCTGCCACCCAGGGACACCTGGTAGAACTCTTCGCCTTTCTTGTCCACGCCCAGAATGCCGATGTGGCCAACGTGATGGTGACCGCAGGCGTTCATGCAACCGGAGATGTTCAGATCCAGCTCGCCAATGTCGAACAGGTAGTCCAGATCGTCGAAACGACGCTGGATGGATTCGGCGATCGGAATCGACTTGGCGTTGGCCAGGGAGCAGAAATCCCCCCCTGGGCAGCAGATGATGTCGGTCAGCAGACCGATGTTCGGCGTGGCGAAACCGCCTTCACGCAGCTCGTTCCACAGGCTGAACAGCTGGGCCTGTTCGACGTCGGCCAGAATGATGTTCTGCTCATGGGAGGTGCGCAGTTGGCCGAAGCTGTACTTGTCGGCCAGATCGGCGACGGCGTCGAGCTGCTTGTCGGTCAGGTCGCCGGGGGCCACGCCGGTCGGCTTGAGCGACAGGGTTACCGCCACGTAGCCGGGCTTCTTGTGCGCCAGGGTGTTGCGCGAACGCCAGCGGGCGAAGCCGGGGTGCTCGCTGTCGAGCTGGGCCAGGTCAGCCGCAAAATCAGGCAATGCCTTGTAGTCCGGGTCGACGAAGTGCTTGGCCACG
>Ga0207655_1003149_pt1 | contig 12467 bp, 12 predicted proteins | sample KBSM44metaG_FD_184398 | JGI IMG/M metagenome (GOLD analysis project Ga0207655, IMG submission 184398) | Miscanthus rhizosphere microbial communities from Kellogg Biological Station, Michigan, USA - KBS M4-4 metaG (SPAdes) (version 2) | ecosystem: Host-associated > Plants > Roots > Rhizosphere >...
CCGGTTATTACCTTAATAAACTCCTGCACCTGCTTTTGTTTCCGCGCCGACAGTTTGCACACCTGGCGCAGAGACTGCATCAATTCGCTCTCCTGCCGGGCGGTGAGCACAATACAGCCTTCCATTACCTTTACATCTACTGCTGTGCCAGTGGCAAAACCGGCAGCTTCCAGCCATTGTCCTTTCATAGTGATGGCGGGTATCCGGCTGTAATCCGGATAGCGGCTTGCATAGCTAACGGTTAATTGCCGGTTATTTTCAGGAGAGACTTCTGGTTCAGTCGGTTGTGCAATAGAATGGGCGTCAGTCATGATTACTATTCCCTATAAATAGTGATTGTGATTAGCGGCGCGGGTGTGTTGCAGCACATCCGCACCGCGCTAAATACCTGTATATATCATCAGGAAAGAGAAAAAAAGTCCAGCTAAAACAGAGTGAAATAAGTAATTTATAAAATCATTTTAATATAAAGCGTAATTTTTATCTGGCAGGAAATAATAAGAAGCGCACCAGAAAAAAACATCAATAACATTATTCCCGGATATCATAAAATCACCAACAGCTATTCCTCCTGACTCAATAAATAGAGAATCATCAGGGAGAGTTTAACTTTCCTCCTCATTGTATACTCCCCAGGTTACTGTACTAATCCTTACAATCTCATATTGTTGCTCATGAGATGGTGTTTCAATACATTTAAGGATTTTCCCGGCCTCAATTTTTTCAGTGTATGGCTTAAAGCCGATCCCTCCCAATTATCGAGGTTAAAATTGTTCTTTCTGCGCCGTGATTCAGTCAGATTTCCATTTAATGCTGCAGCCAGTACAACTCACTCAAACTAATACCTTCAACCCATGCTTCAACCCATGCTTCTGCACTACGGTAAGCAATTTCAGCGATAATCCACCTGGACGCTTTACCCCACTTTCCCATTTCTGCACCGTTGACACACTGGTGTTCAGATAGCTGGCAAAAACGGGCTGGCTGACGTTCAGCTTCTCACGCAACGCCTTAATCTCGATGGGTTGCAGCTCATCCACATTGTTGAGGCACGCTTTATCAAAGTTGCGCATCGTTTCCTGCGGGATAGCATCGACGCTTAATAATCCAGAAGCCGCGCTGTGGATGGCCTCAAATGCAGGACTGTTAAATTTACTTTTTACAGTCACGGCAAATCTCCACCAGTTCTTTACTCTTAATCAGTGCCGTGATCTTTTCATCGCTAAGAGCAGCATAGTGCTTTGCTAACTCGCGAAATCCGGCCAGCTCGCGATTATCAATATTTGCCATATCCTGTTTGGCATAAAGGAACGTGTAAAACCAGTGCTCCCCACTTTTCACCAGGATAATGGCGCGATCGCGATTCTGGTTCAGCGCTTCTTGTAAACACCACCACCAGGATGATTGGTATTTTTCCTCTATAACCCCTCTGTCAGAGGTGCCAGACAATAATTTACATGTAGTCCCAAAATACCTTTTGATTAGTCGCCTGAATATCGCCAGACACTTCACTCTTCTTAAATGAAGGGATAGTCTTAAACCTCACTCAACATCGGTCGTTTTGTAAGCTGTGTGCAATGGTAGCGTTAATAGGGACATTATGCTTCATCACTATCAGGCAAAATCAGTGGATGATATCTACCTTGATGACTTTCCCTACATCATCCACCCGAATACGGCAGCGCGTTACCTTGAGGAAACCGCTCGGCCAAATAGAATCATCCGGGAGTGGGATTTACCGGGCAACTATGGTCTTTTTGTCAGCCGATATCGTCAGTTCCACTTTCAGCAGCCCTGGATGGCGTACCGGGACGTGCTGGATGACATTCGATCCGGGAAGGTTGTTTTACTGGGAAATGACGCAATTGGTCATGTCATTACGGGGGTGCAAACATCCTCTGGCAACCTCCGGAATGACCTGCCTTTGTTCCTACACTCCCGGCTTAGCTACTTGATCTCACATCAACTAAAACGCCCGGTATACTGCGTTCTTCGGTCAGCACCCATTCAACATGCTCAGTCTACAAAAACCATCAACAGTAAAGCAGCGGGTCGGCTTCTGGCCGCTGGGGGTGTTTACAACGGCAATATTGAGGGATTCAGGAAGACCGCAGAGCAACTCGGCGGGGATGCACCAGCGGGTTACGATCAGGTCATGGATAACAAAGGGTTACTTATCACCGGTGCATCTGTTGCTGCCGGGCTAACAATGGGAAGAATGCGATTTCCTGAGTTAGAGAAACCAGAAGTATTCGGGGCTAAAGGCACATTTACGTCAAGAACATTTGACCCAGAAAAAGCAGGTGGGGCAATAGAGCACCTGACAACAGACGGAATAAAAATCACTCATGAAGGGATCCAAATCGTAGAAAAACACATATCACGGTTTGATCCCGATCCTGGCAACGACTTTATGGTTTCCAGATTGAAAAAAATTGCAAACGGTGAAATACATCCTGAAAAAGTAGACTTGAATTACTATACTCATGAGTGTCGAGAATATCAGCGTTACTGTAATTTAGGTTGGGAAACAGGCAGGCCAGCCGATGACATTGAATCTTATGATTTATGGAACAACACGCACACTGCAACTCTCGAAGATTATAGAATAACTGGCGATGACCTTTATCATCCGGATGCCCCATCATGGTAAACAACACTGAACTAAACATTCTTAAGCTGTTAGCTTCAAGAAATGACGTAAATTGGAATTGGTATAATCTTGATCGCGCTATGTCAAAGCGAAAAATGGATGGAGTGGGTAATGTTGCACGGCTTATTAGGGGCTTATCCGAAGCGGGATTAGTTGACATAATACCAAGAACCCCAGCAGGTATGGATCACTATCAGATATCAGAGCAAGGCTCTCGACTTCTGGAAGAACTTGATCATCAAGATTTAATCCAGACCGATTTATCATAACAGTCGTTTCAGGAACCGCCTCAGAAGCTCTGTTGGCGGTTCAGCCATTCATTTTTGGTTAATGGCTTGATGAAGTATCTCGCCTTAAAACATTCCGGGAAGGCGTCATTCACACTTGACATAATTTCTCATGATATCAAATAAATACGTGTTAACCACTACAAAGCTCAACGTCCTGAAAGTCATGGCAGAAAAAGACATAGACTGGACATGGATGATACTGGATCGCACCCTTGCTACACGGGGTATTCCCGGATTTAGCAATGTTGCGACGATAGTAACCAACCTGATGAACGATGGAATGGTAGATACTGTTTATAACGAGACCTCATCAAAACCAAAGTATCGCGTATCAGAGCAAGGACACCAGTTACTGGGACAAATCAGCAAGGCTATAAATCCATCCGATACCCCATGATTTGTGGCTAATTATCATGGATACGAGACATCTCAGGCTTTGCTGTACGGGCCTTCATATAACCATGGCTACGAAAAATCTTTCTTCCGGGTCATGTGCAGGTAAAACCTTTTCGAAACGTGATAGACCACAAGATTGGCCTGCTGCCATTAACTGATAGGGATTGAGGCAGGTTGATTCAGGCTTTGGAAGCATAAATCCCAGACACAAAAAAAGCCGCTCTTAAGCGACTTAGATTTGCATATATGGTGCGAAGGCCGGACTCGAAAAACAATTTAAATCAATTTTTATTTTGAATAAAATAAAAATATAAAATCCACATGCCCCTTAATGTGCCCCCACCTTTTTCCATCTAAATTTCTTTGCCCCTTAACATTATGATTAATTTTTAATCTAATCTTATTAGAGACACATTTTTACTGAGGCCGGTTAGGTTCCGTGTCTCGGATCCTAATAACCCATCCTCTATAATTAAAAAAAGATTTTCAAAATATCCTTCACACTGTTCACCTTTCATTTTTATTCATATTTATCATAAATTTAAGCTATGACGTACAGCTGTAGAGTGAAGGATGTCATTCATCACCGGTGAAGTGCAGACGTAAAAAATCGGCTTTAGCTAGTTGAGATTAGTTTGGCGACAACCAGATTAATTCATTTCCGCAGCCAATCGGTGCAGCCTTCTTACCACTGGTCTGTATCCACAATTTCGTCCGGCGCTTCATGTCGTACTGTCAATTTTCCCGCATGATAATTTTCTAATGGCAGGTCGAACATCCTCATGTTGAGCGAGTTTTTTAGTTTTTTGCCTCTATATAGGTCAGATAGGCTTGATGGAAGCAACGCATTAGCTGAAGCAAAATGATTCTTGCTGTCTCCTTATGAAGAGCGATTTTGGTTCCGACGTGGGGAACAGGTAGCCGCAGAAGGCCACCATTGTTCAGATATTACGTTTTGATGCTTAAAGTACAACTATGGTTAAAGCAATGCTTGGGAGTTACGCGCCAGCTAAAGCTATGCATCAGGATAGCGCGCGATGACATTAGGGTCCGTCTGTAGCTTACTCTGCTACGAGGCTCACTCTCACTCGTTGGCAGAAATGATTTCTGGAAAATGCAGAATAATCTGGCAGTATTTAGCCACAGAGGGTAGCTTTGAATCACCCTTAAAATTGTCGAGCGTGCCGTAAAAAACTAATTAAGCATCGCTCTATTCATTCTGCTGAAGAGAGATCATCATCTCCCTTTTGCTTATATACAGCCCCCCCTTTATCGATAATTACTCTTAAATTCCACCAATTGATAATAAAGCAATCTAATTTTCTTCAGGTGCTCTATCGCTTACTCTTCTCTTTAAATTAGCCAAACAACTTGTATAAACATTTTCAATATCCATATCCACTTGCTTAAAACTATTTTTAATTTCGGAAATAGAAGAATTATCAACACCATTAGGATTTAAGTAAACTCTTGCTAAAACCTTTATTCTATGATGAGACTGGAAAATTGTATCAGATTCCGAAAACTTAATAAGATTATAGCTATCATCCACTTGCTTTTTAAGTAATTTAACGCTTGAATCATTTATATCCTTAAAGTTATTTTCCGTTACAATGTCAATTAAAATATCATATTGACTGTTTTCGTCTTTCTGCTTCTTAAGTATTGCTTTTAAAGCATCAGTAAAGTCATTAACTTCCCCAATGGATAACTCAATATTAGAAAAAGTTGTTTTCTTTTCAAAAACCTTCTTCCAGATATTTCTATTAACAATATCATTAATTAAGGTTCTGTTCACACGAAAAACTTCTTTATTACTTTCATAAGCTTTTGAAATTTCATCAAAGAGATTCTCTTCTAAAAAATAGTTATCAGAGTTTTTCCTATAAAATTTCTTCAGCTTATTAACTATACTTTCTGATCCTGATAAATCTATGACATCATTTGTAATTCCTTCACATGCAGCTTCAAGGGCTTTTGATAGAAACCTATTGGTTTTATGAAAATAAACTTGCCCGAACAAACTACTTCTTGCATTAATAAACTCTAATAAAGAATCAATACCGCTTTCTTTAAATGTTAGGTAAACATCATTATTTTCTTTAATAGGAACTAAGGACATAAGTAAACGACTATAGTCATAAACACCATACTTCACCCCTGAAAAAAAGCTATCCCTGAGTAAATAGTCCATCCTGTCAGCATCAATAGGGCATGAGGAAATAATAGATGTTAACAGAGAATGTATGTTTACTCCGTTTACTTTTGGATATTCGTAATCATAGTCTTTTTCTATAATCTTTATTACACTTTCAATATCTCTCTTACTTAAGCCTATATCAGTTAATATTTCTAGAGAGAATACGCAGGATATCAATTCATGTTTAAATCTTTCGCCCTCACATAATTTTTCAATCTTAAGATAAAGGCTTTTGTTTTCATCATCGTTTATTTCTTTTAAAAAATCACTCTTTTTTATAGCAAAATTATCAAATGAGTGTGCTAGCGGACCGTGTCCTATATCATGTAAAAGAGCCGCCAACCTCAAATTAACTATGTGTTCTTCAGGCAACATCTTTATTTCACGATAAATTTCCCCGCCAGTATATTTCTTATTTATATATCGCTCTACATTTAATGTTAAATTTTTCATAACTTCGTAAGAAAGATGCATGACCCCGATCGAATGTTCAAATCTAGAGTGAACTGCTGATGGAAAAACCTTATACAGTAATGTGTTTTGCCTAACGTTTCTTAAGCGCTGAAAAAGAGGATGATTTATTACCTTTTTTTCTGTTTCAGTTATACGAATTATCCCATGAATGGGATCAAGAATTTTACCAACAAGTTTTTCATCGAATGAGCCTATCAAATTCATAATCATACCGCTTCCGTTTACATTTTATTAACCTCAATAATTAAATACAAAACCCCCTAAAAGTCAACAACTTGAATAAAAACAAGATCAAAAACACTTAGATAAATCTTAAAATTTATCTTTTCTTTAGGTATTTCAGAAGGTTATCATGCATTTTGTTAAGATAATTTTAACTATGCAGAAGTGGTTACCAAATATAAAAACCGGCTTTCGCCGGTTCAGATAGTCATGCTGCTGGAGGGGCGTCGCACTTTGGCAGCCAGTCGGTGCTGCTTTCTTCCGTCAGATCAAGGTTGGTCTGCATCCCCAGCTTTGTACGCCGCTTCATGTAGTGCTTTCCGTATTCCCGCATGATGCTCTCCAGTGACAGGCCAAACATCTTCATGCTCAGCGGATTCCTGTAGCCGTTGGCCTCCATATAGGCCAGATAGGCATGATAAAGGTAACGCCTGGGCTGAAGCGGTCTGATACTGGCGTTACCCATATAGAGTGCGTTTGGCTCGGGCGTCGTAAACAGGTAGCCGCAGAAATCCACCATCGGGTCCGCATCGCGCTTGATGCGCATCGCCTCGTCAGAGTTCTGCTGCGACTGAAGCAGCGATTGGGCCTGCTGTGGCTGGCTGAACTGCTGCATAAGCTGGCGCACGATAACGGCCAGCTCACCGCTGATTTTTTCCTTAAGCTGCGGGTCACGTTCTTCTGCCGGGATGATCTCCGGGAAGTGCAGAATACCCGGCGGCGCGACACGCACCCGCTGCGGTCGGTGAAGCGCATCGGGTTGTTGTTCACTGCCAGAATCACCGCCGGAATATGCGTTGAATAAGCGTCACGGTACTTCGGGTCCACGGATACCGCATCGCCGCCAGTAATCGCCTTGATGCCCGCGCCGTCGCCGCTCCACTTTTCCTGGTCAGGCAGGATAATCAGCGAATAGCCAATTACCGCCGCGCGTTCGCGTGATGATTCCAGCGTTTCGATAGTTGCTGAAGTGGTGTTGTCCGTTCCGGCCAGCATGGTGGCGATTTCCGCCATGATGCTTTTGCCGCTGCCGCCGGGACCGGTGACCTCCAGAAACAGCAGCCAGTCGTAGCGGTTCGCAAGCACCATAAACAGTGCGGCCAGAATGATGTCACGTTTGGCCGGGTCACGTCCGGCGGCGCGGTCCAGCCACTGCCAAAAGTGCGGCGCGTGGTCCGCCAGCATTTCACCCTGAACGGGCTTTGTGTAGTCCACCTCGCTGACCGTGCGCAGCTAGAAGTCTTTACTGTGCGGGCTGAAGCCGCCGGTGCGGGTGTCCAGCACGCCGTTACGGAAGCCAATCAGGCGGCGCGCCGGGTCGGCCTGCTGCGGCAGCATCAGCTTCAGCGTGTCCACCACCCCCGAAATCTTACCCGCCGAAAACGGCGCGCGCAGGCGCTGGAACAGCTTCGCCACGTCCCGCTCAAACTGCTTCCCGGAAATTACTTTCCACGCGCCGGAGCGGTAACGGGACAGAATTTCCCCGCTGGCGTCCACGGCCAGCGCGCTGCGGTAGTGCTCCGCCACGCGCTCTGCCTTCTCACTGGCGCTCATGGCCGAAAATTCCGCCTCGCTCATCACGTCGAACGGACTGGCAGCGGGCGGCGTGGCGGCTTCGGCCAGCGCCCGTCGGGTGGTTTCCTCACCGTGCTGCATAAAGGCGTCATTCCAGTCACCGAACACCGGCGGCAGGGCCACGGCTGCGCGGCTGGCTTCGGCGGCCTGCTTCGCCTTCACCTGACCGTCGCCATTCAGGTCGCGGTCAGCGGCAATCAGCAGCGGCAGCGTGGCGTGCTTTTCACGAGCAAGGCCAGCCAGAGAAAGGAGGTTAACGGACGACAGGGCTATCCACACCTCGTCACCGGTCAGGTTGTGCACCGTCAGGCCGGTGGCGTAGCCCTCCGTCAGCCAGATGCGCGTTGCCGGTTTGCCGTTGCTGAGAATGTGGCACGCGCCTTTTACCTGACCGCCTTTCAGCGTGCGCTTTTCGCCCGCAGCGTTAATGAGCTGCACGTTCACCAGCTGGCCGCCCATATCGTGCAGGGGAACGACAACATCACCGGCACGATAGGCAGTGAGCGCGACTTTCTGCGGCTTCGACAGCATGAGGCAGGACTGCTCCGGCCAGCCCTTGCGGGAAAGGTAGGCGTTGCCGCTGGTCTGCTGTGCGGTACTGACCAGCTGCTGTGCCTGTTTGACGGCTGCAGCGCGGGCGGCTTCGTTATTTTCATCTCCGCTGGCGGCTGGTAAGTCTTCAACTGGTGACGGGCTACCGGGAAATTATTGCCGGGTCAGGAATGGTCCCCGACAGAAATATGGCTGAAGACTGCCAGCAAAGTTACATAACAGCGCAGCACTTCCGTTTCCGGCAACGCCTGGTAAAGCTCGATGCCACGCAAGGAGGGGCCTGATATGGCGCTCAAATGCCCGGAGTGTGACGTGGTAGCCCACACGCGTACCAGCGCCTATGAATCAGCCACGGTGAAACGGACCTGGTATCAGTGCCAGAATATTGACTGTTCATGCACCTTCACCGCACTGGAGAGCGTGGAGAAAATTATTATGAAGCCTGCCCGGACAGATGACGCAAAACAGCTGCCTGCCCCCCCCTGTAAAAAAGGCGCATATACTCAATCGCTATGGTTCAAACAGCAATCTGTCAAAGCGTCAGCAGATCCCCGTTTGAAGATTTCCAACTCATTCTTCCCCGGCCATCGAGCCGGGATTTTTTACCCTTTCTCTGGCTGGCCTGCCGTTCAGTAGCAGTGCATGACCATGCTGCATGAAAACGCATGACTCTGTGCATCAGATTTTCCCTCGCTGAGGCCAGTAGCTGCCTGCGCTGAGGCTGTTCATGCAGGCGCATGAAAACCACTCTATAAAGCGGACAGGCGTGGCGGGGGTACGAGCGCGCGTAACGGGAGAGAACGTATCTCCCCTGCTAACTCAAGTTTAAAGTGAATATGACCCCCAAGTATTAGCAATATAAATGTTTCAATAAACCGTGAATTTTGATACAAAAAGTCAATAGTACTTGTCTGTTTCTTGAATCAACTCATTTAATTGTTACTGTATAACGTAGATGGAGCTAGCGACTGTGGCCACAGTAGAACTGCATTTCGATGGAAAAATTGCTGAAGATCATCAGATTTCATTAAGAACATTGTCTAAAAGTTTGGGACATTTGCAGAGCTCATTAGACAGAGCCTATCTCGATATCAAACATGGTAATCTTTGGAAGTATGCCAAAATGCACCATGATTATTATAAAGATGTTGAGCTTCTCGTGCAGCAGCCACGTGAAGGCGGATATATCATTGATTTCATATCAGATAAAGAAATAACAAAAAAGGTTATTAAACGTGTGTCATCTGCAATTCATAATGTTTTACAAGAGGCTGAGAACGGGGGTCTAGATAATGCCGGAAATATTAGTAAAGACCTCGAAACAAAAAGGGCTCAGCTTTCCGGGAACCAACTTGAGCCGAAAGAGTATCAGCAACTGTTAGAGCGTCCAGACAAAGCTGTAACTAGAAGATATGGCGACAGGGCTATTGTAAGAGAGATTGACCAAATGCTAGCGATTATTCGTTCTCAGCATTCAGGTGATAGCACATTGGAAATATCACTCACCTCTGATTCCACTCAGACTTATGAGTTCAATAGGAAGAAAGCTAATGATTTCCACCGTGTAGTAACCCATAAGAAACTTGGTGATCCAGTCATCTATCATGCAAGAGTTTCTGAGATGGATATGGACCACCTTTCTGCTAAAATGACGAATCTCTTTAACGGTTCGATGAGTACGTTGAGATTTGCTTCAAAAGAGGATTTTCAAGAAGTTATCTCTTATTTCCAAAAAGAAGAGGAAATTTCTTTCTTAGGGGCGCCATATATCGAGTATGGCGCATTCGATCCTTCATCAGGAGACGTATATTTTATACAGGTGTATTAATGGATGAGTTAGCTAAGTCAATTCAAGAAAAGTACATTGAGGATTTGACATCAAAGTATCCGCTGCATAGATTCCTCACGCTATTTATGGTGATATTTTTCATGTTAAATTATGAGGTGGGAAGCGTTAATATTTATGCAATTCTATCGGAAACTTCAATTAAAGATATATTCGACTTTCAAGATGGAATTTTAGCAAGGCTAACAATAATCCAGCTTTTATTAGCCATGATGATTGTTTATTTTTTAAATGTATCATATAAAAAAATAAACAATTCATCTTTTATTAAACTAACAAGCCTTTACGATTTTAGTAACTATACTACCAAGGTAATAAAAAAATATAAAAACATCCGTAGAAATGATGCATATGATTTTTTTATAGTTAAAGAAATTGATAAAAAAATAGAAACGAAAAAGATGGAGCTAAGGGCGAAAGCCATAACATGTGAGCTTTGCATGTCCCTCCTGATTTGTGTTTTGTGGTCATTAAATTTCTCAACAACAAATCTAGTAGCAATATCATCGCTAACAACTGCTTTCGTTATCCTTCAATGGAGAATGTATAAATTTTATATCATTCAATTCTTTCCGTTATACGTTGCCAGAAACCACTTATTGAATGAAGAGATTTCTTTCGAAAAGGGCTATAATGAACAATAAAAAGGAGAATATTTCTCATGCCTCACGAGCAATATTCTCTTATAGAAACCGGAAATTACTTACTCCCATGGGCCTTCTTGCTAAGGAATATAATTCTTAGCAAAATCATAAGGAGATATAAAATAAATTTCATTTGAATATAAATAGTCTGACCACCACTGAATCATTAATCGTCTTTCGTCTAGATGTTTAGAAGTATGGATATATGCCGCACGTACATTGTTTCGCTCGGAATGACTCATTTGCCGCTCAATTGCATCCTCAGTCCACAATCCAGATTCACCTAACGCACCTCGTGCCATAGTTCTAAACCCATGACCACATACTTCTGTTTTGGTGTCATATCCCATTGCGCGTAATGCATTATTAACCGTATTTTCACTCATTACTCTTTTAGGGTCGTGGTCACCGGGAAACAAACATGGGTTATCACCGCTAAGTTGCTTTAACTCGTCAAGCAAAATCAGAGCCTGGCGGCTTAACGGAACGATGTGCTCTTCTTTCATTTTCATACCACGATGTGAGTATCGCATACCCTCAATTACTTCACGCTTCGCCGGAATACGCCAGCAGGCTCTGTCAAAATCGAACTCATCCCATCTGGCAAAGCGCAACTCGCTTGAACGAACAAAGGTTAGCAATAAAAACTCAACAGCAATGCGCGTCATAGTTCGCCCACGATAAGCGGCTAGGCGTTCAAGAAATTCAGGAAATCGACTAAATGGTAAGGCGGGATAGTGGCGTGCTTTGGTGGTGGATAGGGCACCGGCCATATCCATGGCCGGATTAGATTCAATGTAATCGTTCTGGGCAGCATAGCGCATGATGGCGGTTACGCGCTGTTGCAAGCGCTGAGCTACATCATGTTTGTCAGCCGCATCCACTTTCTTGATGGGTACTAAAAGTTGGCTGGTTTTGAGCTGGCGAATGTCAGCCGTTCCGATATAGGGAAAAATATAGAGTTCAAGATAACGGAGTACGCGTGATCGGTGATCATCACTCCAGCGCTTGTTGCTGCTATGCCACTCACGGGCAATCGTTTCAAACGTATAGGCACCAGATATTTCTGCCCGCGCTTCTTTCTGTTCTGCTTTGGGATCTAGGCCCTGCCCTAACAGCTTTTTGGCTTCATCACGCTTAGCACGGGCTTCAGCAAGTTTGACTGTGGGCCATACGCCAAAAGCCAGCCGATCTTCTTTTTTGTCACCGGGGCGGCGATATTTCATGCGCCAGTATTTGGAACCTTTAGGCGAGATCTCGAGATACAGCCCGCCACCATCAGTAATTTTGTAGGTTTTGTCTTAAGGTTTGGCGGTTTCGACTTGGCGGGCATTGAGCTTCATTTTGGGGGCACATTTCCTATCGAAGTGTAAGAGCCCCTAATTATGCCCCCACCAATACCCGGATTACAACGGATGTGCCCGGACGGATTTGGACCAAAAAAAAAGCCTTTCGGCTTTAATTTCAGGGAATTACGGACTGTCCCGGACGTTCTCGTATCTCTTGCTGGTGCCGAAGGCCGGAATCGAACCGGCACGCCTCGCGGCGGTTGATTTTGAATCAACTGCGTCTACCGATTTCGCCACTTCGGCACTGAAGGGTATGCGGAAAACGT
>Ga0207655_1003150_pt1 | contig 12465 bp, 8 predicted proteins | sample KBSM44metaG_FD_184398 | JGI IMG/M metagenome (GOLD analysis project Ga0207655, IMG submission 184398) | Miscanthus rhizosphere microbial communities from Kellogg Biological Station, Michigan, USA - KBS M4-4 metaG (SPAdes) (version 2) | ecosystem: Host-associated > Plants > Roots > Rhizosphere >...
TCAGTGACTTTGTAGAACACCCGCACATCCAGCTGCACCACGCCCGCGTCACCGGTCAGCAGATAACCGGAACCGGCGAGCGCATCGCTGAGGGGTGTGGCGAAGCTCGCCACCCGGTCGGCCTGCAACGCGGCATCGGTGCGCAGCAGATTTTCCACCCGACGCTCGATCACCCGGTCCGCTGCCGGCAACAAAACCACCTGCTCAAACGGTCGCGGCCACGCCAACAGCAAACCGGAGTTTTGAATGCGATCCAGTGCGCCGAAGTGCAGCACCACAGCACGATTCTGCGGGTCGATCTGCCGCACATTGGAAAACGCCCACGCCAAAGCAGCCAGCACGGTCACAGCGTAAAGCGCGAGAAAAGCCAAGCGCCCGGCCTGAATCCAGGGGCTGCTCAATTCATTTGTTCCACGTGGAACCAAACTCATGGCTGCGACCCGGACTTGTTATCGAGCGTCGGTGGGCCATCAACCAACACCCGGAACGGCGCCGCATCTGTGCGCAAAATCAGTTTGGTGCCCGGTGCAACGATGGTGCCCAAGGTGTCGAGCGAACGCAGCAAATTGTAGAGCTGCGGTGAGCCTGCGTAGGCGCGGTCGTAAATCTGCGCGGCTTCGACGCGAGATTGGGCTTCGATGTCTGCGGCTTTCACAGTGGCATCAGCTTGTACGATTCGCGCATCACGCTCGGCCGCAGAACGGATTTGTGCCGCTTCACGTTTGCCGATAGCCGTGCGTTCAGTGGCGATTGTTTCACGCTCGGCGCGCATACGATCGACCGTCGCGGTGAGCGTCACCGATGGCAGCGTCAAGCGCTCGATACCGACTTGCAGCACTCGCACGCCATAGGTGGTGAGCAACTGCTGATCGATCTGCTGACGCAGCTGCGCTTCGAAATCGGCGATGTGCACCTGGTTGGCGTCGGTGTTCACCAGGTTGGCCAGGTCGAAACTGCTGGCAGTGGTTTCCAGCGCCGAGCCGACAAAGGTACGAATCTGCCGCGCGGCTTCATCGGGTTGATTCTGCACGGCGCGCATAAAGCGTTGCACGTTGTCCGGATCGCCCTGTACCTGCCAGGCCACGTAGGCTTGCACGATGATGCGCAGACCGTCGCGCGTGCCCACATCCTGCAAACCGCTGGAGGTGGTACGCAGCCGCAGATCAACCGGAATCGCCGCCTCGAACGGCGCCGGCCAACGCCAGCCAAGACCCGGCTCCAGCAACACCCGCGATGGATTGCCAAAGCGCGTAATCACCGTGGCCTCCCCCGAGCGCACTTGCACAAGGCTTGCCGCCGCAACGGCAAAGGCCACCAGAAGCGCCGCCCAGCCCATTCGCCGCCACGGAAAAGGGCCAGCTTCGTGCGGATCACCATGGTGGTGATGGTGATGATGACCGTGGTGATGCCCGCCATGGCCGTGATCGTGGCCGGCGTGGTCATCGTGGTCGTGATGATCGTGAGTAGGCGTCGACTGGCTCAATGGGCGGCTCCTGGCTGAGCGGTATTACGCGACGGCGCAGGGTCAGCCGGCAGCGTGAATGTACGTAGGTCGATGGTCGGCGCATTGCTGCTACCACCCAGACGGTGATCGAGAACCAGCAGCTTGGCGTTAGCCAGACCCTGGGTCAGTTGGCTGAGGTATTGCTCCAGTACAAAAGCCTGGCCGGCGCTGGAGTACGCCTTTCGCTCGGCGGCAAATTTCAGGTCGGCGGCCCGAGCGCTCGAGTTGATCTCATGCGCACTGGCCGTGGCTTGATCGCGAGCGATGCTGGCCTGCAATTGCGCCTGGTTGGTCGCCTCCGCTGCCGCACCGCGCTCGCGGGAGATCAATGCCTGGGCGCCAATCTGCGCTGCTTGAACGCCGTGATAAGCATTGGCAGCCCCCGCTGGCGGATGAATGGCCTCGACCACCGTGGCGAGAATTTCCACGCCGCTGTCGAGTTTTTGCAGATCCGCCTGCACGGCGCGGCCGATTTCTTCAGAGAGCCCTACCCTGTCTTCGCCGAGCAAACCGTCGAGGGTTCTTGAGGCGAAGTCATGAACCAGAATCCGGCTGGCGGTGCTGCGAATCAGCGTCGGCACGTCGGCGCTGTTGTACGTCGCGGCCAGAGCCGCCTGATCGCTCAGGCCGATGCGATAGACGAAGCGCACATCCATGTTGACGATCTGAAAGCTCTGCTTGTCGGCACGGCTGCTGGCGATGACCTGGGATTTGTCATTCACATGGCTGGCGTCCCACAAGCGATTGGCAATGGCCGGTGCCGGGCCTTCGGCAGGTTCGGCCGCGACCGGGGCCGATGCTTCGCCCACGCTGGTGGCCAACTCATGGACTACGCCGTTCTCGACGCTCAGCACGCGACCCAGCGGCCACGGCAAACCGGCGTGCAAACCGGGCCCAAACACTTCCACCGGTTTGCCGAAACGTTCGTAGATGCCCCGCCCCTGTAGCGGTATTTCATGAATGCCGGTGAGCGACCAACCGACGATTGCCACCACCGCCAGCACCGGCAAAAACGCCCGGCGCATGTAGGTGAAGGCCCAGATTTGTCGCAGGTCGATACCGAAGCGATTGTGCAACTCGTGCTGCAATGCGAGCAGGGGCTGTGGCGGCCAGCGCAACATATCGGCGACGAAGCTTCGCGCCAGCAAGGTCGGTTCAAGCTGTTCACGACGGGGGCTGAACAGTGACAACACGGCGCGCAGCAACAACTCGATGGCGACCAGCCCCGGCAACAAGCCGATCAGCACCGCCAGACGCACCGGCCAGACGGCTGTTTCGCTACCGAACAACAGACACAAGGCGCTGAGCACCAGGCCAATAATCGCGACCCGCGTCAGCTGCGCCAACGACCCGGCTTCAGGCCATTGGGCGACATTTTCCTGCGCCAGTTGCCGCTCCAGCACCAGCAAACCGAACGCCAGCAGCAACGACAACGCCGCGCCGACACTGGCCGATAATCCCAACGCAGCGGGTGGCAAAGCGAGGTTCCAGACCTGCTCGATGCTGTACAAACTCAACAACGCCCAGCCGCCAAGCCAGAGCGTCGGTGCACCGATCTGCCCAAGCAACCGCAGCCAACGCTGACTGATGCCGTCCAGCAACCGCTCGTACCAACCTTCGGCGACAACGACTTCTTCGGTGATAGCCACCGGCACCAACACTGATGGATTCATCGCTCGTGCGCGCCACTGCGTTATCCACCAGGCCGACTGCAGGCCGGCGACCAGCACCAGCAAACCGGCGCCCTGATTGACCAGCAACGCGGGCCAGAGCGACTGCGGTGCAAACAGCCCGACAAAAAACGCCAGCACCAGCCCTGCGGCCGACAAGGCCCCCAAACCGATTGCCCATTGGCGTAATCGACGTCCTTGAACGACCGCCTGCTGAAAGCGCGGCAGCCCTGCTATCTGTGCCCCATCGCCATCGAGATCGACTTGCATACCACCCCAGCCATTACTCACATCACAATTCGTTACGATATAACGAAAATGGTGAAATTTTCGTCCTGAATCGTTCTATCTAAAAACGCTGAACCTGTCGCCAAGCTGAAGCCTTGACCGAAATGGTGAGAAACGCACATATTACGTTCGTAATTTTTATTGAAGACTACTTTTTATCGATCCCGCCCCTCTCAATCCAGGAGTTGCACCATGAGCACCTATGACGTCGTGATTCTGGGCGCCGGCCCCGGCGGTTACAACGCAGCGATCCGCGCCGGGCAGTTGGGCTTGAAAGCGGCATGCGTGGAAGGTCGCGCCACCCTCGGCGGGACCTGCCTGAACGTCGGTTGCATGCCGTCCAAGGCATTGCTGCATGCCTCCGAGCTCTACAACGCGGCCATGGGGGCGGAATTCGCCAACCTCGGGATCGAGGTCAAACCTGTGCTCAACCTGGCTCAAATGATGAAACAGAAGGATGAAAGCGTCACAGGGTTGACCAAGGGCATCGAGTTTCTGTTTCGCAAAAACAAGGTCGACTGGATCAAGGGGTGGGGCCACATCGACGGGCCGGGCAGCGTCACAGTGACCGACAATCAGGGTGGCAAGACCCGGCTGAGCGCCAAAGACATCATCATCGCCACCGGTTCCGAACCCACTCCCCTGCCAGGCGTGGACATCGACAACCAACGCATCCTCGACTCCACGGGCGCACTGTCGCTGGCTGAAGTACCGAAGCACCTGGTGGTGATCGGCGCTGGAGTGATCGGCCTGGAACTGGGTTCGGTATGGCGGCGCCTGGGTGCTCAGGTGACGGTCGTCGAATTTCTCGACCGGATCTGCCCGGGTGTGGATGCTGAAGCCGGTAAAACCCTGCAGCGCTCATTGAGCAAGCAAGGCATCCGCTTCAAGTTGAGTTCGAAAGTCACCAGCGCCACCTCCTCGGCGAGCGGTGTTCAACTCAGTGTCGAACCGGCCGCAGGTGGCACCGCCGAACTGCTGGAAGCCGACTACGTGCTGGTGGCTATCGGTCGTCGTCCTTACACCCAGGGCCTGGGGCTGGAGAACGTCGGCCTCGCCACCGACAAACGCGGCATGCTCGCCAACAAGGGCCACCGCACTGAAGCCGCGGGGGTCTGGGTAATCGGTGACGTCACCTCAGGGCCGATGCTCGCCCACAAGGCCGAAGACGAAGCCATGGCCTGCATCGAGCAGATCGTCGGCAAGGCTGGCGAGGTCAATTACGACCTGATCCCCAGCGTGATCTACACCAAACCGGAGCTGGCCAGCGTCGGCAAGACCGAAGAACAGTTGAAGGCCGAAGGTCGCGCCTACAAGGTCGGCAAATTCCCCTTCACCGCCAACAGCCGGGCGAAGATCAACCACGAAACCGAAGGCTTCGCCAAGGTACTGGCCGATGAGCGCACCGACGAAGTTCTCGGTGTGCACCTTGTGGGCCCGAGCGTCAGCGAAATGATTGGCGAATATTGCGTGGCCATGGAGTTCAGCGCCTCGGCCGAAGACATCGCCCTGACCTGCCATCCACACCCGACCCGCTCCGAGGCCTTGCGCCAGGCGGCGATGAATGTGGAAGGGATGGCGACGCAGATTTAGAACGATCAAAAGATCGCGGCCAAAGACTGCGATCTTTTCGCTTTTTCAGTCAGGCAGATGCCCCAACGGCAACGCTCCCGGCGTCTTCACCGTGTGAATTGCAAAATTGCTGCGGATATCGCTCACGCCCGGCAATTTCAGCAATCGCCCGGTGAGGAAACGGTCATAGGCGCGCAAGTCCGGTACCACCACTTGCAGCAGAAAATCCGATTCCCCGGACACCAGAAACGCCGAAATCACCTCAGGCAATGCCGTCACGGCCAGGCGAAACGCTTCGGCTTGTTCATCGTTATGCCGTTCGACCTTGACCCCGACAAACACCGTCAGCCCAAGGCCCACTTCATCTCGATCGAGGTTGGCCTGATAGCCGCGAATCACACCGGCCTCTTCCAGCATCCGGACCCGACGCAAACAGGGCGAGGCCGACAAGCCGATCTCATCGGCCAGTTGTACGTTGCTCAGGCGTCCGTCCCGTTGCAGCGCCGTGAGGATTTTGCGGTCGTAGGCGTCCAGTTTCATGCTTTGGCAGATCCTGATGGTTCGATCATCATAAACTGGCAGGTTATGCCAAATATCGAAGCTTTAGAAGCTGACTACGCAACCACCTGCCCTGCCCCTCGGCCGTAGACTGACCCCACCAAATCGACAACGAATGGGGGGCAACATGACAGAACTCTGGCTGTTTTTCATGGCATTGACAGTGGTGTACCTGTTGCCGGGCCCGGACATGATTCTGCTGTTGCAGACCGGCGCTCGTCAGGGCAAAGGCGCGGCGCTGGCCACGGCATTGGGGTTGGGCGTGGCGCGCGGTTGTCATGTGGCATTGGCGGCATTGGGTTTGGCGACGCTGTTCAGGACTGCGCCCTGGACCTTCGACGTGGTGCGCCTGGCCGGCGCTGCGTACCTGCTCTGGATCGGCATTCAGTGCCTGCGCACCACGATGCTGCCGAGCTTGAACGGTGCAGACGCAAGGACTGCTAAACCACGGTGGCCGGAGGCGATCCAGCGCGGTTTGCTGACTAACCTGCTCAACCCCAAGGCGCTGCTGTTTTGCTCAGTGCTGCTGCCGCAGTTCATCAACCCTCAAGCCGGACCGGTGCTCGCGCAATTTGCGACCCTGGGCATGATGCTGGTCGGCGTCGGCTTGCTGTTCGACAGCGCCTACGCGCTGGTCGGCGCTGCGTTGGGCCGTTGGCTGCAACGCAGTCCATCGGCCCAGCGGGTACAGCAGTGGTTGTTTGGCAGCCTGTTGATTGGTTTTGCTGTGCGGCTGACCTTTGTTCAACAAGCTTGATGACTATCGCGCATTGCGCTGGCGTCGGTTGATCAACACCAGCGCAATCGCGGTAAACACCACCACGCTGCCCATCTGCAGCCACTTTTTATACGGTCGCAATGCCGAGCGGACCGGGCTCAATACTTGGGTAACGTAACGCTTATCTGCATTCTGAAAATCCGGATAAGGACATCGGCGACCGAAGTTCACCGCCCAATCCACGTACGGCCCTTCCTTCACATAGCGTTGATAGAAGGCGCTTTCTTCTTCAAGGCTGGTGTTCCACCCCGCCGCCGCACACAGAACGGCCGCAAAAGCCTGACTGGTATGGGGCAAATTATCAGCAGCGCGGCTGGCCAACGCCGTGGCGACATAACGATAGTGGTAACGCTGATCGGGCTGTGCAGCGCTGGCCTGCTGACGCCGGACTTCATCTTCAGCCACTAATGGACCCACCTTGAGCTCGCTGCTCTCAAGGCTGTAATTACCGCCGAACGTGGCGTAATCCGGCGCCATTTCGTAGCCGAGAATTTCCATCCCCCACTCGCGCATCAGCCAACCTGCGTTAAATAGAGCAGCAGCACGCTTGGTCGGCCACCAGGCAGCGTCCGCCTCCTGACGCAATTGCCCGTACGCCTTGGCCTTGTTCTGCAAATCGACGTTGTCGAAGTAAGCCGGAGCCTCATCGTAACGCTCTTCACGCAATAAACGCCGCCCGAGCAGATTGCGCAGGCTCGCGGCCACCGGCAACGGCACATAATTGTCGCGATCCTGCTGGCTGAGCGGTGGCGGTGCCGGCACCTGGGTGTCGACGTACTGCTTGAGTTCATCGAGGGTCAGCACCCGCTCAGCCACGGTGGCCGCGTCGAACCAGTAGATGCCCTGGCTGCGATAGAGCTGATCGAAGGCCTGCAGGTAATCCCCGCGTTGCAGGGCCAGTATCGCGCTTTCACCCTCGACCCGGCACTTGGGCTGGAGCGTTTCGTAATCCCAGTCGGGCGTCCGCCGCTCGCCCCAGGATTCGTTCTGCGGGAAGGCCTGGGCGGCTTTGGCATAGGCCGCTGCGGCGGCGTTTTTGTCGCCATCACGCACCGCCAGCTTCGCCCGCAACCACCATGCAAGGCCACCGTCACCAGCCTGTTCGAGGAAGGCTTTGGCGCTGGCGTAATCGCCCTGTTGATAATTCATCGCCGCCAGGCGATCGGCATTATCCAGACTGCCACGGGTGCTGCTTTGCAGCAGTTTGATCAGTTTCTGTTCGTTCGGCGGTTGATCACCGAATGACCAGCCCAGCCGACTGATCAACGACGCCGTCACCAGTTGCTGCACCGCTTTGCCCTTGAGCAACCCGGCCAGTTGCTCGTCGGGCATCGCCGCCAGATCGGCCATCAACAGCTTCAGCGAGGTGTAGCCCACCGCCGAACCGTGAAGATTCTGCGTGGCGTAGAGTTGGATGGCGTTGTCCCAGTCACCCGCGGTGCGGGCCACTCGCGCTTCTTCGCCGAGGCTGGCGACACCCAGTTCCAACGGGTCGCTGAAGCTGTCGATGCTCAGTTGACGGGTCTGCTCGAAGGCCTTGCGGGACTGAGCCAACAGGTCAGGGGTCGCGCCTGCTTCTGAACTCATGGCAAACAGCGCCCGGCCCATCGAGTACGCCGCCCAGGTGCTACGCAACGGGCGTTGTTCCGCCGGCAGCGCCAGCACTTTCTGGAAGTAGTCGGCGGCCAGGCCATGGTCACCGGCGTTGAACGCCACGGCGCCAGCCAGATAGAGTCTGTGCTCGGCCGGCAGATTCGCGCCTTGCTCTTCAACCTGACGGGCATCGGTCAGGTTGCGCAGTTGTTTCACCAGCGCTTGCTGCTCAGGCGTCAGACCGGCCTGTTCAGCGGTATCGCGCTGATGGGTGTAATCAGGCGCATCGCCGTAACCGTCCCCCGGAATGTTGGTGGCGGCGGTGACATTTTTCAGTCCCGCGATGGCATGCCCGAGGCGGCTGATCTCAAGGTTGAAGTTGCCTTCCGGCAGTTCCGCCAGCGACTGGCCACGGTTGTCGAGCAGGCGCATGGGGAAGTCCGGCCCGCAGGCCAGCGCCGAACCCAATGGCAGGCTGAGGCTCAGGCAAAGTACATGGCGGGGCCAGTTACGGGTAAACATTCGAACCTCCTTGATCAATGTGTGCGCAGCGAGCCCAACCGATGGCGCGCTGCCCGCCGGCCGGGATTCGACCGTCACGCAGGCGGATGAAGGTAAGCAGATCCGGGCGCTGTTGCAACGCATAACCGGCCAGCGCATCGGCGCCCTCGCAGCCCTGCACCGCCAGCGTCAGACGTTCGGGCCAGGCACTGTCGAGGTTGCCTTGGTTGCTGAGGCTGATGTCGTAGAGGCCGTCCTGCGCCGAGAGTTTCAGCCCCACATGACTGTCGAGCGTATCGCCGCGCGCCACAGCGCCCAGCGTCGTCAGGCTCCAGGCCCTGCGATCATTGGCCAGGGGCAGGCGAAACCAGATCAGCCCGGCCAGATGGGCCGGTGGATCGGCGCGCAACTCGGTGCCGAGCTTACTCAGTTGCTGCGGGTCCGCCAGCAACTCCCGACGTTCGCCACCTCGCTCGATGGGCACTTCGCTTTCCACGACCGGCGCGCCCCCGGCCCCCGGCAACAGCGCCACGCCATAAGCCGGCAGCGCCAGATAAAACGGTTTCGATGTGTTGCGACTCCAGGCCCTGGCCCACTGCCGTGTCTGATCCGGGTCGAACAGCCCACGCCGTGGATCGCTCACCGCGTGCACCTGCAACACGCTGCTGTCGACCGTTGCCAGCAACGCCGGCAATTCAGAACTGTCGAGCCAGGCCGGTAATGCGGTGATGCTCAGTGGCAAGGACGCCGGCAGAACGCCACGCAAATGGGTGAGGAATTCGCGGTAGGCCGGTAACCGGGCGTTGCCCGCATCGTGGTCGATTTCCACGCCGGACAGGGTCAGCCCCTGCCCTTGCCAATCGTTGAGCACCTGCTGGATCTGTGCCGTGACCTCGTCCCGGTCCAGCCCGTTGAGTTGGCCATCCAGACGAACCACCGCAATCAGCGGTCGGCCATCACGCTTGAGCAGCGCCGGATCGATCCGCGCCCGGCTCCAGCCAGACTGTGGAAATGCCTGCAAGGCCAGCACGCGCAAGGTCGAGAAATCGGTGCGGCTGTCGCGCAACGCGGCGTCATGGGCCGGCGTCCATTGCCGTTGCCAGACATAGAGTTGCTGATCGAGCGGCGGCGCGTCCGATTGCTCGCAACCGTTGAGCAACAACGCTGCCAGCAAAACGATCAAGCGTGCGAAAAAAACCATGAGAAACCTTATCCCTGAAATACAAAAAGGGCCTCTCAAAGGCCCTTTGTCGCTCTGCTCGCTACCCTACTCAGCCGTTGGCTTGCGGGCAACGATCACCTGACTTTTCGCAACCACCGTACCCACCACCTGACTGCCCGCTCCCACAGAGGGATTTTCTGTGTTGTCTGGTTCAGTTACAGATCCAACACCAACGGCTGCGAACCCTGCGCCGGCACCGCACAACAAATCAGCACCTCACCCGCATCGGGAACCTCCGCCGGAGGCTGTGGATAATTCACCTCTCCGCTGATCAACCGGGTTTTGCAGGTCCCGCAGGAACCGCCGCGGCAACTGAATTCCGGGCGCAAGCCACGGCTCTCCGCCAACTCCAGCAAACTGCCGCCGTCCGGCTGCCAACGCGCTTCTTTGGCAGAGCGCTGGAACACGACGGGCACCGAAACGGTAGCGGCCGGCAATTGCTCGATGACCACCGCGTCCGGGTCCGGCTTGCGACGCAGCGTCGACGGGCCAAAGGTTTCAGCATGAATCCTTGAATCAGGGACATCCAGATCCCGCAGGCTGTCGTACAGACCCTGGGTAAAACTTCCCGGACCGCACAGGACAAAATCCACTTGGTCGTAGTCCTCCACCTCAAGAGTAGTCTTGAGCAAGTCGGCGTCGATGCGCCCTGTCAGGTCGTAATCTTCACCCTCACGGGCATCGGACTCCGGCTGACTGAGCAAACGCAGCATCCGCACCTCATCACCGAGGCCGTCGAGCAGGCGATCCAGCTCAGGGCGAAACGGTTGATCGGCCAAGGTCCGCGAGCTCTGGAAGAACCACACAGGACGGATGCGCCGCGTGCGCAGGCCTTGATAAACCACTTCCCGCAGCATCGACAGCAGCGGCGTGATCCCCACGCCGGCAGCCAATAGCACCAGCGGCCGACGCTCATTCGGCGCCACGGTGAAATGCCCTTGAGGTGAGCGGGCTTCAAGCACATCGCCGACACGAATCTGCTCATGCAGGTGCGAGGACACCAGGCCTTCACGCTTCACGCTGATGCGGAAAAAGTCATCGGATGGCGCGCTCGACAGGCTGTACGTGCGGATGTGCACATCGCCTGCGATGTTGAACCGCAAGGGCAAATGTTGCCCGGCTTGAAACACCGGCAATCCGGCGCCATCGGCAGGCTCCAGATAGATCGAACGGATGTTGTGGCTCTCCCGCTCGATGCGCGTCACTCGCAGCGGCCGCCAGCGATTCCCCAGCGCCTGGGCTTGCAGGCGTGCATTCGCCTGCGCCCAGGTGCCGGTCAGCAGACTGGTGGGCGACACGCCGTCAAAGCGCCAGCGCAAGGCCAGTGCCGCGGGCCGACGCACCGCGTGCTCCACCTCGAATGTCCACAGCCGCTCGGCCCCTTGAAAGGCTTCGATCTGCGGGCCTTCCAGGATGACTTGCGTGCGACCGCTGAGGTGCAGCAAATCGCCCGAATCGAAATCGATGAACAGCAAACCGGCCCGAGGGTTGATCAGCAGGTTGCCCAAGGTATTGAAGAACAGGTTGCCGGCGAAGTCCGGGATGGTCAGGCGATTGCCTTCTATCTGGACGAAACCGGCCTGGCCGCCCCGATGAGAAACGTCCACCGAGCGTTGGCCATCGACGTCCACATAGCTGGCGACAAAGAAGGTATCGGCGCTGGCAATCATGGCTTTGGCCGCGTCATCCAGACCATTGAGATGCTGCGCGATACGGGTCTCCGGATCCGCCAATGGCACCGAGCGAAACTGGCGCAATTGAATGTATTGCGGGCAATTGCCGAAGGATTGCTCCACCGTCACCTCGAAGCCGCTCGCCGTTACAGCGCCGACTCGACCATTGAGACGGTTGCGACGCCGGGTGTGCAGCTCGATACCGAGCAGACCGATCGCCGCCCCGTCTTGCAGTTGTGCAGGGTCGTCGCGACCGGGCAGGCTGCCGATCTGCAACAGCCCGGGCTCGGGGGACTTCGCAAAGCCCGGCGCCCCTTCAAGAATACTGGCCCAAGGGTTGCCGTCGGCATCCACCGCGCCGTACAGCATGAACGGCAGTTGCTGATAGAACGTGCGGTGCTGGTCCGGCATCTCGCCGCGAATCACCCTACGACCCAATGCCTCCATTCGCTCGACGACGCCCACGTGAGCCTGCAACTGTTTCTCGCCTGCGTGCCAAGGTGAACGTTCCATAACGGCTTCTCCCCTGCGCTCATTGCGCAATAAGAACGGCCCGACTGAATAGGGCCGTGAACATCAGGCAGTTTTTTGCAAACCGGCGATGGTGCGTGGCATGCCGACAAACCCTGGCAAGGCTTCAACGCGCGCCAGCCAGGCTCGGATGTTGGCGTAGTCGTCCAGCGACACATTGCCTTCCGGAGCATGGGCGATGTAGCTGTAGGCGGCGATGTCGGCGATGGTCGGCTCGCTACCGGCCAGATAGGCCGTTGCGCCCAGTTCCTGATCGATCACTTTGAGCCAGGTGTGAGAATAGGCGATCACCTCTTCAGCGTTGTAAGGCGCACCGAATACAGTGATCAGCCTTGCCCTGCCGGGGCCAAAGGCAATCGGCCCGGCGGCGACCGACAACCAGCGCTGAACCTTGGCGGCACCGACCGGATCGGTTGGCAGCCAGCGACCGTTGCCGTATTTCTGCGCAAGGTAGACCAGGATCGCGTTGGAATCGGCCAGCACCATGCCTTGATCCTCAATCACCGGGACCTGGCCAAACGGGTTGAGCGCAAGAAAATCCGCTTGTTTGTGTGCGCCCTTGGCCAGATCGACGA
>Ga0207655_1003151_pt1 | contig 12462 bp, 13 predicted proteins | sample KBSM44metaG_FD_184398 | JGI IMG/M metagenome (GOLD analysis project Ga0207655, IMG submission 184398) | Miscanthus rhizosphere microbial communities from Kellogg Biological Station, Michigan, USA - KBS M4-4 metaG (SPAdes) (version 2) | ecosystem: Host-associated > Plants > Roots > Rhizosphere >...
GGGGTGCGGAACGCTCGGGCGTGATCGTCTCGATCACCCTCGAGCTGCAGGAGGTCGGCCACGGCGAGGTGCCGGTGCGGGGCGCGCAGCTGCGGCAGGCGCTGCGGCTCGGCGCGGATGCCGCCGTCTCCCTGCGGTGGATTCGCGAGACCGTGCTCGCCACGCGCGCGTCGAAAGGCATGGTGCTCGACGACGCCGATCCCGACACGCACAGCGCCGGGTCGTTCTTCCAGAACGCGATCGTCTCGGCGTCCTTCGCTCGCACTCTGCCGCCGGAGTGCCCTCGCTGGCCGCTCGCCGTGGCGATCCAGCCGGTGACGATCATCCCGCTCGCGGCGTTCGACGGAGTCGTGGCCCCGCCCGTGTCGGTGCAGCCGGATGTCAAGGTCAGCGCGGCCTGGCTCATCGAGCACGCCGGGCTGGGCAAGGGTTTCCGGCTGCCCCGCTCGCGGGCGGGCCTGTCGACCAAGCACGCGCTCGCGCTGACGAATCGGGGCGGCGCGACAGCCGCGGAGGTCGCGGAACTGGCGCGTTACATCCAGCACCGCGTGCAGTCGGAGTTCGGGCTGCTCCTGCAGCCAGAACCGGTGCTCATCGGCGTCGAACTGTAGAAGACCGGCCCATCACCGTCGGCCACGACTCACCTGCGTAGAGCGGCTAGCGGGTCGGTTTCGCGTTCCTCCGCCTCGAGCGACTGCCCCACGCGTACCTTCGCGCTGAGCAGATGATCCGTGAAAAGTCGCGCGAGCGCCTCATGGTCGTGGCCTCGGATCGCCGCGATCATCTCGCGGTGCTCGAGGTCGGCCTGCGCCCTGCCTCCGAGCTGATCGATGTTCTCCTGCGAGTACGGCTGCACCGCCGCCAACAGTCCTTCGAGGATCTCCGCGGTGCGCGGGCGGCCCGCCGCGACGTGCAACCGTGTGTGGAACTCGAAGTTGGATCGCATCCACTGCTCGACATCGGGCGTCTCGCGCATCCGGTCGGCGAGTGACTCCAGCGCGCGGAGCTGATCGGGTCCCATCCGCTCGACGATGTCACGGGTGATCGTGGGTTCGATCAGCAGGCGCAGGTCGTAGAGCTCATCGAGTTCGGCGCGGTTGAGCAGACGCACGCGCGCGCCGCCGCCGGGTGTCATCTCGATCACTCCCTCGGTGGCGAGGATGCGCAGCGCCTCGCGCACCGGGCTGCGACTGACAGAAAACCGGCGTGCCAGGTCTTCCTGCACCAGCGGCGCTCCCGGCGCGATCACCTTCTCCCGGATGGCGAGCGCGATGCGTTGCGCGATCACCTCCGGGCCCACTGCAGCAGCCATCGTGCGTCCTTCCGCCTGTGACCCCAAGCCCACCCTGAGGCGAAGGGGGGCCGCAATCGAGACTATACGGAAATCGGGCTGTGCATTCACTGTATCCAGTGTGTACAGTGGGGCCACGCCACTTCGGCAACGTCCTGAACTCACAGATGGAGTTTGTGCAATGAAGCATCAACGATGGTCGGCGCGCCCCGGCCGAACGATTCTGCAGCTCACCGCCGCGGCAACGGTCACCGTGCTCGCACTCAGCGGATGCGCCGCGTCCGGCGACGCGCAAGGGGGAGCGAGCGCGTCGACGGAGCCCACGTCCGGCGGCACCCTCACGGTCGCTCTCGCGTCGACGCCGTCGATCATCGACCCGTTCGCCACGAGCCTCCAGGCGGACTGGGTGATCGCGCGCCAGGTCTGCGAGCCCCTGTTCGATGTCTCGACCTCGTACGAGATCGGTCCCGCGTTGGCCGACAGCCTCACCGACGAGGGCAACGGCACCTACACCCTCGCCCTCCGCAAGGGCGTGACGTTCCAGAACGGCGAGCCGTTCACCTCGGCCGACGTCATCGCGAGCTTGCAGCGCTACTTCCTGACACCCGGCAACGGGTCGATCCTGAAGGGGCTGACGACGTCGATCGACGCCGTCGACGACACCACCGTCACGATCACGCTGAACACGCCGAGCCCGCTTCTTCCGACGCTGCTCACCACCGCCTACATGATGCCCGCCAGCATCGTCGCCGACCGACCCACCACCGACCCGGTTACGGACCTCGTCTGCACCGGGCCCTACAAGCTGACGAGCTACGCGGCAGACGGCGACGTGGTTCTCGATCGTTGGGACGGCTACCAGGCTCGCACCGAGGCGGCCGACGGCGGGCTCGGGCAGAAGCACGCCTACGCAGACAAGATCGTGTTCACCCCGATGCCGGAGGCCTCCACGCGCCGCCAGGCGACGGAGGCGGGTCAGATCGACATCGGAGGATCGCTCTCGTACGACGACTACGACGCCGTCTCCAGCGGCGGCGCCGCCCAGGCGGTGCTGCTGAGCCCGACCTCCGGCTCGACCGTCGTGTTCAACAAGGCGCAGGGCGTCATGAGCAACCCGGCCATGCGTCAGGCATTCCTCTCGGCGCTGAACATGGACGACATCATGCTCGCGGCGTTCGGCAACCCGGAGTTCTTCTCCGTGGACGGAAGCTTCATCCCCGCCGCGAACTCGGTGTGGTCGACCGACGTGGGAACCGAGCACTTCAACAAGCAGGACCTCGACCGGGTGAAGGAGCTGCTGAAGGAAGCCGGGTACAACGGCGAACCGGTGCGGTGGCTGACCACGAAGGAGGATCCGTCCTGGTACGGTCCCTCGCTGCCGGCTCAGCAGCAGCTGAAGGAGGCCGGGATCAACATCGACCTCCAGGTGCTCGATCGTGCGAGCGTGATCCAGATGCGCACCGACCCCACCGCGTTCGATCTCTTCTCCTCGGGCATCCCCACCTACGCCGACCCGGTGCTGCTGCCGTACCTCCAGCAGACCTTCCCCGGAACGTGGACATCCACCGAGCGGGACGCGCTCCTGAGCGCGCTGTCCACCGAATCGGATGCCGCCGCGCGCAAAGCCACGTGGGAGCAGCTGCAGACGCTCATCTACACCGACCTGCCGTTCCTGAAGTTCGGCACGTCGCGGCCGCTGCTGATCACGTCGAACCGGACCCACGTCGAGCATGTCGACGAACTGGCCGGTTGGTACTACAACGTGTGGCTCGACCAGTCCTGATCGTCGACTCGCGCGCACCGGAAAAGAGGGAGAAGATGTCCGAGATCACCGTCTCGACGACCGGCTCCACGGAGGAGGAGGTTCTCGCCCCGCCGACTCGGGTGTGGCGACGCGTCCTCCGCCGCCCGGTCGCGGTGATCGCGCTCGCGGTTCTCGTGGCGATGGCGGGGGCGGCTCTGCTCGCTCCCGCCATCGCGGGCGACCCGAACGCGTTCGTGGCCCTCGAACGCCTGAAGCCGCCGTCCGCGTCGCACGTCTTCGGTACCGACAACCTGGGCAGGGACGTGTTCTCGCGGACCGTCTTCGGCGCGCAGGCATCCCTCACCGTCGGCATCGTCACCGCGGCCGTCACGACGGTCATCGGAGCCGCGCTCGGCATCCTCGCCGGGATGTTCCGATGGGTGGATGCCGTCATCATGCGGATCGTCGATGGGGTGATGTCGTTTCCGATCATCGTCCTCGCGCTCGCGATGACCGCGATCCTCGGACCGGGCCTGGGCACCGTGATTCTCGCCATGACCATCGTGTTCGTACCGGGTATGACGCGGGTGGTGAGAAGTACCGCGCTGGTGGCCAGCGAGCTGCCGATGATCGACGCGGCCCGCGCCATCGGGGCGGGCAGCGTGCGGATCTTCTGGAGATACGTGCTCCCGCAGTGCGCGACGCCGGTGCTCGTACAGGCGGCGATCACATTCACCACGGCGGTGATCGTGGAGTCTGCGCTGAGCTTCATCGGCGCCGGCCTGCCGCCGGACGTGCCGAGTTGGGGGGCGTCGCTGTCGGAGGCGCGCAGCTACCTGACGTCGGCGCCGTGGATGTGGGGCTTTCCCGGCCTCGCGCTGATTCTGACCGTTCTGGCGATGAACATCGTCATCGACAGCGTGCGGGACATCGTCGACCCGCGTGCCGGAGGACGCTGACGTGCTGCGCTATCTCGGACAACGCCTTCTCGCGCTCCTTCCCACGGTGGCTGTGCCGCTCGTGCTCGTCTTCCTGCTGCTGCGCCTCGCGCCGGGCGACCCGGCCGCGATCCTGCTCGGTGACTCCGCCACGCCGGCGCAGGTCGCTGCTCTGCGGGAAGAGCTGGGGCTGAACGCCCCTCTCGTCGTGCAGTTCGGCCACTTCGTGGGCGATGTCTTCACCCTCGACCTCGGCAACAGCATCTTCTTGCACAAGCCCGTCGTCGACGTGATTCCGAGCTATGCCCTCGTCACCATCGAGATCAGTGTGTTGGCGCTGATCATCTCTCTCGTTCTGGGCATCGGACTCGGCGCGCTCGCCGCGTTCCGTGACGGCAAGCCGGCAGGGCGCATCGCGACCGCGCTCGGCATCGTGGGCATCTCCGTTCCCCAGTTCGTCACCGCACTGGTGCTGATCGTCGTGTTCGCCTCGTGGCTGCACTGGTTCAACGTGGGAGGTTTCGCGCCGCTCTCGCAGGGGCTGTGGCCTCATCTGCGGTCGATCACCCTTCCGGCGCTTGCCCTGGGCATCGCGGAATCGGCGTTCGTGGCGAGGATCACGCGCGGCGCCATCCTCGACGTCTCCCGCGAGCCCTTCGTCACCACCGCTCGCTCGCTCGGCATCCCACCGGCGCGGATCGGCGCGGTGCATGTCGTGCGTGTCGCCGCGCTGCCGATCCTCACGGTGGCAGGCCTCCTCGTTGCGAGCCTGCTCTCGGGCAGCGCGGTCGTGGAGACCATCTTCGGCGTGCCGGGGATGGGCAGACTTCTGCTGGATGCCGTGTCTCGACGCGACTACCAGCTCGTTCAGGGGATCGTCCTGTTCACGGGGGTGTTCGTGATCGTGGTGAATCTCGTGGTCGATCTCTCCTACGCGGTCGTCGATCCGCGTGTCCAGCTGGGAAGGAAGAGCGCATGAGCGCCCCACTGCTGCAGGTGCGAAACCTGTCGGTCACCGCAGAGACCCCGCGCGGCGCGTACGACGCCGTCCGATCCGTCGACCTCGATCTCGCGCGCGGTGAAGCCCTCGCGATCGTCGGAGAGTCGGGCAGCGGGAAGTCACTCACGGCGCTCGCGATCGCGGGCCTCCTCGGCGAGAAGCTGACCCCGACGGGCTCGGTCCTGTTCGACGGCACCGAGCTGCTCGGCATGTCCGAGAGCCGTCGCCGGTCCTACGCCGGCCGGCGGATCGGCTTCATCTTCCAGGAGCCGATGTCATCGCTGCATCCGATCCTGACGGTGGGGCAGCAGATCGAAGAAGGTCTTCGCGCCCACTTCGACCTGTCCAAGAAGGAGCGCGCCGACCGCGTGCGGGAGCTGCTCGCGACGGTGGGCCTCAGCAAGACGCGAGATGTCGCGCGCGATCGCATCGGACAGCTCTCCGGAGGCATGCGCCAGCGCGTCATGATCGCGATGGCCATCTCGTGCGAGCCCGAACTGATCATCGCCGACGAGCCCACGACCGCCCTCGACGTCACGCTGCAACGCCAGGTCATCGATCTGCTCGCGTCCCTGCGGGAACGGTTGGGGCTGGCGCTGATGCTGATCACCCACGATCTGGGGGTGGTCTCCGAAACGTGCTCGCAGGCGGTCGTCATGTACGGCGGGGAAATCGTGGAGGCCGGGCCCACCGACCTGCTGCTCACCGAGCCGGAACACGAGTACACGCGGGCGCTGCTGGCGTCGATCCCCGTGCTGGGCGACGAGCGCCCACGCCTGCCCACCGTCGCGACCATCGCGCCATCGCTGCGCGACGAGCGCCTCGTGGCGGCGGCATCGCGACCCAAGACCGAGACGATCACATTGGAGCGGGGCCGGCGTGTGCGTCGCACCCTGCCGGGAGGGCGATGATGTCGGCACTGCTCGAGGTCGAGAAGCTGGTGAAGACCTTCCGCGTCTCGCGCACGCGGTCGGTCCCGGCGGTGAAAGGAGTGTCCTTCCAGATCGATGCCGGTCGCACGTACGGTCTGGTCGGTGAGTCCGGCAGCGGCAAATCGACGGTGGCGCGGCTGGTGGCGCGGCTGACGGAGCCGACGTCCGGCACCATCCGCTTCGGCGGACGGGATGTCACGCGGCTCGACCGTGCCGCGCTCCGGCAGTATCGGCGTGACGTGCAGATCATCTTCCAGGATCCGTTCGGCGCGCTGAACCCGCGGATGACGGTGGAAGAGCTCGTCATGGAGCCGTTGCAGGTGAACCGGATCGGAGCCGCCCGGGACCAGCGTGCGCGGGCGCGCCAGCTGGTCTCCGACGTGGGGCTGCCCTCGTCTGCCCTGTCCCGTAAGCCGGTCGACTTCAGCGGGGGACAGCGCCAGCGCATCATGATCGCCCGCGCCTTGGCGCTGCAGCCGAAGCTCATCGTCGCCGACGAGCCGGTGTCGGCATTGGACGTATCGGTTCAGGCGCAGGTGCTGAATCTGCTGAAAGACCTGCAGGAGCAGTTCGATCTCTCGTACCTGTTCATCTCGCACGACCTCTCGGTGGTGGAGTTCATCTCCGACCGGATCGGAGTCATGTACCTCGGCGAGCTCGTGGAGGAGGGTGGCAAGCGGGAGATCTATCGCAACCCGCAGCAGCCTTACACCCAGACACTGATCGATGCGATCCCGCTCATCGGGGGCCGGGCGTGACCGTGTGGCGCGGCGTCCGCTTCGGCAAGACTGCGCACCCGTTCGCCCCCTCGACCGTTGCGGAGCCGGCCGACGTTGCGCCCGGGGGAGAGTTCGGGCCGGCTCCGATGCAGATCGAGCAGCCCGCTTTCCCGCTCGGCGCGCCGACGTCGACGGACAGTCTCTTCCTGAACATCTGGGCGCCCGACGGTGCCGCGGATCTTCCCGTGCTGATCTGGGTTTACGGCGGAGGTTTCGAGGCCGGCGCGGCGTCCGCGCCCTGGTTCGATGGGGACCTTCTGGCGCGGGAGACCCCGTGCGTCGTCGTCACCGTGAACTACCGCGTCGGGGCATTCGGCTTTGCCGCGCTCGACCATCTCGACACCGCCGACGCCGTGTTGTCCGGCGCGCACAACCTCGGTCTCGGCGACGTCGTGACCGCGATGCAGTGGGTGGCGCAGAACATCGAGGGGTTCGGTGGGGACCCCGCCGCGATCACGCTCGCCGGGCACAGCGCGGGCGGCTTCCTCACGGCTGCGGCCGCCGTTGCCCCCGGTGCCCCGACCCTCCGCGCCATCGCGTGCTTCTCGGGGGGAGCATCACGGATCGTGTCCCGGTCTGCCGCGGACGAGCTCGGGACGCGGCTCGTCGATGAACTGGGACTGCGCTCCGCCCCGGCGGAGATCATCGCGGCGCCACCGGAAACCGTGCTGGCGGCGCAGGGGGTCGTCGGCCCGCGCGCGCTCGATGTCCGCAACGGCCGGAGCCCCCGCGGCTTCGGCGTCGTGGACGATGCCGACGCGGCTGCTCCTCTCGTGCCGCGGCATCCGATGGATGCCATCGCGCAGGGAGCTCTGCGCGACACGTTCCTCCTGAGCTCGGCGGCTCTCGACGAGGCGGAGGGATTCCCGGTGGGGATGATCGACGCACCCGACGTCTCGTCGTTCCGCGAGCGCGCCGAGGAGTTCTGCGGCAGTGCGGCGGTGGCAGAGGCTCTGCTCGAACGGGCGGATGGCGACGTCGACACCGCGTGGCGCACTCTTCTGTCGGACTTCATCTACCGGTTGCCCGCGGTGCGCGCGGCCGACGCGCAGGGCGCGGCGGGAGGGCGCGCGATGCATCTCGACATCTCCCGGGCGGACGGCGAGCCCGCCGTCCACGGCACGGAGGTCGGCGCGCTCTTCGGGCGCGGGGCGGGAGCGCGCGATGAGGAGATCTCCCGCGTGTTCCGGAGGTTGATCGCGACGGGCACGATCCAACCGGCGGGCTTCCACGTCGTGGGCGATCCGCTTCCGGCTCAGCGTGTGGCTGGCCCGGCGCTTCTCGGGCTCTGGGCGGGGGTGAGCCGTCCGTGACGACTCCGTATCGCGTCGGCGCCGCCACCGGGTTCGCGGGCGACCGGTTCGAGCCCGCCCGGGTGTTGGCCGAGTCCGGCGACATCGACGCCCTCGTCTACGAATGCCTCGCCGAGCGCACCATCGGTCTCGCGCAGCAGCGTCGAGGCGTTCCGGGTGCCGTCGGCTACGACGAGCTCTTCCTTCACCGTCTGGACGACGTGCTGCCGGTGCTCCGGCCGGAGACCGCGGTGCTGACGAATGCGGGGGCCGCCGACCCGACTGCTCTCGCGCGCGCCGTGGCGGAGCGCCTCGATGGTCACCCGCGTGCCCGTGGCCGTGTGGTCGCCGCCGTGACCGGCGACGACATCCTCGACCGTCTGCCGAGCGACACCCCTGTGCTCGGAACGGAACTCACCATCGGCGACTTCGGCGATCGCGTCGTCTCGGCGAACGCCTACATCGGTGCCGGCGCGGCGGTCGAGGCGCTCCACGCCGGCGCGGACGTCGTGATCACGGGACGCATGGGCGACGCCGCACTGTTCGCCGCACCCATCGCGGCCCACCACGGCTGGGACACCGAGGATGCCGATGTCATGGCGGTGCCGACGCTCGTCGGGCACCTGCTCGAGTGCGGGGGCCAGCTCACGGGAGGCTACTTCGCCGACGGAGGCCGCAAGGTCGTGCCGCACTTGGCGACGCTGGGCTTCCCGATCGCGGAGGTCGACGGCGACAGCACCGTCACCCTGGGCAAGGTGGATGACACGGGCGGCCTCCTGACGCGGGCGACGGTGATCGAGCAACTGCTCTACGAGATCGACGACCCGTCGGCGTACAAGACGCCCGACGTGACCCTCGATCTCCGATCGGTGCGCATCGAGGAGATCGGCCCGGACCGGGTGCGCATCGTCGGCGAGCGCGCGGCGGGGAAGCCGGATCTGCTCAAGGCGAGCGTCGGCATCCGCGACGGATACCTCGCGACGGGCAGCATCGCCTACGGCGGGCTCGGTGCGCTCGCTCGGGCGGAGCTCGCGCTCGCGATTGTCACGGAGCGCTGGGAAGTGGTGCACGGCCGCGACAGCGCGGAGCTGCGTCTCGACCTGCTCGGCTACAACGCTCTCCAGCCGTGGGCTCGCCCCGACGTGGAGCCCGCCGAGGTGTGCGCGCGCTTCGCGCTGCGCACGTGGGAGGCGGATGCCGCGAGGGCGCTGGTGCGTGAGGTCGAAGCGCTCTACACGAACGGACCGGCCGGCGGTGGAGGCGTGCAGACGGCGGTGCGCGAGACGACCGGGATCGTCTCGGTGCTCGTGCCGCGCGATCTGGTGCAGCCGCGGATGGAGGTGTTGAGGTGATCGTGCTCGGCGACCTCGCGCATGCGCGCGCGGGAGACAAGGGCGACACATCGATCATCATGGTCGCGCCGTACGCGCCCGAGGACTTCGGGAGGGTTGCCGCTCTCCTGACACCGCCGGCGGTCGCGTCACACCTCGGCGTCGGTGCCGACGCGGTTGACGTGCGCGCGGTGGTCGAGCTCGGAGCCTTCACCGTGATCGTTCGCGGTGCGCTCGACGGCGGGGTCACGCGCTCGCGTGGGGTCGATCCGCACGGAAAGACGCTGTCGAGCGTCCTCCTGCGCCTGGCGGGCGCGAAGCCCTAGATGCCGCGGCGACGCGGGCCGGTCACCGTCTCGGCGGGCGCCGGTCGGGGACCCTCGCGGAGGAACGGGACCAGCGGCATCACCATCCGAACCCAGATGATGCGCGCCGCCGGGTACACTCCGGCCACCCAGAGGATCGACGCGACGGCATCCGACGGATAGTGCACCCCGACGACCGCGACCGACACCGACATGGTGAGGATCGCGAGCGTGCCGACGATGATCGCCAGACGGTGCCAGCGCGTGTTCTTCAGCATGACGATCACGGTCACAGCCAGCGCGACGACGAACACGACGTGACCGCTCGGATACGACGGGTCGATGGGCATGTGCTCCACGGGATGCGGCAGCAGCGTCGCATCCGGGCGGGGGCGGCCGACGGCGATCTTGACGAGATCGGCCGGGATCCAGGTCAGCGCGATCGTTCCCGCGAAGGCGACGGCGAGGGCGAGTCGTCCGCTGACGGCCCAGACGATCCCCGTCACGATCACGGTGATGACGATGGCCGGAACCGGCGAGAACAGGTCGTAGACGACGGCGGTGATCTGCCCCGCGCCGTCGATGTGCCACCCGTTCATCGCGCGTGACAGGTCGGCATCGATCGGGGCGGCACGGAGGGCCAGTCCCGAGCTGATGAGGAACACGATGGTCGCGAGCGCGACGACGAGAGCCGTCCCCGGTCGTGAAGACGGGGCGAGCAGTGCGTTGCGCGGTCGCCGCGATTGGCGGGACGACAGAGGCGGAGGGGACGACGAACGCATGGGCTCCGATCGTTCTCCGCTCACCTATGTGCTATCTGGGTACGACGTGGATGCAGGCGCCGTCGCCCGCCGGTACTCACGCCGCGCCGAAGAGCTTCTGCAGGCGCTGCACGCCCTCGAGAAGCTGGTCGTCGCCGAGCGCGTATGACAGACGCAGGTAGCCCGACCGTCCGAACGCCTCACCCGGAACGACAGCAACTTCGGCCTGGTCGAGGATGAGGTCGGCGAGCTCGAGCGACGTGTCGGCCCGCGCGCCGTTCCACTCGCGGCCGAGAAGTCCGGTGACGTCGGGATAGACGTAGAACGCGCCGAGCGGAGTCGGGACGTTCACGCCGGGGATCTTCGCGAGCTCCGACACGATCAGGCGCCGACGTCGGTCGAACGCCTGGCGCATCTCTTCGGCTTCGGTCTGGGGCCCCGTGAGGGCGGCAAGAGCCGCACGCTGAGCGACGTTGTTGACGTTCGAGCTGAGGTGCGACTGCAGGTTGGCGGCGAGCTTGATCGCGTCGGCGGGGCCGACCATCCAGCCCACGCGCCAGCCGGTCATCGCATAGGTTTTTGCCACGCCGTTGACGAGGATGGTCTGGCCGGCGAGCTCGGGAACCGCCTCGACGATCGACACGGCGCGCGCGCCGCCGTAGACGAGGTTCTGGTAGATCTCGTCGCTGATCACCCAGATGCCGTGCTCGAGCGCCCAGGCGCCGATCGCTGCGGTCTCCTCGGGGGTGTAGACGGATCCGGTGGGGTTGGAGGGGGAGACGAACACGAGCACCGTCGTCTTGTCGGTGCGGGCCGCCTCGAGCTGCTCGACGGTCACCTTGTAGTCCTGGTCGGCTCCGGCGAAGACCTCGACGGGGATGCCGTCGGCCAGTGCGATCGCCTCCGGATACGTGGTCCAGTACGGCGCGGGCAGCAACACTTCGTCGCCCGGGTTCACGACGGCCTGGAACGCCTGGTACACCGACTGCTTGCCGCCGTTGGTCACGACGACCTGTGCCGGAGACACCTCGAGTCCGGAGTCGCGCAGCGTCTTCGCCGCGATCGCTTCGCGGAGGACCGGAAGGCCGGCCGCCGGCGTGTAGCGATAGTTGGACGGGTCGCGGAGTGCGTGGGCCGCGGCATCCACGATGAACGAGGGGGTGGCGAAGTCGGGCTCGCCGGCGGCGTAGGAGATGACGGGGCGGCCGGCTGCCTGCAGCGCCTTCGCCTTGGCATCGACCTTGAGGGTCGCGGACTCGGCGATGGCAGACAGTTTGCGGGACAGGGGAGCTCGTTCAGTCACAGGAAAAGCGTAGTGCCGCCGCGATGTTCAGACGAGCGCGGCGATGGCCTCGCGGATGGCCTCGTCGTCGCGGCCGTCCGCGCTGTTGTCGTACAGCGCGTGGTGCGCTCCGCGCCACCGGCATTCGGATGCCTGCGCGCTCGCCCAGAACTCGTCCCAGTGGGTGAGCTTCCACGCGTCGCGCTCGTAGCCGCGGCCGGCGACGCGGTCGCGCACGCGCTCGCCGTCCACCGTGACATGCACCACCGTGATGCGGGTGTCGGCGGGCCAATCATGGGCCCGGGCTGCGAGCTCCAGGAAGTCCTCCTGCGGGAAATAGCGCACGAACGGCGCGTCGAGGACGACCGGGGTGCCGAGACGCAGGTTGTCGCCGGCGAGGCGGAGGATCGTTTGGTACTCGAGGTCCATGACGACCTGCTGGTAATAGGCGTTGTTGTCGCGTTCGTGCGGATCGCTGCCGTTCGCCGTCAGCAGGGCCTCGGTGAACAGCGTGGCGACGCTGTCCTTATCGAGGTAGGCGGCGCTGAGGTGGCGCGCGATCAGCGTGCTGACCGTCGACTTGCCGCTGCCGGCCGGGCCGATGACGAAGAAGAGATGGGCGGGCATGAAGATCTCCAGTGATCACGTCGAACGGTGAGGGGCGCGAACGCCCCTCACCGGGGACTCAGGCGGTGCGGCCCGAGCGGTCCTTCACGAAGAGACCGTACGACAGGGCGCCGACGAGCAGGAGCGCGCCGCCGATGAGGAACACGAGCGTGTAGTTGCCGCCGGTGGCGGTGAGGATCG
>Ga0207655_1003154_pt1 | contig 12456 bp, 7 predicted proteins | sample KBSM44metaG_FD_184398 | JGI IMG/M metagenome (GOLD analysis project Ga0207655, IMG submission 184398) | Miscanthus rhizosphere microbial communities from Kellogg Biological Station, Michigan, USA - KBS M4-4 metaG (SPAdes) (version 2) | ecosystem: Host-associated > Plants > Roots > Rhizosphere >...
GACGTCATGTCCCTGCCAAGCCTGCGTCTCAAAGCCAACGCCGATCGTCGTTTGCGCAACGGCCACCTGTGGGTCTACAGCAACGAAATCGACGTGGCCGCCACCCCACTCCACGGCTTCCAGGCAGGCGACCAGGCTATCCTGGAAGCGGCCGGCGGCAAGACCCTGGGCATCGTGGCCATGAGCCCGAACAACCTGATCTGCGCCCGCCTGCTGTCGCGCGACATCAAGTTGCCTTTGGACAAGTCGCTGCTGGTGCACCGCCTGAACGTCGCCCTGTCGCTGCGTGACCGCCTGTTCGACAAGCCGTTCTACCGCCTGGTGTACGGCGATTCCGACCTGTTGCCAGGCCTGGTGGTCGACCGTTTCGGCGACATCCTGGTGGTGCAGATCGCCTCGGCGACCATGGAAGCGCATAAAGAAGACGTGATCGCTGCACTGACCCAAGTGCTCAAGCCAAGCGGCATCCTGTTCAAGAACGACTCCGCCGCGCGCGACGCCGAAGGCCTCAACCGCTACGTCGAGACCGTGTTTGGCCTGGTGCCGGAGTGGGTGGCGCTGGAAGAAAACGGCGTGAAATTCGAAGCCCCGGTGATCCAGGGCCAGAAGACCGGCTGGTTCTACGACCACCGCATGAACCGCGCACGCCTGGCCCCGTATGCCAAAGGTAAGCGCGTACTCGACCTGTACAGCTACATCGGCGGTTGGGGCGTGCAGGCTGCGGCCTTCGGCGCCAGCGAAGTGTTCTGCGTCGACGCCTCCGCCTTCGCCCTCGACGGCGTGGAGCGCAATGCCGCGCTGAACGGCTTTGCCGAGAAGATGACCTGCATCGAAGGCGACGTGTTCGAAGCCCTGAAAGAGCTGAAAGCCAGTGAAGAGCGCTTCGACGTGATCGTCGCCGACCCACCGGCCTTCATCAAACGCAAGAAAGACATGAAGAACGGTGAAGGCGCCTACCGCCGCCTGAACGAGCAAGCCATGCGCCTGCTCAGCAAGGACGGCATCCTGGTCAGCGCCTCGTGCTCCATGCACTTGCCGGAAGACGACCTGCAAAACATCCTGCTGACCAGCGCCCGCCACCTGGACCGCAATATCCAGATGCTCGAACGCGGCGGCCAGGGCCCGGACCATCCGGTGCACCCGGCGATTGCCGAGACGCGTTACATCAAGAGCATCACGTGCCGGTTGTTGCCTAACAGCTAAACCCTAGCGCGAATCAAAATGTGGGAGCGGGCTTGCCCGCGAAGGCGTCGTGTCAGTCGAAGCAAATGCTGACTGATTCACCGCCATCGCAGGCAAGCCAGCTCCCACATTGTTTTGCGTTGTGTCATAGCCATTCCCTAAGCCTCTGAGCATTGACTTTCCCCCTCATCAAATCAATTCTGCGTCCTCGCTCAAGGACTGAGTTTTGACCCGATGACCACCCTCGCCACCCCTGCCCGCAAGACTGCCGCCATCTTCCTGCTGATGACGATGACGGTCCTCGGCGTATTCCCCCTCGATGTAATCCTCCCCTCATTCCCGTCCATGGCGACACACTTCGGCACGTCGGTGGCCGACATCGCGCTCTCCGTCAGTCTGTTTTCCATCGGTCTTTCCTTGTCGCTGCTGCTGGTCGGCCCACTGTCCGACAACCTGGGGCGTAAACGGCTGCTGATGATCGGCATGACCGTTGCCGTCATAGGCTCAGCGGGCTGCGCGATGGCAGACGACTTCACTACGTTTCTGTTGTTCAGGGTGGTGCAGGCAGTCGGGTGCGGCAGCTTTGTGCTGTCACAGGCGCTGGTTCAGGACCTGTTTGTGGGCAAGGAGCAGGAGCGGCTGCGGATCGCGATTGTCACTGCGGGCGGGATCTGCATTTCAGTCTCGCCCTTGTTCGGCAGTTGGCTGCAAACCTGGCTGGACTGGCGCGGCAGTTTCCAGGTGTTTGGAGTCATTGGCCTGGTATTGGTCTTCAAGGCCTGGTTACTGCTGGAAAGCCCAAGCACCACGCCATCAGTCCGCATTCCCATTCTGAAAGCCTATCGTCAGGTGTTGTCCGACCGGCGTTTTGTCGGCTACTGGCTGATCTCGGCGCTGGCCTTCACCTGCCACTTCGCCTTTATCGTGGTGTCGCCGATCATCCTGATGGAACAACTGGCCCTCACGCCTTACCAATTCTCCCTGGCGCTGCTGCTCTATGGTGCGGCGTATGTGCTGGGTGGCATGGGCGCGGGCTGGATGAACCGACGAATGGAAGGCCACACTCAAATCGTCACCGGCCTACGGCTGATCGCGTTGGCGGGCGTGCTGATGCTGGTGCTTCATAACGTGTGGGGCCTGAGCGTGATAACGGTGATGCTGCCGATGATCCTGTGCACCGCCGGCACCACCATCACCCGGCCGATAGCCACATCCCGGGCCATGGGGCTGTTTCCACACAGCGCCGGGACGTCAGCCTCGGCCGGCAACGTGATCATTTTCGTCAGCGGCGGCTTGATCAGCGGGCTGGTCAGCCAGGCCGGCACGCAGGTCATGACCGTACTGCCAATGACCTTCCTGATCCTGAGCGCAATCGGTATGGGCCTCAATGCCCTGGTGCAAAGGCCGGCGCACGTCTCGTAAGCGCTAACTTCACACTGGCGGCCATTCCCTCCCGCCGCCAGCGGTGTAGAATCGACGCTATTCATCGCCAGTCATCCCCCGGCGGGTTTATGAGCTCGAGGCCCAAGCAAGCGGCGATCCCGCGACGCGAGTGGCAACTTTTGGACACACGGCCATTTTCTGAGTGTTCCAGACGTCAATAGAAGCTCACTCCCCTTTGCACCTGATTAGTAAGTGATTAGCCGCCCGGAGTGCTCCATGCCAGATTACCGCTCAAAAACATCCACCCACGGCCGCAACATGGCCGGCGCGCGCGCACTGTGGCGTGCCACGGGGATGAAAGATGACGACTTCAAAAAGCCGATCATCGCGATTGCCAACTCGTTCACCCAGTTCGTACCAGGCCACGTCCACCTCAAGGACCTGGGCCAACTGGTCGCCCGCGAGATTGAACGCGCCGGCGGTGTAGCGAAAGAATTCAACACCATCGCCGTGGATGACGGCATCGCCATGGGCCATGACGGCATGCTGTATTCCCTGCCGAGCCGCGAGATCATTGCCGACTCCGTGGAATACATGGTCAACGCCCACTGCGCCGACGCCATTGTGTGCATCTCCAACTGCGACAAGATCACCCCCGGCATGCTGATGGCCGCCCTGCGCCTGAACATCCCGGTGATCTTCGTCTCCGGCGGCCCGATGGAAGCCGGCAAGACCAAGCTCGCCTCCCACGGCCTGGACCTGGTCGACGCCATGGTCATCGCCGCCGATTCCAGCGCTTCTGACGAGAAGGTCGCGGAATACGAGCGCAGCGCCTGCCCGACCTGCGGTTCGTGCTCCGGCATGTTCACCGCCAACTCGATGAACTGCCTGGTGGAAGCCCTGGGCCTGGCCTTGCCGGGCAACGGTTCCACCCTGGCCACCCACAGCGACCGTGAGCAGCTGTTCCTGCAGGCCGGCCGCACCATCGTCGAGCTGTGCAAGCGCTACTACGGCGAGAACGATGAGTCGGTGTTGCCGCGCAACATCGCCAACTTCAAGGCGTTCGAAAACGCCATGACCCTGGACATCGCCATGGGCGGTTCCACCAACACCATCCTGCACCTGCTGGCCGCGGCCCAGGAAGCCGAGATCGATTTCGACCTGCGTGACATCGACCGCCTGTCCCGTCACGTGCCGCAACTGTGCAAGGTCGCGCCGAACATCCAGAAGTACCACATGGAAGACGTGCACCGCGCCGGCGGGATCTTCTCGATCCTCGGTTCGCTGGCCCGTGGCGGCCTGCTGCACACCGACCTGCCGACCGTGCACAGCACGTCCATTGCCGAAGGCATCGCCAAATGGGACATCACCCAGACGGACGACGAAGCCGTGCACACCTTTTTCAAGGCAGGCCCGGCCGGCATCCCGACGCAAACCGCGTTCAGCCAGTCGACCCGTTGGGACACCCTGGACGACGACCGTGAAAACGGCTGCATCCGCAGTGTCGAGCACGCCTACTCCAAAGAAGGCGGCCTGGCCGTGCTGTACGGCAACATCGCCCTGGACGGCTGTGTGGTGAAAACCGCCGGCGTGGATGAGTCCATCCATGTGTTCGAAGGCAACGCCAAGATCTTCGAAAGCCAGGACAGCGCCGTGCGCGGCATCCTCGCCGACGAAGTAAAAGAAGGCGACATCGTGATCATCCGCTACGAAGGCCCCAAAGGCGGCCCGGGTATGCAGGAGATGCTCTACCCGACGTCCTACCTGAAATCCAAAGGCCTGGGCAAAGCCTGCGCCTTGCTCACCGACGGCCGTTTCTCTGGCGGCACTTCGGGCCTGTCCATCGGCCACGCTTCGCCAGAAGCCGCAGCCGGTGGCGCGATTGGCCTGGTGCAGGATGGCGACAAGGTACTGATCGACATTCCGAACCGTTCGATCAACCTGTTGATCAGCGATGAAGCACTGGCCGCGCGCCGGGTCGAGCAGGACAAGAAAGGCTGGAAGCCGGTGGAGAAGCGTCCGCGCAAAGTCACCACCGCGCTGAAGGCTTACGCCCTGCTGGCCACCAGTGCCGACAAGGGTGCTGTGCGTAACAAGGCGATGCTTGACGGTCTGTAAGCTGCGCCCCTAGAAAATGCCCCGCCAGGTGCGGGGCATTTTTTTGCCTGGCCAACCCCCTCCAGGACACTGGAGATCATACTGTGGGAGCGGGCTTGCTCGCGAAGGCGGAGTGTCAGTCAACACATGCATGACTGATGTCCCGCATTCGCGAGCAAGCCCGCTCCCACAGGGGTTATATGTAGGGCTTAAAACTGCGGGGTGTAGGTCATGGTGAACATCACATTGCGCGGATCACCGTAGTAGTTGCTGCCCCAGTTCGCGTTGTACGCCGGGATGTAGTACTTCTTGTCGAACATATTGTTCAGGTTCGCCGCAACGGTGAATTCCTGGTTGATCTTGTAGGCCACCCGCGAATCCCATAACGCATTGCCCGGCACACTGAAGGTGCGGTCATAGGCAACAGTGCTGCTTTGCGCCGTCACACCGGCACCGACGCTGAACTTCTGCCAATCCCCCGGCAACTGGTAATCACCCCAGACCTTGAGCAAGTGCTTGGGCGTCCAGGTGCTGAAAACCTTGCCTTCGTAAGTGTCGTCCTTGAGGAATTGGGTGGTGTTGTAGGTGTAGCTGGAGGCCAGTTGCAGACCAGGCAGCACTTCACCGCCCAAGGTCGCTTCAAAACCCTGGCTGCGGACTTTGCCCGAGGCCACCGAGCAGTACCAGCCATTGCAGTTCATCGGCCCTTGCAGGTCCTGGACGCCACGGTTTTCCTGGTCGTAGCGGAAGATCGCAAACGAGGTGTTGAGTCGGCCATCGGCCAGTTCACCCTTGATGCCCAGCTCATAGTTCTTGCCCTCAATGGGCTTGAGCAATGAACCGGAGGTGGTCAGGTTGGTTTGCGGTTCGAATGCATCGGCGTAGCTGGCATAGGCCGACCACTCATCGTTCAGGGCGTATACCAGGCCGGCATACGGCGTGACCTTGCCAGAGGTTTGCGTAGTGCTTTCTTCCGGCGCGCTGTACACACCCTGGCGACCGCTCTGGCCGATGTACGAATACTCATACCAACTGGTGCGTGCGCCGAGGATCAGGGTCAGGGGGTCCAGCACCTTGACGCGCCAGGTGCCATAGAGGCCTTTCTGGCGAATGTCATACCAGCTCTTGGAGGCGTTACCCGCCTGGAACAGCTGGTATTTGTCGCGTTGCACACGGTTGTGGTCGATGTTGAAAATATCCGCGCCATTCGTTGCCGCGCGTGCCCACTGGTCGTCGGTAGTGAGTTTGGAATAGTTGGCGCCCAGCACCACTTCCTGTTGGAAGCCCAGCCCGTCGAACTTGCCGTTGACATACACATCCGCACCGCGGCTTTTGGTATTGAAGTCGGTGACCCAGTCGATGTAGCGCACATTGCCCGTGTCGCCAGGGTTGGGAACAGTATCCCACGTCGCCTGGTAGGTCGCGTCGTTATGCTCATCCATGGCCACCAGCGCAGCCTTCACTTTCCAGTCATCGTTGAAACGATGCTCCAGGTCGGCGAACACCTGGGTCTGGTTGTTGACGGCGCGGTTCCAGCTGGCGCCGACAAAGGTCGAACGCGGCAGGCCGATATCACTGCCATTGGCGTAGCGGGGCAACGACATGAAGTTGGGGCGTGAGTGGCCTTTCTGGTTGCTGATGCCGACACCGACGGTAGTGTCGGGCGTGAAATCGTAGTCCACTGCCCCATAGACCGTCTGATTCCAGCCGCCGACATAATCGACAAAGGAGTTGGTCGTGTCGTAATCCGCCACAAACCGCCCCCGCAGCGTGCCTTCAGGATTGAGCGGGCCACCCGCGTCCACTTGAGTGCCGTAATGGTCCCAGGAGCCGGCCTTGGCGGTGACGGTTACCGTGGGCGCCTGCTGGCCGCGTTTGCGCACCAGGTTCATGGTACCGCCAGGGCTGTTGGCGCCTTGCAACAGGGCAGCCGGGCCGCGCAGGGTTTCGACGCGGTCGTAGATCGCCATGTTTTCGGTGAGGTAGCTGCCCAGCGTGTAGGTGTTGCGCGCAATGCCCACACCGTCGTATTGCAGCGTGCCGACTTCGAAGCCACGGGAGAAGATGAACATGCCAGGGCCAGGAGATTTGGTCGCCGTCAGGCCAGGCGTGCGCTTGACCACTTCGGACAGTTTGGTGGTGTTCTGGTCATCCATTTGCTTGCGGGTCATGACGCTGACCGACTGCGGAATGTCCTTGAGCTTCTGCTCGCCCTTGCCCAGGGTTACGGCACCCGTGGTGTAGGAACCCGTACCTTCGGTGGTGACCCCAAGGCGTTCGGCGCTGATGGTGGTGGCGCCGACTTCAAGGGCGGTGCCTGTGCCCACGCGCTTTTCCAGGGTGACCGTATCCGCGTTGATAAACGCTGCGCTCAACCCTGTGCCGCCCAACAATTGGCCCAGGGCTTCGCGTTGCCCCAGGTTGCCCTTGACGCCCGGCGACACCACCCCTTGGGTCAATTCCCCGGAAACCAGCACCTGAACCCGCGTCACTGCCGAAAACGCCGCCAGCGCACCGTCCAGGCTTTGCCCCGGAATATCAAAACGATAGGTCTGGGCCTGGGTGGTCTCGGCGGCCTGCAAGTACAGCGGTGCAGTGCCGCAGGCCAAGGAAATGGCCAGTGCCAGCAAGGGCCGTGCGGCGTGTCGGTGTGCCATGGATGGTGCTCCCCGGTGCAAAAAGTCAGTGATCGGCGCCGCACTACTTGAGAGTGCTTACTATTTGCGCCTCAGTGATCAAGGACGATGCCTTGCGGAGAAACCCTGAAAGTTTTTGAAAAAAAGTGCCGGCTAGGACGCTTTGCCTTCGCGCAGCACCAGCAAATACGGGGTGTAGTGCTCGGCGTGCAGGTTGAGGGTGTATTCCAGTGCCTTGATCACGGCGTCGGGTTTGTCGATCTCGAACACCCCGGACACCACGCGATTACGCAGCGCATCCCCTAGCACCAGGGTCTTGCCGGGCCAGTAGCGGTTCAACTCGCTGACCACGTCCGCCAACGGTTGCTGACGAAATACCAGTTGCCGCTGGCGCCAGGCGAAGCCACTGGCCGGGTCGAAACCATGGGCGTCATTGAGTTGCTGGCCCTGATACTCCACGGCCCGCCCCGGCTCCAGATAAACCGGCGCCCCCTTACCCGCACTGACCTGCACCTTGCCTTGCGCCACCTGTACCCGTGTCTGCGCATCACGCCGGGCCACGCTGAACTGGGTGCCCACCACCTTCACCCAGCCATCGCCGGACTGCACCACGAAAGGCCGCGCCGGGTCTTTGGTCACGCTGAAAAACCCTTCACCGCGCAGCAAGCGTACTTGGCGCTCACCGCCGCTCATGCGCACTTGCACCGCGCTGTCGGTGTTGAGTTGCAACTGAGAGCCGTCCGCCAACTCGACGGTGCGCGATTCGCCGGTGCGAGTGGCGTAATCGGCCCGCAGGCGGTCCAGCCAAGGGGTGTTCTGCACGGTCAGCCCCACCGCCAGCAATACCGCGGCGGCATAGGCCCAGCGCCGGGCGGGTTTGCGCCAGGCCGCCTGTTCGGCGCGACGGATGACCCGCGCCGGTTCGCGCAAGCCGCCCAGCATCGCCTGGACTTCCTGCCACGCATCGTCCTGGGCCTGGCCCTGTCCGAGCCAGGCGGCAAAGGCCTCCATTTCGGCCGGGGTCACGTCCTCGGCCTGCAGGCGGAAATACCAGCCTGAAGCTTGCTCGAACAACGCATCGGCAGTGTGTGCAGCGGTCATGGCCGACGTCCTTGTGTGTCGCAGGCGAGCCGCGTCTTGATGTAGGCACGGCATTCGATCAGGGCACGGCGCAGTTGGTATTCCACGCTGCGCGGGGTGATCGACAGGCGTTCGCCAATCTCGCGGTAGGAAAGTTCGTCGACATGATAAAGCAGGAAGATCTGCCGAGTCGCTTCGGGCAACGCCAGGATCGCGTCCTGCATCAGTTGTTCCTGCTGGTAGGCGGCCAATTGCTCATCGGCGCCTGGGTTGCCGCACGGCAATTCTTCACTGGGTTCGCCGGCGTCCAGGCGCTCACGGCGGATGGCCTGGCGCTGGTGATCGCGCACCAGGTTGCTGGCGATGGTGAAGAGAAAGGCCGGGAGGTTGTCGATCTTCTCGCCGCAGTCCATGCGGGCCAGGCGTAGGAACGATTCCTGGGTCAGGTCGGCGGCCACCTGGGCGCTGCCGGTGCGGCGGGTGACGAAGGCTTCGAGGGCTTTCTTCTGCTCCGCGAATAGGCGCGCGATCTGCGAATTCCAGGAGGGCACAGCACTACCTTGAGAAGAACGAGGGGTTCAGGGAGTGCGCACGCTAGCAGAAGATGAGATTGGTTCGCAATTGATATCTATTTTTGCTGCAAGGGCCGTGGTGTTCTTGGGATCGCTATCGCAGGCAAGCCAGCTCCCACAGGTTGACCGCATTCTCCTGTTGGAACTCGGTCAACTGTGGGAGCTGGCTTGCCTGCGATGCAGACGACTCGGTCTTACTGGATTTCGTCCGGCTTGACGATCACCCAGTTCTTGTCCGCCGTCACCGGCAGCCCTTCTTTGGCCTGGGCTGCCGCGTGCTTGGCCATCATGCCGTTCAGCTGGGTCATGTATTTGTCTTTGCGGTTGACCCACAGGTGAATGCCGCCCTTGGCCACGTCCACATCGTGGAACAGCATGTAGCCGTCACTGCTGGGCGTGTCGCCGCCCACGATCACTGGTTTTTTCCATTCGTCGATGTAGGTGAGGATCGCCGCATGCTTACCCGCCATCCAGGTGGCCGGGGTCCACAGGTACGGGGTGAGTTCGAGGCCGAGGTTGGCCTTCTCGTCATACTTGCCGGCCGCAATCTGCTTGCGTGCGGTGGTCAGCTCGCCAGTCTTGCGGTCCTTGAGCAAGGTGCTCACGCCGATGACGTTCTCGGGTTTGACGTTGTAGCCATACTTAGGATCGGCCGCGACCATGCGCACCAGCTCTTCCGAGGCGGCGGTCATCACGTACACCTCGATGCCGTTTTCCATCAGCTTGTTGTACAGCTCAGCCTGGCCGGTGAAGACTTTCGGCGGCTGCACTTCGGAGTTCTTCACCACGTCGCCTTCGTAATAGGTCACGGGCACCGGCTTGCCGGAAGCCATCAGCTCATCCACATAGCCCTTGAGTTCCTTGAGGGTGAAGCCGGAGAAGATTTGCGCAACCCACGGGTAGCAGACCATGTCGTCCACTTCGCACAGGCGGTAGTAGTAACTGAACAGGCTTTCCTTGTGGTCGGCGGTGTCCTTGAACGGGATCAGTTTCAGGGACGGGTCCATGGTGTCGCGGGTGATCAGGCCCTTGTTTTCCAGGTAAGGCAGCAAGGACTCTTCGAGGTCGTAGCGGTAGCTGGTGTTGTCCATGTCGAATACCGCGAAGTTACCTTTGTTGGCATTCGCAGCGATCATTTCGTTCAGTTGCTTGGCCGCAGGCGCTGGCCAATGCTTCAACTCGGTGGCGGCAAAGGCCTGGCTGGCGAGGCCAAGGCAGAAGGCGGCAGAGACCAGTAGTTTCGGCGCAAGCTTCATAAGCGTTTTCTCCCTGAGTGAAAGACATCGACGCTAACAAATCTGTATGACAGTTATCGCCCGAGCACGACCGCTTGCATCGTGATTGCGCCAACGGCATGTGCCTGAGCGTCAAACGCTTATTCCAAAAACGACAGTCAACATTCCATATCGGTATTAAATCAATATATTTCAAGCTGTTAGGCTTTCCGGTTCGCAATCGCAGGCTCACGCGATTGGCTGCCTTCTCAACGGAGCTTCAATGAATCTGCCCCTGATTCTCAACTTACTGGTGTTCGTGGTCCTGTTGCTGGGCCTGGCACAAACCCGTCGCACAAACTGGAGCCTCGCCAAGAAGGTGCTGTTCGCCCTCGCCCTCGGCGTGGTGTTCGGGACGGCCCTGCACACGATCTACGGTGACGGCAATCCAGTGCTCAAGGCCTCCATCGGCTGGTTCGACCTGGTCGGCAACGGCTACGTGCAACTGCTGCAGATGATCGTGATTCCATTGGTGTTCGCCTCGATCCTCAGCGCCGTGGCGCGCCTGCACAACGCCTCGTCCCTGGGCAAGATCAGCTTCCTGACCATCGGCACGCTGCTGTTCACCACCGCCATTGCGGCGCTGATCGGTATCGGCCTGACCAACCTGTTCGGCCTCACCGCCGAAGGCCTGGTGGCCGGCACCCAGGAAATGGCGCGCCTGCAAGTGATCCAGAGTGATTACGCGGGCAAGGTCGCCGACCTGAATATCCCGCAACTGCTGCTGTCCTTCGTGCCCGCCAACCCGTTCGCCGACCTGGCCCGGGCCAAGCCCACGTCGATCATCAGCGTGGTGATCTTTGCCGCGTTCCTGGGGGTTGCCGCGCTGCAACTGCTCAAGGATGACGTGGAAAAAGGCCAGAAAGTGCTCAACGCCATTGACACCCTGCAAGCCTGGGTGATGCGCCTGGTGCGCCTGGTGATGAAGCTCACGCCCTACGGCGTACTGGCGCTGATGACCAAGGTAGTCGCCGGCTCCAACCTGCAAGACATCATCAAGCTCGGCAGTTTCGTGGTGGTGTCGTACCTGGCCCTGGGCCTGATGTTCGTGGTGCACGGCCTGCTGCTGTCCCTGGCTGGGATCAACCCACTGCGCTTCTTCCGCAAGGTGTGGCCGGTGCTGACCTTTGCCTTTACCAGCCGCTCCAGTGCCGCCGCGATTCCGCTGAGCATCGAGGCGCAAACCCGCCGCCTGGGCATCCCGCAGTCCATCGCCGGTTTCGCCGCCTCGTTTGGCGCGACCATCGGCCAGAACGGTTGCGCCGGTCTCTATCCAGCGATGTTGGCAGTGATGGTGGCGCCAACCGTGGGCATCAACCCGTTGGACCCGCTGTGGATCGCGACCCTGGTGGCGATTGTGACCTTGAGTTCGGCAGGCGTTGCCGGCGTGGGCGGCGGTGCAACCTTCGCCGCACTGATCGTGCTGCCGGCCATGGGTTTGCCGGTGTCACTGGTGGCGCTGCTGATTTCCGTGGAGCCGCTGATCGACATGGGCCGTACGGCGTTGAACGTGAACGGTTCGATGACGGCCGGCGCGATTACCAGCCAAGTGATGGGGCAGACAGACAAAGCGCTGTTGAATGCCGATGAGCATGCCGAGTTAGCGCAAGCCTGATAGACCGCTATCGCGGGCAAGCCCGCTCCCACATTTGACCGAGTTTTCCTGAAGAAACCGGATCAAACTGTGGGAGCTGGCTTGCCTGGGATGTTTTTAGGCTTTTTCCCAGACTTCGAAGTTGTACGCAGGCTTGTCGCCTTCCGGCGCATTCTCCACGTTCGACACCAGCTTCCACTGGCCCGCATCAAATTCCGGAAACCACGCATCCCCTTCCGGGCTCAATGCCACCCGTGTCAGATACAGGCGATCCGCCTGCTCCAGCCCTTGCGCATACAACTGCGCACCGCCGATCAGCATCAGCTCATCCGCGCCTTGCTCCAGTGCCCACGCTTCGGCGCGCTCGACCGCCGCGGCCAGCGACGGAAAAACTTCCGCACCTTCCAGCGCCAGATCGGTCTGACGGCTGACCACAAGGTTCAAGCGCCCCGGCAACGGTCGGCCCAGGGAGTCCCAGGTCTTGCGCCCCATGATGATCGGCTTGCCGAGCGTGGTGGCCTTGAAATATTTGAAATCCCCCGGCAAATGCCAGGGCATGCTGTTGTCGACGCCGATCACACGGTTTTCACCGAGGGCTGCGATCAGGCTTAAAGGGAGAGTTTTTTTCATGGCGACGA
>Ga0207655_1003156_pt1 | contig 12452 bp, 13 predicted proteins | sample KBSM44metaG_FD_184398 | JGI IMG/M metagenome (GOLD analysis project Ga0207655, IMG submission 184398) | Miscanthus rhizosphere microbial communities from Kellogg Biological Station, Michigan, USA - KBS M4-4 metaG (SPAdes) (version 2) | ecosystem: Host-associated > Plants > Roots > Rhizosphere >...
CGATGACCTGGCGCCCGGCGAGTTCGGCATCGTGATCGGCGACAAGGCCGCGGCCAAGCTCGGCGTGGGCCTGGGCGACAAGCTCACCTTCGTCGCCCCGGAAGTCACCGTGACCCCGGCCGGCATGTTCCCGCGCATGAAGCGCTTCACCGTGGTCGGCACCTTCCACGTGGGCGCTGGCGAGATCGACGGGTACCTGGGCCTCACCAACCTCACCGACCTGGCCCGCCTGCACCGCTGGCAGCCGGACCAGGTGCAGGGCCTGCGCCTGAAGTTCAACGACCTGTTCGATGCGCCGCGTGCCTCGTGGGAAATCGCCCAGCATTTGGGTGAGTCCCAGTACTACGCTCGCGACTGGACCCGCACCCACGGCAACCTGTACCAGGCCATCCGCATGGAAAAAGCCATGATCGGCCTGCTGCTGTTGCTGATCGTTGCGGTGGCGGCCTTCAACATCATCTCCACGCTGGTGATGGTGGTGAACGACAAAAAGGGCGATATCGCGATTCTGCGCACCCTTGGCGCCACGCCAGGGCAGATCATGGCGATCTTCATGGTGCAGGGCACCGTGATTGGCGTGGTCGGCACCTTGATCGGCACCGCCGTCGGCATTCTGGCTGCGCTGAACGTCAGCGCCGCCATCGCCGCCCTCGAAACCCTGATCGGCCACAAGTTTCTCAACGCCGACGTCTACTTCATCGACTACTTGCCGTCCCAGGTTCAGGCCCAGGACGTGTTGATGGTGGGCGGCGCCGCGTTGGTCCTGAGTTTCCTTGCCACCCTGTATCCAGCCTGGCGCGCGGCACGCACCCAGCCAGCACAGGCCTTACGTTATGAGTGAATCGGGCATGAGTGAAAAAGCAATCCTGAGCTGCCGCAACCTGGGCAAATCCTACGAGGAAGGCCCTGAATCGGTGGTGGTGTTGTCAGATCTGCAACTGGAGTTGCACCCGGGCGAGCGCGTGGCGATCGTCGGCAGTTCCGGTTCCGGCAAAAGTACCTTGCTGAACCTGTTGGGCGGCCTTGATACGCCGTCCAAGGGCAGCGTATGGCTGGCGGGTGAAGAACTGTCGGCCTTGGGCGAAAAGGCCCGTGGCCAGTTGCGCAACCGTTCGCTCGGTTTTGTGTACCAGTTCCACCACCTGCTGCCGGAGTTCACCGCCCTGGAAAACGTGTGCATGCCGCTGCTGATCGGCAAAACCGCGATCCCGGAAGCCCGCCAGCGCGCCAAGGCGCTGCTGGAGCGCGTCGGTTTGGGCCACCGCCTGGAGCACAAACCGGCTGAACTGTCGGGTGGCGAGCGCCAACGTGTGGCGATTGCCCGCGCCCTGGTGAACAACCCGGGCCTGGTGATGCTCGACGAGCCTACCGGCAACCTCGACTCCCACACTGCCCAGGGCATCAAGGACTTGATGCTGGAGCTGAGCACCCAGATGCGCACCGCGTTCCTGGTGGTGACCCATGACATGAGCATGGCCCGCCAGATGGACCGTGTATTGCACCTGCAGGAAGGTCATCTGGTCGCCATCTGACCTGTTTCAAGCCCGGTGCCAGGCACCGGGTTTTCTATTTTTCCAACGGTGCCCGCGAATGTTCAGACCGTTATCGATTTTCATCGGCACGCGCTATACCCGCGCCAAGCGCCGCAACCGTTTTGTCTCGTTTATCTCGATGACCTCGATGATCGGCCTCGCCCTGGGCGTGCTGGCAATGATCGTGGTGCTGTCGGTGATGAACGGCTTCCAGCGTGAAATGAGCTCACGCATCCTCGGCATGGTGCCCCACGCCACCATCGTTGGCGTGAACCCCATCGACGACTGGCAGCCGGTGGCTGCTGCCGCCATGAAGAACCCGGAAGTGACCGCTGCCGTGCCGTTCACGCAGATGGATGGCATGTTCTCCTACAAAGGCGCGATGCAGCCGATCGAGATCAGCGGCGTCGACCCGGACCAGGAAGGCAAGGTGTCTATCGTGGCCCAACATATCGTGCGAGGCAGCCTGCAAGACCTCAAGGCCGGTGAGTTCGGCGTGGTCATTGGCGACATCACCGCGCGCCGTTTCCGCTTGAACGTGGGCGACAAGCTCACCCTGATCGTGCCGGAAATCAGCACTGCCCCGGGCGGCATCACCCCGCGCATGCAGCGTTTGAACGTGGTCGGTATCTTCAAGGTGGGCGCTGAGCTTGACGGTTCCATGGCGCTGATCAACATGGCCGATGCCGCCGAGATCCAGCATTGGCAGCCCAACCAGGTGCAAAGCGTGCGGCTGGCGGTAAAAGATCTGTACGCAGCCCCCAAGGTTTCGGCGGACATCGCCGCCAGCCTGGGCGCAGCCTATAAGCCGGATGACTGGACCCACACCCAGGGCAGCCTGTTCAGCGCAATGAAAATGGAAAAGACCATGATCGGCCTGCTGTTGCTGATGATCGTGGCCGTGGCCGCGTTCAACATCATCGCCACCCTGATCATGGTAGTGAACGACAAGGGCGCGGACATCGCGATCCTACGCACCATTGGCGCCACGCCCCGGCAGATCATGGCGATCTTCATGGTGCAGGGTACGGTGATCGGTATCGTCGGCACCCTCATCGGCGGCGTGCTGGGCGTGATTGCAGCGTTGAACGTGAGTGAATTGGTGGGCTGGATGGAACGGGTGACCGGCCAGCACATCTTCAGTTCGGACGTGTACTTTGTCAGCAACCTGCCTTCGGAGCTGCAGGGTGGGGATGTGGTGCTGATCTGCACGGCCGGGTTTGTGTTGAGCTTTCTGGCGACGTTGTACCCGGCGTATCGGGCGGCGAAGATTGAGCCGGCGCATGCGCTGAGATATTCGTAGTATTTAAGACCGCTTTCGCGAGCAAGCCCGCTCCCACATTCGACCGAGTCCATTTTTTGGAATGCAGTCAAAATGTGGGAGCGGGCTTGCTCGCGAAGAGGCCGGCACGGATTGCATCAATCTATCTTGGGCAGCTCAATCACAAACCGTGTCCACCCCACCCCAGACTCACAAAAAATCCTCCCCCCATGGGCCCGCACGATCGATTGGGTAATCGCCAACCCCAATCCTGCATGCTCACTGCTGCCTTCACGGCGCGCCGGGTCCGCCCGGTAGAATCGATCAAACAACCTCGGCAGCAGTTCCGCAGGAATGCCTTCCCCGGTGTTCTCCACCGATAGCCTCACCCCATCCTCCAAGCGCACGCGTACTTCGCCGCCCGGCGGGGTAAACCGCAACGCGTTATCCAGCAGATTCGACAATGCCCGGCGCAACATCCCGCGATCGCCCGTGGTATGGGCAGTGCCCTCGCGTACCAGGCTGACGTGCCCGTCTTCCGCCAGCAGCGCGAAGAACTCCAGCAGCGCATCGACCTCATCCTCCAGCGCCAAGGTTTCGCACTTGGGCACCAGCAAGCCGTGATCCGCCTTGGCCAGGTACAACATGTCATTGACCAACTGCGCCATCCATTGCAGCTCTTCGAGGTTGCTGTGCAGCGCTTCGCGGTATTCCTCCAGTGGGCGTGGCTGGGTGAGGATGACCTGGGTCTGGGTCAGCAGGTTCGACAACGGCGTGCGCAGTTCGTGGGCGATGTCGGCTGAGAACGCCGAGAGGCGCTGGAACGCATCGTCCAGGCGGCCGAGCATGGCGTTGAAGGTTTGGGCCAATTCGGCCAGTTCCGCGGGCATTTGCTGCTGCGGCAGGCGCTGAGTCAGCGAATGGGCCGACACGCTGGCGGCCACTTCGCCCATGCGCCGCAAGGGCCGCAGCCCACTGCGCGCCGCCCAGGCGCCGAGCAGTGCAGTGGCCAGGGCCGAGAGGCCGACGGTGAGCCAGATCAGGTGCTGCATGCGTTGCAGGAAATGCTGGTGGTGGGTGATGTCGAGCATCAGGGTGAGTTGCGGCGAGTTGGCTTGGCCGGCGATCAATGGCGCGTTGTAGACGCGATAGTCGGTGCCGGCATTTTGCAGGCTATGCAGGCCGGGCGCCGTCGGCAGGGCGACATCCGGCGCGCCGTCGAACCAGCGTTTCCCGGCCGCAGTGATGCGCAGGGCAAGGTCTGGTTGGCGGTTGAGTTCGGTGCGCAACTGCGCTTCTCGCTCGGCGAAAGACGCGGCGGAGTCGACCCCTTGCAACGTGCTGCGCAACGCTACCAGCTTGCTGTCGAGCAATTGTTGGTCCAGCTCGATAAAGTGCGCCTCGCTGGCGTGGTTGAACAACACGCCTGCCAACAACGACACCACGGCGGTGCAGCCGGCAAACAGCAGCGCCAGGCGGCTTGCCAGGGACAGGCGCTTGATCAATTGAGGCGCTCCTCCAGCACATAGCCCATGCCGCGCACCGTATGGATCAGTTTGTTGGGATAGTGGTCATCGACTTTCAGGCGCAGGCGGCGGATCGCAACCTCGATGATGTTGGTGTCGCTGTCGAAGTTCATGTCCCACACCTGGGAGGCAATCAGCGATTTGGGCAGCACCTCGCCCTGGCGTCGCAACAGCAGTTCCAGCAGGGAAAATTCCTTGGCGGTGAGGTCGATGCGTTGGCCGTCGCGCTCCACGCGGCGGCGGATCAGGTCCAGGCGCAGGTCAGCCAGTTGCAGTGCGGTTTCCTGTGGCGTGCTGCTGCCACGGCGCAACAGGCTGCGCACCCGGGCGAGCAGTTCGGAAAAGGCAAAGGGTTTGACCAGATAGTCGTCGGCGCCCAGTTCCAGGCCATGGACGCGGTCTTCCACGGCGTCGCGGGCGGTGAGAAACAGCACCGGGATATCCAGGCCGGCACTGCGCACGGCCTGGAGAATTTGCCAGCCGTCGCGGCCGGGCAGCATCACGTCGAGGATCAGCAGGTCAAAGTCGCCGGTCAGCGCCAGATGCTGGCCCGTGATGCCGTCGGCCACCAGTTCGGTGGTAAAGCCAGCCTCGGCCAGGCCCTGGCGCAGGTAATGGCCGGTCTTGGGTTGGTCTTCGACGATCAGCAGTTTCATGGGCAACTCTTGGCAACGGGTGACGACGGGCTTTATACCGTGGGTGGCGGGGCAGGGGCGCAACCTTACAAAGTTGTAATCTAGCAGTCAGCTGGCTGGCAGCGGCGCAATCTTAGAGTGCTCCCCTGGCCAGTCATACATTTTTGGAGAAGAGCGATGGCGTTGCGTACACCCCTGTTGTTGGCGGGTTGCCTGTTGGCGTTGAGTGTTGATGCGATTGCCGACGCTGCCCACACGTATTCGTTTGGCCAGCCGGCAACGGCCGATAAAGCCACGCGCACTGTGGAAGTGACGCTGCAGGATATTTCCTTTTCGCCCAAGTCCCTGGACGTAAAAGCCGGCGAAACAGTGCGCTTTGTACTGGTCAACAAAGGCCAGTTGCTTCACGAATTCAACCTGGGCGACGCGGCGATGCATGCCGAGCACCAGAAGGAAATGCTGCAGATGCAGGCCAGCGGCATGCTCACCGCCACCGGCATGGGCAAAATGGACCACAGCGCCATGGGCCACGGTGAGATGGGCGGCATGAAGCATGATGACCCCAACAGCGTGCTGGTGGAGCCCGGTAAAACCGCCGAGCTGACCTGGACGTTCACCAAGGCCACGGGCCTGGAGTTTGCCTGCAACCTCCCGGGGCACTACCAGGCGGGCATGGTGGGCAAGCTCAACGTCGATTGATCCGGCGGCGCTTAGGCGCGGGGGCAAAGGCTGGTAGACTGGCGCGGTTTATTTAGCCAGGTTTCCGCCATGCATCCCGCAGCCGAACATTCGCCGCTGGGCAAGTCCAGTGAATACATCTCCACCTACACCCCGTCGTTGCTGTTTCCGATCCCTCGCGCCGCCAAATGGGCCGAGCTGGGCCTGAGCGCCGAGACCCTGCCTTACAAGGGTGTGGATTTCTGGAACTGCTTCGAACTGTCCTGGCTGCTGCCGTCGGGCAAGCCGGTGGTGGCCATCGGCGAGTTCAGCATACCGGCCGACTCGCCGAACATCATCGAGTCCAAGTCCTTCAAGCTGTACCTCAACTCGCTGAACCAGACCGCATTCGCCGACACGGCGAGCCTGGAAGCCACCCTGCGCACTGACCTCAGCGCAGCCGCCGGCAAGCCCGTGACCGTGCGTATTCGCACACTGGCCGAGATCGAGGCTGAAGGCGTGATGGCCTTGCCGGGCGTGTGCATCGACGACCTGGATATCAACGTCAGCAGCTATGAACATCCGCGCCCGGAACTGCTGCGCTGCGATGATTCGCGTGTTGTAGAGGAGAGCGTGCACAGCCACCTGCTCAAATCCAACTGCCCGGTCACCAGCCAGCCGGATTGGGGGAGTGTGGTGGTGGAGTACCGTGGTTCGGCACTGGATCACGCCAGCCTGCTCGAGTACATCGTGAGCTTTCGCCAGCACTCGGACTTCCATGAGCAGTGTGTGGAGCGGATCTTCCTCGACCTGCAGCGCCTGCTGAAGCCGGAGAAGTTGACGGTGTATGCGCGGTATGTGCGCCGGGGTGGGTTGGATATCAACCCGTACCGCAGCACTGAGGATGTGGCGTTCCAGAACGTGCGCCTGGCTCGCCAATAAACATCACCCCAAACTGACTGTGGGGGCTGGCTTGTGTGGGCGCTGGCTTGCCTGCGATGCAGACACCTCGTTTTTTCAGTTGCGCTGAGGTGATGCTATCGCAGGCAAGCCAGCTCCCACAAAGGCCAGCCCTCACATTGAGGTCTGCGGTTGAGTTTGATCGGGATCAGATGCCGATATTGCCCAAGGTGATCATGATATTGCGCAACGTCCCGGAAATGACCGGGTGCTCAGCGTCGAATTCTATGGCGGCTTGGTTCACATCGTCGGAGATGCTGGGCGTTTGAGTGGCCGGCTCCAGTTCAAGCTGTAATTCAAACTTGGCAATCAAGGCTTCCAGCGCTTCACGTTTTTCTTCCGACAGCGGCGGTTCCTGTTCCAACTGCCCGCGCAGGATTTCGACCTGTTCTTCCAGTTTTTTGCGATCAGGCATGACGTGTTTCCTTTTATCGATAGGCACTGGCATAGACCACGGCACGCCGAGAAAGGTCTACGGGCTGACCTGTAGATTAATCCACTGGCGCCGAGCGTGCATGATCCGTGTCAGGGCTTCTCGCCTTTGAGCTGGCGCAGGCTGATATCGGCCAGGCAGGTGCCCAGTTCACCCAGGTGATCGATCACCGAATGAACCCCCAGTCCGTACAGCGCCACGGTGGCCTTGCCGCGCTTGTGCTCGCGTTGTTGCTCGGTGAGTGCCTGCCATTGCTCGGGCGCCAGGCCACACAAGGAGCCGCAGGACGCCAGGCCGATGGTCCACAAGCCGGCATTCAGGCCGGCTTGCAGCAAGCGTGGCTCGCCGCTGACCAGGACGCAGCCTTCCAGGCGCTCGATATTCAGTTCCATCAAGGCTTGCCAGCAGGCGTTTGGCGCAGGCCAGCGGATAGCGGAGGGGGAAGTGGCTTTAATCCACTTGGGCAGTGTGGCAGCCAGTGGGGTGGTGACTGTGGCGGGTAGCTCGTCCAGCCAGGCACAGGGGATGCCTTGCTCCTTGAGGCTACGCAGGATGGCCAGGGCACCGGGCGTGGCTTGGGAATCGGGGGCGGGGGCGTCGGTGCGCGCCTGGGAACCGAAATCCACCAGGCAGCCACTCAGGCCAAATAGCACGGCAGTCAATGAGGGAGCGCTGGCGACGGCAATTTCGGCGTGAGGCATTTCGAGATCCCTGAAATAGCTGTGACGCTATCGGGATCGGATGACAAGGGGATGACACTTATGAGTAATTGTAGGGATTTTGTGCATTTATCATTAAGACAATTCCTACCGACTGCCTAATTTGACACTTCCGTCATATACTGACGGTCTTATTCAGGGCATAGCGCCCATGACAGACTATTCAAGGAGCCAAAGCTATGCGCTGGAGCCACTACATCGCTCAGCTATCTGTGTGTGCCACTGTTCTATTGGCCCCATTTGCCGCCCAGGCCGCGTCGGAAGACGACCCATGGGAAAGCGTCAACCGCCCGATCTTCACCTTCAACGACACCGTTGATACCTACGCGCTCAAGCCATTGGCCCAGGGTTACCAGTTCGTCACCCCGCAATTCGTGCAGACTGGCATCCATAACTTCTTCCGCAACATCGGCGATGTCGGCAACTTTGCCAACGACGTGTTGCAGCTCAAGCCTCACGCGGCGGGCGTCGATACGGCTCGTTTGCTGGTGAACACCACCTTTGGCGTGCTGGGTTTCATTGATGTGGGCACCAAAATGGGCCTGCACCGCAACGACGAAGACTTCGGCCAAACCCTCGGCTACTGGGGCGTCGGCAGCGGTCCTTACGTGATGCTGCCGCTGCTGGGCCCAAGCACCCTGCGTGACGCACCGTCCAAATACGTCGACAGCTACACCCAACCGTACCGCTACATGAACGACATCGGCTGGCGTAACAGCACCTTCGGCCTGAACATTGTCGATACCCGTGCCAGCCTGCTCGACAGCGAGAAGCTGATCACCGGCGACAAGTACACCTTCATCCGTAACGCTTACCTGCAGAACCGTGAGTTCAAGGTCAAGGACGGTAAGGTGGTCGACGACTTTTAAGTCGTGATGTTTTGAAATGAAAAAGGCGACCCAGTGGTCGCCTTTTTTGTGTGCGGCTTTTTAGTGCATCTTCAGGATCTTCAGGCCCAGGTGCTGGTCTTCACCGCTGGCCTTGGTCCAGACCACTTCGGTATCGGCCTCCAGGCCCCTGAGAGCGGCGTGCACCGAGTCGATACGCACGGTGAGCCTGTCACCCACCTGGAACTGGCGAGGAGCCTGCACCTGCATGCCGGAGCTGGAAAGGTCCACGCAAACCCCGGCAATCTCCTGCCCGGCGTGGATCAGTGACACATCGGCATCCACTCGCATGCGGATGAAATCGCGTTTTTCGGCGTAGTCGCGCTCGTGTTCGCTCACAGGTTCCATCCTTACTTTGTGTTGTGGTTGTTGCTGTTCTTATAACTCCCGGTGATTTGCGGTGTAAAGACGCTCGGCGACCATCGGCATGAGCTTGAAACCCCTGGCGGATGGGAGTACCGTCTGCGCCTTAGAAGGGCACCTCTGCTTTACTGTTGTGCGTGGGCCAAAAGCCCGTGCTTTGTAGGACAGAGTGGCTAGAAAGCGAATCCAGTACGTGAGCCCGGCCATTGTCGAGCCACCTACGCCAACCTAATTCTGGCGCCGTTTGCCCACATGCAAAAAACCAGTGCCACGCTGCTGATAATCGATGACGACGAAGTAGTGCGCGCGAGCCTCGCGGCCTATTTGGAAGACAGTGGCTTCAGCGTCCTGCAGGCCGGCAACGGCCAACAGGGTCTCCAGGTGTTCGAGCGCGACAAGCCCGACCTTGTGATCTGCGACCTGCGCATGCCCCAGATGGGCGGCCTCGAGCTGATTCGCCAGGTGACCGACCTTGCCCCACAGACGCCCGTGATCGTTGTGTCCGGTGCCGGGGTGATGAACGATGCCGTCGAGGCCTTGCGTCTGGGCGCGGCCGATTACCTGATCAAGCCTCTCGAAGACCTGGCTGTGCTGGAGCACTCGGTGCGTCGTGCGCTGGACCGTGCACGCCTGCTGCTGGAAAACCAGCGTTACCGCGAAAAGCTCGAAACCGCCAACCGCGAACTCGAAGCCAGCCTGAACCTGCTCCAGGAAGACCAGAACGCCGGTCGCCAGGTGCAGATGAACATGCTGCCGGTCAGCCCCTGGACCATCGACGACTTCCAGTTTGCTCACCAGATCATCCCGTCGTTGTACCTGTCGGGTGATTTTGTCGACTACTTCCGCGTCGATGAGCGGCGTGTCGCGTTCTACCTGGCCGACGTGTCCGGCCACGGAGCTTCCTCTGCTTTTGTGACCGTGTTGTTGAAGTTCATGACCACACGGCTGCTGTTCGAATCCAAGCGCAATGGCACCTTGCCGGAGTTCACCCCCTCCGAGGTGCTGGGCCACATCAACCGAGGCCTGATCAGTTGCAAGCTGGGCAAGCACGTGACGATGGTCGGCGGCGTGATCGATGAAGAAACCGGTCTTTTGACCTACAGTATTGGCGGTCACCTGCCGATGCCTGTTTTATACACTCCTGACAGTGTGCGTTACCTGGAAGGGCGTGGCCTGCCGGTGGGCTTGTTCAATGAAGCCACCTACGAAGACCACATCCTGGAGCTGCCGCCGACCTTCAGCCTCACGCTGATGTCCGACGGTATCCTGGACCTGCTTCCAGAGCCTACACTCAAGGAGAAAGAAGCCGCCTTGCCTCAAAAGGTCAAGTCGGCGGGCGGCAGCCTGGATGGCCTGCGGCAAGTGTTTGGATTGGCCACGCTAGGGGAGATGCCGGATGATATCGCCCTATTGGTGTTGAGCAGGAATCTTTGATGAGTACCGGAAGAATCCAATTCGCCGAGCAAGACGGGACCTTCGTCCTGAAGTTTGTCGGTGAAGTGCGCCTGACCTTGTGTTCGGCGCTGGATGCGACGATTGAGCGGATCTTCACAGCGCTGAATTTCTCGGCGATCGTGATCGATCTGACCGAAACCCGCAGCATCGATAGCACCACCCTTGGGCTGTTGGCCAAGTTGTCCATTCTGTCTCGGCAGAAGGTCGGCCTGTTGCCTACGGTCGTCACCACCCACGAAGACATCACCCGTCTGCTGCAGTCCATGGGCTTCGACCAGGTGTTCAACATCGTTGACCGCCCGATCCCTTGCCCGGAATGCCTGACCGACCTGCCATCCCAGGACCAGTCCGAGGAAGTGGTGCGGGTCAAGGTGCTGGAAGCGCACAAGATCCTGATGGGCCTCAACGAGTCCAACCGCGAAGCCTTCCACGACCTCGTCAACGCCCTCGAGCGCCACTGATTTTACTGTTGGAATACATTCCAAATGTACTGAGTTCGACTTCAGGTCGGTGAAAGACAAAAAAGGGCGGCACCCGCAAAGGTGCCGCCCTTTTTGCAACCGCCGCCTTTTACAACTTGGCAGTCAGCAATGCCTCCAGCTTCTCCTGGTCCCGAGCAAACTGACGAATCCCCTCCGCCAGCTTCTCGGTCGCCATCGCATCCTCGTTGGACTCCCAACGGAACTGCGCTTCAGTCAAATGCACCCGCGCTTCACCGGCATGGCCTGGCGACAGCTTGCGCTCCAGCTTGCCTTCGTCGGCAGCCAACTTCTCCAGCAAGTCCGGGCTGATGGTCAGGCGATCACACCCGGCCAGCTCTTCGATCTGGCTCAGGTTGCGGAAGCTTGCCCCCATCACCACGGTCTTGTAGCCATTGGCCTTGTAGTAGTTGTAGATGCGCGTCACCGACTGCACGCCCGGATCATCCGCGCCGGTATAGTCGTTGCCGTTGGCTTTCTTGTACCAGTCGTAGATACGGCCCACGAACGGCGAAATCAGGAACACGCCTGCTTCAGCACACGCCACGGCCTGGGCGAAGGAGAACAGCAGGGTCAGGTTGGTCTGGATGCCTTCTTTTTCCAGCTTCTCTGCAGCGCGGATGCCTTCCCAGGTGGACGCGATCTTGATCAGCACGCGGTCACGGCCAACGCCGGCCTTTTCGTACAAGTCGATCAGACGGTGCGCACGCTTGAGAATGGCCGCTTCGTCGAACGACAGGCGGGCATCCACCTCAGTGGAAATGCGACCCGGTACTACCTTCAGGATCTCCTGACCCACAGCTACCGCAAAACGGTCGCTGGCCAGGCCCACGTCACCGTTGCAGTCCTTTACAGCCTCATCCAACAACGGCGCATACGCCGAAATCGACGCGGCCTTGAGCAGCAGGGAAGGGTTGGTGGTGGCGTCTTGAGGCTTGAGTTTGGCGAGGGTGGAAAAATCGCCGGTATCGGCTACGACAGTCGTGAATTGCTTGAGTTGTTCCAGCTTGGAAGTCATGGGCGTGCTCTGTCCTATGGGTCTGATGACATTACCCGAGCGCCGACAGGCGCTCAAGGGCGCAAATGCGTTCGATCGTTTGCGAGGGCAACATCCTGAAAACAGCCGTTTGAAACACCGGCCTACCTGCTCAATAGGAGGCCAAATCGGCCAGCAGGTTCAACCCAACTGCCCTCCAGACAACCCGACCCCCCTGTAGGCGCTGGCTTGCCTGCGATAGCGCACTCACCGTCACCGCAATCCTGCCGTCATAGGGGGTTGAGTTACGACAGCTTCAACTTCCGCTTGGCAACCAGCAAGGCACTGATGCTAAGTGCCGCCGCCAGGATCAGATAAAAACTCGGCGCCAACTGCGACCCGGTCAGCGCGATCAGCCCCGTGGCAATCACTGGCGCAAAGCCCCCAAAGATCGTCACTGAGAGGTTGTAGCTCAACGACATGCCCGTCACCCGGGTACGGATCGGGAACACATCGGCCATGAGTGAGGCCAGCGGTGCAAAGTACACGGCCTTGATCAGCGCCATCAT
>Ga0207655_1003160_pt1 | contig 12442 bp, 11 predicted proteins | sample KBSM44metaG_FD_184398 | JGI IMG/M metagenome (GOLD analysis project Ga0207655, IMG submission 184398) | Miscanthus rhizosphere microbial communities from Kellogg Biological Station, Michigan, USA - KBS M4-4 metaG (SPAdes) (version 2) | ecosystem: Host-associated > Plants > Roots > Rhizosphere >...
AGTTCGTTCCGGCCTGGGGCCAGGCGCGCCTGCACTCGATGATCGCCAACCGTCCGGACTGGTGCATCTCCCGTCAGCGCAACTGGGGCGTGCCGATCCCGTTCTTCCTGAACAAGGAAAGCGGCGAACTGCACCCACGCACCGTCGAACTGATGGAAATCGTCGCCCAGCGCGTCGAAGTCGAAGGCATCGAAGCCTGGTTCAAGATGGACGCCGCTGAGTTGCTCGGTGACGAAGCGCCGCTGTACGACAAGATCAGCGACACCCTGGACGTCTGGTTCGACTCGGGCACCACGCACTGGCACGTCCTGCGCGGTTCGCACCCGATGGGTCACGAGACCGGCCCTCGCGCCGACCTGTACCTGGAAGGCTCGGACCAGCACCGCGGCTGGTTCCACTCGTCGTTGCTGACCGGTTGCGCCATCGACGACCACGCACCGTACCGCGAGCTGCTGACCCACGGTTTCACCGTCGACGAATCCGGTCGCAAAATGTCCAAGTCCCTGGGCAACGTGATCGCGCCGCAGAAGGTCAACGACACCCTGGGCGCCGACATCATGCGTCTGTGGGTAGCGTCTACCGACTACTCGGGTGAGATGGCGGTTTCCGAGCAGATCCTGCAACGCAGTGCGGACGCCTACCGGCGCATCCGTAACACCGCGCGTTTCCTGCTTTCCAACCTGACCGGTTTCAACCCGGCCACCGACCTCCTGCCGGCCGAAGAAATGCTCGCCCTGGACCGTTGGGCCGTGGATCGCACGCTGTTGCTGCAACGCGAGCTGCAGGAGCACTACGGCGAATACCGTTTCTGGAACGTTTACTCCAAGATCCACAACTTCTGCGTGCAGGAGTTGGGCGGTTTCTACCTGGACATCATCAAGGACCGTCAGTACACCACTGGTGCCGACAGCAAGGCCCGTCGTTCGTGCCAGACCGCGCTGTTCCACATCAGCGAAGCGCTGGTGCGCTGGATCGCGCCGATCCTGGCGTTCACCGCCGACGAGCTGTGGCAATACCTGCCGGGCGAGCGTAACGAGTCTGTGATGCTCAACACCTGGTACGAAGGCCTGAGCGAACTGCCGGAAGGCTTCGAGCTGGATCGCGCTTACTGGGACCGGATCATGGCGGTCAAGGTTGCAGTCAACAAGGAAATGGAAATCCAGCGTGCAGCCAAGGCCGTCGGTGGCAACCTGCAAGCCGAAGTGACGCTGTTCGCCGAAGACGCGCTGAGCGCCGACCTGGCCAAGCTGAGCAACGAACTGCGTTTCGTGCTGATCACTTCGACCGCCAGTGTTGCGCCATTGGTGCAGGCACCGGCCGATGCCGTGGTCACCGAAGTCAGCGGCCTGAAGCTCAAGATCGTCAAGTCGGCTCACGTCAAGTGCGCCCGCTGCTGGCACTGCCGTGAAGACGTCGGTGTGAACCCGGAACATCCGGAAATCTGCGGTCGTTGTGTCGACAACATCAGCGGCGCGGGCGAGGTTCGTCACTATGCCTAATGCGGCTGGCCGTTTCGGACGGCTGAGCTGGCTCTGGTTGAGTTTGCTGGTCCTGGTCATTGACCAGGCCAGCAAGTTCTACTTCGAAGGCAAGCTCGAGATGTACCAGCAAATCGTGGTGATCCCCGATTTGTTCAGCTGGACCCTGGCCTACAACACCGGGGCGGCGTTCAGCTTCCTGGCTGACGGCTCAGGCTGGCAGCGCTGGTTGTTTGCCTTGATCGCGGTGGTGGTTAGCGCGGTGCTGGTGATCTGGCTCAAGCGCCTGGGGCGCAACGACACCTGGCTGGCGATTGCGCTTGCCCTGGTGTTGGGTGGCGCGCTGGGCAATCTGTACGACCGCATTGCCTTGGGCCATGTGATCGATTTCATTCTGGTGCACTGGCAGAACCGCTGGTATTTCCCGGCGTTCAACTTTGCTGACAGCGCCATTTCTGTCGGTGCCGTAATGCTCGCGCTGGATATGTTCAAAAGTAAGAAGACCGGAGAAACCGTTCATGACTGAACAGGTATTGGCTGAACAACGTATCGGCCAGAACACGGAAGTCACCTTGCACTTTGCATTGCGCCTGGAGAACGGCGACACCGTCGACAGCACTTTCGACAAAGCCCCGGCGACCTTCAAGGTCGGCGACGGCAACCTGTTGCCAGGCTTCGAGGCCGCGCTGTTCGGCTTCAAGGCCGGCGACAAGCGCAGCCTGTCCATCGAGCCGGAAAACGCCTTTGGCCAGCCTAACCCGCAAAACGTGCAGATCATCCCGCGCTCGCAGTTCCAGGACATGGAACTGTCGCCAGGATTGCTGGTGATCTTCAATGATGCGGCCAATACCGAGCTGCCAGGCGTGGTGAAGGAATTCGATGACGCGCAAGTGACCATCGACTTCAACCACCCGCTCGCCGGTAAGACCTTGACCTTTGACGTCGAGATCATCAACGTCAAAGCGTTGTAACTGACCGAATACGGTCACCTGTAGGAGCAGAGCTTGCTCGCGAAGGCGTCATCACATTCAGCATCAATGTTGACTGACACACCGCTTTCGCGAGCAAGCTCTGCTCCTACAATGATCTAACTTCTTGCGCGCAAGACACGAGGCACAGCATGCAAATCAAACTCGCCAACCCCCGTGGCTTCTGCGCCGGCGTGGACCGGGCGATCGAAATCGTCAACCGCGCCCTGGAAGTCTTCGGGCCGCCGATCTATGTGCGCCACGAAGTGGTCCACAACAAATTCGTCGTCGAAGACCTGCGTGCCCGTGGGGCGATCTTCGTCGAGGAACTGGATCAGGTGCCGGATGACGTGATCGTGATCTTCAGCGCCCACGGCGTTTCCCAGGCCGTGCGTACCGAAGCCACAGGTCGTGGCCTGAAGGTGTTCGACGCGACCTGCCCGCTGGTGACCAAGGTGCACATCGAAGTCGCGCGTTACAGCCGCGACGGCCGTGAATGCATCCTTATCGGTCATGCCGGCCATCCGGAAGTCGAAGGCACCATGGGCCAGTACGATGGCAGCAATGGTGGCGCGATCTATCTGGTCGAAGACGAGAAAGATGTCGCCGAATTGCAGGTGAACAACCCTGAAAAGCTGGCTTTCGTTACCCAGACCACCCTGTCCATGGACGACACCAGTCGCGTGATCGACGCCCTGCGTGCGCGTTTTCCGGCGATCGGCGGTCCGCGCAAGGACGATATCTGTTACGCCACGCAAAACCGTCAGGACGCCGTCAAGCAACTGGCGGACGAATGCGACGTGGTGCTGGTGGTTGGCAGCCCGAACAGCTCCAACTCCAATCGTCTGCGTGAACTGGCCGAACGCATGGCCACCCCGGCCTATCTGATCGACGGTGCCGAAGACTTGCAAAAGAGCTGGTTCGACGGTGTCGAGCGTATTGGCATCACGGCCGGTGCCTCCGCTCCGGAAGTGCTGGTACGTGGCGTGATCCAGCAATTGCAGGCCTGGGGTGCCACGGGTGCCGATGAACTGGCCGGTCGCGAGGAGAACATCACCTTCTCCATGCCTAAAGAGCTGCGCGTGCGTTCGCTGCTGTAATACTTTTCGCCTTTCGACACAGCGCCTGCTCAGCCTTACGGTTGGCCAGGCGCACTCGACCGCTCGCCGCCAGCACCACCTGGAGCTGGCTGACCGGCTCGCGAGCCGAGCAAATATGTAGTGTCCCTGCCTGAAATGCCCGCCCGGGCATCAGCGGTTGGCCCAGACTGCTGAACCGCACGAAACGCCTGACCCACCAATTGCCGACAATCGGCGTCCGCGCATCACCTGCGCGCTCGACCAGTAGCGGATTGCTGCTGTCCTCTGGCCCTTTGCCGCTGATGTCCAGAATGATCCGCCAGCCCTGGCTCCAATCGCCGTTGATGCCATGAATGACCACGTTCTGGTTGCGGGTTATGGCCAGGGTTCTGGCCTGGCGGATCCCACTGATCAGCGACTCGGCCGACTGCTCCCGATGATTCGATTCCGTCAGTGCAGCGAACGCCGGACTGACCAAGTGCAGAACAATCCCGACAATCGTCAGTCCCATGAGCAGTCCGATCAGGCTGAAACCTTGCTGATGCATGTCATCTCCCTCCATGGAGTGCTGCGGCCCGCGCGATCCTTGCGCGAGTAATGGCAAAACAACCGTACATCTGTCGGTCGAATGTTCTAGCGTGTAGAAGCAGGTATAGCCGACGGCAACGGAGGGCACTGATGGATCATCGTACAAAAGGTTTCACGCTGATCGAGCTGCTGGTCACGCTCGCGGTGTTTCTGATCCTGATTACACTGGCCGTTCCGGCGTTCACCCGCTCGGTGCAAAGCAACAAGGCCGACACCGAGGTCGGCGACTTGCAACGGGCACTCAATTACGCACGGCTTGAGGCGATTGATCGGGGCTTCACCACTCGGGTTCGCCCGACGGCCGGCGGCAGTGTCTGGACCGGCGAGCTGAGCGTTTATGACGGTACTGGCAATCCGGCCAATGTATTGCGGGTTGTTCCAGCGATGAGCAGCGGAGCAACTCTAACGCTAACCTCAGGAGTGACCGCGATTGATTTCAACAATCTCGGCGGCTTGGCAGCGCCGTCCACGGCGGTGGTGATCAGTTATGTGCTGGGGGCGCAAAGCAGGACGCTGAATGTGTGTTTGAACGGACGAATTCTATTGGGTGGAAGTTGCGGATGAGGGGTTGGAGCAAGCGTGCACAGGAGGGCATGACGCTGATCGAGGTATTGGTCGCGTTGTTGGTGCTGGCTGTGGGTCTGTTGGGCGCGGCGGCGATTCAGCTCAATGCGCTGAAGTACACCGACAGCTCACGGATGACCAGCCAGGCGAGTTTTATCGCCTACGACATGATGGACCGCATTCGCGCCAATTCCGGCGCCGATTACACCGTCACGCCGCCGACCTCGGGCAACTTGAGCGTGGCCCGGGATCAGGACCTCTACGACTTCACCACCAATATCGTCAATTTCGGCGGCGCCACGGCCACCGGCAGCATCGTCCGCAACCAGCGGGTATACACCATCACCATTACCTGGGACGACTCCCGGGCCGCCAATATCGCCGATTCGCGCCGCAGTTTTGTCCTCACCAGCCGTGCCACCGTTGATCCGGTGACGACACCATGAACAGAACCAGCAGAGGTTTCGGCCTGATCGAATTGCTGATCGCCCTGGCGTTGAGCCTGATCGTGGTCCTGGGCGTGGCGCAGATTTTCATCGCCGCCAAAAACACCTACGTCAGCCAGAACACCGCTGCCGGCATGCAGGAAGATGCGCGGTTCGTCCTGAGCAAGATGATTCAGGAAATTCGCATGGTCGGCATGTTTGGTTGCCTGGGTACGATTACCGACGCCAGCTCGGCGGGGGATTTCAATGCCAGCCTGCTCACACCGATCAGTTGGGACAATGCCAACCTCAAATTGACTCTGGTCACCGCAGATGTCGGCGGCAGTGGCGGAGTGCCGACCTGGACGGTGGTTTCCGACTGCCGAAATACTGCGACGGCCTACACCGGTTTACGCACGCCGGCATCGGGGCAGTTGGCGTTTCCAATCCGGCGGCTGGTCTACAGCTTCAGCAACAACCAACTGCTGATGGGCTCCGGCACTGGCACGCCGACTCAGGCGGTGCTGGTAAACAACGTCAGTGCCTTTGGCGTGAGCTTCGGCATCGCCAGTTCAGCCACGGATACAGCCGCCTCCAGTTACAGTAGTAATCCGTCCGATCCGGCGCGAATCCGCAGTGTGCGGCTGACGCTGACCCTCACCGACCCGAACAACCGGGTCCGCAATCAAACCTTCAACGTAGTTGCCGCCTTGCGCAACCGGTTGCAATGAGGGGAGGGCCGATGAGTCGTGCGTCCATGATATCTCACGCCCAGCGCGGCATGGCGCTGTTGGTCAGCCTGGTGTTTCTCCTGGTGCTGACATTGATCGGTCTCTCGTCGATGCAGAGCGCCACGTTGCAGGAGAAAATGACCAGCAGCGTGATCCTGCGCAACCAGTCGTTCCAGGGCGCGGAAGCGGCGTTGCGGGTCGGTGAAAGCGCGGTGCAACTGAACTCCTACTCGTTGCCGGTCTGCAGTGGCACCAGCCAGTGCGCACCGCCGGCCGAGGCGTCGGTCATCACCGCCGCCGGGTTCAACTCCACCTCGGGGGTGAACTGGATCGCCTCCGGTAGCGGCTTTTATGGAGTGCAGAACATCGGCACTACCCTGACTGCCGTGAATGTGCCGAGCAACACGTCGGCAACCCTTTATCGGGTGACCGCCGTGGGCATCGCGGGCAGCTCGCGCAGTGTGGTGGAGAGTATTTATGCGAAGTACTGAGACCCGCACAGGCTGGCGCCATTGGTTACTGCAGCTGCTCTGCGGCGCGGTCTTGAGCCTTTACCTGGCAGCGCCGACCTACGCCTTCACGCCCTCGGATTCTCCGCTGTTGAGCGCCGCCGCCGTGCCTGCCAATGTGATGCTGCTGCTCGATGACTCGGGGAGTATGAACAACATTATCTGGGCGGCCGGCTTCGACCCGACGGTCGCATGCACCCCGGTGACGATTTGCCTCTCCAATGGTTCGTGCAACAAAGGCCGCGACCTGGACATGACCGATAACAATATCGCCTTGTCGAGTTTGAATCATGGAACATGCTCGAAGGCCGGATGGTACGGTTTTTATAAAAACAGCCTTCTCGGTCTGGATTCGCTTTGCCTGAAGCTTCCCGATCCGGTGGGAAGCGAGGACACGCGGTATACGGCGAATTATTTGTCCTACCTGATCAGCCTGGCCAACAACACTGACCGGGACTTCACCGACGGCTCGATCCCCAACGATTACCGGATGAACGTGGCGCGCAACGTTTCCAAGACGTTGGTGGCCAATAACCGTTCGCTGCGCATCGGCCTGTCGACGTTCAACCTGGCGGTCGGCAACCATAAGAATGATGGCGGTTACATCGCCCGCTCGATCAGCGATTTGTCGGCGGTCAGTGGCACTGTGACCCAGGCTCAGGCCGATACCAATTACACCTCACTGATCGCCGGGATCGACGAGCTGAGCGCGCAAGCCAATACGCCGCTGGCGGAAGCCTATTACGAGATCACTCGTTATTTCCGTGGCATGGCGCCGTACAACAACTCGACGCCCGACACCTATACCAGTCCGATTCAGTACCGTTGCCAGAAAAACTACGGGGTGGTGATCACCGATGGTCTGCCGACCTACGACCGAACCTTTCCGACCGATGATCCGCTGGGTGGCAGCCAGTTACCGAACTGGGACGGGATCAGCAGTAACGATGGTACCGATCCCTCAGGCGACGATGAGGGCGACACCCTGTACCTGGATGACATTGCCAAGTTCGCCTTCGATATCGACATGCGTTCCACGGGAACCGATGCCGCGGGTAAAAGCTGGAACGCCCTGGATTTTCCCAAGCAGAACATGAACACCTATACCGTGGGTTTCACCGCTGCAAACCAGATGTTGGCGGATGCCGCGACCTACGGGCAGGGCAAGTACTACCAGGCGAGCGACAGTGCGGGACTTAACAATGCATTGTCTGCCGCCCTGAGCGACATCACTTCCAAGGCCGGCTCAGGTGGCAGTGGCGTGGCCAGCGGCACGACCCTGACCAGCGACTCGAGCTATTTCCAGACCAGCTACGATCCCAAGGACTGGCGGGGTACGATCAAGTCCTTTGGCTTCACGTCGGCGGGCGCGGTTAACACCGCCGCTGTGCTATGGACGACCGACACCACCATCGTGCCCGGCGCCACTGCGCCGACCTACCAGTCCTGGAACACGCAAACCAACGCCGCGGTCACCCTGGCTTACAGCAATTTCTCTGCGGCGCAGCAGACCGCCCTCCACCAGGGGCTGCCCACTGGCATCAACGGCAACGATCTGGTGGAGTGGAGCAAGGGCATCAACAAAACCGGGCTGAAAGTTCGCAGTGTATTGCTCGGCGACATCATCAATTCGCCACTCGTGCTGGCTTCACCCACGGACAAAACCGCGTCCGACCTGGTGGCAGACACCAGCTACAGCACTTACCTGACCACCAAAGCCGCCAACATGAATGCCAGCCTGGTGGTGAATGCCAACGACGGTTTTGTAAACATCATCAACTCGGCCAATGGTGTCAGGCGTTATGCCTACATGCCCTCCAGCGTGCTGCCATCGCTGAACGACATCGCTGATCCCACTTACATCAACGGTGTGAGCCACAAGTTTCTGGTCGATGGCCAGGTCGGCGTGTTCGATGCTCAGCTCAACAGCGCCTGGAAAACCCTGGCGATTGGCGGAACGGGGGCGGGCGGCAAAACCTTCTATGCGCTGCAATTGTTCGACGCATCGGCTGGTAATGAAACTAAAGCACTGTGGGAAGTCAGTGCGCCGGCCACGGCCAATACAGCGAACGTTTTCAATGATCTGGGTTATGCCTATGCGCGCCCCGAAGTGGCACGCTTGGCCGATGGTCGCTGGGCCGCGTTTATCTCCAACGGCTATGGCAGCAACTCCGGGGTGGCAGCGTTGTATGTGGTGGATATTCGCGACGGCTCGCTGATCAAGAAAATCGTGGTCGACAGTACCGAAACCACCAACGGCCTGTCGTCGGTGAAGCTCAGGGTCAACTCGCAGAATGTGGTGCAGGCTGCCTACGGGGGCGATCTGAAAGGGCGGTTGTGGAAGTTCGATTTGAGTGGCACCACCCCTGACACCTGGGGCGTGGCGTTTTCCGGCAAGCCGTTGTTCACCACTGCAGGTGGCGCGACCCAGCCGATTACCGCGCAACCGTTGCTGGCGGATCACGTGTTGGGCGGCAAGGAGGTGTTTTTCGGCACCGGCAAATTCAATGAGGTTGCCGACAAGACCAATAAGGATCTACAGGCGTTCTACGCGGTATGGGATGCCGAGGGGGGCGCAGGACAAATCACCGTTTCCAGTTTGCAGGCGCAGGCGGTGACCGGCGTGTTTTCGGGCAGTACCGGGCAATTCATCACCACCAGCCAGAACGAGGTGACCTACCCGGCCAAGAAAGGCTGGTACCTGCCCCTGGTATACAACAACGTGCTGACGGGGGAGCGGGTGATCTATCAGGCCAGTCTGGTATCGGGGCGAATTGTTTTTACCACGCTCAGTGTGGATACCGTGGACCCCTGTGCCAGCTTCGGTAGCGGCAAACTGGTCGAACTCGATGCGTTCAGCGGTAAGATGCTCAATTACGCGGTACTCGACACCAATGCCGACGGGGTGGTCGATGGCAACGACACGATTTCCAGTGGGGTGATCTTCACCGGTGGTATCCCGACCCTGAACGCGGTCGTCAATGACGCAACCCGCAAGATTGTGAACGACTCCGGTGGTGGCGTGACCACTCTGGTGGAAAAATCCGGTGGCGGCAGCGGCCGTCGCATCATGTGGCGACAAATACAGTAAGTGAGAGTGAGGCATGCGCAGATCCAACCGAGGTTTTACCCTGATCGAAATCATGATCGTGATTGCGATCATCGGGATCGTCATCACCATTGGCTATCCGAGCCTCACCGAGTACATAAAAAAGGGCCGCCGTACTGAAGTCGCCGGGTTGCTTTCCGAGCAGGCGCAGATCCTCGAGCGTTTCTATTCGAAGAATAATGTCTACACCAATGCCACCGGCCTCAGCGCCGGCAATGATTTCTACACCATCACCCCGACCCTGACCGATCAGACCTTCCTGCTGACGGCAACACGCAAGGCCGGTTCGACCATGGCCAGCGACAAGTGCGGTGATTTCACTCTCACCAATACCGGTGTCAGGAGTATGGTCAATGCCGCGTCCGGCCTGGCCACCAAGGATTGCTGGGGGCGCTGAGTTCCTTTTTCGGGCGCTTTTTGCGCCCTCTGTCTATAGAACGGTTGGATCAGAACATGAGCAGTCAACAGCAAGTGGTGATTGTCGGTGGCGGGGTGATTGGCCTGCTGACGGCGTTCAATCTCGCGTCCGAAGTGCAGAGCGTGGTGCTGCTGGACCGCTCGAACGTCGGTCAGGAGTCTTCCTGGGCCGGTGGCGGGATCGTTTCGCCGCTCTACCCATGGCGCTACAGCCCGGCGGTCACTGCACTGGCTCATTGGTCCCAGGATTTTTATCCACAACTGGCCCAGCGTTTGTTCGCTGCCACCGGTGTCGATCCTGAAGTGCACACCACCGGGTTGTATTGGCTGGACCTGGATGACGAGGCCGAAGCACTCGCCTGGGCCAAACGGGAGAACCGTCCGCTGCGGGCTGTGGATATCTCTGCGGCCCACGATGCAGTGCCGGTATTGGGCGCCGGTTTTTCGCGGGCGATCTACATGGCCGATGTAGCCAATGTGCGTAATCCACGGCTGGTGAAGTCCCTCAAGGCCGCCTTGCTGGCGTTGCCGAACGTGACGATCCATGAACAATGCGAGGTCAGCGAATTTATCCGGGAAGGTTCTGCGGTGGTCGGGGTACAGACCTCGACGGGGGCCATTCGGGGTGATGAGGTGGTTTTGACAGCGGGGGCCTGGAGCGGTGACTTGCTGAAAAAGCTGGGCCTGGAGCTGCCGGTCGAACCGGTCAAGGGCCAGATGATTCTCTACAAGTGCGCGGCGGACTTCCTTCCGAGCATGGTCCTGGCCAAGGGGCGTTATGCCATTCCCCGGCGCGACGGGCACATCCTGATCGGCAGTACGCTGGAGCATGAGGGTTTTGACAAGACGCCAACCGACACGGCGCTGGAAAGCCTGAAGGCATCGGCGGTGGAATTGATTCCGGCATTGGCGGATGCCGAGGTGGTGGGGCATTGGGCGGGGTTGCGGCCCGGGTCGCCTGAAGGAATCCCCTATATCGGTCGGGTGCCGGGATATGACGGGCTCTGGCTCAACTGCGGGCATTACCGTAACGGGCTGGTGCTGGCGCCGGCGTCGTGTCAGTTGTTTGCCGATGTGATGCTGGGGCGGGAGCCGATTATCGACCCTGCGCCGTATGCGCCAGCCGGACGAATCTGACAGAAGAGCTGTTAACGGTTCAATCCAGCCCCAATTTCTTCAGCCTGTAACGCATCGACCGAAATGACAGATTCAATCGCTGGGCCGCCGCCGTGCGGTTCCAACGGGTTTCTTCCAGGGCCTGGAGGATGAGTTTGCGTTCGACGTTTTCCAGATAGGCTTCCAGATTATCGATCTGTGTCAGGTCTGGCACGCCGCCGTCCGGGTTGCAGTTGCCTTCCGCCAGGCGCAGGTCGCTGGCTTCGATCTGTTTGTTCTCGCACAAGGTGTGAGCCCGTTCGAGCATGTTCTCCAATTCCCGCACGTTTCCAGGAAAGCGATAGTTTTTCAGCGCTTCGAGGGCTTGTGGGTGGAGTTTTGCGGGGGGCTGGCCAGTGCTGGCCGCCAGTCGCTTGAGCATATTGTTGGCCAGAAGCTCAATGTCGTCGCGGCGTTCGCGCAAGGACGGTACTCGCAGCTCGATCACGTTCAGGCGGTAGTACAAGTCCTGGCGAAAGCGTTCGGCGGCGACTTCGGCATCGAGGTCTTTGTGAGTGGCGCAGAGGATGCGCACATCGACCACGGTTTCCTGCTGGCCACCGATGCTGCGAACGGCTTTCTCCTGTATGGCCCGCAGCAGTTTGACCTGCATTGCCAGCGGCAGGTCAGCCACTTCGTCGAGGAACAAAGTACCGCCGTGGGCTGCCTGGAACAGCCCGGGCTTGTCTTCGATGGCGCCGCTGAAACTGCCTTTGCGATGGCCGAAAAACTCGCTTTCCATCAATTCCGACGGGATTGCCCCACAGTTCACCGGGACGAACGGTCGGCTGGCGCGCGGGCCTTGGTCGTGGATAAGTCGAGCGACCAGTTCCTTGCCGCTGCCGGACTCGCCACTGATGTAGACCGGGGCTTGGCTGCGGGCCAGTTTGTCGATTTGTTTGCGCAGGTTGCGCATGGGCAGCGAGTCGCCCAGCAGCCGACGGTCGATGCCGCTGCTGGTGCCGCCTGGCGCTGGCAAGCTCAGGGCGCTGATGACCAGTTCGCGCAGACGGGTGAGGTCGACCGGTTTGGTCAGGAAGTCGAAGGCGCCGGCCTTGAGGGCATTTATTGCTGTCTCCAGGCTGCCGTAGGCGGTGATCATCGCCACCGGCACTTGTGCATAGCGCTGCTGGATGTGCTGCACCAGCGCCAGACCGGTGCCGTCAGGCAGGCGCATGTCGGTCAGGCACAGGTCGAACGTATCCCGAGCCAGTAGCGCCTGCGCTTCTGCGAGGTTGCGTGCGCTGAAGGTGTCGAGTTTCATCCGTCCCAGGGTGATTTCCAGGAGTTCGCGGATATCCGGCTCGTCGTCGACGATGAGGATTTTTTGCCGTGGGCTCGTGTTCAACTTTGTTTCCGTCCGTGAGCAAAGGTGATGCGAAAGCAGCCGCCGCCTTGGCGTGATTTGAAGTCTAGGCG
>Ga0207655_1003161_pt1 | contig 12434 bp, 3 predicted proteins | sample KBSM44metaG_FD_184398 | JGI IMG/M metagenome (GOLD analysis project Ga0207655, IMG submission 184398) | Miscanthus rhizosphere microbial communities from Kellogg Biological Station, Michigan, USA - KBS M4-4 metaG (SPAdes) (version 2) | ecosystem: Host-associated > Plants > Roots > Rhizosphere >...
CGCGGTCACTTTGCCGAGGCCGGCGCCGGTGGACGGTTCGGCCCAGGTCAGGTAGCCATTGGCCTGGGTCGAGTTGATGCTGGCCTGCCAGGTGTTGCGATAGTGGCTGGCGCCGACCAGAATGTTCTCCAGCTTGCGGTCGCCGACGATCAGCTCGCTGGCGCGGGCGGCGATGGCGTCGGGCACCACGTACTGCGTGAAGTCGCTGGCGTCCGACGACGATGACGACGAGACAGCTGTCGTGCCCTTGCCGGCCACCGCGTCGGCGAAGTCCAGCCAGTTGTCGACGTTGAGTTCGCGCAGGTTGAGGTTAAAGGTCAGGCCGCTGTCCGGTTCCGGCGCCGGCGTGTTGACGCCAATGCCGCCGCGCACCAGCTTCCAGTGCTGCTTGCTGTTGCTGAGCTTCTGGCGCTGGTAGCGCGCGGCGATGCCGCTGCCCAGCGTGATACGGATATCGTCATGCAGCAGGCCGCCCGCGTCCGGCGTCAGGCCGCTGGTCAGCAGGAAGCGCAACGGCATGGTGTCGGCTGCGCCTTTCTTCACCGGCGCCGGCAGATCCAGCCCCAGCCCGGTCAGGCTGGAATCGACCGCCACCACCACCTGGTGATCGCGCACCGTGACCGTGCCGGCATAGCGCGTGCCGCCCGACAGGTGGTCGGCCAGGCGCTGCATGGCCGGCATCGGATAGGTCTGGCGGAAGCCGTCTGCCGTCATCAGTCCGCCCAGCTTGACGATGATGGCGCCATCCTTCTGGCTGCCGCCGGTAATCGACACCGGGCCGCCGAGGAAGTTACCGGACAATTGATTAAGGTTGACGCCGCGCTCGTTGAATTCAATCTTGCCCTGCGAGGACTGCACCACCGGCATGTCGTTCATCAGGGTGATATCGTTGTTCTGCAGTTGCAGCGTGCCGTTGACTTTGGTGTCGATGGCATGCGCCAGCGGGATGCGCAGGCTCAGCGCCAGCTTGCTGTTGCCGCTGGCCAGCGTCTCATCGGTGAAGTGCGAGATCCATTCCAGCACCGGGCTGTTGGCCACGTACTTGAGGAATTCCTGCATCGGCCCGGCCGCGTTGCCGTCGATTTCCAGCATCGAATCATGGATCGCGAGATCGGGGATCACCGCCTTGACGTTGCTGAGCGCGACGCCGCCGGTGGTGGCGGTGTCGCCATGGATTTCCATGCGCGCGCGCTCGAACACGAAGCTGCCCTTGATGTGCTCGGCCTGTGGCCACAGCGGCAGCGGCTTGCCATCCTTGCCCAGCGTTTTACAGTCATGCAGATAGTAGCCGGGCTCGTAGTTGAGTTTGCCTTCGGTGAGTTTGCCGGCAACGCGGAATTCGCCGTGCGCCTTGTTCTCCCCATGGAACGGGAAATGGGCCAGGTCGCCGCGCAGGCGCACCGACACATCGCTGGCCACGCCGCCTTCCAGCGCGCCGGTCAGCCAGTGCTGCAAGTCATGCGGCGTCTGCATCGGCAGGTAGCGGCCGATGCGGTTGAGCTGGAAACCGGTCAGCGTGCCGCTCAGGTCGGCCTTGCCCGGCCCTTTGCCCGCCAGCGAAATGGTGTGCGTGCCTTGCAGCGTGCCGCTCATGCCTTCCTGTTCGAAGTCCATGCTATCGACCTGAAACAGCAGCTGGTTGCCGGCCTCGAACGACCAGCGCGCCTTCAGGTTGAGGTGGTCGAACGGCATAGCCGCATCGGCGAAATAATCCGGCATCTGCAGCACCAGTTGCTGCGAATTGAGGTTGAAGCTGCCGCCTTTTTCGGTGGCGTCAATCGAGCCGCTCAGGTTATCGAAACCGGGCAGCGCCGGCAGGCCGGCAATCGCCGGCGTCTTGCCCTGTTTGGGCTGCGCCAGGCGCGGCGGTTGTGGCTTCAGGCCCAGTCCCACCAGGTCGCCCTTGATGCGATAAGACTGCAAGGCCGGGAAGGCGCCCTGCCATTCGGCCGAGAAGTTTTTCAGCAAGCCGCGCGGCGCGAAGCTGGCCACCATCTGGTGCTGGTGCGGCTTCAGCGGCAGGCGCTCAGCCAGGCCGGCCAGGGTTTGCAGGTCGAGCTGGCGCGCGCGCACTTCGACTTTTTCCGGCTTGGCGCCGGCTGCCGCCACGTAGGACTCGGACAGCGAGGTCGGCGCCATCACCAGCCCGTCGCGCGTGGTCAGGGTCAGGTTGCTGAGTTCGACGCTGTGGCCGAGCGCGCCAAAGCCCGGCATGCCCGCGCCCTTGCGCGCCGGCGCCGGGCGGATATCTTCGTGCGCGGCGATGCGGCCGCTCAGCTGCTGCAAATCCAGCAGCGGCAATTCCTTGCCCAGCACGGCGGTGACGTTGGCCAGCCCGACGTCGGCGGTAAAGCCGGTCAGGCGCGACTGGTCGACGCCGACCCAGGCGCGCAGCGAACCGCTGCCGCTGCTCAGTTCAAACGGGTAGTCGACCCAGGTCTTCCAGGCCAGCAGGTCGGTGTTGCGGACGTCGGCGTAGACCTCGCCCTTCCACATCGAGACGTTGGAAATGCGCGCGCCAAACGCCGGGTGGGTGAAGTCGGCGCGCAGGTCAAACGGCGCGGCCAGCGCGGCCGGCGGCGTGGCGCGCACGGCCAGTTGGTGATGCAGCCATTCGCTGCGCAGCACCACAGTGACGTTGTCCAGCGCCAGCGGCGGCGCGGCGCGCTGGCGGTCGGTCCATTGCAGGCGGCCTTCGCGGATGACGATGTCGCGCTGGGTCAGCAGCCAGTCCAGGCCCTGGCCGTCGCTTGGCTTGCTGAGGTCGATGTACATGCCGGCCACGAACAGGCGGCCGTCGGCTTCGCGCAGGATTTCCAGATCGGGGCGGTTCAGTTCCAGTGCATGGAAACGCAGCTTGGCGGTCACCGCGGTCCACCACGACAGCGTGGCCGACACGCTCGGCAGCGTCAGCGCCGGCCGGCCCTGCTGGTCGTGCAGCACCACGTCGCCGAGGAACAGATTGGGGCGGAAGCCGTTCCACGAGGCATACACGCGCGAGATGGTGACCCGGTTGCCGACCGCCTGGGTAGCGGCGCGCTCGATATCACCCTTGTAATGGTCGATGTTTGGCAGCACCGCATAGCGCAGCGTCAGGAACAGGATGGTGAAGGCAAAGTACAACAGCAGCACCAGCTTCACGGTGAAGCCGAGTACATGGTGGGTGGCAAGGTTGCAAATCCGGTAGGCGGCACGAAGCCGATGCCAGCGCGCGGCCAACGGGCCTTCGGCTGTCACGGTCTCCTCTTCTGGTTTTTGCATCGATACGCTAATAAATCAGGCCATACTTCAAATAAGTTCGCTACACTCGGTTTCCGGAGCAATTCTACCTTATCCCTATGAGTTCACCGTCCGTTTCCCGTTTCTACCAGCGCTGGCTGTCCGCCGCGCCCGACCGCGCCGCCAAGGCCGATCAACTGGCGCAATTATCGCTTGCCCAGATTAATCTGGATGAATATTTACAAAAAGAAGCAGAAGGCGGCCTGCCGCTGGTGCGCGCCATGCGCCGCCTGCGCAATCTGCTGGTCTGCACCCTGATCCGGCGCGACCTGGAGGGCAAGGCCAACTTGGCCGAGGTGGTGGAAACCATGACCCGCTTCGCCGACTTTGCGATCCAGCAGCACATGGCCGAGCTGCACGCCGAGCTGGTGGCCGCGCACGGCGAGCCGATCGGCCACGATTCCGGCCAGCCGCAGCACATGATGGTGCTGGCGATGGGCAAGCAGGGCGGCGGCGAGCTCAATGTCTCATCCGACATCGACCTGATTTTCGTCTACCCCGAGGATGGCGAGACTGCGGCCGATACCAGCCAAGGCCAGCGCAGCCTGTCCAACCATGAATTCTTCGTCCGCCTCGGCAAGAAGCTGATCGCGGCGCTGGCCGAGATTACCGAGGATGGCTACACCTTCCGCGTCGACATGGCGCTGCGCCCGAACGGCAATTCCGGTCCGCTGGCGGCCAGCATGGGCATGGTGGAAAACTACCTGATCGTGCAAGGACGAGAGTGGGAGCGCTACGCCTGGGTAAAGGCGCGCGCTGTCACCGGGCGCGCCGAGGATATCGCCGCGCTGGATGGGATTGTCCGGCCGTTCTGCTTCCGCCGCTACCTGGACTTTGGCGTGATTGACGCCATCCGTAATATGCATGCGCAAATTCGCGCCGAGGTGAACCGCCAGGAGCGGCTGCATCCGGACCGCAGCAACAACGTCAAGCTGGGACGCGGCGGCATCCGCGAGATCGAATTCCTGGCGCAGGTGTTCCAGCTGATCCGCGGCGGCCGCGACGCCGCCCTGCGCGACCGCTCGACCCGCACCACCTTGCGCATCATCGCCGAGAAGGGCTTGCTGAGCCACGCCATCGTCTACCAGCTGCTGGCCTCCTACACCTTCCTGCGTAATCTGGAACACCGCCTGCAATACCTGGACGACGCCCAGACCCACACCCTGCCGGCCAACGATGCCGACCGCCAGACCGTGGCCGAGATGATGGGCTTGCCCGACGTGGCCACGCTGCTGTCGCAGCTGGAGGCGCACCGCCAGTTCGTCGCCGGCCAGTTCGATGAAATGTTCTCCGATAAGACCGAAAGCAGCGAGAACGATATCGAGCTCCAGTCGAGCAACGAGTGCGCCGATCCCGACAACCGCGAAGCCATGGTGGCGCGCTTCACCGCGCTCGGTTTCGAGGACGCGGAAGCGGCCACCCAGCGCCTGATCGCCACCTGGCAGGCGCCGCGCCTGCAATCGCTGCCGGAAGCCAGCCGCAACCGGCTGCAAGGGCTGATCAACACCGCGCTGCCGCTGATCGTGCAGGCGGCGCAGGAATCGAGCGGCGGCAACCAGCTGGCCACACTGGGCCGGCTGCTGGACTTCCTCGAAGCCATCGCGCGCCGTTCGGCTTATCTGTCGCTGCTGACCGAATACCCGCACACGCTGGCGCGCGTGATACGCATGGTGCACGCCAGCGGCTGGGCGGCGCTGTTCCTGAGCCAGCACCCGATCCTGCTCGACGAGCTGCTGGACGATCGCGTGCGCAACGCCGTGTTCGACCCGGTAGCGCTGGCGGCGGATATCGACACCCAGCTGGCCGCCTACCCCGGCGACACCGAACGCCAGATGGACATCCTGCGCGAAATCCACCACGCCCAGCTGTTCCACCTGCTGGCGCAAGACCTGGCCGGCGACCTGACCGTGGAAAAGCTGGCCGACTACCTGTCGGCGCTGGCCGACACCATCGTCGCCGCCACCATCAAGGCGGTATGGCAGACGGTGGCCACGCGCCACCGCGAGGTGCCGCTGTTCACCGTGATCGCCTACGGCAAGCTGGGCGGCAAGGAACTCGGCTATGTGTCCGACCTTGACGTGATCTTCCTGTACGACGATCCCGACCAGGACGCGCCAGCCCAGTACGCCAAGCTGGCGCAGCGCTTCATCACCTGGATGACCTCGCACACCTCGGCCGGCATTCTGTTCGACATCGACACCGCGCTGCGGCCGGATGGCGCCAGCGGCATGCTGGTGTCGAGCGTCAGCTCGTTCGAGAAATACCAGGCCGCCTCGGCGTGGGTATGGGAGCACCAGGCCCTGACCCGCGCCCGCTACTGTGCCGGCGACCTGGCCATCGGCCAGCGCTTCGAGCAAATCCGCGAAGCTGTGCTGCGCAAGGAGCGCCCGGCCGACGGCCCGCTCAAGCAGGAAGTGATCGCCATGCGCAAACGCATGGTCGATGCCAAGCCCAACCACAGCGCCCTGTTCGATCTCAAGCAAGACCCGGGCGGCATGATCGACATCGAGTTCATCGTGCAGTTCCTGGTGCTGCAGCATGCGGCGGCCTATCCGCAGCTGACTGCCAATTTCGGCAACATCGCCCTGCTCCACATGTGCGCCGACCTGGGCCTGATCGACAGCGGCCTGGCCGCCAGCGTGGCCGATGCCTACCGCAAGTACCGCAAGCTGCAACACCAGCTGCGCCTGCAAGGCCAGGACCTGGCGCGCATTGACCCGGCACTGGTCAGCGCCGAAGCGGTCGCGGTGCGCGCCTTGTGGACCAGCCTGTTCGGTGAAACCGTTGCCAATTAGCAACGCCACCCCTGTACTTCATGCCGCGCTGCGCTACTATGAATAACCCAACCACAGGAGATCTCACATGAAGACATTGTTGGCGGCCGCCCTGTGCAGCCTGGCGCTGTGCGGCAGCGCCGCAGTGGCAGCCGAAAAAGGCAGCAAGGAAGAAGCCGTGGCGATGGTGAAAAAAGCCGTGGCCCTGGTGAAAGCGGAAGGCAAGGAAAAAGCCTTTGCCGCGTTTTCCGATCCCGGCAACACCACCTTCCACGACCGCGATTTATACGTCTATGTTTATGATTTCAACGGCGTGGCGCTGGCACACGGCAATAACCCCAAAATGGTGGGCAAACCGCTGATCGGCCTGAAAGACAATGAAGGCAAGCTGCTGATCAAGGAAATGGTCGAGGTCGCAAAAACCAAGGGCAGCGGCTGGGTTGATTTTAAATGGCCGAATCCCGTCACCAAGGCGGTCGAATCCAAATCCGGCTATGTCGAGAAGGTCGACGACTTCCTGATAGGCTCCGGGGCCTACAAATAAAAACGAAAGACCGGGACCTGTCCCGGTTTTTTTTATACTTGCTGAAGCAACATTGCGTTACACACCACTGTTGTATTTACATCCATTCTGCTGAAAATTCGTATTTTGCTAACTATACTAATCAGGCCATTGCACACAACACCCATGTACGCAGTGGCACAAACTAAAAATACACCCTTCAGGAGTTTGAATGAACAAGATCGCTTTAAAAACCAGCGTGATTGCCGTCGCCTTGACCCTGGCATCGTCACAAGTGGTACTGGCGCAAGAAGACAGCACCAAGCCTATTGAAAAAGTCGTTATTACCGGCTCCAACATCAAACGCATCGATGCGGAAACCGCGACCCCGGTGCAAATCCTGCGCCGTGAAGACATCACCCGCCTCGGCGTGAACTCGGTGCGCGATGTGATCGACACCCTGACCTCTTCGACCAGCTCGCTGTCGGACATCGGCGGTTCCAATTCCTTCGCCAGCGGCGCCTCGTCGGCTTCGCTGCGCAACCTGGGCAAGCAGTCGACCCTGATCCTGTTGAACTCGCGCCGCGTCGCGCCTTACGCGCTGGCCGACTACAACGAAGTGTTCACCAACCTGGACGCGCTGCCGCTGGACGCCATCGACCGCGTTGAAGTGCTGCGCAACGGCGGTTCGGCCATCTACGGTTCCGACGCTGTGGCCGGTGTGATCAACATCATCACCCGCAACGACTTCCAGGGCGTGCAGGCGCGCGGCAACTGGGAACAATCGGTCGCCAACGAACAGTTCAAAACCAAGACCGCCAGCATCACCGCCGGCTTTGGTGACTTCAACAAAGACGGCTACAACGTGCTGGCCAACATTGAAGTGTTCAAGCGCGACAGCGTGATCTGGCGCGATGTGATCGATGACATCAACCCGGCCTATGGCCAGAAATTCTCGGCCGTGGCGCCGAAGAGCGGCGCCATGTTCGGCAACCGCGGCGCGCCGTCGACCTACTCCTACCCGGGCAACTTCATCGGCCAGGGTCCGGTTCCGGGCTGCACCACGCTCAATGCCGCCGGCCTGTGCGTGTATGACCGCTTCGCTCGTTTTGAAGCCATTCCGAAAGCTGAGCGCGTCAACGCGCTGGTATCGGGCAAACTGAACCTGGGCAACGGCACCGAGAGCTACACCGAACTGCTGTACTCCAAGACCAAGACCAACTACATCTCGGCCGCCGGCACTTACGGTTCGACCAATGCCGACACCAACTGGGGCGATCCAAGCACCGGCAACGGCAATACCTTTGGCTACCGCTTCCTGTCGCCGGACTCGCCGCTCAACACCACCGGCGAACCGCTGGAACTGCGCTACCGCTACGCCGATGCGCCAGTGGGCAACCCGAACGACACCGACCAGTATCGCCTGCTGACCGGCCTGCGCGGCAGCCTGAACGGCAAGTGGGACTGGGATAGCGCAGTCGGCATCATGGGCAGCAAAACCAAGTCGCGCAGCTACGGTTCGATCAGCAACAGCGGCTTCAAGGCCGTGATCGGCGACTACACCAAGACCCTGGCCGGCGACCCGACCTGCGAAGCCAACTTCCCTGGCTACTGCGAGTACACCGCGGCCGATCCGAATTTCTTCAACCACGGCTACAAGCTGGGCCAGAAGAACTCGGACGAGGTCCTGCGCCAGCTGTTCCCGGAACAAGGCTATGACGGCAAGATCACTCAGTACTTCGTCGACGGCAAGATCAGCGGCGAAGTCGGCAAGATCGGCGACCGCGCCATCGGCCTGGCGGTAGGCGGCGAAGTCCGTCACGAGAAGTTCAAGATCACCCCGACCGCCAACCTGCTGGCCGGCGACATCGTCGGCTACGGCGCGGCCACCGCCGACGCCAGCCGCACCACCGAAGCGGTGTTCACCGAGGTTAACGTGCCAGTGACCGAGAAGCTGGAACTGATCGGCGCCGCCCGCGTCGACAAATTCCCAGGCTTCAAAACCCACGTTTCGCCGAAAGTGGCGGCACGCTGGGAAGTCACCCCTGCCCTGCTGCTGCGCGGTACCTTCGAAGGCGGCTTCCGTGCGCCTAACCTGACCGAAAGCGCACAGTCGAGCAAGTTCGCGTTCGACAACGGTGTGGTCGATCCAAAACGTTGCGACCAGGCGCAATCCTTGTCGGCCGACCTGCGCAAGCAGGCCAACGCCCTGCCATCAAGCGATCCTAATCAGGCGCTGCTGCTGGCCCGGGCCGACACCGTCGAAGGCAACGAGTGCTCCAAGGGCGTGTTCAGCACCGTGCGCAACAACCCGAACCTGAAGCCGGAAATCACCCACAGCGCCACCGTGGGCTTCGTGCTGGAACCAGTCAAGGGCACCAACCTGTCGCTGGACTACTGGCGCATCGAACGCAAGGATGAGATCGGCCTGAAGAGCACCGACGACCTGCTGGCTGCCGAAGCCGACCAGGCACCGGGCGTGATCACTCGCGCACCGCTGTCGGCCGACAAGACCTTCACCGCCGCAGAGCGGGCGCAGTACGGCGTGACGGACGGTTCGCTGATCTCGACCACCGGCAAGTTCGAGAACGTGTCGCGCACCAAGACCAGCGGCTTCGACTTCGGTGGCAGCTCGCGCATCAACACCCGCTACGGCCGCCTGGACCTGGGCCTGAACGCGACCTACCTGCTGGACCTGAAGAACTTCAGCTCAACGCTGAACGACTACGGCGACAACCTGGCAGGCCGCTATGGCTACTCGAAAACCGTGGCCAACCTGACCGCCAGCCTGCAGACCGGCGATTTCATCAACGGCCTGCGCCTGGTGTACAACAGCAAAACCTCGCTGAACACCGACTACTTCGACGACACCTACACCCAGGCTGGTTGCAAAGCCAAAAAGTGGAGTGTCGACGAATGCCAGGTCAAAGCGTTTGAACGCCTGGACTACAACATCAGCTACAGCGGCATCAAGAACCTGACGCTGTCGATGTACCTGCGTAACGTCACCAACCGTCGTCCACCGGTGGACCTGCGCGCCTTCAACAGCGGCGGCGGCCAAGTGATTCCGCAAGACACCGCTGACGTTACCGGCCGCATGGTGCGCGTGACTGCGGAATACAAGTTCCGTTAATCTGACGTACCCCAAAAAATCCCTCCCGTCTTGCGACGGAGGGATTTTTTATTGCGGGCGCCGCGCCGGGAATAATCTTTAAATGCGACAAGCCTTTAATCACTTTAAAACATAATGAAGGCAATCCATTAATTAAATAAATGGCGGAGCGCGCAAAACCAAAGGCAAGCCCGGATGGATATTTAACCGCCCGATCATGTTACTGAAATGGTCGAGTCCTGATCGGATTATATTGAGCGCGCGGACGGATAAATTAATTAAACGGACCATGAAACTGGTTTTATTCGCCATGCCCGATTGAAACATTTCGTTACATAAGCATTACTGTTGCTTTTTTGCGAAGGTTGGAATTTTTACGGCCTTTTACGTTTACAAGATGACTACGACATCGGTAAAGTTGATCAGTTAAACCAAGAAATTTAACAAAAAACTAACGGAAGAGTTGTTTAAATACACCTAAGGAGTTCCGCAATGATGAAGGAAACAGTTTTGTCCCGTTCCGTGCGCACGATCTGCGTAGCCGGCATGGCGATGAGCGCCCACGTAGCATTCGCACAAGAAGCCACCCTGCCAGACGCCGTCCAGAAAGTCCAAATTACCGGCTCGCGGATCGCCTCCCCTGGCGCCGAATCGCCATCGCCGCTGCAGATTCTGAGTTCGGCCGATATCGCCGCCTCCGGTGCGGTCAATCTGCAAGATTTGCTGCTGAAAAACCCAACCATGGGTACGCCAAGCTTGAGCCGTACCAACTCCAACTTCCTGACCTCCGGTGGTGGCGTCTCGACCGTCAACCTGCGTAACCTGGGCGACGCCCGCACCCTGGTGCTGGTCAACGGCCGCCGCTTCGTGTCCGGCGTGCCGGGCAGCAGCGCAGTCGACCTGAACACCATTCCAACCGACTTCATCGAACGCGTCGAACTGCTGACCGGTGGCGCCTCCGCAACCTACGGCTCGGACGCCGTGGCCGGTGTGGTCAACATTATCCTGAAGAAAAACTTCGAAGGCGTGCTGGTCGATGCGCAAACCGGCCGCAGCGACAAGCACGACGACTTCAAGAAAAAACTCGCCCTGACCTTCGGCACCAGCAGCGCCGATGGCACCAGCAACCTGATGGGTCACTTCGGCTACTCCAAGCAGGGCGCCGTGTACTCGCGCGACCGCTCCGCCTCGGCGCTGGACCAGACCTCGTCGATCAGCCAGGGCCACCCGGAACTGGCCTTCGTGCCGCGCACGCCGAACTACTCGGGCTATGCGCCACAAGGCCACTTCTACGCCGATGCAGAAGACTTCACTTACGACAAGAACGGCAACGTCATTCCTTGGAGCACCAACGGCAAGGCAGGCGTAGGCGCCACCGGCTACAACCGCTCGGAACTGCGCACCATCGCCGTGCCGACCGAGCGCTACCTGTTCTCGCTGAACGGCACCCGTGCCCTGAACGAGAACCACAGCGCGTTCTTCGAAGGCACTTACGCGCAAAGCAAAACCTCGACCAACATCGAGCCATTCCCGCTGGGTTCGGATTCCGTGTACCAGGGTACCGGTGGCCAGGTGCCGGCTGGCGCCATCATCGGCGGCAAGCTGGTGAAAAACCCGCTGGTGCCGCAATACCTGTGGGACCGCATCAGCGACAACGACGGCGACGGTATTCCTGACTACTTCTTCACCCGCCGCCTGTCCGAGTTTGGCCCACGCCACGCCGACGCCGACCGCGACACCTTCCGCCTGGCCACCGGTTTGAAAGGCACCCTGCCATTCACCAAAGAGTGGAACTACGAGACCTATATTTCCTACGGCAAAACCAAGGAAGCGCAGAGCTCGACCGGCCAGGTCAACATTCCCAACCTGCGCTATGCACTGGACGCCATCCCCGACGGCAACGGCGGCGCCGTCTGCCGCGACGCCAATGCCGTGGCCGAAGGCTGCGTGCCGATCAACATCTTTGGCTACAACAGCATTTCGCCGACCGCACTGAAATACGTGACCGCACCTGGCTCGCTGCAAACTGCCGTGACCCAGAAACTGGCCGGCGCGTCGGTCAACGGCGAACTGTGGGAACTGCCTGCCGGTAAAGTTGGCCTGGCTGCCGGCTTCGAGTGGCGCAGCGAGGATTCGTCCGCGATTCCAGACCCGCTGACCCAGGCTGGCCTGAACGCCGGCAACGCGATCCCGCCGACCTTCGGTAACTTCACCGTGCGTGAAGCGTTCGTTGAAACCCGCGTACCGCTGCTGAAGGACAAGCCGTTCGTCAAGGAACTGACCTTCCTCGGCACCTTCCGCCACGGCGACTACTCGACCGTTGGCAGCACCAACAGCTGGAACGCCGGCGGCGAATGGGCGCTGAGCTCGAACTTCAAGGTGCGTGGCACCCGCGCCCAGTCGACCCGCGCGCCTAACATCAACGAGCTGTACACTGCTCCGAGCCAGGACTTCCCATCGGGCCTGGTTGACCCGTGCGAAGGCGTGTCCTCGTCGCAAACCAGCCCGCTGGCCATCAACTGCAAGGCAGCACCGGGCGTAGCGGCCAACATGGCAGCGCACGGCGGCGTGTTCACGCTGACGCAGGCTGACCAGCAGGGCATCAGCGGCTACAACAGCGGCAACCGCGACCTGAAAGCAGAAAAAGGCCGTTCGACTACCATTGGTATTGTCGTTACCCCGCGTACGATCCCGATGCTGAGCAAGTTCACCTTCACGGCGGACTACTTCAACATCAAGATCTCGGACGCGATCGTGTCGACCGACC
>Ga0207655_1003165_pt1 | contig 12425 bp, 9 predicted proteins | sample KBSM44metaG_FD_184398 | JGI IMG/M metagenome (GOLD analysis project Ga0207655, IMG submission 184398) | Miscanthus rhizosphere microbial communities from Kellogg Biological Station, Michigan, USA - KBS M4-4 metaG (SPAdes) (version 2) | ecosystem: Host-associated > Plants > Roots > Rhizosphere >...
GTGATGGCTTCGGTCAACAGACCGCCCTGATCGAACCCGACATAACCTGGAGGCGCACCGATCAGACGCGAAACGGTGTGACGCTCCATGTACTCGGACATGTCGAAACGCACAAGCTCGATACCCAAAGCCTTGGCCAACTGACGCGCCGCCTCGGTCTTGCCGACACCGGTCGGGCCTGCGAACAGGAACGAACCGACAGGCTTGTCAGGAGATTTCAGGCCCGCACGGGACAATTTGATCGCCGTGGACAGCGAATCGATCGCCGCATCCTGGCCGAACACGGTCAGCTTCAGGTCACGCTCCAGGTTACGCAGCAGTTCCTTGTCGGAGCTGTTGACGTGTTTAGGCGGAATTCGCGCGATTTTCGCGACGATGTCTTCGACCTGAGGCACGTCGATGCGCTTGACCCGCGATTCCACCGGCTGCAGACGCTGGTATGCGCCCGCCTCGTCGATGACGTCGATGGCCTTGTCCGGCATGTGACGGTCATTGATGTAGCGCGAAGCCAGCTCAGCCGCTGCACGCAGGGCTTCGTCGCTGTACTCGATGTTGTGGTGCTGCTCGAAACGACCTTTCAGGCCACGCAGAATACCGATGGTGTCTTCAACAGACGGCTCGGACACGTCGACTTTCTGGAAGCGACGGGCCAGCGCACGGTCTTTTTCGAAGATGCCGCGGAATTCCTGGAACGTGGTCGAGCCGATGCAACGGATATCACCCGAAGACAACAGCGGCTTGAGCAGGTTGGACGCATCCATTACCCCGCCCGACGCAGCACCGGCACCAATGATGGTGTGGATTTCGTCGATGAACAGAATGGCGTGAGGACGTTTCTTCAGCTCACCAAGCAGCGCCTTGAAGCGCTTCTCGAAGTCGCCACGGTACTTGGTCCCGGCCAGCAGGGCACCGAGATCCAGCGAGTAGACGACGCTGTTGGCCAACAGGTCAGGCACCTGGCTGTCGACGATGCGCTTGGCCAGGCCTTCGGCGATGGCGGTTTTACCGACGCCGGCCTCACCGACCAGCAACGGGTTGTTCTTGCGACGGCGGGCGAGAATCTGAGCGACACGCTCGACTTCCAGCTCGCGGCCGACCAGAGGATCGATGCGACCCTGACGGGCCAGTTCATTCAGGTTGCTGGCATAGGCATCCAGAGGATTGCCTGAAGAAGAAGACTCGCCGCCCTCATCGTCCTGCATATCTTGCTCACCTTCAGAGTGTTCGCCATGCCCCGGCACCTTGGAGATACCGTGGGCGATATAGTTGACGACATCGATGCGGGCAACGCTCTGCTGTTTCAGCAGAAACACCGCCTGACTTTCCTGCTCGCTGAAAATCGCCACCAGCACGTTGGCGCCAGTGACTTCACGCTTACCGGAGCTCTGCACATGGAACACGGCACGCTGCAGCACACGCTGGAAGCCCAGGGTTGGCTGGGTCTCGCGATCTTCGTCGTGGACAGGGATCAGTGGCGTGGTGGAGTCGATGAACTCCTGAAGGTCGTGTTTGAGTTTGTCGAGGTTTGCGCCGCAGGCACGCAGAACAGTGGCGGCAGCCTCATTGTCCAATAGGGCCAGCAGCAGGTGCTCCACGGTCATGAATTCATGACGTTTGGAGCGAGCCTCCTTGAAAGCCAAATTGAGGGTGACTTCGAGCTCACGGTTTAACATAGCTTCACCTCTTACCCAAGTGTCCGGCGTTAACCGTCCTTCTCGATCTCACAGAGTAGCGGATGCTGGCTTTCCCTGGCGTATTGGTTGACCTGCATGGCCTTGGTCTCGGCGATGTCGCGGGTAAACAATCCGCACACTGCCCGTCCCTCTGTATGGACGGCCAGCATGACCTTGGTCGCCAGCTCACGATTCAGGTTGAAAAACACCTCCAGTACTTCGACAACGAAATCCATCGGGGTGTAGTCATCGTTGAACAAAACCACCTTGTACATCGGTGGGACCTGCAGGGTCGGCTTGGCCTCCTGTACCGCGACACCTTCCGCGCCATCCTCGTGGGAGTGCGGATCATCCTGATTGAATGTTAGTCGAATCTCGCTGATTGCATGCATGGTAAAGAAGGATCGCTGGGGACGAAATTAAATAGATTGGTCTTGATCATGCTCGCTATCGATTGGACCGCCACATGACCTTGACTAACGGCTAAACGGTGTTACAAACAATAGAACCCACATTGGGTAAAAAGGGTCCGCGCAGTCAACCAAAATTTTTTAGGTCCGGCGGATGAGAGGTGATGATACTCCCATCGGAGTCCTTTGCAGAGGGATGTGACTATGCTAAGCGGTAAGGTCAAGTGGTTTAACAACGCCAAGGGGTATGGCTTCATCGTTGAAGACGGCAAGTCCGAGGACCTGTTTGCGCACTACTCGGCGATCGAAATGGACGGATACAAGACCCTCAAGGCAGGTCAGCCGGTTCAATTCGAAATCATCCAGGGCCCCAAGGGGATGCACGCAGTCAAGATCAGCGGGCAACCTTCGGCCACTAAAGAGCACGCTCATCAACAAAACACGCATCACGAACACAGCAAAGATCACGCCTGAGCCGGACCGTTCATGCGCGAGACCTGAAAAGGCCGGTCATCCCACCCAGGATTGACCGGTTTTTTTTCGCACCTGCCGGACGACAAAGACACTAGATTGGCCCGGCAGCCGCACTCCCCACCTGCAAGGCTCCTCCTTTAGTCGAAAATCGACCGCTGGACCACCCGCCGTTTTTTGCCCCCGCCAGCCTGCGACAGCTTGCCGCAGGGCGCGTAGTTCGCGGCTTCCAGCTTTTCAGAGGTTTTGCCCTCGCCAATTTGTCGCGCAAAGGTGCGTGCGATCAACGCACAGCCTTCACACTACTATCGTAGTAATGGCCGGGACCGGTGATATACTTCGCGCCGGTGACCATTGGGTCATTGGGGGCCGAGCCATCTGAAACGAGACTTTCAGCCCTCGACAGGCTGGACTCTTACCGGAGTTCAACCGCTTGACGCTCGACTGATGCACCCCATATCACGCGACGAAATTCTCGACTTTCGGCTCATTGATATCTGGGCGAAAGTGCCTACCCTGCGCATCTCGAAATTTTGTGTACGCTCAGCAAAGAAGAGAGTATTCCCAAAAATGTCCAACCGCTCGAAGATCATCTACACCTTCACCGACGAAGCTCCTGCCCTCGCCACCTACTCACTCCTGCCGATCATCGAAGCATTCACCTCCTCGGCCGACATCACCGTCGAAACCCGCGACATTTCTCTGGCAGCCCGCATCCTGGCCGGCTTCCCCGAGCAACTGGGCGCCAAGAAGGTTTCCGATGACCTGGCCGAGCTGGGCGAACTGGCAACCACGCCGGAAGCCAACATCATCAAGCTGCCGAACATCAGCGCCTCGGTTCCGCAACTGAAGGCCGCGATCAAGGAGCTGCAAGCCAAGGGCTACGACGTCCCGGACTACCCGGATGAAGTCGTCACCGAGGCCGACAAGGCCGCCCGTGCCGCTTATGACAAGGTAAAAGGCAGTGCCGTGAACCCGGTCCTGCGTGAAGGCAACTCTGATCGCCGCGCACCGCTTTCGGTCAAGAACTACGCTCGCAAGCACCCGCACAAGATGGGCGCCTGGGCAGCGGACTCCAAGTCCCACGTTGCCCACATGGACAGCGGCGACTTCTACGGCAGCGAAAAATCCTCGCTGATCGAAGCCGCAGGCTCGGTCAAGATCGAACTGATCGCCAAAGACGGCAGCACCACCGTGCTGAAAGACAAGACGTCGGTACTGGCCGGTGAAGTGATCGATTGCGCGGTCATGAGCAAGAAGGCCCTGCGCGCTTTCGTGGCCAAAGAGATCGAAGACGCCAAGAAACTGGGCGTCCTGTTCTCCGTGCACCTGAAAGCCACCATGATGAAGGTCTCCGACCCGATCATGTTCGGCGAATTCGTTGCCGAGTATTACCAGGCCGCGCTGAGCAAGCACGCTGAAGTCCTGAAGGAAATCGGCTTCAACCTGCACAACGGCATCGGCGACCTGTACGCCCGCATCAAGGATCTGCCAGCCGACCAACAGGCGCAGATCGAAGCGGACGTCAAAGCTGTCTACGCGACCCGCCCTGCACTGGCGATGGTCAACTCCGACAAGGGCATCACCAACCTGCACGTGCCGAGCGACGTCATCGTCGACGCCTCGATGCCGGCGATGATCCGTGACTCGGGCAAGATGTGGAACAACGACGGCGTCCTGCAGGACACCAAGGCCGTGATCCCGGATCGCTGCTACGCCACCATCTACCAGGCTGTCATCGAAGACTGCAAGAAGCACGGCGCCTTCGATCCGACCACCATGGGCAGCGTACCGAACGTTGGCCTGATGGCGCAGAAAGCCGAAGAGTACGGCTCGCACAACAAGACCTTCCAGATCGAAACCGACGGCGTCGTTCGCGTGACTGACGACAAAGGCCAGGTCCTGATGGAACAGAACGTCGAAGCCGGCGACATCTGGCGCATGTGCCAGACCAAGGACGCGCCGATCCAGGATTGGGTCAAGCTGGCGGTCAACCGCTCGCGCCTGAGCAATACCCCGGCCATCTTCTGGCTGGACCCGAAACGCGCCCACGACGCGGTGATGATCAAGAAGGTCGAGAAGTACCTGAAGGATCACGACACCACCGGTCTGGACATCACCATCAAGTCGCCAGTTGACGCAATGAAGGTTTCCCTGGAGCGCATCCGCGCTGGCAAGGACACCATCTCGGTCACCGGTAACGTGCTGCGTGACTACCTGACCGACCTGTTCCCGATCATGGAACTGGGCACAAGCGCCAAGATGCTGTCGATCGTTCCGCTGATGAATGGCGGCGGTCTGTTCGAAACCGGCGCTGGCGGTTCGGCTCCAAAACACGTTCAGCAGCTCAACGAAGAAAACTTCCTGCGCTGGGACTCGCTGGGCGAATTCCTGGCACTGGCCGCTTCCCTGGAGCACCTGGGCAACGTCTACAACAACCCTAAAGCTCTGGTACTTGCCACTGCCCTGGACAAGGCCACCGGCCAGTTCCTGGACAACAACAAGTCGCCATCGCGCAAGGTTGGCGGTATCGACAACCGTGGCAGCCACTTCTACCTGGCGACCTACTGGGCTCAGGCCCTGGCCGCCCAGACCGAAGATAAAGAGCTGCAAGCCAAGTTCACCCAGTTGGCCAAGACCCTGACCGACAGCGAAGCGACCATCGTCGCCGAACTGAACGGCGTACAGGGCAAGCCTCTGGACATCGGCGGTTACTACTTCGCCACCCCGGAGCTGGCCAGCAAAGCCATGCGTCCTAGCAAGACCCTGAACGACGCGATCGCTTCGCTGAAGTAAGGCTTGCCGGATCGGCGGGGTTATCCCGTCGAACGCTCATGAAAACCCCGGCCTCGTGCCGGGGTTTTCTATTTAGACGCTTGATGCTTCTGTAGCAGCACGGCTTGCCGGCGGTGGCGTATTCAAGATCGCTAACGCCGGCAAGCCGGACTGCTACAGAAAAATCACGCGGACAGGAGATCTGCTCATGACTTGGCAACCCCACATCACCGTCGCTACCGTCATCGAAGACAACGGCCGCTTCCTCTTCGTCGAGGAAACCAAGAACGGCAAGCGCGTGCTCAATCAGCCCGCCGGCCATCTGGAAGCCAACGAGACCCTGCGCGAAGCTGCGATTCGCGAGACGCTTGAGGAAACCGCCTGGGACGTCGAACTGACCGGCGTGGTCGGCATCTACCTGTACACCGCCCCCAGCAACGGCGTGACCTACCAGCGCGTGTGCTTCGCGGCCAGACCCGGCAAGCATCACCCCGAGCGCGAGCTGGACACCGACATCGATGGCGCCCTGTGGCTGACTCGCGAGGAACTGGCCAGCCAGCCCGAACGCTGGCGCAGCGAGCTGGTGCTGCAATGCCTGGACGACTACCTCGCAGGCCCGATCCACAGCCTGGATGTGGTACGCGATTGAATAGCTTTTAGCCTTGGCGCCGACTCCCTGCTAGAATCGCGTCCTTTTCCAGACTACCCATCGAAACCCTATGTCTGATTCAGCCTTTTCCAATCCAGAAAAGAAACGCGTCATTGTCGGCATGTCCGGCGGCGTGGATTCTTCGGTCTCCGCCCTTCTGCTCATGGAGCAGGGGTATCAGGTGGAAGGCCTGTTCATGAAGAACTGGGAAGAAGACGACGGAACGGAATACTGCACCGCCATGGACGACCTCGCGGACGCCCAGGCCGTGTGCGACAGGATCGGTATCAAGCTGCACACGGTGAACTTCGCCGCCGAATACTGGGACAACGTCTTCGAGCACTTCCTCGAAGAGTACAAGGCCGGTCGCACGCCGAACCCGGACATCCTGTGCAACCGCGAAATCAAGTTCAAGGCCTTCCTGGACTACGCCTTCATGCTGGGCGCAGACCTGATCGCCACCGGCCACTACGTGCGCCGCCGCGACATCGACGGCCGCACCGAGCTGCTCAAGGGCCTGGACCCGAACAAGGACCAGAGCTACTTCCTGCACGCCGTAGCCGGTGAACAGATCGCCAAGACCCTGTTCCCGGTCGGCGAGCTGGAAAAACCGCAGGTGCGCGAGATTGCCGAGAAATACCAGCTGGCGACCGCCAAGAAAAAGGATTCCACCGGAATCTGCTTTATCGGCGAGCGCCGCTTCACCGATTTCCTCAAGCAGTACCTGCCTGCCCAGCCCGGCGAGATCAAGACCACCGAAGGCGAAAGCATCGGCCGCCACGCAGGCCTGATGTACCACACCATCGGCCAGCGTCAGGGCCTGGGGATCGGCGGCCTGAAAGATGCCGGCGACGAGCCGTGGTACGTGCTGGAAAAAGACCTGGCAAATAACGAGTTGATCGTCGGCCAGGGCAACGAGCACCCCTGGCTGTTCTCCCGCGCCTTGCTGGCCTCGGAAATCTGGTGGGTCAACCCAATCGACCTGAGTACCCCGCGCAAGCTGACCGCCAAGGTTCGCTACCGCCAGGGCGACCAGACCTGCACCCTGGAACGTACCGCGACCGGCTACCGCGCCATCTTCGACGAGCCGCAACGCGCTGTGACGCCGGGCCAGTCGGTGGTGTTCTACGACGGCGAAATCTGCCTGGGCGGTGGCGTCATCGAAACCGCCGAACCCTGGCACAGCAAGGACGCTCGTTGATGAGCCCGACTCAAGAGCAACTGACCGCCCTGGGCGGTGTGTTTCAGGCCGCCGTGCTGGTGGACCGCATCGCCAAGACCGGCCAGGCCGGCGAGGCGGCAGTGGGTTGCCTGATCGGCAGCCTGCTGAACATGGACCCCAGGGACACCCTGGACGTGTTCGGCGGCGACGACCTGAACCTGCGCGAGGGCTATCGCGCCCTGGCCAGTGCTCTGGAGCGCGACCCCAGCACCCTGCAACGCGAGCCACTGCGTTACGCGCTGGCGATGCTGGGCCTTGAGCGTCAACTGTCCAAGCGCGATGACATGCTCGAAACCATCGGCAAGCGCCTGCCGCAGATCAAATCCCAGGTCGAGCACTTCGGCATCGTCCACGAGAACGTGATCGCCGCCAGCGGCGCGCTGTATCAGGACACCCTGAGCACCCTGCGCCAACGCATCCAGGTGCACGGCGACATGCGCAATCTGCAGCAGCCGAACAACGCCTCGAAAATCCGCGCCCTGCTGCTGGCCGGGATTCGCTGCGCACGACTTTGGCGACAAGTGGGCGGTCACCGCTGGCAATTGGTCATCAGCCGTCGCAAGTTATTGAAAGAACTGTATCCGTTGCTCCACGGCTGACCGTAGAGCACCGCGCAACCGCGCATTTATCCCTCGCGGGGCGAACCATGGCGATCAGTCAGCCTCGGCTGATGCGGATTTTCATGTATGATACGCGCCCCTTGTTAAAGCCCGACTGTCCGAGAGCACCCCATGCAGCTTTCTTCGCTCACTGCGGTTTCCCCTGTAGACGGCCGCTACGCCGGCAAAACCCAGGCCCTGCGCCCTATTTTCAGCGAATACGGCCTGATCCGTTTCCGCGCCCTGGTCGAAGTTCGCTGGCTCCAGCGCCTGTCGGCCCACCCGCAAATCCCTGAAGTCCCGGCGTTCTCTGCCGAAGCCAACGCCATCCTCAATGCGCTGGCCGATGACTTCGCCCTGGAACACGCCGAGCGTGTGAAGGAAATCGAGCGCACCACCAACCACGACGTCAAGGCGATCGAATACCTGCTCAAGGAGCAGGCGGCCAAGCTGCCGGAACTGGCCAAGGTCAGCGAATTCATCCACTTTGCCTGCACCAGCGAGGACATCAACAACCTGTCCCACGCCCTGATGCTGCGCGAAGGCCGTGACACCGTGCTGCTGCCGCTGATGCGCCAGATCGCCGAATCCATCCGTGAGCTGGCGATCCGTTTCGCCGCCGTGCCGATGCTGTCGCGCACTCACGGCCAGCCGGCTTCGCCAACCACCCTGGGCAAGGAACTGGCCAACGTCGTCTACCGTCTGGAGCGCCAGATCGCTCAGGTCGCCGCCGTTCCGCTGCTGGGCAAGATCAACGGCGCCGTGGGCAACTACAACGCGCACCTGTCGGCCTACCCGGACATCGACTGGGAAGCCAACGCCCGCGCCTTCATCGAAGACGAGCTGGGCCTGGGCTTCAACCCGTACACCACGCAGATCGAGCCGCACGACTACATCGCCGAGCTGTTCGACGCCATCGCGCGCTACAACACCATCCTGATCGACTTCGACCGTGATATCTGGGGCTACATTTCCCTGGGTTACTTCAAGCAGAAGACCGTCGCGGGCGAAATCGGCTCCTCGACCATGCCGCACAAGGTCAACCCGATCGACTTCGAAAACTCCGAAGGCAACCTGGGTATCGCCAACGCGCTGTTCCAGCACCTGGCGAGCAAACTGCCGATCTCCCGCTGGCAGCGTGACCTGACCGACTCCACCGTACTGCGCAACCTGGGTGTGGGCTTCGCTCACAGCGTGATTGCCTACGAAGCGAGCCTGAAAGGTATCGGCAAGCTGGAGCTGAACGAGCAGAAGATCGCTGCCGACCTGGACGCCTGCTGGGAAGTCCTGGCCGAGCCGATCCAGACCGTCATGCGCCGCTACGACATCGAAAACCCGTACGAGAAGCTCAAGGAGCTGACCCGCGGCAAAGGCATCAGCCCTGAAGCGCTGCTGACCTTCATCGATGGCCTGGACATGCCTGCCGAAGCCCGCGCCGAGCTGAAAAAGCTCACGCCGGCCAACTACATCGGCAACGCTGTGGCACAGGCCAAGCGCATCTGATCGAACGGCATATGCTCTGAGCGCCCGGCTGAGCCGGGCGTTTTTATTCCAGTCTGAAAAACACGTTTTTTCAATAGGTTACACATGAATCCTGATATTCCTGTTCAGCTGCTTGGCGGCATCACGGCGCGCGAATTCCTGCGTGACTACTGGCAGAAGAAACCCCTGCTGATCCGTCAGGCCATCCCGGATTTCGAAAGCCCGATCGACCAGGACGAGCTGGCTGGCCTGGCGCTGGAAGAAGAAGTCGAGTCGCGCCTGATCCTCGAAAACGGCGTGCGCCCGTGGGAAATGCGTCGCGGCCCGTTCGAGGAAGACGAGTTCAGCAAGCTGCCGGAAACCGAGTGGACCCTGCTGGTGCAGGCCGTCGACCAGTTCGTCCCGGAAGTGGCCGAGTTGCTGGAGCAATTCCGCTTCCTGCCAAGCTGGCGCATCGATGACGTGATGATCAGCTACGCAGCCCCCGGCGGCAGCGTCGGTCCGCACTTCGACAACTACGACGTGTTCCTGCTGCAAGGCCACGGCAAGCGCCACTGGAAAATCGGCCAGATGTGCGACAGCGACAGCCCGCTGATCGAGCACGCCGACCTGCGCATCCTCGCCGACTTCCAGGGCAGCGACGAGTGGACCCTGGAACCGGGCGACATGCTCTACCTGCCGCCGCGCCTGGCCCACTGGGGCGTGGCCGTGGACGACTGCCTGACCTACTCGGTCGGCTTCCGCGCACCGAGCGCCGCCGAAGTGCTGACCCACTTCACCGACTTCCTCAGCCAGTTCATGTCTGACGAAGAGCGCTACACCGACGCCGATGCGCAGCCGGTCAGCGACCCGCACCAGATCCAGCGCGACGCACTGGACCGCCTCAAGGCGCTGCTGGCCGAGCACATGGGCGACGAGCGTCTGCTGCTGACCTGGTTCGGCCAGTTCATGACCGAGCCGCGCTACCCGGAAATGGTCGCTGGCACCGAACTGGACGATGCCGAACTGCTCGACAGCCTGGAACAGGGCGCAATCCTGATCCGCAACCCGAGCGCACGCCTGGCCTGGTCGGAAGTCGATGACGATCTGCTGCTGTTCGCCAGCGGTCAGAGCCGCCTGCTGCCGGGTAACCTGCGCGAGCTGTTGAAGCTGATCTGCGCCGCTGACGCACTGCATATGGACAATCTGGGCAAGTGGCTGGCCGACGAAGACGGCCGTCATTTGCTCTGTGAGCTGGTCAAACAAGGAAGTCTGGGGTTTGCCGATGAATAAGATCCGCGTACGGGTAGCTGACTGGCAGAAGGAGAACGCCGATATCCGGCGTATCCGCGAAGCCGTGTTCATTGCCGAGCAATCGGTACCGCCCGAACTGGAATGGGACGCCGAGGACGCTGGCGCACTGCATTTTCTGGCACTCGAAGGTGATTATCCGATTGGCACCGCACGACTGCTGCCGGACGGCGAGATCGGCAGATTGTCGGTGCTCAAGGACTGGCGCGGCCTGAACGTCGGCGATGCGCTGCTCAAGACCGTGATCAGCGAAGCGGAAAACCGCGACCTCAAGGAACAGAAACTCAGCGCCCAGGTGCACGCCACAGCGTTCTACGAGCGCTTCGGCTTTACCGTGGTCAGCGAAGAGTTCCTCGAAGCCGGCCTGCCTCACGTCGATATGGTGCGCACCTCGCGCTAAGCGGGCGGCCACGCAAGCCGAACGCCCCGCCTTCCTCATTCAGCTGGCTATGTTGACAAGCTATGCTGAAACGAGGACGCCGGGGCGTTCTGCTGTCTGCGATTCAATTTGCCTTTGTCTGCTGGGCCGACAAACTGGCAAGCCGTTCCCTTAAAAAACCATAATGCCTTGATACGCCCCCTCGCGGAGATCACAACGATGTCGTTACGTACCCTGCTCGCTTCTGTGCTGTTGGCCTGCAGCCTGTCGGCAGTTGCCGCCACCGAAGTCATCCCCCTCAACTACCGCACCAGCGATGACCTGATGCCCACGGTGAAATCCGTGCTCGGCAACGAGGGCACGGTTCAGGCCTATGGCAACAAGCTGATCGTCAATGCCGAGCCCGGCAAGATCAACGAACTCAAGGACCTGCTGTCGCAACTGGACGTGGCGGCCAGACGCCTGCTGATCAGTGTGGACACCAGTGACAGCAGCACCCAGAGCGATTCGGGTTACTCGGTCAACGGCACCGTGCGCTCGCAGAACGGCCGCGTCAGTGCCGACGGACAGACCCGCATCATCAACTACGGCACCGCCAGCCGCGACGGTGGCATGCAGCAGGTCCAGGCCAACGAAGGCACTCCGGCGCTGATCCAGGTCGGCCAGAGCATCCCGATCACCAATGTGCAGACCGACTCCTACGGCTATGCGCAGACCAATACCCAGTATCGCAACGTCACTCGCGGGTTCTACGTGACCGCCAGCGTGACCGGCGACATCGTGCACCTGAACATCAGCACCAACAACGACCGCATGAGCCAGCAGCAGGCGGATGCGATCAAGGTGCAGAGCACCGATACCCAGGTCAGCGGCCGGTTGGGCGAGTGGATCACACTGGCAGGCGTCAGCGACCAATCCCGCGCCGACGAACACGGCGTCACCCGCCGTTACTCCACCCAGGGCCGTGACGACATGACCTTGCGGGTGAAGGTCGATAGTCTGGATTGAGCTGCGTAAGCGCAGGCAGAACCAAATCCTGTAGGAGTGAGCTTGCTCGCGATAGCGGTATGTCTGTTAAACACTCTGTGACTGACGAACCGCTATCGCGAGCAAGCTCACTCCTACAGGGTTGCGGTGCCTGGCAACCACTGCGCCTGACACACCGCCGTCGCGGGCAAGCGCGCTCCTACAATGCTGCGGTAGACGCAAGATTTGAGTACAAACCCCTGCCCGTAGGAGCGCGCTTGCCCGCGACGCGATCTGTCTGTGACGAAAGCTGCGCCTGACACACCGCCGTCGCGGGCAAGCGCGCTCCTACAATGCCGCGGCGGACGCAAGATTTGAGCTTAAACCCCACCCTGTAGGAGCGCGCTTGCCCGCGACGCGATCTGTCTGTGACGGAAGCTGCGCCTGACACACCGCCTTCGCGGGCAAGCGCGCTCCTACGGTGGGTGCAAAATCCGGTTTCAAACCCC
>Ga0207655_1003166_pt1 | contig 12424 bp, 13 predicted proteins | sample KBSM44metaG_FD_184398 | JGI IMG/M metagenome (GOLD analysis project Ga0207655, IMG submission 184398) | Miscanthus rhizosphere microbial communities from Kellogg Biological Station, Michigan, USA - KBS M4-4 metaG (SPAdes) (version 2) | ecosystem: Host-associated > Plants > Roots > Rhizosphere >...
CACACAAGCCACACAAGCCATACAAGAAGCTCCTGACTCTGACGAACTGCCAGAGCAACTGGCAAAGACAGCGTGGGCCGCTTGCTACGCAGCGGTCGAGCAAGCGGCACAAATCGATGAAAGCGTATGGGAGCATGCGCTACATCAGGCCTTAGCCAGCGACGCGTTGACCAACCTGGATGCTCGCCTGTGGTTTGAAGCATTAGTCATAGGAATGCTTGCCAATGGCTGGCGCCGCGGCCATGAAACACTCTTTATCGTGGCTGACAAAATATTCGGCTGGGAGGAATCGCCGAACCGTTTGAGGGGCTTTCACCGTGCGGGAGCGTTGCTGGCACGAGCACTGGACGAGAAACACTTACTAAACGGCATGCCGCAGCAAGAACGGGGCGCGATACGCGCCGCCATGGTTCGCCTGCGGGATCCGCGCAGGCCGACAGCAAACGAGCTGGAGTTATACAGTCAAGCCGCCATCCGCCTGAACCAGTTGTTTCCTGCGCTGGTCAGCGTCACGATGAATTCCGAAAACCTCCACCGCTGGCGTGAGGCCAAGGTCCATGAGCCCATCATATCGGAGCCGGTGGAGGTTTCTTCCAGTCCGTCAGTGACCAAAGTACTTCTCTGGCTGCTTGCCGCCACGATCATCGGCACCATACTACTGTCGGTCATTGTATCGCCACCGGGGCTCACCCCGCCCCGATGACGCAGCCAACGCCAGTTACTCGACCGCCTTCACCATATCTTCGATGACCTTCTTCGCATCGCCGAAGACCATCATGGTGTTGGCCTGATAGAACAGCTCATTATCCAGGCCTGCATAGCCGGAAGCCATCGAGCGCTTGTTGACGATGATGCTCTTGGCCTTGTACGCCTCCAGGATCGGCATGCCGGCGATCGGCGATTTCGGATCTTTGGCTGCCGGGTTGACCACGTCGTTCGCGCCCAGAATCAGCACCACGTCGGTCTGCCCGAATTCGCCGTTGATGTCTTCCATCTCGAACACCTGATCGTACGGCACCTCGGCTTCCGCCAGCAGCACGTTCATGTGGCCCGGCATGCGGCCGGCCACCGGGTGGATCGCGTACTTCACGGTCACGCCTTTGTGGGTCAGCTTTTCGACCAGCTCCTTCAGCGAGTGCTGCGCGCGCGCCACCGCAAGGCCGTAACCCGGCACGATGATCACACTCTCCGCATTCGCCATGATGAACGATGCATCGTCTGCCGAACCGGATTTGACCGGACGCTGCTCCTTGGCGCCACCGCCACCCGCTTCCGCCGGCGCACCGCCAAAGCCACCCAGGATCACGTTGAAGAACGAACGGTTCATCGCCTTGCACATGATGTACGACAGGATGGCGCCCGACGAACCTACCAGCGAACCGGCAATGATCAGCATCGAGTTATTGAGCGAGAAGCCAATGCCTGCCGCCGCCCACCCGGAGTAGGAGTTCAGCATCGACACCACCACCGGCATGTCCGCGCCGCCGATCGGTATGATGATGAGCACACCGAGCACGAACGCAATCGCGGTCATGATCAGGAACGGCACCCACGCCGGTTCAGTGCCGCCAGCCGCCACAAACACCAGGCCCAGGCCAACCATCACAATCGCCAGAATCAGATTCAGCAAATGCTGGCCCGCGAAGCTGACCGGCGCGCCCTGGAACAAACGGAACTTGTATTTGCCCGACAGCTTGCCGAACGCGATCACCGAACCGGAGAACGTAATCGCACCAACAAAGGTACCGATAAACAGCTCGATGCGATTCCCTGTCGGCAGCGCTTCGCCAATCGCCGCGATGCCAAACGCATGCGGCTCCGACACCGCCGCCACCGCGATACACACGGCAGCAAGACCAATCAGCGAGTGCATCGCCGCCACCAGCTCCGGCATCTTGGTCATCTCGACCTTCTTGGCCAGCATCGCGCCAATGCCGCCGCCGACCACCACGCCCAGCACCACCAGCGGCAAGCCCATGCCCGCACCGCCAGCCGCCGCTTCCGCGCGCAGCTTGAGGATCAACGCCACCGTGGTGACAAACGCGATCGCCATGCCGGTCATGCCAAACGCATTACCCTGCCGCGCCGTGGCGGGCGACGACAAGCCTTTCAACGCCTGAATGAAACACACCGATGCAATCAGATACAGCATCGTCACCAGATTCATGGAGATGAAGTTCATGCTTTATCTCCCTGCTTGGCCTTCGGTTCCTTCTTCTTGAACATCTCCAGCATGCGCTGCGTGACCAGGAAGCCGCCGAACACATTGACCGCAGCCAGCGCCACGGCGACCGTGCCCGCAACCTGCCCGACAATCCCCTCGGTCAGCGACGCCGCCAGCATGGCGCCAACGATGATGATGGCCGATACCGCATTGGTCACCGCCATCAGCGGCGTATGCAGCGCCGGCGTCACGGTCCAGACCACGTGGTAGCCGACGTAAATGGCGAGAACAAAAATAATCAGATTAATGATGGTGTGGCTGATTTCCATGTCAGTCTCCTTATTTGCGCAGCAGTTCGCCGCCGGTGCACAGCAGCGTGGCCTTGATGATTTCGTCCTCGCGGTCGATCACCAGCTTGTCTTCCTTGTCGATGATCAGCTTGAGGAAGTCCAGCACATTGCGCGCATACAGCGCCGACGCATCGGCCGCCACGTGGGTGGCCAGATCCGGCTCGCCGACGATATGCACGCCATGCTTGACCACGGTCTTGTTCAACTCCGACAGCGGGCAGTTGCCGCCCTGCGACACCGCCAGGTCGACGATCACGGAGCCCGGCTTCATGGCCTTCACGGTCTCTTCGGAAATCAGCACCGGCGCCGGGCGGCCCGGAATCAAGGCGGTAGTGATGATGATGTCGGCCAGCTTGGCGCGTTCGTGCACCAGTTCCGATTGACGGCGCATCCAGTCGGCCGGCATTGGGCGCGCGTAGCCGCCCACACCCTGCGCGATCTCTTTTTCTTCGTCGGTCAGATAAGGCACGTCGATGAACTTGGCGCCCAGCGATTCCACCTGCTCCTTCACCGGTGGCCGCACGTCGGACGCCTCGATCACGGCGCCGAGGCGCTTGGCGGTGGCAATCGCCTGCAAACCGGCCACGCCGACGCCCATGATCAGCACCCGCGCTGCCTTCACCGTGCCGGCCGCCGTCATCAGCATCGGCATGAAACGCTGATAGGTGTTGGCCGCCACCATCACCGCCTTGTAGCCGGCGATGTTGGCTTGCGACGACAGCACGTCCATCGACTGCGCGCGCGTGATGCGCGGCACGGCCTCCAGCGCAAACGCCTGCAGGCCGGCCGTTGCCATCGCGGCATTGTTGTCGGCATCGAAAGGATTGAGCATCCCGATCACCACCGTCCCCGGTTTGATCTGGGCGCGCTCATCCGCATTGGGGGCACGTACTTTGAGTATCACATCGGCTGCCCAGACCTCGCTGGCCGGCACAATTTGTGCACCTGCCGCAACATAGGCTTCGTCGGTGACGGAAGCTGCCAGGCCTGCGCCGGCCTGCACCAGCACCTGGTGCTTGGCGGCCAATTTCTTGACAGTCTCCGGGGTGGCCGCCACCCGGGTCTCACCCGGCCGGGTTTCGGCCGGTACGCTTATTCTCATGGTGCCTCCAAATGATTAATAAACTGACTAGAATCTATCACGGATTTTTAGACCATGATACTTAATACTTAATGTCTCATAGCCACTGGTTTCATCACTTCAAGTGTGACTATTTGTCATGAATTAGCCGGCAATTTGGTGCGAGCGCAAACCAAATGGCCGGAACAAGCTAAAATATCGGCTCTTTCAAGGATGACTCATGCCGCGTATCTGGAAACCCTCTGTTACTGTTGCCGCCATCGTCGAAAAAGATGGCAAGTTCCTGCTCATCGAAGAAGAAACCAGCGATGGCATCCGCATCAACCAGCCGGCCGGCCACCTGGACCCGTATGAGTCCCTGCAGGAGGCTGTGATCCGCGAAACGCTGGAGGAAACCGCCTACGACTTCACGCCGACCGCACTGGTGGGCATGTATATGTCGCGCTACACCTCCAACCGCACCGGCGAGGAAGTGACGTATTTGCGCTTCACCTTCTGCGGCTATCCGGGAGAGAAACATGACCGTCCTTTGGACGAGGGCATTTTGCGCACCATGTGGCTGACGCGCGACGAATTGGCCGCTTGCGCCGACCGTCACCGCAGCCCGACGGTGTTGCAATGCGTCGACGAATACCTGGCGGGCCGCCGCGCGCCGCTGGAACTGGTACAAACACACGCTTCCGTCTACAAGGAAGCGGTTAGCACTGCGAATGGATAAGTAATGAGCAAGAAGCGGGTCGTTATCGGCATGTCGGGCGGGGTGGACTCCTCGGTTTCGGCGTGGCTGCTGAAAGAACAAGGCTATGAAGTCATTGGCCTGTTCATGAAGAACTGGGAAGATGACGACGACTCCGAGTACTGCTCCACCCGCCAGGACTGGATCGATGCGGCCTCGGTGGCGGACGTGGTGGGTGTCGACATTGAAGCGGTCAACTTCGCCAGCGAATACAAGGACCGCGTGTTTGCCGACTTCCTGCGCGAGTACCAGGCCGGCCGCACGCCGAACCCGGATGTGCTGTGCAATGCCGAGATCAAGTTCAAGGCCTTCCTCGACCACGCCATGTCGCTGGGCGCGGATTTGATCGCCACCGGCCACTACGCGCGCGTGCGCCAGCACAACGGCAAGAGCGAGCTGCTGAAAGCCGTCGACCACACCAAGGACCAAAGCTACTTCCTGCACCGCCTGAACCAGGCGCAGTTATCGCGCACCCTGTTCCCGCTGGGAGAGATTCCAAAAACCGAAGTGCGCAAGATCGCCGAGAAGCTCAAACTGCCGAATGCGGCCAAGAAGGATTCGACCGGCATCTGCTTCATCGGCGAGCGTCCATTCCGCGAGTTTTTGAACCGCTACCTGTCCTACAAACCGGGGCCGATGATGACGCCGGACGGCAAGGTGGTGGGCGAGCACGTGGGCCTGTCGTTCTATACGCTGGGCCAGCGCAAGGGCATCGGCGTGGGCGGCCTGAAGGCGTACAAGAACGCCGACGGCAGCAATGATGCGTGGTATGTGGCGAAGAAGGATGTGGCCAACAACGTGCTGTACATCGTGCAGGGGCACGACCATCCGTGGCTGCTGTCGTCGTCGCTGCGCGCCGACCAGGCCAGCTGGATTGCCGGCGTGCCGCCGGAAGCGCGCGCAATGTCGGCCAAGACCCGCTATCGCCAGGCCGATGTGGCGTGCGAAATCGCGCCGGAAGGCGAGTCTGATTTTGCGTTGAAATTCATGGATGCCCAGTGGGCCGTAACGCCGGGCCAGTCGGCCGTGCTGTACGACGGCGAAGTGTGCCTGGGCGGCGGCATTATCGACAGCTCGGTGTTCGCCGGCTGATCAACTGGCGGCGGGATCGCCGCCCTCCGCTGCCGGTGGCGCTTCGCCGGCAGCCTTCTCCATCGCGGCGCGCTGGCGCTTGACCATCGCGATCACCACGTTACGAATCGTATTCAACACCGTATCAGCCTTGAACGGCTTGACGATGAAGCCAGACACGCCCATACCGTGCGCCGACTGGATGGTGGCTGCATCGAGCTCGCTGGAGACCATGAAAATCAAAGTCTTCGGCCAGTTGCTGCGGATCTCGCTCAAGGACGCCGGATCGTTTTCAATCTGCTCCTTGGCGATGCAGACAATATGCGGCTGGTGCTTGATCAGCAGCGTCATGGCCGCGACCATGGTGTGGGACAGCCCCACCACATCGTAGCCGCCGTCCAGCAGCACGGTGTTGAGCAGGCCGCGAGCAACGGCGCTTGGATCGATAACGACTGCTTTTAACATCTTGCAAACCTTGTTATTAGTGGGACCAGAGCAGCATGTTCCAGCTCACGCCGACCTTCACGTCCATTTTCAACTGAACCAGTTGTCGAGAAAGATACAGCATTTCGCGTTCTTTTCGTAGTCTTTCGCCCAGCGTGTCCTTCAGAATGCCGGCGCCGGCCATGATGGCGTCCAGAGTGCCGTATGTACGCAACAGTCTGGCGGCAGTCTTGACGCCTACTTTCGACACACCGGGAATCGAATCGGTCACATCACCCATCAGCGCCAGCAGGTCGGGCAGCTGCTCGGGCGGCACGCCCCACTTCTTCTCGACCCAGGCGTGGTCGTGCCATTCGCCCTTGAAGTGATCCCACACGCGGGCGCCGTTGGCGATCAGGCCATGCAGATCCTTGTCGGTGGTGGCGATGGTGGCTTCGCCGCGGCCCTCGGCCAGCCAGCGCATCACCACCGTGCCGATCACATCGTCGGCCTCGACCTCGGGCAGCGACACCACATGCATGCCGAAGCCGCGCAGCTTGTCGTAGAAGGCCGGCAGCGCATCGCGCAGCGGCGACGGCATCGGCGCGCGGCCTTCGCGGTAGCCGGCGTACAAATCGTGACGCCAGGTGCGGCCGCCGAAATCGAAGGCCGGCAGCACGTGCGTGGGTTCGTGGTCGTTGACCAGCGTGCGGAACGACGACAGCGCATGACGCAGCGCGATCTCGGCTTTCTCGGGACTGTCAGGTTCCTGGCTGGCTTCGTAGACGCGGCGCACAATATTGAGGCCGTCGATGGCAAGGAGTCTACCCATGTTCAACTTCATCCGGGCTTGTTCAAGCCGCCATTCTAACCGACTTACTTCAGCAGTTCGTAGGGGCCGCCGCGTTCGAGGGCGCGCTGGAAGGCCGGGCGGCTGTGGATGCGTTTGAGGAAGGCGCTCAGGTTCGGCCGGTTCTCGTCCAGCCCACCGCGCGCGAACGCGGCTTCCAGCGGGAAGCTCATCTGGATATCGGCCGCGCTGAATTCGGCGCCGGCAAACCACGGGGTCTTGTTCAGCTCCGCTTCCAGGTAGTCGAGGTGGCGCGCGATCTGCGGCAGGATGTAGCTCTGCTTCACGCGCTGCGCAATGCCGCGCGCGATCGGCTTGACGAAGAACGGCGCCGGGCTGGTTTCCACCCGGTCGAAGATCAGCTTCATCAGCAGTGGCGCCATCGCCGAGCCTTCGGCGTAGTGCAGGAAGTAGGTCCAGCGGCGGCGCTCGGCCGTGCCGGCCGGCGGCACCAGGCGGCCATTGCCGTAGGTCTCGATCAGGTATTCGACAATCGCGCCCGACTCGGCCACCACGATCTCGCCATCGCTGATCACCGGCGACTTGCCCAGCGGGTGCACTTTCAGCAGTTCCGGCGGCGCCAGCATGGTCTTGGCGTCGCGCTGGTAGCGCACGATCTCGTATTCCAGGCCCAGTTCTTCCAGCAACCACAGCACCCGCTGCGAACGTGAATTGTTGAGATGGTGGACAACGATCATGTTGGATATTCCTGAAAAAGAACGGCCGTGCGCCGCAACCTCGCTAGCTTAGCATTATTGGGCACCAGATGCGGCGCCTCCCCTATGGATGTGGATTCCGCCGGGAAACAGCAGTACACTCGACAGATCGCTAGCCGTCGCCGGAGTGCCCATGAATTTGTTTTCGCCGCGTTACCTTGCCTTCAATGCCGCCGTCGCCACCTTGCCGGTTTCACTGGCGCTCGGGGCGCCGTGGGAGATCCCGGTGATTGCCGCCGCGCTCACCGCGGTCGGCATCAGCGACATGGTGCAGACCAGGCGCGCGCTGCGCCGCAACTACCCGATCATGGCGCACTTCCGCTTCTTCTTCGAGTCGATTCGCCCCGAGATCCGCCAGTACTTCCTGGAAGACGACACCGTGGCCGAGCCGTTCTCGCGCAACCAGCGCAGCATCGTCTACCAGCGCGCCAAGCTCGACACCGACAAACGCCCGTTCGGCACCCAGCTCGACGTCTACGCGCCCGGCTATGAATGGATCAACCACTCGATCGCGCCGGCGCCCGAGCAGCATCACGACTTCCGCATCGAGATCGGCAACCACCCGGACTGCCCGCGCGCCCAGCCCTACTCGGCCAGCGTGTTCAACATCTCGGCGATGAGCTTTGGCGCGCTGTCGGCCAACGCCATCAAGGCGCTCAACGGCGGCGCGCGCCAGGGCGGCTTCATGCACGACACCGGCGAAGGCAGCATCAGCCCGCACCACCGCGAGCACGGCGGCGACCTGGTGTGGGAAATCGGTTCCGGCTACTTCGGCTGCCGCAATGACGACGGCACCTTCTCGGAAGAGAAGTTTGCCGCCAACGCGGCCTCGCCGCAGGTCAAGATGATCGAGCTGAAAATGTCGCAAGGCGCCAAGCCAGGGCACGGCGGCGTGCTGCCGGCGGCCAAAATCTCGCCGGAGATTGCGCTCACGCGCGGCGTGCCGACCGGGGTGGATTGCGTCTCGCCGGCGCGCCACTCGGCCTTCAGCTCGCCGATTGAAATGCTGGAGTTCATTGAGCGCCTGCGCAACCTGAGCGGCGGCAAACCGACCGGCTTCAAACTGTCGATCGGACACCCGTGGGAATTCTTCGGCATCGTCAAAGCCATGCTGGCGACTGGCATCGTGCCGGACTTCATCGTGGTCGATGGCGGCGAAGGCGGGACCGGCGCGGCGCCAGTGGAATTCACCGACCACGTCGGCACACCGCTGCAGGAGGCGCTGCTGCTGGTGCATAACACGCTGGTGGGCGCCAACCTGCGTGACAAAATCAAGATCGGCGCATCCGGGAAAATCATCACCGCGTTCGACATTGCGCGCACGCTGGCGCTGGGGGCGGACTGGTGCAACTCGGCGCGCGGCTTCATGTTTGCGCTGGGCTGCATTCAATCGCAAAGCTGTCACACCGACCGCTGCCCGACCGGCGTCGCCACCCAAGACAAGAGCCGCCAGCGCGCGCTGGTGGTGCCGGACAAAATCCAGCGCGTGGCCAACTTCCATGAGAACACGATGAAGGCGCTGGCGCAGCTGATCGCGGCAGCCGGCATGACGCACCCGTCGCAACTGCGCCCGCGCCATCTGGTGCGGCGCATCTCGTCCAACCAGGTGAAACTGGTCTCGACCCTGCTGCCGTTTTTGGAGCCGGGTGAACTGCTGGACCCGAGCCAGCTCTCGCGCCTGCCGCCCGTGTTCGGCCACTACTGGCCGATGGCGCAAGCCGAAACCTTCGATCCTTACTGCGGCTAGAGCTAGCGCTGCACGTGCAGCTTGATGACGCGCTTGAGCGGCGCGTCGGATTTGGCGGGCGGGGCGCTGTCGCACGAGCCGCATGAGGAGCAGCCCGTGTCGTCGCCGCAGCCGGATTTGATGTTGAATAGTTTGGCCATGCGTGCTTCATCGTAGCCGCGCCTGGACAGCGCGCTAACAATTTGGCGGCGCAAGGCCGCAGGCAGGTACTTGGTGCAGAAATGCGCCAGGGCTACCAGCACGATCAACGCGACAATAATCTGCTGCCACATATCAGCCTCCAATCAGTGCCGACGAAATACGGAAGGTCAGGAACGACGCCGTGTACGCCAGCGCAAACATATAGCCGGCCATCAGCAGCGCGTAGCGCGTGCCGCCAGTCTCGCGGCGCACCACCGACAGGGTCGACATGCACTGCGGCGCAAACACGTACCACGCCAGCAGCGACAAGGCGGTCGGCAAGGTCCACGATGCAGCGATGATCGGCTCCAGCGACTGCGCCAGTTCTTCGCCGCTCTGCGACAGCGCGTACACCGTACCCAGCGCGCCCACCGCCACTTCACGCGCGGCCAGGCCCGGCACCAGCGCAATGCAGATCTGCCAGTTGAAGCCGATCGGCGCGAAGATGTATTCGAGGCCGCGGCCCAGGATGCCGGCCAGGCTGTAGTAAATCGGCGGATGGGTCGCGCCTTCCGGTGCGCCCGGGAAGGAGCTCAGGAACCACAGCAAAATCATCAGCGTCAAAATAATCGTACCCACGCGCGACAGGAAGATCTTGCAGCGTTCCCACAAGCCCAGCGCCAGATTCTGCATATGCGGCCAATGGTAGGCCGGCAGTTCCAGCATCAGCGGCTGCTGCTGATTCGCGCCCAGCGCGCGCTTGAAGAAGTAGGCCACCCCCATCGCCGAGAAGATGCCGGCGAAGTACAGCGCAAACAGCACCAGCCCTTGCAGGCTCAGGAAGCCATACACTTGGCGCTCCGGAATGAAGGCCGCGATAATCAGCGCATACACCGGCAGGCGCGCCGAGCAGGTCATCAGCGGCGCGATCATGATGGTCACCAGACGGTCGCGCGGGTTTTGAATCGTGCGCGCCGCCATCACGCCCGGAATCGCGCAGGCAAAGCTGGACAGCAGCGGAATGAAGGCGCGGCCCGACAAGCCGACGCCGCCCATCAGGCGGTCCAGCAGGAAGGCCGCACGCGGCAGGTAGCCGCAATCTTCCAGCACCAGGATGAAGAAGAACAGAATCAGAATCTGCGGCAGGAACACCAGCACGCTGCCTGCACCGCCCAAAATACCTTCCACCAGCAGGCTGCGCAGGATGCCATCGGCCATCGCACCCTTGACCATCTCGCCGACACCATCGACACCGGCCTTGATCATATCCATCGGCACGTTGGCCCAGCTGAACACGGCCTGGAATACCAGGAACATCAGCACCGCCAGAATGATCGGGCCGAGCACCGGATGCAGCACCACATCGTCCACCTTCTCGCTCAGGCGATCGTCGGAAGAAGCCGGGCTGCTGACCACCAGATCCAGAATGCGGCGCACTTCGCGCTGCGTCTCTTCCACGCCGACCGCATCGATGGCCGACAGCGCATTCGGCTGGCTCACCGGCACCGGCCACAGCGCGTCCAGCGCGCGCAGCAGCGACTTCTCGCCGCCGGCCTGCACCGCCACGGTTTCCACCACCGGCATGCCCAATTCCTGCGACAGGCGCAGCGCGTCGATGGTGATGCCGCGCTTCTTCGCCACGTCGACCATGTTCAGCGCCAGAATCATCGGCAGGCCGAGACGTTTGATCTCCAACACCAGGCGCAGGTTCAGGCGCAGGTTGGTGGCGTTGACCACGCACACCACCACGTCCGGCGCCGCCTCGCCCTTGCGCAGGCCGGCCACCACGTCGCGCGTGATTTCCTCGTCCGGCGTGTGGGCCGACAAACTATATGCACCCGGCAGATCCAGCACGCGGAAGCCGTTGCCGGCGCCGGTGGTGAACGCGCCTTCCTTGCGCTCGATGGTCACGCCGGCGTAGTTGGCCACTTTCTGGCGCGCGCCGGTCAGGCGGTTGAACAAGGCTGTCTTGCCGCAATTCGGATTGCCCAGCAAGGCCACCATCGGCGTCCGGGACGTGATGGGCGCTTGTGGCGCCACGTTTTCTACTGCACCCATGATTTATTCCGGTTGAATCGAAACCAGCGCAGCTTCAAAGCGACGCAACGCAAAAGTGGAGCTGCCGACCTTGATCGCCAACGGTTCGCCGCCCGGCATGCCACGCTTGAGCATGCGGATTTTCTCGCCCGGCACAAAGCCCAACTCCATCAGGCGGCGCGCCAGCTGCAGGCCGCCGTCGGCCGCCGCGGCAGGCGCCACATGCACCACGGTGGCGGAGGCGCCAACCTGGAGCGTATCGAGAGTAATGAGGGGGGCAGCGTGCGTCATGAGTAATTTCCGGCCGGAATCTGATATGTGCATTATAAACGGTAATGCGAATGACTTCTATTTAGCTTGCAAACTGCTGAAGTTTACGGCAGTATACGATTAATGATAATGATTCGCATTAAGTTACTAGCAATCATGTCAGGAAGAACTTAATTCCGACTTATTCAGCCTAGCCAGAAGGTGCATCAATGATTGTTTGTGTTTGCAACAACATCTCCGATCGCGAAATCCGTCAAGCCATGGACTTGGGTATCACGTCGATGGACGAACTGCGCGACGCGCTGGGCGTGGCCACGTGCTGCGGCCAGTGCTTCTCCTGCGCGGAAGAAATCCTGACCGAACACCTGGCCGCGCAAGCCGCCGCCGAGCTCAAGGAAACGGTGCTGAAACGCCCGGCCTTCGCCAACTAATGAACACCCTGGTCTACCGCCCGGCAGCGACGCTGTCCGGGGACGATCTCAAGCGCCGCGCGCGCAAGCTGGCGCCGTTTGCCGCCATCGTCGCAGGCCATGCCGTGCTGTTTTATTTTGTCTCCTCCGGCATGCTGCGCACCGTCACGCATGCCATCCTGCCGCAGGTGGTCAACGTTACCTTCGTTGCCGCGCCCGAGCCGCTGAAAGCGCCGCCGCCGCCGAAGACCGTGCCGCTGGTGCAGCCGAAGCAAAGCTTCGTGCCGCCGCTGCCGCAAGTGAATATCGTCCAGACCGAACCAACCATTACCCTGCCGCCGCCGCAACCGCGTCCGAGCGAGCCGGCGCCTGCTGTCGCCGCACCGGTGGCGCAAGCGGCACCGCCGGCGCCGCCGCAACCGGCCGGGCCGAAGAATGTGTCGGGAGTG
>Ga0207655_1003168_pt1 | contig 12417 bp, 10 predicted proteins | sample KBSM44metaG_FD_184398 | JGI IMG/M metagenome (GOLD analysis project Ga0207655, IMG submission 184398) | Miscanthus rhizosphere microbial communities from Kellogg Biological Station, Michigan, USA - KBS M4-4 metaG (SPAdes) (version 2) | ecosystem: Host-associated > Plants > Roots > Rhizosphere >...
CCACTCTCCGATCCAGTTCCGCCGTTTACACCACAGGGATACGCCTCTGCCATGACGGTGCCCCGACAGTTGAACACCGGCAAGGACGGGCACCACCCAATGTCTGAAAATGTTCGAATCATGGATTTCCCGTTCTGCGGCTGAAACCCTGAGTGAAGTGCGCAGTGCGGATCCGGACCGCTCCAAGCGCCATGAATCCACCCCCACGGGATACTCAATGAGGAGAACTTTCCATGTCCACCTTCGCCATCAATCGCCGTCAGTTGCTGCAGACCGGGGGCATCGGCGGACTCGCCGTAGCGCTGTCAGCAATGTCCCCCGGCGCCGCAGAGGCCGCCCGTCCGCTCAACACTTGGGCGCCTCAGATCACGGACCTGGGACCCGCCGTCGTCCAGTTTTCGCTCATGAGTTCGCTGCTTGTGGGCGACACGGTCTATATCGGATCGCGCAACTTGAACCCGGTACGGGTGATTGGATACCACCTCCCCACAGGCACCATCACGTCACGGACGGACCTCGGCGCGGGGTACAGCATCCAGGCTTTGGCCGCCGACTCCACCGGCCGCTACCTGTACGCAGGTGTGCTGCGCGATGGAATCGATGGAAAGCCGAACCTGTACCGCTGGGACCTCCGAACGCCCAACGTGCCCGCAGTGGGCGTGGGCGAAACCGGCGACCGTGACATCCGGGCGCTGTCCGTAGCCCCTGACGGAAAGGTCTACGCAGCAGGTGGCGGTGAAACCACGAAGGCCCCTTCACTCTGGGAATACGACCCCGCCACGAATACCGTGACCAACTGGGGTACCCCGGACCCCGGAGCCACCATCGCCCAGGCTGTTGCCGCTACCGCTGACACCGTGTACTTCGGCACAGGCAGCACACTGGGCGGCGGCAATGGCTCCAGCCCGGCGCGCCTGTTTGCGTTCGATCGGACAACGAAAACCTCCACGAACATCCTTCCGGCGGACGTGGCCACCGGTGTCTCAGTGACCTCGTTGAGTGTCCTGAACGGACAGCTGGGAGTAGGGGTCAAGGGACCAGGAAAGTCCGTGCTGATCAACCTGGCGGACCACTCTAAATTCACGATCATCGCCAAGACCGGCGTGATGTTCCGGCAGTTGGGCAACGACGTCTTCTTCGTCAAGGAGCCGGGCGTCTGGTCCTACAACATGGTCAGCAAGAAGATCACCCAGATCCTCACAGAGGATGTTGGCGCCATGTGGGGTCTGGACGTCTACGGCAATAAGGCGCTCACTGTTTCCTCTTACGACGTCATTGAAGTCGATCCTGTAGCGAAGACCGCCGTCAAGCATGACCTCACACAGGCTGGAGCACCGGGCGGGCCGCAGCTTTGCATGGGCCTCGCCGCGGGCGCCGGGGACGTTTACGTGGGCGGCACGGGAACCATTGCGCGTCACCAGTTGGCGTCAAACCAGGTTTCCTACCTCCGCGCGACGGGCGAGGCCAAGGACGCCGTAGTGGTGGGCGGAATCCTGTTCACGGGCCAGTACAACTCCAGGGGCATCTACTCCTACGATCCCTCTACCGGGCAGCTCCCCTATCAAGTGGCGGCCCTCCCTGCCGGACAAAACCGCCCCTTGGATGTCTGTTGGGACGCCGTCAACGGGCTGGTCATTGCCGGCGCGCAGAACGATACCGGCGGTGGCGGCTGCTTCGCCGCCTACAACCCGGTGACAACGCAGGTCATCACCAAGGTCAATCCAATCGATGCCCTCCAGATGGTCCGGGCAGTGGCCACAAAGGACGGAGTGGCCTACCTGGGCGGGGACAACATCTACGCCACCGGCCCCCGAAGCACCGTGGTTGCCTGGGATCCGTTAGCAAACCAGGAGCTTTGGCGCCTTGACCCGGGCCAGCCCCAAGGGATCGCTGCAATGGCCATCCACGGCAAGTTCCTCTATGGCATGTCTCGGAAGGCTGCGGGCCTGTTCGTCATTGACCTCGACACCCGCCAGGTGGTTCACCGGGGCGACTTGAGCAGCGTCTGCACCGACTTCGGCGCCCTCCAGGTTAGCCGCGGGATTGTCTACGGCGTCTCCGACACCACGGTGTTCCGCATTGACCCGATCACGTTCGCGGCGTCCGTTGTTGTGGCTGACATCAATGGCGGCTGGTACAGCGGTCCGCACATCACAGCGGACGAAGACGGCCTGCTCTACACGCTTCAAGGCCCCAACCTGGTCCGGATAGATGACTTATCGCTGGAGGGGAAGTTGAAGAAGGACAAGAAGGACAAAAAGCCTTCGAAAGAAAAGTAGGACCCTCCAGCAAGCAAAGGAATCCCATGGCAGAAGTCATTATCGTCCGCGACCAAGCAGAGGCAGGAAACGTAGCCGCGTCGATCTTCGCGCAGCAGATCCAGGACAACCCAGCCACCGTGCTGGGGCTGGCCACAGGTTCGACCCCGCTAACCACGTACGCAGCATTAGCCAAGGCGGTCAGGGAAGAGGGCATCGATGTTTCCCGCGTACGCGGCTTCGCCTTGGACGAGTACCTGGGCGTCCCGCCGGAGCACCCGGAGAGCTACCGCTCCGTGATCACCCGCGAAGTAGTGAAGCCCCTGGGATTGAACCCGGATCACGTGTTCACTCCGAGGGGCACCGGCCCTGACATCACCCAGGCCGGAGCAGAGTATGAAGCCATGATCGCCGAGGCCGGAGGCATCGACCTCCAGATACTAGGCATCGGGTCCAACGGGCATGTGGGTTTCAATGAACCGGGCTCCTCCCTGGCTTCCACCACCCGGATCAAGGCTCTGGCCGAACAAACACGCAAGGATAACGCCAGGTTCTTCGCCTCGCCCGAGGAGGTCCCCACCCACTGCATCACCCAAGGCCTGGGCACAATCCTCCGGGCCAGGCACTTGGTGCTCCTGGCCTTCGGAGCCAACAAAGCGCAGGCTGTGGCAGCCGCGCTTGAAGGTCCTGTGTCCGCGGCCGTGCCAGGCTCTGTCATCCAACAGCACCCGCGGACCACGGTGATTATTGACGAAGATGCCGCTGTAAACCTGGCACATGCCGACTACTACCGGCACGCCAGGCGATCGGCTGGGGAACTGCACGAAGTAGTAGGTTTTTAGCGGGGGGCGAGGGCAACCCGAGTTCCGAAAAAAGGGGGCAGTAAATGGGGAAGGAAGCACGCATCTCCGGTTGGAAGGCTTTCTGGGATCGAGGAGGCTGGTGGCGGGCCGTCCTGCTGGCGGTTCTCTACATGGCGATCTACCTCGGCGCCGGCCAAGTGATCGGCGCCTTTGCACGCGACCAGGTGGATGCAGAGGATCTCTTCCGCACCCCGCAGAGCGTCTTCGTCGGACTGACCCTGTCATTGCTTGTTGGCAGCCTCGTGCTGGCTGCCTTTGTCTATTCGGTGAAATGGTTTAGACCACTCTTCGCGCAGCAACCCGTCAAGGGAAGCTGGTGGATGTGGGCCGCGCCGTTATTCCTGGTTGCTGCCATTGTGCTGCGCTTCCTGGGAATCAACTACAGCAGCTACCAGGCATCCGTCGTGGTGATCACACTGGTTACCGGACTCCTGATCGGCTTCGCGGAGGAAATCCTCACACGAGGCATCGTGGTGAAAATGCTCCGCGATTCGGGGAAGTCCGAGTGGGTGGTCATGGTGCTTTCATCACTGGTATTCGCGCTCCTGCACTCGGCCAATGCCCTGTCAGGCATGCCGATCATCACCGTCCTGGTGACCATACTGTTCACGTTCGGCTTCGGCATTTGCATGTATCTGACCCTGCGGGTCACCGGTAACCTGATCTGGCCCATGATTCTGCACGCCCTCTATGACCCCACGCTCTTCCTGTCCACCGGCGGCATCGACCAAGCCGCTGCCGGACCACAGAGCCCGCTCCTGCAACTGGCGGGCCCGGCCAACATGATCTACATCCTGATCGCCCTCGTAGCCCTGATTGTGGTGCGGGGTCGGGCTCAGCGCACCCCGGTCGCAGCTCCGGCGGCACTGTAGGGCGGGCAGCAAAGAGACTATTCTTACGCGCATGGCCCAGGCAAGGTCGCCCGCACGTGCGTGGATGGGGACGTTCCTCTTCCTCTTCCTCGCCCCTGGTGTCGTCGCGGGCCTCATCCCCTGGACCATCTCTGGCTGCCGTTTGCAGGACTGGGGTGCAGCTTGGGTCGTGGCGCTGATCGGCTGGGTCGCCATCGCAGCCGGAACGGTCTTCCTGCTGCACTCGTTCGCTCTGTTCGCCATGCATCGCGGAACCCCTGCCCCGGCGGCTCCCACGGAGGCGCTGGTGGTGACGGGGGCCTACCGCCACGTGCGCAACCCCATGTACCTCGCAGTGCTGGGCATCATTCTCGGCCAGTCCCTGCTGTTCGGCAGTTGGGGGCTGGTGGCCTACGCAGTCACAGTCCTGGTTGCAGTGGTCGCCTTCGTGAAAGGCTACGAAGAACCAACACTCACGGAGACCTACGGCAGGCAATACCTCAATTACCGGCGCAATGTCCCGGGCTGGTGGCCCCGGGTCACTCCGTGGCGGGGGTGATCGAAACCAGGCCCTACTCCGCATCCTCCCCGAACGCCGTGGACTCCCGGATGATCAGCTGGGGGGCGAGGCTTACGCGGCGGAGGGCAGGCGAAACTGCAGCCCCGGGCTTTCCTGCCAGGCGTTCCATACACATGGTCACCGCGGCGTGGCCGACGTCCCGTTTGGGCGGTGCGATGGACGTCAGCGGCACCGGAGCGAGGTCGGCCACTTCGTCGTCATACGCCACGATGGCGAGGTCTTCGGGCACACTGACTCCGGATTCCTCAGCAAGGTTGATCAGCGTGATGGCTTCCTCATCGGGAAGGACCAGCGCAGCGTGGGTTCCGGTGCGGCGGCAATCTTTCAGGAACTTCTTGAACTCTTTTTGGTTGTTGCCCGCGCCCACCACTGAACGGTCATACTCCATGACGGGGGCATCCGTTTCCAGACCCAGCTTGGCCACCATCCGCTCATGGCTTTCACGGAGCCAGGGGGCCGTAGCGCTGGTGGCAACAGCCAGCCCGATCCTGCGGTGTCCCAGAGACGCGAGGTGCTCCATGGCCAGTTCAGCGCCATAGCCGTGATCCGACATCACTGACTCGAATACCCGGCTGGAGCGCTCCACCAGCACCACGGGGATCCGCACGCCGGACAGCAGGTCAAACGTCGGCGAACCGGGCTCGAGGGGGCCCGCGGTCGCCAGGAGGATCCCGTCCACGGAGTTGGCCACCATGCGCTGGAGCTGGCGAAGCTCGTCCTCCGCGGAGTAGTTGCTGACGCCTAGGATGAGGCGTGCGTTCAGGGCCCTGGCCGCAGCTTCTGCGCCACGGATGACCTCAGGGAAGTAGTAGCCGGTGGTTGGGACTATGAGGCCGAGGGTAGCCAGCGGCTGGCGTGCGCGCCTGTGGACTGTGTCCCCCGGCCGCTCCACCACCATGCGGACCGCACCACCGTGGACCCGGCGCAGGAGGCCCTGAGCCGCGAGCTGGGTAAGGTCCCGGCGGATGGTCATGGTGGACTGGCCGCTTTTTTCGGCGAAGTCGTTCACGGTCAGGGTCCCGCGAAGCTCCAGTTCACGGAGTATCTTCTCGTGGCGTTCCCCGCTGAGCATGCCAGTCCTCTTCCGGAATCCAAATGTTCAAACAAGCATAAACGAACGTTGTGGGGCCCGCTCTGCGCGTAAAACACTCGCCAGAGCGCGCAGAGCGGGCCCCACAACGCCATCCACTACCGCCGCGGGTGGTCGTCGATCCGTACGACGTTCCGGCCACGCATCGTGTAGAGGTACCCGTCTTCGTCGTTGGTGATGTGGGAGCCGCTGTACCAGCCGCCGTCGATGCCTGCCACCACTGTGGCCACCTCGAAGGTCTTGGGATCAAAGCGGAACACATCCGTGTCCGAGACACCGTAAACAGCGCCTCGGTTGGTTACCAGCGCGGCGAACCCGGTGCAGACCGGACTGATGTCCGCTTGGTGGATCAGCTTGCGCTTTGGCAGGTCAATGACGAAAACACGTCCCGTGCGAACGATCCCGTAAAGGTACCTGCCTTGCACCGCCAGTGCAGACACGCCGGCACCCAATCCGGGATCGAGCCGCCATAGTTCCTTGCCCGTTACGGGATTCAACGCCACAACGGTACCTGGACCTTCAGTACCGGGCCGTCCCCCGCCAAGGTAGGCGACGCCGTCGCGCGCTGTTACTGCGCGCACCAACTGCACTGAGTCCACGGGGTTGAGGAAGAATCCCGACTTCCCGGTGGCGGGATTGTAGGTCCACAACGAGCCACCACCCTCGGTGTCAGCCTGGGCGCACACCAGGACCAGCTTGTTGACCTCGTCCCAATGGACATCCAGGGGCCGGTTCTGTTCGGCGGAGAACTTTGCCACCTGGCTGATCGGTTGACCGCTGCGGGGGTCATAGCTCCAGATGCCCTGGGAGCTGTACTGGCCGGTGTAAAGCACCCGGTCCACCACCACGGCGTCCTTGGCTTCACCCGGGACCGTCATGTTGGTGACCTGTCCGGTCTTCAACGATCGGCGTGAGATGACCCCGTTGCCGCCCACGTAGACCAGGCCGCCCCCGGCTGCCAGTCCCATGACTTCCTGCGCGTCCGACGGCGCCCCGGCCTCGCCTAGGTCGGTGGTCTTGTACGACCCGCTAGCGGGGTCGATCTCGGCTACGAATCCGAACGCGGAGGTCACCAGAACCTTGCTGTTCAGGGCGTCAACGCCCCAAATCTCGCCCAGGAACGGCCCCTGGTAGGAGACGGCGGATACCGAATTGGCGGACAGTGAATAGACCAGGAGCCCGGCTTCGTTGGCGAAATAGACCTTGTCACCGATTGCTGCGAAGTTCTTGGCGGTCTTTCCCTCGGATGCAGCCAAGGCATAGGAGGACGGATTGGTGACGCTCACGGCCGCGATCTTGGACGTGGACGTCGAAGCTGCCGAGCTGACCATGACCTTGTCTCCGACGATCGCGAGGTCGCGGATGCTGGGGTCTGCGACCATCTCCGCCGGGGTGACGTTGGCGAACGTTTTGGCGGCATGGTTGTACGCGTAGAGGCAAGCGCGGCTGGCGCTGCCTCCTCCGTTCAAGGTGCTGCCGGCGCCGAAGAAGATAGTGGAATCGGTGGCCGCGACAGCGCGGGCCAAGGTGGCGCCCGCATCCGGAACGCCCAGGTTGGTGACTGCTCCTGTGGCGGGATCGTATTCCCACAGGGCCGGGGCCGTGCCGCTTCCGCCACCCACCGCGTATAGGCGTCCGTTGGGGGCCACGCTGAGATCACGTACGTCGCGGTCACCGATGCGTCCGATCGGGGTGGCTCTCACGCCCGGGGTGGAAAGGTCCCAGCGGAACAGGTTCGGCTTGGGACCTGCAGCGTTCTGCAACACGCCTGCATACAGGTACCGTCCGGAGGCGTCGGCAGCGAGAGTTTGGATGGCATAGCCGTTTTCCAGTTCGGTCACGCCGGAGACTTTGCCGCTGGGTACATGGAAGGCCACGATCCGCACCGGATCGAGGTTTCGAGAACCTATGTACAGTGTCTCGCCCACCAGCAGCCCGCTCATGAGGGAGAACTGTACGACGCCGGGACCCAGGTCCAGGACTTCGGTCGCCTTTGGCTTGGATCCCAGGAGGGCGGACGCCGACGCCGGCTGGCCGGCTGCCAGCCCGATGGCCGCGGCGAGCGACGCTGCTCCCCCAACTTGAAGGACTGACCGTCTGCTGATGTTCGATTTCTCCATGGGAATCCCTGTTCTTGGGTAGTGGCTTTTGAGTAGCCGCCGTTCGGGTGTCCAGAATTCATAGCAGCGAGGAGTAAGCACAGTCCAGCATTTCTGTTCGTTCAAACAAGAATGCCTTTGGCTGTTGCTGGCAATTTCCCTGCCTTTCGGCAAAACCGCGGGCATCAAATGTTTGAATTTGTTTGAAATATTGAAGATGTTCGAACTTGGGGTTTACATGGACCTATCGCCGTGTGGCCTCCACCACATGCCCCCTTCGCATCGCAAGTCTTCAAAGGAGAACACCATGAAGCGTCGTCACCTGTTCGCAGGGATGGCCGGCCTGGCCGCCAGTACCCTGCTGCTCACGGCCTGCGGCACCGGCCCCAGCACATCGGCCGCTCCCACACCTGCAGACGATCCCTCCGGATCCATCACTTTCTGGTCGTCCCTGGCCGGTATGGACAAGGTGGCTGAAGCGTTCAACGCCAGCCAGGACAAGATCAAAGTCAGTTTCGAAACGATACCCAACGGCGCCAACGGCGGGTACGCCAAGCTCTCCACCGCCATCACAGCGGGCAACGGCCCGGACGTGGCCACCATCGAATATCCGCAATTGCCCCAGTTCGTCAGCAACGGCCAGGTCATTGCCCTCGACGGCCTGATCAACAAGGCCGAAACCGTGGACAAGCTCACGGATGAAACCAAGGCCCTGGTCCAGTTCGGTGAGAAGACCTACGCCCTTCCGTACGACGCAGCCCCCATGCTCATGTGGTACCGCAAAGACATGCTGGACAAGGCCGGCGTCGAGGTCCCCAAGACCTGGGATGACTTCGAACAGGCCGGCAAAAAGCTCAAGGCCGTTGCGCCCGACTCCTATCTGGCCACTTTCAACCCCAACGAGGTAGCGGCGAGCGCGGGACTGGCCTGGCAGGCCGGCGCCAAGTGGTTCGGCACCGAAGGCGACAGCTGGAAGGTGGGCGTCAACGACGAGGCCACGCAGAAGGTGGCGGGCTACTGGCAGAAGCTGATTGACGAGAAGATCGTGAAGGTCAGCCAGGCCTACAGCGACGAGTGGAGCTTGGACCTGGCCAACAGCACGGTGGTTGGTGTGCTGGGCGGCAACTGGAGCGCCACAGGCATCCAGAAGCGCACCGAAGCCAGCGGCCAGAAAGGCCAGTGGATCGCAGCCGAACTCCCCACCTGGGGCAATGAATCCGGAGCCTTCTATGGCGGATCCAGCTTCAACGTCACAAAGAGCAGCAAAAATCCGGCAGCCGCCGCAAAATTCGTGGAGTTCCTCACCACCAACCAGGACGCCATCAAGGCGCGCGGCAACACAGGTTCAGCGTTCCTCGCCTTCCCGGGCCTGACGCCGGTTGCGCAGAAGGCCTACGACTCCAGCTACTTCGGCAACGACATCTACGAGGTCTTCAACAAGGCGTACGGAAACATCACCCCGGGCTGGCAGTGGGGTCCCAACTGGGACATCACCAACACCGCGCTTAAAGACGCCTACGGAAAACTCACCACCGGCGGCACCATCGACGACGCCATCGACACCGCCCAGGACGCCACCGTGGCGAGCCTGAAACAAGCCGGCCTGTCCGTCAAAGAGTAGTCCGGCGGCGTTCGGCAGCTCTCTACAAAGAAGCCACACCGGCAGGGGGCCTCCGCGGAGGCCCCCTCCAAGCTAGGAGAATCCCATGGCCACCCAGGCCCTTACCACCACAGTGCGCCGCCAAGGCCGCGCACTGGCAGGAACCGGCGGGCGGACTGCCGCACTGTTCCTGGTCCCCTTCTTTGCGGTCTTTGTGATCGCCATGATCGCACCGGTGATCTATTCCCTCGTGCTGAGTTTCCACTCGCAGCAGAAGTCCGGGCTGGGGTTCGGGGAAGCCAAGACCGTCTTTGTAGGACTCGAGAACTATGTGCAGGTCTTCCAGTCCGAGACTTTCATGGAGGGCATCGCCAGGCTGGGCTTGTACTGCCTGATCTACGTTCCCTGCATGGTAGGCGGAGCCGTTGTTTTTGCCCTCCTTCTCGATGCAACGGTGGCCAAGGCGCGCAAGCTTTTCCAACTCCTGGTATTCCTGCCGCACGCGGTTCCCGGCGTCATCGCTGCCCTGATCTGGGCTTACCTTTACACCCCGGGCATCAGCCCGCTGGTCCAGGCACTCCAGGGCGGCGGGATCCAGATCAACTTCCTTGACTCCCACGTGGTGCTTCCGTCCATTGTGAACATCGGTGTCTGGGAGTGGACCGGCTACAACGTGATCATCCTGTTCACCGCTTTGCAGGCCGTTCCCCGGGAGATCCTGGAAGCCGCCAGGGTGGACGGTGCCGGCGAAATCCGAGCCGCGGTAAGCATCAAGTTCCCACTGATTCTTCCGGCCTTGAGCGTCATCATGCTGTTCACCATCATCGGCACCTTGCAGCTGTTCACGGAGCCGAACATCATCTCCAAGGCGACAGCGTCTGTGACAAGCACGTGGGTCCCCAACCTGTGGGCCTATGACGCAGCCTTCATCCGCCACAACCTCAACCAGGCAGCAGCTGCCTCCATCATCATTGCCGGGTTGGCAGCAATCCTGTCCCTGGCCGTCACCCGCCTCAGCTCCAGGATGAACAAATCATGAGCACCCCAACACTCTCCCGCCCCCGCAGCACCTCTCCTTCACAGCAGGGCCACCGCCGAGGAGGCCCCGCATTCACCAGGGGTATGTCCAACCGTGGCGGAGGATTCGCCAGCAAGCTCACAGTCAACGGGCTCCTGCTCATTGGCTCCGCCTACATGGTGGTCCCTGTCCTGTGGCTGGTGTTCGCCTCCACCAAGAACGCCGCAGACCTCTACGGCACCAGCGCCTACGCCTTGGGGAACTTCTCCTTGTTCGAGAACATCGCCAACGTGGCCCAGCAGGACGGAGGCCTGTTCTTCCGGTGGCTGAGCAACTCTGTGATGTATGCCGGCGTTGGAGCGGTCCTCGGCAGCCTGATTTCCGTCATGGCCGGTTATGCGTTCGACAAGTTCCAATTCCGCTGGAAGGACTCGCTGTTCGGTTTCGTCCTGGTGGGTGTCCTGATCCCCAACACCGCCACTGTGCTGCCCATGTATCTGTTGGCCTCCCTGGTGGGCATGACAAATACCGTCTGGGCTGTCCTCATCCCCGTTCTGTGCAACCCCTTCGGCGTGTACCTGGCGCGGGTTTACTCCGCCAGCTACGTCCCCGCCGAAACACTGGAGGCGGCGCGTATGGACGGCGCCGGTCCCATCCGGTCCTTCTTCTCCCTGGGACTGCCCATGATGATGCCCGGCTACATCACCATCGCCCTGTTCCAGTTCGTGGGCGTATGGAACAACTTCATGCTCCCCCTGGTGATGCTCCAGGACCAGCAACTCCTCCCCGTCAGCGTCGGTATCTCGATCTGGCAGGGCTATTCGGTACCGCAGCCCGAGTTCACGCCCATGGTCATTACAGGCTCGCTTCTTTCGATCATTCCGCTGCTCGTTGCCTTCATCTTGCTGCAACGCTTCTGGAAGTCCGGACTTACTGCCGGGAGCGTCAAGTGACCACCACCGAACTGAATGTCGCGCTCGCCATGGGTCCCGGCGTCGTGAACCGGGTGTTCCCGGCCCGGCGGCTGGATTCCCTGGGTCCCGGGCTGAAGCTCCTCAGCCCGGCGCCCATGGGTGATTTCACCTCGCAGCGTTCCCTGGAAATTCTGGGTGCCACGGACATACTCATCACAGGGTGGGGCTGCCCGAAACTTGATGCCGCGGCCTTGGGCGCTGCCCCACGCCTGAGCCACATTCTCCACGCCGGAGGCACAGTCAAACACCATGTGGGTGATGAGTGCTGGGAGCGGGGTATCCACGTCAGCACGGCAGCGGACGCCAACTCCATCCCCGTGGCCGAATACACGGTGGCCATGATCCTGCTGGCCAACAAGCGCGTCCTGCAGATTGCCAGGAAACTGCACTCGGAGAGAGCAGAGATCGAGCCCGACCACGTGTTTCCGGACATGGGCAACTTCGGCAAGCGCGTGGGCATCATCGGGGCCTCGAGGATCGGCAGGCACGTGATCCGCCTCCTGAAGGCCTACGACCTTCAGGTCGCGGTGGCCGACCCTTTCCTCGACGACGCCGAGGCGGCCGCCCTCGGCGTCGAACGCCTCAGCCTGGAAGAGCTGGTGGCCGGTTGCGATGTTGTCAGCCTCCACGCGCCGTCGCTCCCGTCCACCCGCAACCTGGTTCACGAAGGGCTGGTCGCCGGCCTCAGGCCCGGGGCCACGTTCATCAACACGGCCCGCGGGGAGCTGGTGGACCAGGACGCGCTGCTTCGGCGCGTTGAGCAGGGAGACCTGTACGCCATTCTGGACGTCACCACACCTTGGTTGCTCCCGGCTGACTCCAGCTTCTACACGCATCCCAACGTGCTGCTGACACCGCATCTGGCGGGTTCACTGGGGACGGAGTTGGAGCGGATGGCGGTGAGCACCATCGAAGAGGCCCGCCGGGTGGCGCGCGGCGAACCGCTCCTCCACAGGCTGCACGCGCGGGACCTCGCCTTCACCGCCTGACGACTGGCATACTCAATCCCATCCACGGACTGTCTCAAATCCTTGGACCGACTCAACAACGGGGGCATGAGTGCCGGAAAACGAGAAGGCTGAAC
>Ga0207655_1003169_pt1 | contig 12417 bp, 10 predicted proteins | sample KBSM44metaG_FD_184398 | JGI IMG/M metagenome (GOLD analysis project Ga0207655, IMG submission 184398) | Miscanthus rhizosphere microbial communities from Kellogg Biological Station, Michigan, USA - KBS M4-4 metaG (SPAdes) (version 2) | ecosystem: Host-associated > Plants > Roots > Rhizosphere >...
GTATCACGACGTATTGCAGCGTTAACCCACTCGACCAAGGTACTGGCTCATGATCTCGAAACCTGTTTTGGTCACTGGCGCGTCGGGTTTCGTCGGCGCCGCCGTAGCGACGCGTCTGGTGCAGCTGGGCTGCCCCACCACGCGGGCGGCAGTGCGCCGCGCCTACACGCAACTGCCTCTGGGCGTTGAAGGGTGCGTGGTTCCGACCCTGGCCACCGACACCGACTGGACCAGCGCCCTGGCCGGCATCGACAGTGTGGTCCACGCCGCTGCGCGGGTGCATGTCATGCGCGAGTCCGCAACCGACCCCTTGGACGCGTTCCGCCGGGTGAATGTCGAAGGGACTTTGAACCTTGCTCGCCAGGCGGCCCAGGCCGGGGTTCGACGCTTCGTGTTCATCAGTTCGATCAAGGTCAATGGCGAAGCCACCGAGCCGGGCCGGCCGTTTTGTGCCGACGACGAGCCGGCACCCCAGGACGCCTACGGGATGTCCAAGCTGGAGGCGGAAGTGGGTCTGCGTGCGCTGGCCGAGACCACGGGCATGGAAGTGGTGATCATTCGTCCGGTGCTGGTGTACGGGCCGGGTGTGCGCGCGAACTTTCAGGCGCTGATGAGTTTGGTCAACAAAGGCGTACCGTTGCCGTTCGGCAGAACCGGCAATCGCCGCAGTCTGGTCGCACTGGATAACCTGGTGGACATGGTGTGCACTTGCCTGGAGCATCCAGCCGCCGCCCATCAAACCTTTTTGGTCAGTGACGGCGAAGCGGTGTCGACCGCAGGACTGGTGCGAGCCATGGCGATGGCGCTGGGCAAGAAGCCGCGTCTGCTCGACGTACCGCTGCCGTGGATGAGCCGCGTGGCCCAGGCACTGGGGCAAGGCGCGGTGACGCAGCGTCTGTTCGAGTCGCTGGAAGTGGACATCGACAAGAATCACCAGCTGTTGGGTTGGGAACCCTCCACCCGAATGGCCGATGCATTGCTTGCCACCGCGCGGCCTTACGTGGAAGCGCGTCGTCGATGAGCATGCTGCTGTGGCTGGTAATCGTTCTGGCGATGGCCTACGGGCTGACCTACGCATTGCGCCGCTATGCGCTGGCGCGCAGCCTGATGGACGTGCCCAATGCGCGCAGCTCCCACACGGTGCCGACACCGCGCGGGGGCGGGGTCGCCATTGTGCTGGTGTTCCTCGCGGCCATAACGCTGCTGACCCTTAACGGAACGCTCGACACCCGCTCCTGGCTGGCGCTGTTCGGCAGTGGCGCGCTGGTGGCGGTGGTGGGTTTTCTTGACGACCATAATCACATTGCCGCGCGCTGGCGCTTGCTCGGGCATTTCGGTGCGGGCGCCTGGGCGTTGCTGTGGCTGGGCGGCATGCCCGGTGTGCTCGGTGCAGTCGATGGCCTTGCGCCGCTGTGGTGGGTGTTCGGCCTGTTGTATCTGGTGTGGATGCTCAACCTCTACAACTTCATGGACGGCATCGATGGTATAGCCAGCGTCGAGGCCATCTGCGTCTGCGCCGGGGCATGCGTGATCTATGCCGTGGGCGGGCACCTTCAGTTGATGTGGTTGCCCGGCCTGCTCGCGGCAGCGGTAGCAGGCTTTCTGCTGTGGAACTGGCCGCCGGCGAAGATCTTCATGGGCGATGCCGGCAGCGGTTTTCTCGGTTTGGTCCTGGCCATTCTTTCGGTCCAGGCCGCGTGGGTCGAGCCGAGTTATTTCTGGGTCTGGATCATCCTGCTGGGTGTGTTCATCGTCGATGCGACGTTTACGCTACTGCGGCGGTTGCTGCGCGGCGACAAGGTGTACCAGGCGCACCGAAGCCACGCCTACCAGTACGCTTCGCGGGTTTATGGGCGACATCTGCCGGTTACCGTCGCCACGGCATTGATCACGCTGGGGTGGCTACTACCGATGGCCGTTTGCGTGACGGTTTTCGGTCTGAACCCTGTGCTAGGCACCTTCATTGCTTACATCCCTTTGTTGTGGCTGGCTTTTCGTTATCATGCGGGGGAATTGGAACGCGCATGAAATTGCGTTCGCGCACTGGTGCAATCGACTGATCGCACTTATGGTTACGTAGTTGCTGCAACCGACCGTCACGGTCAGGGGCCAATTGGGTCGAATGTCGATGGATAAGTTACGTACACGCTTGCTGGGTTTGCCACGTCGCCAGAAGCGCATGCTGCAGGTGGTCACGGACATCGTGTTGGTCTGGGTCGCGCTGTGGATGGCATTCCTGGTGCGCCTGGGCATCGAGGACATGTACAACCCGATTCGCGAGCACGACTGGCTGTTCATGGCTGCACCGCTTGTGGCGATACCGCTATTCATTCGTTTCGGCATGTATCGAGCGGTGATGCGCTACTTCGGCAACGATGCGCTGGTGGCCATCGTCAAAGCGGTCAGCCTCTCGGCGCTGATTCTTGCGGTCGTGGTGTACTGGTACAGCAACCACCAAACGGTGGTGCCGCGCTCGATCATCTTCAACTACTGGTGGATCAGCCTGGTCATCATCGGCGGCTTGCGCCTGGCGATGCGTCAGTACTTCATGGGGGACTGGTTCAACGCGGTGCACAACGTGCCGTTCGCTGGGCGTGACGACCGCTTGACCAAGGTAGCGGTGTACGGTGCAGGTGTGGCGGGCAATCAACTGGTCGCCGCGCTGCGCATGGGCCGGGTGATGCGTCCGGTGGCATTCATCGATGATGATCCGAGCATCTCCGACCGGGTGATTGCCGGTATTCAGGTGTTCAAGCCCAAACATATCCAGCGCATGATCGATCTGACCGGCGCCGAGGAACTGCTGCTAGCGCTGCCGTCGACATCGCGTTCGCGGCGCCGTGAAATCCTCAGTTTCCTCGAAGGCTTTCCGCTGCATGTACGCAGCGTGCCCAACTTCACCGCGCTGGCCAGCGGCGAGGTCAAGGTCGACGATATTCAGGAAGTGGACATTGCCGACTTGCTGGGGCGCGATTCGGTGCCCGCGCAAGACGATCTGCTCGAGCACTGCATTGCCGGCAAATCGGTGATGGTGACCGGGGCAGGGGGGTCGATCGGTTCCGAGCTCTGCCGACAGATACTGAGCCTGGAGCCGGCGCTGCTGATTCTGTTGGATCATGGCGAATTCAATCTCTACACCATCAGCGGCGAGCTGGAGCAGCGTGCCGCTCGTGAGGGGCTGAACGTACAGATGTTGCCAACGCTTGGCACCGTGCGTGACCAGGCCAAGCTGCTCGAGGTCATGACCACTTGGAAGGTGGACACGGTGTACCACGCGGCCGCCTACAAGCATGTGCCGATGGTGGAACACAATATCGCCGAAGGCGTACGCAACAACGTGTTGGGTACGCTCAACTGCGCTCAGGCCGCGTTGCAGGCCGGGGTGGCCAACTTTGTGCTGATCTCCACCGACAAGGCCGTGCGCCCGACCAACGTGATGGGCAGTACCAAGCGGTTGGCGGAGATGAGCTTGCAAGCGCTGAGCCGCGAGTTGGCACCGGTGCTGTTCGGAGACCCCGCCAATGTGGCGCGCGTCAACAAGACACGCTTCACCATGGTACGTTTCGGTAACGTGCTGGGTTCGTCGGGTTCGGTGATTCCGTTGTTTCACAAGCAGATCAAGTCGGGCGGCCCGGTCACAGTTACGCACCCGAACATCACCCGTTATTTCATGACCATCCCCGAGGCGGCGCAACTGGTGATCCAGGCCGGCTCCATGGGGCGCGGTGGCGAAGTGTTCGTGCTGGACATGGGCGAGCCGGTGAAGATCATCGATTTGGCGCAGAAGATGATTCACCTGTCGGGCTTGAGCATCCGTTCCGAGCAGAACCCGCAGGGCGATATCGGCATCGAATTCACCGGGTTGCGGCCGGGCGAGAAGTTGTATGAAGAGTTGCTCATTGGCAATAACGTGGTTGCCACCCGTCATCCGATGATCATGAGTGCCCATGAGGATCATTTGTCCTGGGAGTCGCTCAAGGCTGAACTGACTGAGTTGCTGCGCGCTTTGGATGACGCCGATTTCGATCGGGTCCGCGAAATCCTCAGAGAGGCCGTGAGCGGGTACGCCCCGGAAGGCGAGATCGTCGATTGGCTGCACATCCACCAGCATCGCGGCAGCAACGACTGACCCATCGGGCTGCCTTTTTCGCGGCCGATGACCGTATCGACCATGGCGGGGCATGCGCGGGTCGACAATCGGCTACGGATCGCCCATCATGCAGCGCTGCCGATACCAGGCTGCACATACCCGAACCAGTCGTTGCCCATAAAAATGACCGACATACTTTCCGAACCTGCGGTTCGAGTCGACGTGGCGGATTACCCCCTCGTCTCGATCGTGGCGCCTTGCTACAACGCTGAAAAGTTTCTCGAAGAGGCGTTGGTCAGCATCTTCGCTCAGGACTATCCGAATTTCGAAGTAATCATCGTCGACGACGGTTCCAGCGACCGCAGCATCGATATGCTCAAGGCATTGCAGGCGATCTACGACTTTCAATTGTTGCAGCAGGCCAACCAGGGTGTCAGCGCCGCGCTCAACTTCGGCTTGCAGCACGCCCGCGGGAAGTACGTCTCCACGCCGGACCTGGACGACATCATGCTCGCCCACTCCTTGCGCGTGCGCGTCGATTACCTGGAGAAAAACCCGGATGTCGGCGCCGTTGGGGCGCTGATCACCTACATGGATACCCAGGGCAATGCGCTGAAGGACCAGACTCACACCCGCATACGGCGCATGGATTTTGCCGACATCCTCGCCAATGCCCGAGTCTGCGGCGCGCCCGTGTCGCTGTATCGCATGGACGTGCTGCGCAGAGCCAAGTTCTACGACCCGGCCATCAAGGTCCAGGATTTTCAGATGACCCTGCGTATCGCCGAGCAAGGTGTCGAGATCCACATGCTGCCGGTGATCGTCACGCGCTACCGACGCCATCCGCACAACCTCTCGCGACGTTACAAGACCTTGTTCGAGGCCGACATGCGCGCCATCGAGCCCTATCGCGGGCACCCGGGCTACGAGCGCGGTCGGGCCAAACTGGTGAACAAGGCGCTGAAGTATGCGGTGGTCGAAGACAAGAAGGATGCGTTGCGCCTGCTGCGCTCGATCCCGCTCAAATTCTGGGACCGCACCACGCTTCGGCGGCTCAAGCGTCTGGTGCTGCATTGGTAAGTGAGGAAGTTTGTTGATGAAGTGGTGGGACCGGTTGAAGAAAAGGAAGGTTCGCAGGCACCTTGGACAGTTCGAGAGACTGTTCCGAGGGCGCGAGCGAATTCGTATGCGCTATCCCCAGTTTTCGATCGGGGTGGGCACCTACGGCGTTCCCGATGTGCAGGAGTTCGGCAACGACACCACCCTGAAAGTGGGTAACTACACCTCTATTGCCGAGGGTGTGAGAATCCTGCTCGGAGGTGGTCACCGTACGGACTGGGTATCCTGTTTCCCGTTTCCGCTGCTCATCGACGAGGTCAAGGATGTACCGGGCGCCTCGCCCGACAAGGGTGATGTAGTCATCGGCAGTGACTGCTGGCTATGCGCCAATGTTCTGATTCTATCCGGGGTGACGGTCGGCCATGGCGCGGTAGTTGCAGCCGGTGCGGTAGTGACCAAGGACATACCGCCCTATGCCATCGTGGGGGGCAACCCCTGTCGATTCATCAGGTGGCGCTTCGAGGAAGAGGTGCGTGAGGCGCTGTTGGCATCCGCGTGGTGGGACTGGCCCGTAGCCGAGGTCAAGGCAGTCGCTCACCTGTTGTGCAGCGATGACCTGGAAGCATTTCTGACCTATGCCCGCAATCGCCAGCCTGCGGCCGCATCGGTTTGAATGGTTCAAGTGTAGCGAGCGTGATGAGCCTTGCAGGCAAGGCCTGACATTCCTTGAGGTCATGCGTTGTTACAATGCGAGCGATTCCGGTAATTGGCTTGGCTGTCCGTAGTACCTAGAGTGCCTGGCCTTGCGCAGGCACGGCATCATTTTTTCAGAGCAGCGATTATGAATACGTCCATCTCCGACAATCGAATGCAGCCCCTGGTGTCGGTGATCATCGCCTCGTACAACCACGCGCCGTATATCGAAGCATCGATCGGCAGTGTGCTGGCGCAGACCTACGCCAACATCGAACTGCTGGTGGTGGACGACGGATCGACCGATGGCAGCGTCGAGCTGTTGCGCACGCTCAGTGCCGAACACGGATTCGATCTGCGGGTGCAGGAGAACAAAGGCTTGTCGCGCACATTGAACGAGTCGGTGGCGCGGTGCCGCGGTAGCCTGGTAGTGCCATTCGGATCGGACGACGTGATGTTTCCTCATCGTATCGCGACTCAGGTGGCGTACATGGAGGGCAAGCCCGAAGTGGGGATCTGCTCGGCCAATACCGAGATCATCGATGCCACGGGCAAGGTGATGTGCGAGCGCGAGCAGCGCAAACGCAACGAGCCGTTTCGCCGCCTGGACTTCGATGACATGTTCATGGACCGCAAGCCGGGACCGACGGCTGCGACGTTGATGTTCCGGCGTGAGGCGTTGGAGAAGGTCGGTGGTTTCGATCCGGAGATTCGTCTGGAAGACGTCTACATCGAGCTGGCTATTACCCGCGCCGGGTATTTCATTGACGTGCTGGGCGAGCCCTTGGCGCAGTATCGCAAGCATGCGACCAACACCTACAAGAATGGCCGCTTCATGGTCGAGAACGTGCTCAAGACCTACGCGGTGTATCGCGAACATCCCGCCTACGAGCAGGTGCGCTGGCGATTTCTGAATTCGATGTTCTTGAAGTACGCGCGCAAGGACAAGGGATTGAGCCGGGAGTTGCTCGGCATGATTCCGCTCAGGGCCTGGAACAAGAAAACCCTGCGCGGCATGATCCGCATGGTGTTCGGCTAGCATCCGCGTGCACCGCCGACGCGGCTCGCGCCGCTGCTACAGGGGGCGGGTGTTTGTGGGAGCGGGCCCTGCCCGCGAAGGGGGCGTGCGATGCTTCAGGCCTACCGCATATACCGCCGACGCGGCTCGCGCCGCTGCTACAGGGGTTGGGTGTTTGTGGGAGCGGGCTCTGCCCGCGAAGGGGGGCGTGCGGTGCTTCAGGTCTACCGCATATACCGCCGACGCGGCTCGCGCCGCTGCTACAGGGGGGCGGGGGCTGTAGCAGCGCAAGCTGCGGTATTTCGATAGGACTCAGTTACAGGGCTTTGGCCGGAGGATGGTGGAGGCGGTTGCCCCAGTGGCACAACCACTGCGCATACACCAATGCCATCGGAATCCAGATCAGGAACCAGTGCTCCTTGGGCCGCGACATGAAGGCGCTGCCTTCGGTCAGGCCCGAAGCAAATCCGAATACCAGCCAGGTGGCGGCGACCACCACCTGCGGCTCTCGCCGGTTCATCCAGCAGAAGCGCATGGCCAACCCATACAGCACCATCCACAGACTCAGTCCGGCCACGCCGCCGATGTAGAGCACGCCCAATTCGATATTGTGCGGATCCGCCAAGGTGGTCGGCAGCCCTGGAATGACAATGGTCATTTCCGAATCGTAACCGCGGCCCAGCCAGGGGTTTTCACTGATCTGACGCAGCGATTCCATCCAGATCTGCGGCCTATACGACGCTCCTCGCGATGTCAGCACATCAGGCATCACCACATACAACGCGGCAATGCCCACCAGTGCGATGGCAATGGCCAACCCGCCGCGTTTCTTGTTTCCTGCCGCCATCAGCCATAGCAGAGCCGCCGCCATGCCGATGATGGGGGTGCGCGAACCGGTGGCGATCAAGGTCACGCCAAGCACCGCCAGGCAGCCTAGCGCCAATGGGTTCCAAGGATTGCGACCGATGTACCACGTGGCCAGCCAGACACTGGCGAAGGCGCCGAACACGTGGGCGCTGAGCAATGGGTTGTACAGCGCGCCATAGCCGTCCAGGCGGCTGCCGAGAGAGGCACCTTGCACACCATAGAAATAGATCAGCGACAACCCTCCAGCCGCCGTTGCGATCAGCGCTGCCAGGTGGGTGATCTGCGCCAGCCGGGCCGGTATGTTCAACGCGATCAGGCCAGCGGAAAGCAGCACCATGGCGATGTACAGCGGCCGTTTGAACAACGAGCCAAAATCTTCTCCGTCTATGGCCCAGCTGACGCTGAGCAGGATGTACGCACTGAACGCTACGAAGGCCAGAAACATCGGGTTGCGCACCAATGCCTTGAACGGACCCGGTTGCACTGCCAACGCTAGCAGCGTGGGGATCGCCAGGAAAAGGTAGAACAGCTTGTGGTAGAGGGAACGATCCCACGCCCAGAACATTCCGGTCATGATGACCAGCCAGCCTATCGGTAGAACATAGGCATTGAGCACCTGCGCCGTGCGCACGCGCACGGACGCTCGTTGAGGTTGGATGAGGGGTTGTCTGTCCATAGGCCTGATGAGTGAAGTGATGAGGGCGGGTGGATTGTACGTGGATGTGACTTCGCATCAACAGTGAAGGTCCCGGCGCTGAAAAATCCTACGGATCGGCGCGGCCTGACACGTCGTGCAACAGGCTGGCAGTAGCGCAATTGGCGCGCTGGACTAGGGTTGGCAGGCGGCTCGGAAATGCCGCACTTCTCATTCATGTCATGGAGGGTATGCAATGCCTGGAATTTCTTTGCCCGCACTGGCGCTGGTGGCTTTGGCCTGCATCGGGGGGGCGTTTGGCACTACGCCGGCAACGGCTGCGACAACATCGTCACGGGCTATGCAGGTGGACCTGCCAAGCCAGGTCAACCTGAATACGGCCGATGCCGAAACCCTGAGGAAAGTACTGTCGGGGGTTGGGCGCACCAAGGCCGCTGCCATCGTCGAACACCGGCAGACCTACGGCCCCTTCGAATCGGTCGACGAATTGCTGGAAGTCACCGGGATCGGCAAGACCCTGCTGGATCGCAACCGCGACAAGCTCACCGTTGAGTGAGGACGAATTACGACTGGCTTCAGCCACCGCTGACCAGCCGCAGCTTGGTGCGGTCCGGAATCACCGCCTCGATGATATCGGCGGCACGCTGGGTACCGCCCATCACGTGAATGGCATCGGCGAGCTGTTCGAGATGGGGCCACTGATTCTCGAGTACATGACGCAGGTGTTTCTCCAATTCACGGCTGCTGCTATGCCGGCTCGCATGCACGCCGGAGCCACTGTACGCCACACGTGCCGCCACACCCGGTTGGTCGGCAGCTATGGGCAAGACCAGTATGGGGGTTTCCGCCACGACGGCTTCGAGTACGATATCAAGTTCACCGTGGGTCACCAATACGTCGGCATACTGCAACAACAGCGCTTGATCGGCCGAGTTCGTGACCCAGGTTGCGCCTTGTCGCAACAGCAGAGCGCACTGGCGATGGCTCAGTCCATCGTGATGAATGACCAGCAACTGGGCATCGAGCATCTTGCAGGCTCGGGCGATCCGCTTGAACATATTCATCCGATTGCCGTGAAGCGGGCCGAGCGTTGCGACGACGAAGGGGCGGCTGTTGTCCAAGGCATAGGGCAGGTGGTTCGCCTCATCCGGAACCCGCCGCAACGGCCCCACCTCATGAAACCAGGGCGGCAGATTGGGGCGTGGGAAGTCGAACTCCAGCACCGTTTGGCTGATCTGCGCCAATGGCGACAGGCACTGGTGCAAGCGCTTGCGTGTGGTCAACCCAAGCGCAACGGATTGACGAGCAATGGTCTTGTGCAGGGGGTTCATGATCCAGTCGTATCGACGCTCGGCACGCGCGTAACGCCTGACGGCATCTTCGCCACGCTCGTAGGGGTAGGGCAGCACCGGCAAGGGGATGGTCGCATCCTCACGGTTGACGGGCAGTGCACAGGCAATGGAGACGAAAGGCAGGCCAAGGGACTCCGCCACCAGCCCACCAGCAGCTTCCATCTGGTCGCATAGCACTGCATCGATGCGATCTTCCCGCAAGGCCGCCGGCAACTCATGGCAGAGCATTTCCGTTACCCACGCCATTTCTGCATAGATACGTCGCTGGCCTAGCCAGGTGCCGAAACTTGCTGCCTGGGTCGGGCTTTTCGAAAACCACCGCGCAGGAGTGCGTTCAGGACCGATGGCATGAAATTTGACCTTGGGGAAACGCAGAAGCCGGCGGGCTGTGGACTGGTGGAAGAATGTCACACAGTGACCCCGCTCGATCAGCTCCATTGCCAAGTGTTCAAGTGGATGAAAATGACTTGGCAAGGGAGGTGCGATGATTGCGAAACGGATCATTGTCGACTCCCGCGGGGTCGGGTTAATACCATGCGTCAGGCGCCTGCCCTCGCGGCGAGTAATACGAGCCATGCGACGTCAGGACTAACTTGCACGGAGCGGGTATCTGAGACTAGGAGCACATGCAAGTGGTGCATGTTCCGCGTTGTCCAACGAAATCTACCATACGGCCGTGCTGCTCGTCGGAATAAAATCGCGACACATGTTTTTGAATAGACAAATTAGCCAATAAAAACATGGGTTTGCATTTGTTCTTGAATGTCAGTTGTACTTTGTCGTCAAATGTTCGACGTTTTCCATTCCGGACGAGCCTATAGCAGAGTAAGCTTGCCGTCGGGCCACCCTTGCGGGTGATGTACATTGGACGACGCGGGTCGGATCGCACCTGCTGTAGTGGCTTGGCGCGGCGGGTAAAGGACCGTCCTGTGCCCTCGCCTGGGAAGTGAATGATGGCTGACAAGACATTGCGCATTCTGATTGCCGACGAGCTGGGGCAGCAAGCGGTGCAGATCGAGCGAACGCTCAACAATCTGGGCTATTTCAGGGTCGTACCGGTGCGGTCTCTCGACGAACTGCTGACCATGGTGCAGAGCGCTTATGAGCCATTCGATCTGTTGATCGCCAACACCGACATGGCGGTGCGCTCCGGTGTTGACTTGCCACGGTTCTGCATGAACACCGAGCATGTCCGCCATGCGTTGCTGTATGAAAGCCAAAAGCAGATCGAAACGGAACTGACCGATGCCAGTGGCGAGCGGTTGCGTACCAGCGTCACGCAGTTGCCTGATCTTGAAGCGCTGCGCACGTTCATGGCCATTGTCGAATCGCCCAAAGCACCATTGGAGCACCGTGTGCGGGTGATCGGCGACGGTATTCGCACGCGCAAGTCCTTGAGCTCCCCTCCGCCTTAGCTGTTCGCGCCTGTCACGTTCGACGCTTTTTGCTATCCTGCGCGCCTTTGACCGGCGCGAGGATACGTGCCGTCGGCCACCAGCGGACCTGCCCATGCCTGCCGATAGTTCAGTTCAGCCACTGCTGCTCAACCGTAGCGACCACAAGACCTTAGGGCTGGCCGCCCTCGGCGGTGCGCTGGAAATATACGACTTCATCATCTTCGTCTTCTTCGCGCTGACCTTGAGTCAGCTGTTCTTCCCCCCACAGATGCCCGAATGGCTCCGCTTGCTGCAGAGCTTCGGCATTTTCGTAACCGGTTACCTGGCTCGTCCGTTGGGCGGCATCCTGATGGCGCATTTTGCCGACCGCTTGGGGCGCAAGCGGGTATTCAGCCTGAGCATCCTGATGATGGCGGTGCCGTGCCTGCTGATCGGAGTGATGCCCACCTATGCACAGATCGGCTACTTGGCGCCGCTGCTGCTCCTTGCCTTGCGCATCCTGCAAGGCGCAGCCGTAGGGGGGGAGGTGCCGAGTGCCTGGGTGTTCGTTGCCGAACATGTGCCATTGCGGCGACGTGGCTATGCGCTGGGGTTTCTTCAGGCCGGATTGACCTTCGGCTACCTGCTGGGGGCGCTGACTGCCACCGTGCTGGCGCGGGTGTACAGTCCGCAGGAAATTCTGGACTGGGCATGGCGTCTGCCGTTTCTGCTCGGCGGGGTCTTTGGGGTGGTAGGGGTGTGGCTGCGTCGTTTGCTGAGTGAAACGCCAGTGTTTCTGGCCATGCGCGCGCGCAGCGAGCACGTCAGCGAGTTCTCCCTGCGCACGGTGCTGCGCGAGCATCGCACGTCGTTGATCCCGGCGGTGCTGCTGACGTGCGTGCTGACCTCGGCCGTGGTGGTGCTGGTGGTGATCACACCGACGGTGATGCAGCAACGTTTCGGCCTCGATGCCAGGCATACCTTCGCGCTGAGCAGCCTGGGCATCGTGTTCCTGAACATCGGCTGCGTGCTGGCGGGCTTGCTGGTCGATCGCGTCGGCGCCTGGCGTGCGCTGGTCATTTACAGTGTGTTGCTACCGCTGGGCATCACTGCGCTGTACGCCAGCCTGGTCGCCGGCGTGGGCAGCCTGGCGGTGGCTTATGCCCTGGCAGGTCTGGGGTGCGGGGTGGTGGGGGTAGTGCCGTCGCTGATGGTCGGTCTGTTTCCGGCAAAAGTTCGCGTGTCGGGGATCTCGTTTACCTACAACGTCGCCTATGCACTGTGGGCAAGCACCACTCCGCTGTTGC
>Ga0207655_1003170_pt1 | contig 12416 bp, 11 predicted proteins | sample KBSM44metaG_FD_184398 | JGI IMG/M metagenome (GOLD analysis project Ga0207655, IMG submission 184398) | Miscanthus rhizosphere microbial communities from Kellogg Biological Station, Michigan, USA - KBS M4-4 metaG (SPAdes) (version 2) | ecosystem: Host-associated > Plants > Roots > Rhizosphere >...
TCACCCGCGCCGGCAGCTATGCCGAATATGGGCTGGTGGATGAGCGCATCGCCGGCCATAAACCGCGTTCGCTGAACGACGCCGATGCCGCCGCGTTGCCGCTCACCTCGCTGACGGCGTGGGAACTGCTGTTTGATCGTCTGGAGGTGCAGGCCGATGACAACGCCGCGCTGCTGATTATTGGCGCAGGCGGCGGCGTCGGTTCCATGTTGACGCAACTCGCCAGCAAGCTAACCAAATTGACGGTGATCGGCACCGCTTCCCGTCCGGAAACCGCGGAGTGGGTGCGTTCACTCGGCGCGCACCATGTGATTGATCATTCTCAACCGCTGGGCGAACAGCTGGCGGCGATTGGACATAAAGAGGTGCGCTATGTCTCCTCGCTGACGCACACCGACAGCTATTACGATCAGCTGATTGATGCGCTCGCGCCGCAGGGCAAGCTGGCGTTGATTGACGATCCGGAAACGCTGGATGCGGTGCCACTGAAGCGCAAAGCGATTTCGCTGCACTGGGAATTGATGTTTACCCGCTCGCTGTTCCAAACCGCCGATATGCAGCGCCAGCATGAGATTCTACAGCGCGTGAGCCAGTTGATTGATGACCAAACCTTGCAAACCACCGCCGGCGAACATCACGGCACCATTAACGCCGCCAATTTGCGCAAGGCGCATGCGCTGATCGAGAGTGGTCGCGCACGCGGTAAGATCGTGTTGAGCGAGTTTTAAGCAAACAAGTGCAATAAATAACTCAAAACACGCGCAATAAATTGCGCTGCTACGGATATCCGCACGCTTCTGTAGCGGCGCGATTTATCGCGCTTAATGCAATAAGGAATAAGCAATGACTCTTAATGATGCCGTCGCGCGTCGTCACACCGTCAAAGCGTTTGAGGGCGGTAAAAGCTTGCCGCAGGAAGAGATCGAAACGTTATTAAACGTGCTGCGCAACAGCCCGTCCTCGGTCAATTCGCAGCCCTGGCACTTTGTGGTCGCATCAACCGCTGCAGGCCGCGAGCAGATGGCTAAATCCACCGACGGTGCATTTGTCTACAACAGCCCGAAGGTGCTGAATGCATCACACGTCATCGCACTGTGCATGCGCACCGATCTGGATGAAGCGCATCTGCAAAACGTGTTGGCGCAGGAAGAAGCGGACGGACGTTTCGCTAAGCCGGAAGGCAAAACGGGCCAGGATAACAGCCGTCGCAGCTACGTTGATATGCACCGTTACGAGCAACGTGATGTGCCCCAGTGGATGGAAAAACAGGTTTATCTGGCGCTCGGCGGATTGCTGCTGGGCGCGGCAATGTTAGGTATTGATGCCACTCCGATGGAAGGCTTTGATCAACGCGCGTTGGATCAGGCGCTGGGCCTGCGCGAGAAAGGTTTTACCAGCGTGGTGCTGGTGTCGCTCGGCTATCGCAGTGACGCAGATTTCAATGCCGCGCTGCCAAAATCACGTTTGCCGCGCGATGAAATTTTTACTTTTATTTAAGCACGTTGTGCAATAAATAGCGCCGCTACGAATAGGTACAGGCCTTTGTAGCGGCGCGATTTATCGCGCACTGTTTATCCGGGAAATCGTCGCGTAAAACGGTTTCGCCATCCTCGATATGTCCCTCTCTGTGTCAGAAAACGCCTGTCTATCCGCTGCAACAGCTTAAAAATTTCGTGAACATCCTCGCAATTCGAATAGTTCCTGAGCGTCACTACTTGCCAAAATTCCAGCTGTATGTAATTTATTCCATAACTTCACAAATAATCGTGAAGAAGGAAAGTACATTACAACTTGTCTCATAGGATCCTTCCTCATGTCGGAATTAAAGTTTGCTACACGTTTGAACTCTTTTGCCTCTGGGGCGCATCTTTACTGGCCCGATCAGCAGGGAAAACCCTCTGTTTTACAGATGATTGCGCGTGCAGGAAACGTGCAAGGATTAACGCATCTTGACCTCAACTATCCGCAGCACATCACCACCGATATCACAACGATGCGCCAGGCGATTGCCGATGCCGGTTTAGCGGTCAACGGTATGCAGATGCGTTGGGATGCGCCACAGTTCAAAATTGGGGCTTTTACCAATCCGGATGCCAAAATTCGTCGTGAAGCCATTGAACTGACCAAACGCGGTATCGATGCCGGTCGTGAATTTGGTTCAAGCCTGATGACGTTGTGGATGGGGCAGGACGGTTTCGATTACTGCTTCCAGGCTGACTATAAAAAAATGTGGGAAGACGCGGTCAGCGCAGTGCGCGAAGTGGCTGAATATGCGCCAGAGATCGACGTTAGCATCGAATACAAACCCAACGAGCCGCGTGCCTACAGCATCTTCCCCAATGCGACAACCTGCCTGCTCGCGGTCGAAGAGGCGGGCTGCAAAAATCTCGGTATCACGCTGGACTTTGCGCATGTGCTGTTTGCCAACGAAATTCCGGCTTTTGCCGCCGCGATGGTCGCGCGTCGCTCACGTCTGCTGGGTCTGGATTTGAATGATGGCTGGGGCAAACGTGATGACGGGTTGATGGCGGGATCGGTCAATCCACGTGCCACGCTGGAATTCCTCTGGCAGATGCAGCGTGATGGCTATAAAGGCGCTTATTACTTCGATACCTTCCCGGACGCCAGCGGCCTCGACCCTATCCGTGAAGCGGAAATCAATATCGCGACGGTGACCCGCCTGCTGAAATTGTGCGAGAAACTCAATAATAATCCAGCGCTGGAAGAAGCCATCAGCCGTCAGGATGCCGTCGCCTCGCAGCAAATTGTGAATGACATCATGCTTGCGCGTTAAGCAAGCGAACCACACCCACGTCCAGCTACAACTATAAAAAGGCTAACACCATGAAAAAGCTTTTACTCTCTGCCCTTACCTCCGCGTTGCTCTGCTCCAGCGTTTACGCTGCAACCTTGCCACCGCTGAAATCCGATTCTGAGCCCGATCGTACCGATTGGACGCAATTGGAAAGCAAATACGGCCCAATGCCAAAAGTTGATGCCAAGCTGAAAATTGGTGGCGTGTCAAAAACGCTAACCAATGAATACTGGCGCTCACTGGGCGAGGGCTATCAAAACATCGCGAAGAAATACGGTTTCACCGTGGCGTACCAGGCTGCGGCAAATGAAGACGATCAACTTGGTCAGTTGTCGATTGCTGAAACGTTAATTGCGCAGGGCTTCAATGGCCTGCTGGTATCGCCGCAAACCGACATCAACCTCGAACCTGCGCTGGAAAGTGCCAATAGTAAAGGCATTCCGGTGGTAAACGTGAACGATGCGGTGGTGCCGAGCGCACAGCATTATGTCGGGAATGTGCAAAAAGATAATGGCGTGCGCGTGGCGAAATGGTTTATCCAGCATCATCCACAAGGCGGCAAAGTGGCAGTGATCGAAGGCCAACCGGGCGTTTACGCAGCGGGCCAGCGTACCGCTGGCTTCAAAGAGACGCTGCAGGCCAACGGCAAATTCAACATCGTCGCGAGTGTGCCAGCGAACTGGAGTCGCGAGCAGGCATTCAACGCTGCCTCCACCATTCTCCAGCAACACCCTGACTTGATCGGTTTCTACGCCAACAATGACACCATGGCATTGGGCGTGGTTGAAGCCGTGAGTTCGCAGAACAAAGCCAAACAGACCGCGGTATTTGGCACTGACGGCATTTCAGATGCGTATGCATCAATCAAGCGCGGTGAATTGACCGGCACGGTGGATAGCTTCCCGGTGCTGACTGGCGAAGTGGCGACAGAAGTGATTCTGCGTTTAATCGGCGGACAGAAACTTTCGCGCGTGGTGACCACGCCGCAGGCGTTGATTACCAAAGATAACGCCGAGGCTTTCTCCACCAAAGACAATAACAAACTGCGTCAGTTGCTGGCACAGCAGTAAAACAGGCGGAGAGCGTATGGAACAGTATCGCTTAATGATGCGCGGCATCACAAAAACCTACGGCAGCGCTGCGGCGCTGCAAGAGGTGGATTTTATGGTGCGGCCAGGTGAAGTACACGCGCTCATCGGTGAGAACGGGGCGGGCAAATCAACGCTGCTCAACATTCTTTCTGGTGTGCGCCCGGCCGACAGTGGCGAGATTCACGTCAACGGACAACGGGTGCAGATGAAGAACCCGTTGAGCGCACGCCATGCCGGCATCGCGATGATTCACCAGGAATTACAGCATGTTCCAGAGCTCTCCGTAGCCCAGAATATGTTTCTCGGCCGTCCACTTACCACCATGAACGGCTTATTCGTGGACAAGCGTGCGCAACTGGCGCGTGCGGTGCACATTCTTAAGCAGCTGGATCCCAGCATTAATCCGGCCGAGCCGATTAAGAATCTTAAGGTATCGCAGCAGCAGATCGTGGAAATAGCGCGTGCGCTGTTGGATGAAGCCAAGATCATCGCCATGGATGAACCCACCTCAAGTCTGACGCCACGTGAGTTTGAGCGCCTGGCTGAGTTGATCGCTGATTTGAAGTCGACCGGGGTATCACTGATCTACGTGTCGCACAAGATGAATGAGATTTTCCAGGTATGCGATCGCGCCACCATCATGCGCGACGGCCGCCAGGTTGGCGTCGTGAATATTTGTGACGAAACCGAAGAGAGTATCGTCGCCAAAATGGTCGGGCGTAAAATCGAGAAGCTGGAACATCACTCGTGGGCCACCGATCGTCAGGTGCTGCAGGTAGAAAATGTGGCGCGCGGCAACGAGATTAAACCTGCCAGTTTCACCGTCTGCGCCGGGGAAGTGCTTGGCATTGCCGGATTAGTCGGCGCCGGTCGTACCGAATTGCTCAAGTTGATTGCCGGTATCGATAAACGCAGCGCCGGTGAAGTCCGCGTCAACGGCAAAGCAGTACGCAATCATAATGTCAGTGCCGCTATTCGCGCTGGCATCGGTTTGGTGCCGGAAGATCGCAAGAAAGAGGGCATCATCAAGGCGCGCGCGGTGAAAATGAACATGGCGCTTCCCTCAATGCGTAACTTCACGCTGGGTGGTGTGATCCGTAAAGCGAAGCTGAATCACGTCGCACAAGAGGTGATGTCTGACCTGAAACTGCGTCCGCTGAATATCGAAAAACCGATCGGTACACTGAGCGGCGGTAATCAACAAAAGGTGATTATTGGTCGTTGGGTGGCGGCGGATGCAGAAGTATTTTTATTTGATGAACCAACCCGGGGAATTGATATCGGTGCCAAATCAGAAATTTATAATCTGATTGAGAAACTGGCACAGCAAGGCAAAGCCATTGTGGTGGTCTCTTCGGAAATGACGGAGATATTGCGGGTATCCGATCGCGTTTTAGTCATGCGTGAAGGAAAAATCACCCGCGAACTGCATGGCGCAGAAATTACCGAAGAGAATATCGCTAGCTTTGCGATAAAAGAAATTAAAGAAGCCGTTTAACGCTTATTCTATCAAGGCTAAATTATGATGACGCAAAGTTCCACTCAGTCTACAGCTGTGCCGTCGGCGCTGCTCAAATTTAATCTGCGCGACGCGGGCACGTTAATCGGTCTGATTATTATCGTCGTGACCTTTTCATTTTTATCGCCGGTGTTTTTTACCGTGCCAAACTTGCTGAATATTCTGCAGCAGTCTTCAATCAACGCCTTAATTGCGTTGGGTATGACGCTGGTGATTATTTCTGGCGGCATTGACCTCTCTGTTGGACCGACGGCAGCGTTGTCCGCGGTATTAGGTGCCACCATGATGGTGGCGGGTGTTCCGGTGCAAGTCGCCATTATGGCAACGTTAGGGATTGGCGCGCTGTGTGGCGTATTTAGCGGATCTCTCATTGCGTATGCGGGGTTACAGCCTTTTATTGTCACGCTCGGCGGATTATCACTCTTCCGTGCTATCGCACTGATTTATACCGGCGGTAATCCAGTATTTGGTATTCCAATGGAATTCCGCAGTATCATCAACAGTGCGGTATTTGGCGTACCTACACCAATCGTCATTGTCGCGGTTATCGCACTGGTATTATGGGTGGTCATGAATAAAACCCCACTGGGTGAATATATCCTTGCGGTGGGCGGTAACGAAGAAGCGGCGCGCGTGGCCGGTGTGCCGGTAAAACGCACCAAAGTGACCGTGTATATTATTTCTGGCACGCTAGCGTCACTGGCTTCGTTAATTCTGATTGGTCGCTTAGGTGCCGCTGAACCCACGATCGGCAATTTATGGGAGCTGGACGCGATTGCCGCGGCGGCGATTGGCGGCGCATCGTTGATGGGCGGGAAAGGCAGCATCATCGGTACCCTGATCGGTGCGATTATTCTTGGCGCACTGCGTAATGGCTTGACTCTGCTAAATATTCAGGCCTTTTACCAATTGCTTGCTACCGGCCTAATCATTATTATAGCGATGTTGATTGACCGGGCGACAAGAGGCAGGTAATGAAGCAAGATCCGCGAGCCATTGGCGCTCAAATTCGCATGCGATTACCGCAACTGACGCCGTTAGAAAGACGTGTAGCAGAAGCGATTATTTCCAGAACCGACATTAATGAACAAACATCACTGCAAGAGATCGCTGAGGAAAATGGTGTCTCACAGGCGATGATTGTGAAAATTACCAAGAAGCTTAACTTTACTGGCTTTCGTAATTTTCGTACCGGATTGATTTATTATAATCAGTCTGAGGTGGCGGGTTTGCATGCGGAAATTGAGCCAGACGATTCGTCGGAGCAATTGCTAGCGAAAGTATTCAGAACCTCTATTCAGGCGATAGAAGAAACTTTATCTATTCTGGATATTTCGCAGTTTAACCGCGCGGCAGACATTTTATTTAAAGCGCGTCATATCGATCTTTATGCGGTGGGCGGTTCTGCCACGGTAGCACGCGATTTATCGCATAAGTTGCTAAAGATCGGTATTAAATCGACGGCCTACGATGATGCCCATATTATGCTGATGTCGGCAGCGGTTTTGTCTGATGATGATGTGGTTATCGCCATCAGCCATTCCGGTGCGACGCGCGCGGTAAATGATCCTATTAAGCTGGCGGCACGTAACGGCGCAAAAATTATTGCGATTACGAATTATGCCGAGTCGCCTATTGCGCGTATTGCGCATGTGGTTCTTACATCAACTTCTCAGGGATCGCACCTGCTTGGCGAAAATGCCGCATCACGTATCGCGCAGTTAAATATTCTCGATGCGTTATTCGTCGCGATTGCCAAAAAAGATCTTAAGCGGGCAGAAACTAATCTGATGAAAACCCAGCGTGCGGTTCAGGACCTGCGAGACTTTTAGTCATGAACAAAATTATTGTTGCCGGCAGCTTGCATTACGACGTGATGCTGGCGGCTCATCATCGCCCGGAAAAAGGCGAAACGGTTATCGGTAGCGGCTGCAATTATAAATTTGGCGGTAAAGGGGGTAATCAGGCCGTCGCTGCAGCGCGGGCCGGTGTGCCAGTGAGTTTTGTCGGTGCGGTGGGTGATGATGCGCAGGGGCGGTTTTTAATCGATGCACTGCATGAAGCGGGTGTTGATACACAGGCTGTGGCGGTGTTGCCAGGCGTGCCATCCGGCATGAGCGTAGCGATCAGCGATGCGCAAGGGGATTACGGCGCGGTAGTGGTGTCGAACGCTAATCTGCATATTGAAGCTGCAACCTTATCCGCAGAATTATGGCGTGATGCAGGCTTGCTGGTGCTGCAAAATGAAGTGCCCGCAAGCGTGAATCTGCAACTGGCACAGCAGGCGAAACAGCGCGGCATTGCGGTATGCATTAATGCAGCACCGGCGCGTGAAATCGAACCGGAACTGGTCGCCTGCGTGCAACTGCTGATCGTCAACGCCGTCGAAGCGCGTGACATGTGCCAGCGTGTGGTCACTGACCTGGCCTCAGCTTGTGAAGCGGCGCAAACCCTGGCGCTGCGCTTCCCACAGGTGATTGTGACAGCGGGCGAACATGGGCTGGCGTTATGTGAGCAAGGGCAGAGCGCATTCAGCATACCCGCCATTCCGGTCAAACTGGTGAGTACACATGGTGCGGGTGATTGCTTCGTGGGTGTGCTGAGCCAGTCGCTGTTGGCGGGCCTCAGTTTGGCGGACGCGGCGGAGAAAGCCAATCAAGCCGCCGCCGAACACGTTTCACGGCCGTTATCTTCTTAAGGTCTTTCTCGGGTATTCAGATTTTTTTCTGCCGGAGATACGATCAATAAATGCATTTGTACTAATAACGATTTTACCGGGATACCTTAGGGAGCGCATTGCGATGCACCTTAAGGCATCTGTGGGGCTGGCTGCGTTGTGCAACTGCCTCAGCATTAGGCCAATGAAACATGCTCTGCGTTTATGTGATCGGCATTAGGCTGTGCATGACAACCGCGTAACCTACGGAAATCGCAGCGTAAAGCGGTTCACGCCATGCTCGCTCTGTACCTCACAACATCCCTGATGCAGCCGCATAATGCTGCGCACAATCGACAATCCCAACCCGCTGCTGCCCTGATGACGGGACGCATCGGCGCGCCAGAAGCGATCAAAGATGCGCGCTTGCTGTGCAGCGCTCAGCGCCGGGCCGTGGTTCTCCACCACCAATCTGCTGCCGTGATTGAAAATCCGCACGCTGGAGTGCGGTTCGCCGTAGCGCAGCGCGTTGGCGATCAGATTAGCCAGCGCGCGTTGCAGCAGTAGAGGATCGGCACGCAGTTCGCCGTGCAGCGCCATCTCCAGCCGCATCGACTGCTCTTCCGCCATGCCGTCGAAGTAATCCTTGAGTTTCTCACCGAGCTGCGCCAGATCGATGCGCTGGATATCCATTACCTGGCTGGCATCTTCAGCCTTCGCCAGAAACAGCATGTTATCGATCATCTTCGCCAGACGTTCCAGCTCTTCGTAATTGGATCCGAGCAGCGCCTGATATTCGCCCACGCGGCGCGTTTGGCTCAGCGCTACTTCGGTTTGGCCGATCAGCGTGTTAATCGGCGTGCGCAAATCGTGCGCCATATCTGCAGAAACCTGGCTCAATTGCTGATAGCCCATTTCAAGGCGACTCAGCATCTGATTAAAGGCGGCCACCAGCGGCTGCAATTCGGCTACCGCTTGTTCAGGCATGCGGTCAGATAAATGACGCACATCTATGGCATCTGCCTGCGCGGCCAAATGACGTAACGGTGTTAAACCGCGCCGCACCAGCCAGATGCTGATCGCCGCCACCAGCAATGCGGCCAGCGCGGTGGCGAGAATAATTTGATCGCGATAGCTGTTGAGGGTTTGCGTCCGGTCGCTCATCAGGCGGCCAGTGATGATCTCAATTTGGCCGTTGCCATCGCGTGTCGGCGTCAGCGCTGCCGCCGCAATAAACGGCGTGCCGTCTGCAGTGGCTTGATGATGCACCGACGACAATGCAAGCGGCTGATCGGCGGCAACCGGCGTAATCGCGGGGATCGGGCGCTGGCCGGGATTGACCACAATCAGCGGCGGCTGGCCGGGGAAACGCAGCACCAGCAGCGATTCGGTATTTCCAAGCATGTTGGCGAACAACCGCGGTTTTTGCTGAATCAGCGTAATCACATCTTCATCGCGCAGCAGCGTGCGGATCTGATCGATGCGTGTAAGCAGCGCCGCGTCATCGCGTACGCCAATCTGCATCGCCAGCGAATGAAAGAGTGCGAGGCCGCTGAGGGAGAAGATGACGATCACCGTGGCGCTGAGCAGCAGTGACAGGCGCGCGGCGAGAGAACGGATTTTCATGATTCGGCTTCGCAGCGATAACCCACGCCGTGTACGGTATGAATCAGTGGCTGAGCAAATGGGCCATCAATTTTCTGCCGCAGGCGTTTCACCGCCACATCCACCACGTTAGTGTCGCTATCGAAATTCATGTCCCAGACGCGTGAGGCAATCACGGTGCGCGTCAGCACTTCGCCGGGATGCAGCAGGAAGAGATGCAGCAGGTTGAACTCTTTGTTGGTGAGATCGATACGCTGACCCGCGCGCTCAACGCGCCGTTTCAGGATATCGAGCTGTAAATCGGCAAGCTGTAACAGGTCCGGCAACTTCTGCTGGCCGCCGCGTCGCAGCTGGGTGCGTACGCGCGCCAGCAATTCGGCGAACGAGAAGGGCTTGACCAGATAATCATCGGCACCCAGTTCCAGCCCTTTAATGCGATCCTCCAGCGTGCCTTTAGCGGTGAGGAACATCACCGGCGTGTGGATCTGTGTATCCAGCGCCGCCATCACTTGCCAGCCGTCCATGCCGGGCATCATCACGTCGAGCAGAATCAAATCGTAATGATGCTCTTGCGCATAGAACAAGCCATCCTGACCGTTTTCCGCTACATCAACGATGAATCCCGCTTCGGTCAATCCTTTGCGCATGTAATCGCGCGCTTTGGCTTCATCTTCTATCACCAAAATTTTCATGCGCTTCTCCGCGGGAGGGGGCGTCAGGGCTGAGCGTGTAGCGCGGCTTGTTCGATCAATTTCGCGACATCGTCAGGATGCGATTGATACACCGAATGGCTGGCACCGGCAATTTCCACCGTGTGGCTGTGCGCGCGTTTGGCGTACATGCGTTCCAGATCGGGACTGATGATTTTGTCAGCTTTCGCCACCATGTACCAGCTAGGCTTGGTCTTCCACGCCGGATCGGGAATGTTGGCGGTGAAGACGGCCGAGTTCGTCGGCATCTGTGCATGCGCTTCAAAATCGGCCTGCGCGGCGGGTAAATCGGCTGCGAAATCGCTGTGGTAATTTTCTGGCGCGATGGTCAGGTAACCGTCGCTGGACTTAGCAAACGGATGCGCGCTGTTGGGAAATTTTTTGCCGTTGCTGGCTTCGGTTTCGCCGTTATCCAGCGCATGCGCCGCGATGTAAACCAACCCCGCGACTTTATTGTCGTTACCGGCTTCACTGATGATTGCGCCGCCGTAGCTGTGGCCGACCAGAATCACCGGACCCTGTTGCTGATCGATAATGCGGCGCGTCGCCGTCACATCTTCCGGAAAACCGGTTAGCGGCTCTTGTACCAGCGTCACCTTGTAGCCATCACGGGTTAAACGGTCATATACCGGTCGCCAGCCCGCACCGCCAACAAAAGCGCCATGTACCAGCACAATATTCTTAACCGGCTGCGCCTGAGCCTGTGCTGCGCCGCCTGCCAGTGTCAGCAGCATACCCGCGGCAAGGGTGAGTTTTTTCATTTTCAATTTCATCGTAATACGCCTGAATGAGTGGGTTGGTCTACAGGATATGAAATGGGCGCTGACATCAGCATGAGTGAGTGATGACAAAAGAGTGACAAGGATGCTGATTAAGTATCTTTTACTTCCGCTGATAAAATCGCTTAACCCTTTCTGTTTAATAAGAATTTCCTCTGCACAAAATCCACTATTTCAGTGGTGACAATGTGTTCACCATGTTATTAACTTTGCATGCCGTTGTGAATTTACCTGCCTGCTGGAGTTAACAATGAAGAAGAATCTGTCTTTCGCGATACTGCTTTCACTCACCGCGTTCAGCCATGTGGCGCTTGCCGAGCAAACTTTGCGTTTCGGCGTCGATCCGACGTTTCCGCCGTTTGAATCCAAAGCCAGCGACGGTTCGCTGCAGGGCTTTGATATCGATCTCGGCAATGCGATTTGTGCCCAGGCAAAAGTGAAGTGCCAATGGGTGCAGATCGGCTTTGATGGCAGCATTCCGGCGCTGCAGGCGAAGAAATTTGATGCGATCCTCTCGGCGATGTCGATGACGGAGAAACGGCGCGCGCAGGTAGCGTTCAGCGACATGCTCTACAACACGCCCAGTGCGTTGCTGACCCCGACAAACAGCACGTTAACGGCCGACCTCGCGACGCTGCACGGCAAAACCATTGGTGTGGCGCAGGGCACCATTCAGGAAACTTACGCGAAAACCAAATGGGCATCGCACGGCGTGAATGTGGTGTCGTACGCGAACCAGATGGAGGTTTATCCAGATTTGGCGGCAGGGCGTCTTGATGCCAGCGTAGCGAACGCGGTTTCCGCTGAGCAGGGCTTCCTGCAATCACCGGAAGGCAAAGGTTTCACGATTAAAGCCACATTGGTGGATAAACAGATCTTTGGCGACGGCGTGGGGATTGCCCTGCGTAAAGATGATGCAGCCAATCTAAAGCTGATCAACACCGCGCTAGCTGAACTGCACAGCAACGGCACCTACGATCAACTGGCGAAAAAGTATTTTAAATTTAAGGTCTATCCGTAAGTCTGCGGCGATCTATCCATTGAAGGCACAATCCGTAGCGGCGCGATTCATCGCGCTGTTTTGACGTTGCTCTGACTCACGCGCATGCCCGGAACAATGCGCGATAAATCGCGCCGCTACAAAGGGTGCGATTGAAGGAAATATCATGATTTTACTACCGCACTATACCAGCCAGCGCGCGCGTTTCATCGCCGCCGTGAACCGCCAAAACGGCACATTA
>Ga0207655_1003179_pt1 | contig 12397 bp, 13 predicted proteins | sample KBSM44metaG_FD_184398 | JGI IMG/M metagenome (GOLD analysis project Ga0207655, IMG submission 184398) | Miscanthus rhizosphere microbial communities from Kellogg Biological Station, Michigan, USA - KBS M4-4 metaG (SPAdes) (version 2) | ecosystem: Host-associated > Plants > Roots > Rhizosphere >...
CGGTCTTCACCGCGGACGTCATCGCCCACATCGTCGTCCACGAGCGCGTCATGACACTGCCGGAACTGAGGCACGCGCTGAGCGCCAGCTTCGGCGCGATCGGGGCTGTGACCCTCCCCGTGGTTTTCCTCGCGATCGCGGCCGCGGGCGGATGGTCGACCGAAGCGGCGCTTCGCGCCTCGGCGGTCGCGCTGCTGCTCTCGCTCGTCATCATCGGCTGGATCGCGGTGCGGCGCATCGCGATCCAGTGGTGGCAGCGCGTGATCGTCATGGGCGCCGAAGCCGTTCTCGGCCTCGCGGTGATCGGGCTGCAAGTACTCGCCCACGGCTGAGTGGCAGGAAAGCGGCGAAGCCTGACCGGCCTGCGCCGACCGCACCACGCGGGGCGCCGCGAGACTGAAAGCATGCATCTCACCGACTTCCGCGCTCCCGACACCGCGGCCGCGCGCGGCGCGCGGGAACTTGCTCGCCACTACCAGTCCCCCGCGATCACCGCCCACGCGCTCCGGTCATGGCTGTGGGCGGAGGCGTTCGCCCGCATCGACGGCATCACCGACATCGATCACGAGCTGCTGTACGTGGCGGCGGTGCTGCACGACATCGGTACCGTGACCGCGTTCGACAACCACACGATCTCCTACGAGCACGCGGGCGGTCACGTCGGCGTCGCACTCACTGCCGGTGCGGGTTGGCCGCCCGAGCGCCGCGAGCGCGTACTCGAGGTGATCGTGCGACACAACTGGCCGCGGGTCGACCCGGCGGTGGATGCCGAGGGCTATCTCCTGGAGATCGCGACCGGCCTCGACATCTCGGGCGCACGGCCCGACGACGTCCCCGAGGAGTTCCGGCGCGAAGTGCTCGCCGTGTATCCGCGCGGCCGACTCGCCGCGGAGTTCGGCGCGTGCGTCATCGATCAAGCCGCCCGCAAACCCGACACCGCCGCACGCCGACTCGTGGACGGCGGCGTCATCGACAAACTCGCCGCGAACCCGCTCGAGCACGTGTAGCCGATCGGGGCGTCATCGGAGGTCATCTTCGGTCACACACGCTCATCCACGCGCGCGCGATCCTCGAGCCGCCTACCGTCGAGTCATGACGCAGCCCCTCGCCCACCTCGACGCGCGCGCCTCGCACCCCGCGGCCCATCGGGCACTCGACCCGGAACGGTTCAAGGCGCTCTTCCGTGGACACCCCGGCGGAGTCGCCGTGATCACCGCCGATGCCGGCGGCGGGCCGGTCGCTCTCACCGCGACATCCGTCTCTTCGGTGAACGTCGAGCCACCGCTCCTCGTCTTCTCCATCTCGTCGTTGTCCTCGGCATCCGCGACCCTGCAGAAAGCCCGATCGATCGTCGTGCACCTGCTCGGCGCGGACGACCTCGATATCGCGAAGCTCGGGGCCACGAGCGGGATCGATCGGTTCGCCGACACCTCGCGGTGGCGACGCCTCAGCACCGGTGAGCCGTTCTTCCCCGAAGTGCGCGCGTGGGTGCGATGCGTGGTGATCGAACGGATGCGGGCCGGATCGTCGACCGTGATCGCCGCGCACGGCGTGGAGGCGAGAATGCGCGCCGCCAGCCACGAGCACAACGACGAGCACGGCGACGCCCTCGTCTACCACAACAGGGGTTGGCACCGACTCAGCGCCCAGACCCGGCTCGGCTGAGGGGGCCATGATCTCCCTCCTGGAGCAGGAAGGGGTCACGTTCGCTCAAGAACTCATCCGCATCGAGACCGTCAACACCGGCGTGGCGGACACGATCGGCGACGGTGAGACGCGTGCGGCCCGTTTCATCCGCGACCGCCTCGTGCCCCGACGCGATCTGGTTCTCGCCTTCCTCGCGGACGAGTGGACGCGCTGCATTTCAGCGCGCGCACGACCGCTCGCATCCTCCAGGGCGCCTAGGAGGATGCCGCTTCGGCGGGCCCACCCGCATCGCGCCAGGCCGGAAAACCGCCATCGACGTGCGACACGTTCGTGAAGCCCTTCTCCCGCAATCTCTCCGCCACGGGGCCCGAGCCGAGGTTCGTGCCGCAGACGATCACGATGTCCTGATCCCATTCGGTGATCTCGGCCAGCTTCTCCGGCGAGTCCAACAGGAACTGGGCGTCGATGCGGTTGCGGTCGCCGCGGATGGATCCGGGGATCACCCCGTCCTTCGCACGCCCGGCGTCGCTGCGCACGTCGATGACGACGGCGCCGGCCGCGAAGCGTTCCGCCGCCTCCGCCGGGCTGATCAGCGGAGCGTCAAAGCTCGGTGCGTCCGCATCGGCGAGGGATGCGGGCGTCGACTGGTTCTCGGACATGAAGTCTCCTTCGAGGATGAAAAGCGGGTGATGAGCGGACGGTGTTGAGCGGCTGACGTCAGGCGGCGGCGTCGGCGGCATCGGTGAGAGCCGGCAGCCCGAGGTTCTCGCGCAGCGTCGTTCCCGGGTACGCGGTCGGGTAGATGCCGCGCTCCTGGAGCAACGGAATGAGCCCGTCGACGATGTCGTCGAGCCCGCCGGGAACCAAGTACGGCGACACGTTGAAGCCGTCGACGGCACCCGAGTCGACATAACGCACGAGGAGGTCTGCGACATCCGCGAAGCTGCCGACGATGGCCCTGCGAGCGCTCTGGCGGATCACGAACTGGCGGATCGAGAGGCCTTCGGCCGCCGCGGAGTCCCGCCACGATCGTGCCGTCTCCACGGCGCGGCGACCCTGGAACGACGCCCCGCGCTGACCGTCGGCCTCGTCGATCACCGGATCGATGTCCGGAAGAGGACCGTCCGGGTCGTAACCGCTCAAATCCGTCCCCCAGATCGGTTCGAGGAAACGGATCGCCGTCTGCGGAGACACCTGTGCCTGGCCGACCCACTCGGCCTTCTCCTGCGCTTGGGCGGCAGTGTCCGCCAGGATGAAATGCTGCCCCGGGAAGAATGCGAGTTCATCGCGAGAGCGCCCGTAGGCCGGCAGGCGCCGGCGCACGTCGGCGGCGAAGGCCACCGCATCGTCCAGGCCGCCGTGCGCCGAGAAGATGACGTCCGCCGAGGATGCCGCGAACTCGCGCCCGGCATCGGAATCGCCGGCCTGGAAGATGACCGGCCGTCCCTGACGGCTGGGCGGCAGCGGCGCCGGAGCCCGAAGTCGCAGGAGACGGTCCTCGATCGCGATGTCGCCGTCGGCTGCTGCCGGCGCGGCTCCGCCGTCCCACAGCCGTTGGGCCGCGCGAACGAACTCCGCGGCGCGGTGATACCGGTCCGCGTGGTCGAGCCATCCGCCGCGGCGGAAGTTCTCGCCCGTCCAGGCGTTGTCGGTCGTCACCACGTTCCATCCGGCGCGACCGTCGCTGAGCAGATCGAGCGAAGCGAGGCGGCGGGCGAGATCGTACGGATCGTTGTACGTCGTGTTCTGCGTCGCGACGAGCCCGATGCGCTCGGTCACGGCCGCCAGCGCGGCGAGCTGTGTCTGAGCGTCGGGGCGGCCGGCGACGTCCAGATCGTGGATGCGGCCGAGGTGTTCGCGCAGTCGCAAGCCCTCTCCGAGGAAGAACGCGGAGAAGAGTCCGCGCTCCGCCGTCTGCGCCACCGTGACGAAGGAATCGAAGTCGTGCTGGGATCCGCTGTCGGGACGCGACCAGATGGTGTGGAAGTTCACCCCCTGGAAGAACACGCCGAACTGGATACGACGCCGAGCGGGCGATGGGCGCTGTTCCGCGGTCATGCGATCTCCTTCTGCGCGTAGCGACTGAGGGGCCGCTCCAGCCCGAGCGTGTCGCGGAGCGTGCGGCCGGGCCGGGGAACCGCTCGGCGGATGCCGCCGCTCACGCGGTCGAAGGCCGGCAGGACGGCGCGACCGACGAGGTCGATGCCGGCGTCGAGGTCGGTGTCCTCCAAGACGAGGTGCACGCCGTCGACGACGCGCGACAGCTCGACGAGCCTCTGCACCAGGGCCTCCGCGTCGCCCGCGGGCGAGACGGTCGCCCGCAGAAGGGCCCATACCAGCGGCGCGCCGACCTCGGGGTCGGCGGCGCGATCGGCGTGGAGGGCATCCACGAGTGCGACGTCGATGCCTGGCGCACCCGCGTCGCCGATCACGAGCGGCTGGCCCTGCGGCGGCCGCGGCGTGATGAGCGGTCCCTTGACCGTGTACCGCGCGCCGACGAAGTCGACGTAGTGCAGCCGGTCGGCGTCGAGGTAGCGCCCGGTGGTGACGTCGGTGATGACGGCATCGTCCTCCCACGAGTCCCAGAGCCGACGCGACACCTCGATGGCGTCGTCGCGCTCGCGTGCGAGCTCGGCATCCGTCAGCGGATCCTGACCCGCGGCCCCTGCTTCGCGAGGATCGGAGGCGGCCACCGGCCACCACCCGGCGCGCCCACGCGATGCCCAGTCGAGGCTCGCGAGCTGGGTGGCAACGTGGAACGGCTCGGTGTACGCCGGGTGCGTGCGGGGAATCAGACCGATCCCCTGCGTCGACGGGGCGACGAACGCGGCGCGTTGGACGGCATCGATACTCGCGTAGCGGCCGGCGTCGGCGAGGGGCGCGTCGTCGAACGTGACGGCCGTGAACCCGGCGCGCTCCGCGCTGCGCACACGGCGCGTCAGTGCCTCGACCAGCGTCGGCGGCTCCAGCTCAGCGAGAGAGGAACCGTCCTCCAGACCGAGGACGACGGCGAAAGGGGTGCTCGACATGGCTTCGACGATAGGTGCGTCGCCGCGCGGCGACGGCGCATACGTCGTCTCATTGCCCCGTATGACGCTGCACTACGGATGATCACGGGCGGTGACAAAGGACGTTTGCCCTGCGCCCGCGCCCCTCTCTACCGTCAGGCAACCGGCTCGCCCTCGACGAGCTCCCCGACAACCGCCCGAAAGAGGCTCCGATGACCGACACCCTGCCGCGCCCCACCGGCGCGAACGCGGCTGCACCCGGTACACCCGGTACACCCGCCCCGCCTCGGGATGCCCAGCGCTGGGACCTCGGGACGATTCCCGTCGTCCGCACCAAGCACTGGTTCCGGTGGTCGCTCGCGGCGGTCGTCATCTTCGCGCTGGCGCAGTTCGCGTGGTCGCTCGTGACGAACGAGAACTACGAGTGGGACGTGTTCGCGAAGTACTTCCTCTCCGAGCCGGTGCTGCGCGGGCTCGGGCTCACGCTCGTGTTCACGGCGGTCTCGGCACTCGCCGGCTTTCTCCTGGGCACCGTGATCGCGCTGGCTCGACTGTCGAAGTCGCCGCTGCTGAACAGCGCCGCATGGCTCTACATCTGGTTCTTCCGCTCGGTGCCGCTCGTCGTACAACTCGTGGTCTGGTACAACCTGGGGTACCTGTACCCGACCCTCGGTCTCGGAACGCCGTTCACCACGGACTTCTGGATCGTCGAGTTTCCGACGGTGCAGCTGATCTCGGCCTTCGCCGCCGGCGTTCTCGGCCTGTCCTTGCATCAAGCGGCCTACTCCGCGGAGATCATCCGCGGAGGTCTCCTCTCGGTCGACCAGGGCCAGCTCGAGGCCGCCGCATCACTCGGCATCCCCCCGCGCCGCCGACTCACCCGCATCGTCCTCCCGCAGGCGATGCGATCGATCGTCCCCAACGCGACCAACGAGGTGATCGGCCTCGTCAAGGGCACGTCGGTCCTGTTCGTGATCGCGATCCCGGAATTGTTCTACGCGGTCCAGGTCATCTACAACCGCAACAGCCGAGTGATACCCCTGCTTCTCGTCGCCGTCGTCTGGTACACGCTGGTCACCACCATCCTGAGCATCGCCCAGTACTACATCGAGCGCCACTACGCCCGGGGCAGCGTTCGCGTGCTGCCGCCGACGCCCGTCCAGCGCGCACGAGCCTGGATCTCGCGCCAGTGGGCCCGCCTCGGCGATGCCCCTTCCCCTGTCCCCGCTGCCGGTTCCGGAGGTGTCGCATGAGCACGACAGGACTCGTGGAGATCCACAACGTTCACAAGAGCTACGGCGGCGTCGAGGTCCTGGGCGGCATCGATCTCACGATCGCACCGGGCGAGGTCGTGGCGATCCTCGGCGCGAGCGGCTCCGGCAAATCGACGCTCCTGCGCACCATCAACCACCTCGAGACGGTGGATGCCGGATCGGTGACGGTCGACGGTGAGTTCATCGGCTACGAGCAGCGCGGCGGCAAGCTGCACGAGCTGCACGAGCGCGAGGTCCTCGCCCGGCGGACACAGATCGGCATCGTCTTCCAGAACTTCAACCTGTTCCCCCATCTGACCGCGCTCGAGAACGTCACCGAGGCACCGGTGGCGCTCGGCAGGCTCTCGAAAGAGGATGCCCGCGAACTCGCGTTGGGCCTCCTCGAGCGCGTCGGCCTCGCCGACAAGGTGCAGCACTATCCACGGCAGCTCTCCGGGGGTCAGCAGCAACGGGTCGCCATCGCACGCGCGCTGGCGCTCAAGCCGAAAGTCATCCTCTTCGATGAGCCGACCAGCGCCCTGGACCCCGAGCTCGTCGGCGAGGTGCTCGACGTCATCCGCGATCTCGCCCAGCTCGGCACGACCCTCGTGATCGTCACACACGAAATCGGCTTCGCTCGCGAAGTCGCCGACCGCGTCGTCTTCCTCGACGGCGGCCGCGTGATCGAACAAGGGCCGGCCGCCGATGTCTTGGAACGCCCGCAGCATCCCCGCGTGCAGGAGTTCCTCGCCAAGGTCCTCTCCTGAACCACCTTCCTTCCGCACCCGACACAGAAAGCACCACACAGCACATGGCCATCAGCAAGAAGCAGGGCATCGCCCTCGGAATCGGTGTCGTCGCCGTCGCCGCGATCGTCGGCGGTATCATCACCGCCGCGAACCTCAACAACTCGGCGACCGCCGCCGAGCCCTCCCCCGGCGCGACCAGCGCGAACGTCGCGACGGGCGACATCAAGACGATCCACCTCGACGCTCCGGTGCAGGAGGCCGTGGATGCGCTCAAGAAGAGCGGGTTCACTCCCATCGAACCGGGCAAGCTCACGGTCGCCGTCGGCGCTTTCACGCCGCCGCTGAGCTACCAGCCGGACGGGACGTCCGCGGCGACGGACGTCGCCGGCAGCGAACCCAACATCGCCTCGCTCATCGCGGAGGCTCTGGGCCTTCAGTACAACCCCGTGGTCGTCGCGTGGGCGGACTGGCCTCTCGGCATCCAGTCGGGGAAGTACGACCTGATCGCGTCCAACGTGACCGTCACCGAGGAGCGCAAAGAGCTCTACGACTTCGCGAGCTACCGGATCGACCAGCTCGGCTTCTACGTCAAAGCCGACAGCAAGATCACGAACATCGCGGGCTCCGACGACATCTCGGGCCTGAGGATCATCGTGGGCTCCGGGACGAATCAGGAGAAGATCCTGCTCGCCTGGAACGCCGAGCTGGAGGCGAAGGGCAAGGCGCCCGCCGAGCTGGTCTACTACGACGACAACGCCGCGGCGACCCTGGCGATCCAGTCCGGTCGCGCCGACGCCACCTTCGGGCCCAACGCGACCTCCGCATGGGCGGCGCGGGAGACCGGTGACACGAAGCTCGTCGGTCTGGTCTCGGGCGGCTGGCCGCTCACGGCGAACATCGCCGCCGGAACGAAGAAGGGCAACGGTCTGATCGAGCCGGTGCAGATCGCCCTGAACGCGATCATCGCGGGCGGCCAGTACGACGAGCTGCTCAAGACGTGGGGCCTGGAGGGCGAGCGCGTCAACAAGAGCGAGGTCAACCCGCAGGGACTTCCGAAGTCCTGAACCCGCAGTCGATACCGGTCGGCCCCCGTGACGGGGCCGACCGGTATCGTCGTCGTCTGGAGAACCCCATGACATTCACGATCCGCCTCGTTCGCACCGAGGAGTACGACCGCGCCGGCGAGGTGACGGCAGAGGCCTATCTCGCGAGTTACGGCGCCCTGTCCGACGGCTACGTGGCGTCACTGCGCAACGTCTCGGACCGCGTACGCCACGGCGACGTATGGGTCGCCGTCGACGACACCGGCGACATCGTCGGCACCGTCTGGGTGTCACGGCCGAACCGCGCGCTCAACCCGGACATCGGCAGGCCCGGCGAGACCGACTTCCGTCAACTCGCCGTCGCCCCGGCGGCCCGCGGACGCGGGGTCGGCGCCGCGCTGACTCGACACGTCATCGCACTCGCTCGCGAGCGTGGATCGCATCGCGTGGTCATGAACTCGGGGCCGGAGATGACCGGAGCGCATGCGCTGTACGAGAAGCTCGGTTTCCACCGGCTCCCCGACCGAGAGCAGCCGCGAGAGCTGGAACCCGGCCGGACCGTCACGCTGCTCGCGTTCGGCTACGACGTCGCCCCGGAGCCCGATCCCGCCCCCGGCAACGAGACGGTCGACGGATGGAAGATCGCCGACGTCTCGTGGGACGACGCACGCGCCGTCGCCCTTCGAGAGCTCATGGATGCCGAGATCGGCCCCCGCTACGCGGACCGCTTCCTCGAGGGCGATCCCTCGATTGCGGAACGCGCGTTCTCCATCGATGCCGCCAGCATCGTCACCACCCTCATCGCGTTCGACGACGACGGCACTCCGGTCGGACATGCCGCGCTCCGGGACCTCGCCCACGACGGCGTCCGGGACCTCGAGGTAAAGCGCTTCTTCGTCCATCCGCGCGCCCGGGGTCGGGGTGCGAGTCGGGCGCTGCTCGGCGCACTGGAGCGGGTCGCACGGGAGAGGGGCGCACGGCGCCTCATCCTGCAGACGGGCGACCGGCAGCAGGACGCGGTCGCACTCTACGAGAAGGCCGGATACACGCCGATCCCTCTCTACGAGCCCTACACGCCGTTCGCCTTCTCGCACTGCTTCGCGAAAGAGGTCTCCGCGTCGCCGACGATCGGCTGATCACGCCGGCACGGGCGCCGTCTCACCGTGCACGCGCGACAGCGGCGTCTTCTCGCCCGCCTCGATGCTGAGAGGGAGGCGGTTCTCGCGCGGCGGCAGCGGGCACGTTGCGAAGTCCGTATAGGCGCAGGGCAGGTTGGTGGCGCGATTGAAGTCGATCGTCGTCCACCCGTGGGAGTCCGCAGCATCCACGGAGATCGATCGATTCGCGGCGTACGTGGTCACCCCGCTCGTCGCGTCGGTGAACAGAACGAGGAGTCCGCCACCGTGCCCGGGGAACGCGGTCAGCGCGAACGTCTCGTCCCCCCAGGTGAACTCCAGGCGCCCCGGCGCGTCGTAGACATGCGTCAGTCCGTCGACGGCCGATCCGACCTCCGTGGGGCGCGGACTGTCGAACGGCACGTACCGGGCAGCGACCCGCCAGCGTGGGTTCGGCAGGTAGGTCGGTGTCCCGGGGTAGGCGGCCAGAAACGGATGGTCGGAGCGGCGCGGACGCACGATCGTGTGGCCGCCCCGCGTGGCGAGCTCGATCGCTCCCGCGACGTCACCATCGACGAATCCGAGCAGCACGGATGCCCGCTCCGCGAGCACGCCGAACACATGGCGGCCGGTGATCGTGCTGCCGTCCAGATGGAGTGTCTCGTTCTCGCCCAGCTCCACGACGGCGCCCTCCGGTCCCACGCTCCACGCCCCCGGCGCACCGTCCAGGCGCACCGGCTCGACTCCGAGCCAGAAGAGACCGGTGATCGCGTGGAAGCCGAGGGGTGCGTTGCGCCGTTCCTCGTGCCGGAGATGCCACGCCTCCCACTCGTGGGCGAACTGCTCTCGGTCGGTCTTCTGGTTGATCGCGTGGGTCATGGTCTCTCCTCGGGTCAGGATATGCGGCTCAGACAGAGGTGCCGACGGCGGCCGGCACCGGGTCGACGAGCAGGGGCAGCACCGCGTGACGCACGTCGTGGAGGATCTGCCGGTACTCGTCGAGCGCGAAAGCGTACGGCAGCGCCACACGCAGCTGGGTACGCCCGTCGAAGGCGGGGTCGGATGCGAGGCGTTCCGCGATCTCGTCGGCGGTCCCGTGCAGGTCGCGCTGGAACACGATGCGGCGTGAGCCGACGGTGACCGGCTGCAGCGTGCGCTCGGCACGGGCGGAGGCATAGGAGGCGTAATGCGCGCGCTGCGCGGCGGTGGCCGAATCCGTCGGCAGGATCACCCGCTCGACGGCGACCTCGGGCGCGTCGCCACGGAACAGGCTGTGGTACTCGGCGAGGTGGATCGCCTGCGCCTCCTCGAACGTGTCGGCGATCGCGGCGTCGCCGAGGTTGCCGAGCAGCAGCTTGAGTCCGCTCTCAGCGGCCCAGCGAACGGACCGGAGAGAACCGCCCCCGAGCCATACGCGCTCACGCAGATCCGGAACGTGCGGCTGGATGCGGGGTACCTGCGGTCCGTACGGCGTCGAGAGGGGCTCCGCGGCGAGATCGTGACCCTCGAGCGCTTCCAGAAAGCGCTCGATCAGAGCGAAGGCGTCGGAGCTCGCATCGGCATCCGGCCGACCGAGCGCCCTCAGGAAGTCGCCGTGCGGTGCCGAGGTGGAGATTCCGACGTTCAGTCGGCCGCCGGACAGGGCGTCGACCGTCGCGACGTCCTCGGCGAGGCGAAACGGGGTCTCGTATCCCAGGGGGACCACGTCCGTCTCGAGTCGGATGCGGCTCGTGCGCTGCGTCGCCGCCGCCAGGAACGTCACCGCCGACGAGATGCCGCGCTCCAGATGACGTTGACGCACTCCGGCCACCTGGAAACCGAGCTCCTCGGCGTAGGCGACGAGCGCGAGTGCCTCTTCGAGGCCTGCGCGCGGGTCGTGCTCGGGATAGTTGCCCGCCAGGATGATGCCCGCGGCGGGGATCGTTCCGGGGATGGGGTACGTGATGGTCATGCCGTCGCCTGCTTTCGATGAGGGGAACGATGGGCGTGCGCGCCGCCGTGGGGATCGTGGAAGGTGCGCACGACGTGATCGAGGGCGGTCACGGTGAGTTCGACCGATGCCAGGTCGATGCGTTCGTCGTTGCCGTGGAACAGCCGCCGGAACGTGCCGTAGTCCCACCGATCGCTGAGCACCCCGAAGCCATAAGCGGGGACCCCTCTTCGTCGGTAGAACCGTCCGTCGGTACCTCCCACGCCCAGCATCGGGACCAGCGCCGAACCGGGGTGGACACGTCGCACGGCGGATCCGAGCGCCTCGAAAAGCGGGGTGTCCGTCGGGGACAGTGTCGCCTCGCCGAACCAGTCCCCTTCGATCTCGATGTGCTCGATCAGATCTCCGAGCGCGTCACGCAGCAGCCCCTCGACATCCTCGCGCGTCACTCCCGGGAGAATGCGGATGTCGAGCTGGACCGTCGCCTCGCCGGGAATGACGTTGCCCTTCTCGCCCGCGCGGACGATGTTGGGCGACACGGTGGTGTGCGTCGAGGCGTGGGCGAACCCGGCCAGCGTGCCCAGACGCGGCAGCGCGTCGTCGATCCGATCGGGGTCGAGGAGGGCCGCTGCGCTGAGCTCATCGAGATCGAGAGCGCGGACGTAATCCTGCCACTGCGTGGTGATGACCGCGGCGGCGCGGTGGCGAGCCAGCCTGGTGACGGCCTCCGCGGCGATGACCGCGGCGTTGCGTACGCCCCAGGGAGCGGAGCCGTGGCCCGGCGTGCCCGTCACCCGCAGCCGCCGCCCGGCACCGCCCTTCTCTCCGACCATGACGGTGATGCCGGGCGAGCGCCCCGCGTGCGCGCCGCCGGACTCCGTCAGGACGTAGTCGGCGTCGATGAGATCGAGGCGATTCTCGGTGAGCCAGTCGACACCGAATCGGCTGCCGTTCTCCTCGTCGGCGACGGCTGCGAAGATGAGATCGCCGCGGGGCCGGAAGCCCTCCACGGCCAGGCTTCGGGTCACGACGGCATATGCCGCCGTGAGGTTGAGCATGTCGATCGCGCCCCGGCCCCAGAGGACTCCGTCGACGATCTCGCCCGCGAAAGGATCCCTCGACCAGCCGGAGGCTTCGACGGGGACGACGTCGGTGTGTCCGACGAGCGCCAGCGACGGTGCCGACGCATCGGATCCCTCGACGCGGATGATCAGCGAGGTGCGCCCCGGGTGCGGCTCGACCGTGATCCCGTCGAGACCCGATCCTTCGAAGAACCTCAGCAGGGTCGCGACCTGTCGATGCTCCCCGCCGCCGTCGGGCGTCCCATCGTTGACGGCCGCCCCGCGGATCAGCTGCTGCAGCAATTCCACCGTCTGTCGACCCAGGGCGCTCATGCGGCGTTCTCCTGCCATACTCGGCGCCCCGGAATCGCATCGAGCAGCCGCCGGGTGTAGTCGTGGTGCGGCGTCGTGAGCACGCGCGACGTCGGCCCGTGCTCCACCACGCGACCGTCGCGCATGACGACGACGCGGTCGGAGATCTCGCGCACGACGGACAGGTCGTGGCTGATGAAGAGATACGCGACGGCGGACTCGGCCTGGATCTCAGTCAGAAGGGCGAGGATCTGCGCCTGCACCGAGACGTCGAGCGCC
>Ga0207655_1003180_pt1 | contig 12394 bp, 11 predicted proteins | sample KBSM44metaG_FD_184398 | JGI IMG/M metagenome (GOLD analysis project Ga0207655, IMG submission 184398) | Miscanthus rhizosphere microbial communities from Kellogg Biological Station, Michigan, USA - KBS M4-4 metaG (SPAdes) (version 2) | ecosystem: Host-associated > Plants > Roots > Rhizosphere >...
GCGCCGGCCGCCACCGCGCCGGCACCGGCAGCCACCCGGGCCGCTGCACCGGCTGGCCAGGCGCCGGCCGCCGCCACCACACCGAAGGAGCCGGCACGATGAATCGTCCACACTATATTCTGCTGCCGGTCAGCCCGCTGTTCATCGCCTTCAGCCTGTTCTGTGCCTTCTTGCTGAACCTGCTGCCGTGGGGCCAGTTCGTCGGCGTGCCCGATTTCGTCGCGCTGGTGCTGGTGTTCTGGGGCGTGCACCAGCCGCGCAAGGTCGGCATCGGCACCGCCTTCTTTCTCGGCCTGCTGATGGATGTCCACGACTCCACGCTGTTGGGCGAGAACGCGCTGGCCTATACGCTGCTGTCGTACTTCGCCATCATGCTGCACCGGCGCGTGCTGTGGTTCCCGCTGCTGACGCAGGCGATGCACGTGTTCCCGCTGCTGGTCATGGCGCAGTCGATCCAGCTGGTGATACGCTTCTTCGTCTCCGGTAAATTCCCGAGCTGGTACTACTTCGTCGAAAGCGTGGTGGCCGTGGCCCTGTGGCCGGTCGCCACCTGGTTGCTGCTGGCGCCGCAGCGGCGTGCGGTCGACCGCGACCACACCCGCCCGATCTGATTCACACCGCGTCATGACCGAGCTTAAGGACAACCAGCGCGAACTTCACAAGTTCCGTCTGCGCCTGACGGTACTGGGCGGGCTGGTGTTCATTTGTTTCGGGCTGCTGCTGGCGCGCTTCATCTGGCTGCAGGTGGTCAAGTACAGCGACTACGCCGTCAAGGCCGAGGACAACCGCATCGCCATCGTGCCGATCGCGCCCAACCGCGGCTTGATTTTGGACCGCAACGGCGTGGTCCTGGCGCGTAACTTCTCGGCCTATACGCTGGAAGTCACGCCGGCCAAGCTGGCCATGACACTGGACGAAACGATCGACGAGCTGGCGAAGCTGGTGTCCATCGAGGTCAAGGACCGCAAGCGCTTTCGCAAGCTGCTGGAGGAGTCGAAACGCTTCGAGAGCGTGCCGCTGCGCACCCGCCTGACCGACGAGGAGGTGGCGCGCTTCTCGGCGCAGCGCTTCCGCTTTCCCGGCGTCGAGATCCAGGCGCGCCTGTTCCGCCAGTATCCGCAGGGCGAGGTGGCCTCGCACGTGATCGGCTATATCGGCCGCGTCAACCAGGCCGAGGCCCGCGCCATCGCCGAAACCGACGACGCGGCCAACTACAACGGCACCAACCATATCGGCAAGGAAGGCCTGGAGAAAAGCTACGAGAAGCACCTGCACGGCACCACCGGCTACGAGGAGGTGGAGGTGTCGGCCGGCGGCCGCGCGATCCGCACGCTGTCGCGCACCAACGCCGCGCCGGGCAGCAACCTGATATTGTCGATCGATATCGAACTGCAGAAGGTGATCGAGGAGGCGTTCGGCGAATGGCGCGGCGCGCTGGTGGCGATCGAGCCGGAGACCGGCGACATCCTGGCCTATGTGTCGCGGCCCGGCTACGATCCCAACCTGTTCGTCGACGGCATCGACTCGCAAAGCTGGAACGAGCTCAATACCTCGCTCGACCGGCCGATGGTCAACCGGCCGCTGTCCGGCACCTATCCGCCGGGATCGACGTTCAAGCCCTTCATGGCTCTGGCCGCGCTGGAACTGGGCAAGCGCACGCCCAACCAGACGATCTCGGACGCCGGCTACTTCACCCTGGGCGGGCACCGCTTCCGCGACGACAAGCCGGGCGGCCATGGTACGGTCGACATGTACAAATCGATCGTCGACTCGTGCGACACCTATTACTACATCCTCGGCAACGAGATGGGCATCGATGCGATCAGCGATTTCATGAAGCCGTTCGGTTTCGGCCAGCTGACCGGCATCGACCTGGAACACGAGAAGCAGGGCGTGCTGCCGTCGAAGGAGTGGAAGCGCAACCGCTTCAAGAAAAATGTCGCGGCGCAGAAATGGGTCGGCGGCGACACGATCTCGATCAGCATCGGCAACGGCTACAACAACTACACGCCGCTGCAAATGGCGCACGCCACGGCCAACCTGGCCAACAACGGCGTGGTGATGAAACCGCACTTGGTGAAGATCATCGAGGATCCGGCCACGCGCGCGCGCAGGCTGACGGTGCCCAAGGAGAGCTACCGTATCCCGCTCAAGCAGCAGAACATCGATTTTATTAAAAACGCGATGGTCGGCGTGACCACCGGCGGAACGGCGGCGCGCGCGTTCGCCAACGCCGGCTACACCTCCGGCGGCAAGACCGGTACCGCCCAGCTGTTCGCGATCAAGAAGAACGAGAAGTACAATGCCGCGCTGGTGTCCGAGCGCTTGCGCGACAACGCGCTCTACACCGCCTTCGCGCCGGCCGACAAGCCGCGCATCGCCATCGCCGTGGTGGTGGAAAACGGCGGCTTCGGCGCCGCCGTGGCCGCGCCCATCGTGCGCAAGGCGCTCGATTACTACATCCTTGGCAAGCGCTCCGGCGACAAGGACACGACCCCGGTGCCGAAGGAGGATGCGGTGCTGCGCTCCGTGACCGAACTCCAGGCCGAACAGGGCATGGTCGATGAAAAAAAGCCGGGTGCCGAAACCCCGGGCAATACCGAATAAAAGGACCCGCATGCGCATCAACGAAAGGCGTTCCCTGTGGCGCCGCCTTCGCCCGTACTTCACCGTTTTCGACGGACCGCTCGTCTTCATCATCCTGATGCTGCTGACGGTCAGTTCGATCACGCTGTACTCGGCCAGCATCGGCATTCCCGGCAAGATGGAGGACCACTTGCGCAACATCCTGCTGTCGTTCGCGGTGATGTGGGTCGTCGCCAACATCTCGCCGCAGATGATGATGCGCATCGCGGTGCCGGCCTACACGGTGGGCATGATCCTGCTGGTGGCGGTGGCGCTGGTCGGCACCATCAAGCTGGGCGCGCGGCGCTGGCTGCACGTGGGGATCGACATCCAGCCGTCCGAGTTCATGAAGATCGTCACGCCGATGATGCTGGCGTGGTTCTTCCAGCAGCGCGCCGGGCAGCTGCGCTGGCAAAGCTACTGCATCGGCGCGCTGCTGCTGATGATGCCCGTCGGGCTGATCGTCAGGCAGCCCGACCTCGGGACCGCGTTGCTGGTGGTGGCGGCGGGTTTCTCGGTCATCTTCCTGGCCGGCCTGTCGTGGAAGGCGCTGGTCGGGCTGCTGGCGGCCTTCGCCGCCAGCCTGCCGGTGATCTGGTCGCTGCTGCACGACTACCAGCGCGAACGCGTGATGACGCTGATCGACCCGACCTCCGACCCGCTGGGCAAGGGCTTCCACATCATCCAGTCGACCATCGCGGTCGGCTCGGGCGGCATCACAGGCAAGGGCTGGACCCAGGGCACGCAGGCCCACCTGGAGTTCATCCCGGAGCGCACCACCGACTTTATCTTCGCCGTCTACTCCGAGGAGTTCGGCCTGGTGGGCAACCTGGTGCTGATGCTGCTGTTCCTGCTGCTGATCGGGCGTGGCCTGATGATCGCCGGGAACGCGCCCAATTTCTTCAGCCGTTTGATGGCCGGCGCCATGACGATGATTTACTTCACCTACGCGTTCGTCAACATGGGCATGGTCAGCGGCATCCTGCCGGTGGTCGGCGTGCCGCTGCCGTATATGAGCTACGGCGGCACCGCGCTGCTCACGCTGGGCATCGCCGGCGGCATCCTGATGAGCATCCAGCGCCACCGCAAGCTGGTGCAGACGTGATGCGCGCCGCTTCGACGCCCGTCGGCGCCAGGTAAGGGCCGCAGCATGCATTTCAACGACGGGCGCTCGCCGTGGCAGCGCCTCCGGCCCCATGTCATGGTGTTCGACATTCCGCTGACGCTCATCATCCTTGCCTTGCTGTCGGTGGGACTGGTCACGCTGTACTCGGCCGGCATCGCCATTCCGGGCAAGGTGTCCGACCAGCTGCGCAATATCGCCGCCGCCTTCTTCGTTATGTGGCTGGCCGCGAACGTTCCGCCGCAAACGCTGATGCGCATCGCCGTGCCGGTGTACGCACTGGCCGTGGCGCTATTGATCGCCGTTGCGCTGGCGGGCACGATCAAAGGGGGTTCGCGCCGCTGGATCAGCATCGGCATCCAGCTGCAGCCGTCCGAGTTCATGAAGATCGCCATGCCGCTGATGCTGGCGTGGTTCTTCCAGCGCCAGGCCGGCCAGCTGCGCTGGCAGGCGTATGCGGTCGCCGCGCTGCTGCTGGCGGTTCCCGTCGGCCTGATCGCGCGCCAGCCCGATCTCGGCACCGCCCTGCTGGTGGTGGCGGCCGGCGCCTGCGTCATCTTCCTGGCCGGCCTGTCGTGGAAAGCGCTGGTGGCGCTGGCCGCGGCGGCGTGCGTCGGCATGCCTTTGCTGTGGTCCGCGATGCACGACTACCAGCGCGAGCGCGTGCTGACGTTGATCGACCCTTATCACGACCCGCTGGGCAAGGGTTTCCATATCATCCAGTCGATGATCGCCATCGGCTCCGGTGGCGCGGCGGGCAAGGGCTGGACCCAGGGCACGCAAACGCACCTGGAGTTCATCCCAGAGCGCACCACCGACTTTATCTTCGCCGTCTTCTCCGAGGAATTCGGCCTCACCGGCAATGTGGTGCTGATGGTTCTGTACCTGCTGCTGATCTGGCGCGGACTTTCCATCGCTCTCAATGCATCCACCTTCTTTACGCGCCTGCTGGCGGGCGCCATTACGATGATTTACTTTACCTACGCTTTCGTCAACATGGGCATGGTCAGCGGTATCGTGCCGGTGGTCGGCGTACCGCTGCCGTTCATGAGCTATGGCGGCACCGCGCTGCTGACCCTGGGCCTCGGCGCCGGCATTTTAATGAGCATCCAGCGGCACAGCCACGGTGTGCGTAGCGGTTCCGGCGCGCCGGCCTGGGGTGCGGTGGCATGATGGAGATCAAGGACACCGAGCGCGAACTGAAAGAGTTCCGCACACGGATCGCGGTGCTGGGCATCGCGGTATTCGTCTGCTTCGGGCTACTGCTGGCGCGCTTCATCTGGCTGCAGGTGATCAAGCACGACGACTTCGTCGTCAAGGCGGAGGAGAACCGCATCGCCATCGTGCCGATCACGCCGAATCGCGGGCTGATTTTGGACCGCAACGGCGTTGTCCTGGCCCGCAACTACTCGGCCTTTACATTGGAGATCACACCGTCCAAGCTGACGGCCACGCTGGACGAGACCATCGACGAGCTGTCCAAGCTGGTCAACATCGAGGTCAAGGACCGCAAACGCTTCAAGAAGCTGATGGAGGAATCCAAACGCTTCGAGAGCGTGCCCCTGCGCACCCGCTTGACCGACGAGGAGGTGGCGCGCTTTTCGGCGCAGCGCTTCCGTTTCCCCGGCGTCGAGGTCCAGGCGCGTCTGTTCCGCCAGTATCCGCTGGGCGAGACGGCGTCGCACGTGATCGGCTACATCGGCCGCATCAGCCGCGCCGAGGCCAACGCCATCGACGAGGGCGAGGACGCCACCAACTACAAGGGCACCGACCATATCGGCAAAGAGGGGCTGGAGAAAAGCTACGAGCAGCAGCTGCATGGCCGCACCGGCTATGAGGAGGTGGAAGTGACGGCCGGCGGCCGGGCGGTGCGCACCTTGTCGCGCAAACCCGCCATCCCCGGCAGCAATCTGATCCTGTCGATCGATATCGAGCTGCAGAAGGTAGTGGAAGACGCCTTCGGCGACCGGCGCGGCGCGCTGGTGGCGATCGAGCCGTCCACCGGCGATATCCTGGCCTACGTGTCGCGGCCCGGTTACGATCCCAACCTGTTTGTCGACGGCATTGATACGCAGAGCTGGAATGAGCTCAACACCTCGCTGGACCGGCCGATGGTGAACCGGCCGTTGTCTGGCACCTACGCGCCGGGGTCCACCTTCAAGCCTTTCATGGCGCTGGCGGCGCTGGAGCTGGGCAAGCGCACCACCACCCAGGCCACCTACGATCCGGGATACTACTACCTGGGCGGCCACAAGTTCAACGACGATTTGGTCGGCGGCCATGGCTCGGTGGCCATGCACAAGTCCATCGTCGTCTCGTGTAACACCTATTACTACGAATTGGGCCATGACATGGGGATCGACATGATCCACGACTTCATGAAGCCATTCGGTTTCGGCCAGAAGACCGGCATCGACCTTTTCAACGAAAAGGTCGGCGTGCTGCCGTCGCAGGAGTGGAAGCGCAAGCGTTTCAAGGGTGCGGCGGGACGCTGGGTGGGTGGTGATACGATCTCGGTCAGTAACGGTTCCGGCTACAACGCCTACACGCCGCTGCAGATCGCGCACGCGGTGGCCAACCTGGCCAACGACGGCGTGGTGATGAAACCGCACCTGGTGAAGATACTGGAGGACGGGGGCACGCGTGCACGCACGCTGACCGTGTCGAAGGAGAGCTATCGGATTCCTCTCAAGCAGGAGAACATCGATTTCATCAAGAACGCGATGGTCGGCGTGACCACGGAGGCCGGCGGCACCGGCGTGCGCGCGTTCGCCGGCGCCCAGTATCGTGTCGGCGGCAAGACCGGTACGGCGCAGGTGATCACCATTAAAAAGGGCGACAAGTACAATGCCGCCAAACTGGCGGAGCGCTTGCGCGACAACGCGCTGTTCACCGCCTTCGCGCCGGCCGAGAAGCCGCGCATCGCGATCGCGCTGGTGGTGGAAAACGCCGGCAAGGGAGGCCTGGAAGCGGCGCCGATCGCGCGCAAGGCCCTCGACTATTACCTGCTGGGCAAACGCCCGGCCGGAAAGGATACAACCAAAGTGGAAAAAGAAGACGCGGAAGAAATCGTGCCGGTGGAAGGTCAGACCCTGGAAGAGCAGGCCGCCGCCGCGCGGCTGCAGAGCGGCGCCGCCGGCGATGCGAACGGCACGGCGCCGGCACAGCCGATGGCACCTGGCGCGCCTGTCGCACCCTCGCCTGCGCCGGCCGCTCCGGCGCCCACCACGCAACCGGCACCCGTGGTGCGGAAAAACCAATGAGGAGGACGCCATGCGTATGAACCGAAGCCAAATCCGGAACGCCTGCGCGGCACTGGCCCTGCTGGTGCTGGCCGGCTGCGGCACCGTTCCCACATCGGACGAGACGGTCTCCAGGAAACCACGCACCTCGGGACCGGTGATCAAGGCGCCGTCCACCACCAAGCCGGCCACCGGCCTGCCGGCGCTGCCGCCTGCCAACTCGGGGCGCGGTGGCTACTACCAGGACGACGGTCCCGGCGACTCGCCGCCGGACAATCTGGCCGACGTGCCGGATGCCGACGTGCGCAACGATCCGCTGCTGCCGCGTTCCAACCGTCCGTACGTCGTCATGGGCAAGACCTATACGCCGATCACGGACAACGAGCCGTTCACGCAGGTGGGAATGGGCACCTGGTACGGGAAGAAATTCCACGGCCAGCGCACGTCTTCCGGTGAGATTTACGACATGTACAAGATGACGGCGGCGCATCCCACGCTGCCGATTCCGTCGTATGCGCGGGTGTCGAATATGGTCAGCGGGGCGACGGTGATCGTGCGTATCAATGACCGCGGGCCGTTCCATGCCAAGCGCGCCATCGACGTGTCTTATACGGCGGCGTTGAAACTGGGTTTGCTGGGCAAAGGGAGCCATGAGCTGAAGATCGAGCGCATTCTGCCCGAGGAGATCGACCGCATGCTGGCGACCAGGGAGGGCGTGTCGGAGACCAAGGCGCCGCGTTTGCAGGCGTCGTCGCAGTCGGGGGCGCGGTTGTCGTCGTATGCGGGGGAGGGCGGCAAGCAGTTGGCGACGACGCCGCAGCCGCTGGTGCTGACGCCGAAAGCGATACCGGGTGGGGCGGTGGCGGTTGCACCGGCGGCCGCGCCGGCCGCCGCGTCGGGCGCGAAGCCGGAGATCGAGGCGTTGATGCTGGCCGATAGCGTGCCGGCGGCCACCAGCGGCTTTTATCTGCAGCTTGGCGCTTACACGCGGGCGGAGAACGCGGAAGTCGTGCGCGGCAAGCTGGCGGGGAGTGGTTTTTCGATGCTGGAGGTGGTGCAGAGTGGACCGGTGCATCGCTTGTTCGGCGGGCCGTTTGCCAGCCGTCAGGAGGCGTTGCAGGCGGCGCAGGGGTTGCCGCCGTCGCTGAGCCTCAAGCCGATTGTGGTTCAGCGCTGAGGCTTGGGTTGTCGGCGGCTCGCACATGGCCGATTACGGCGTTCCGCCTAATCCGCCCTACGTGTCTCCTCGGCGGATAATCTGTTGATGGGCCCTATCTGCAACCGTGGGTCTGCGTGTTCGGGAAATCGGCGCGGATCTTTTCCAGATTCGACTGCAATTCGGCGTCGACGTCGCGGAACTGGAACGCCAGCAGTTTGCTCCCGCTCATGCGCGGGGTGACGCGCGCGCTGCGCACGCCTTGTTTGACCAGCGCCGCGAGCTGGTTCTGCGCCGCCGTTTCGCTCTTGAACACGCCCAGCGAGATCGCCCAGCGCATCGGCGAGTTGTCGGACATGACGAAGTAGTTGGTCACCCCCAGCCCGCGCAACTCGGCGGCTTTTTTGTCGGCGGCCTCCTTGCTGCCCATCGGCGGAATATGCACGATGTAGCTCGATATCTCGGTGCCGGGAAGGTTGCGGCGCGATTGGCGGTCGCCCAGATTCAACGTGGCCAGGCGGGCTTCGAACCGGCGCGCGTCGGCGAGGACGAAGCTGCCGATCTCCACGCACGCCAGCGGCTGCGGCGCGGCCTTGCCGTCAACCGGCGCGCTGGCCGCGTCGGCAGCCGGGGCGCCCGCAGGCGCATGGCCGGCCCGCTCCGCCGAAATAATGGTCAACTGATTGGCGTTGAGCTGATTCGCCAGGCGCGCCGGTTCGCGCTCGTTGCCGCTGAAATGACCGAGATAGCCCTGTCCATACGCGAACAGCGCGGCGTTGACGGCTAACAGCGACCAGAAAATGAACTTCAGCACAGGCTTCCTCGGTGGGCGAATTCGATTCAGTCGGTCCGCGCGGCGCCGGCGGCGGCGTGCAGGCCTATCAACACGATATTCTCGACGATACGGTGCCGCACCTTGAGCATCGGCGCGATGTAGGGCGCCGCGCCGCCGGAGATGATGCACTCCGCCGCCTGGTGCCGCGCGAACGCGTGCTCGATGGCGCCGCTCTGCGCCGCCAGGCAACCGCTCAAAATGGCGTCGTCGGTATTGTCGGCGAAACCGTCAGGCAGCTTACCGTCTTGCGCAATTTGCGGCAACTGCGCCGTGTTGCGCGCCAGCGAACTGGCCATCAGGCCCAGGCCGGGCAGGATCATCCCGCCCAGGAACACGCCGTCGGCGGTGATGGCGTCGATGGTGGTGGCGGTGCCGCAGTTGGCGACGACGATGGCGCGCCCCGGCGCCAGCGTGTGGCCGGCGATGGCGGCGGCAAAGCGGTCGCAGCCCAGTTGCGCGGGATTGCGGTAGCCGTTGGTCAGTCCCGCCAGCGACGGCCGCGATTCGAACCAGTCCATCGACTCCGCCAGCGGCATGGCGGGGAAGGTCCGCCGCAGCACATATTCGAGGTGGACGCGCAGCGCGTTTCCGGCCACGTTGGCGATGAGAATACGTTCGATCGGGCGCTCGCCGGCGGCTTCGCCCCAGATCAATTCAAGCTGCGTCAGGTCGGCGTGGACCACGGCGCCATGCGCCAGCCACGCGCCGGGCTGCGCGTCAATGTCGGCCAGCGCCCATTTGACGCGGGTGTTGCCGGCGTCGATCAGTAAAATCATGATAATCCGATGGAGGAGGGTATGGTTGACGACAACCTTAGCGAGACGTCGCCGGACAGCACCTCGACCCGCCCGTGCCGTGTGTCGAGCATCAGGCGCCCGATGGCGTCGACGCCGGCCGCGCGGCCCTGCTGCAGGACCTGGCCGTGGTCGAGGATGACGACGTCCTGTCCCTGCCACGCGTGCAGCACGTTCCAGCGTTCGGCGAAGGGCGCGAAGCCGGTGTCGTCGAATTCGGCCAGCACGGCGGCCAGGCGGCTGAGCAGCGCGGCCATCAATTCGTTGCGGTCCATTTTCGCCAGCCACGGCGCGGCGGCCACCGCGCGGCCGATCTGTTCTTCCAGCTCGTCGGGCATCAGCAGGTTGATGCCGACGCCGATCACGGCCCAGACGGCGCCGTCGACGTCCTTGCGGGCGGCCTGGGTTTCGACCAGGATGCCGGCCAGTTTTTTACCGTCGCGCAGCAGGTCGTTCGGCCATTTGATTTGCACCGGAACGCCCAGCGAGGCGATGGTCTCGGCCAGCGCCACGCCGACCGCCATCGGCAGGCCGGTCATGCGGTGCAACGGTCCCTTGAAGCGCCAGGCCAGCGAGAACATCAGCGCGGCGCCCGGCTTGGACAGCCAGCTGCGCCCGGCGCGGCCACGGCCGGCCGTCTGGTTTTCGGCGATGCGCAGCAGCGGGCCGCCCAGCGTGTCGACGCGGGCCAGCAGATCGGCGTTGGTGGAGCCGGTTTCGGCGACGACTTCGATCGCCACGTGGGTGGCGCTGGTGGCGCAGCGGGCGGCGATGGCGTCCGGCGACAGGGATAAAGATAAAGACGGGGATGCGGCGGTCATGGTGCGGCCTTGCGCGGTTTGTGCGGCGCCTTGGCGAAGGCGAAATCGTAGACGGCGTTCGGCAGCAGGCGCAGCACCTTGGCGACCACGCCCATCTGCCACGGGATGACGGCGTAGCTGGCGCCGGCGGCGATGGTGCGCGCGGCCTTGGCGGCGAATTTTTCCGGCGCCATCAGGAACGGCATCGGATACGGGTTCACCTTCGTCATCGGCGTATCGATGTAGCCGGGGCACAGGGTGACGACCTTGATGCCGTAGGGTTTCATCTCCAGCCGCAGCGATTCGCAGTAGCTGATCACGGCCGCCTTGGAGGCGCTGTACGCCTCGGCGCCGGGCAGGCCGCGTATGCCGGCCACGCTGCCGATGCCGACCAGCCGCGCCGGCGTGCGCTGCGCCTTCATCGCCGCGATGAACGGCGCGAAGGTGGCGGCGGTGGCGACCACGTTGGTGGCGATGATGTTGTCGAACACCGCGAGATCCTCGGCGAATTCGGTCAAGGTGCCGACCGAGATGCCGGCGTTGGCGATCACGACGTCGACGCCGCCCGCATGCGCCAGGAAGTCGCGCGCGGCGGCCGCGATGGCGGCGTGGTCGCGCACGTCGACGACATAGGCGCGGTGTCTTTTTGAATCGGGAAGGGAGGCGATCAGGCTATCGAGCGCGTCGCCGCGCCGGCCCAGCAGTCCGAGGACGGCGCCCTGGGACGCGTACTCCACCGCGAGCGCGGCGCCGATGCCGCTGGAGGCGCCGGTAATGAAGACGCGCCGACCGCTCATGCCCGGGCGCCAGGTGGCGCCGGCTGCAGGGCCGAAGCCGGTGTCAACGCGTCTTTGGAGGGCATGCTTACTTCTTTTCCGCTTTCGCTTTCGCGACCAGGATATCCATCACCTGCAGGCCCTGGGTATGCAGCTGGGCTTCGCTGGTGGCGGTCTTCGAGCCTTCGTCGGACATCGACGGCGACGTCACATACTTGCCGTCGATGGCGAACATCGGCCACGAGTCGACGCCGTAGGTATCCATCATCGAGGTGGCCTTGCGGATGCGGGCCTGCACGCCGAAACTGCGATAGGTGTCGATGAACTTCTGGCGGTCGATGCCCTGCTTGGCGATGAAGTCGAACACCAGCTCGTCGCGGTTCATGCGGTTGCGGTTGACGTGCATTTCGGTGAAGATCTTGGTGTTGATCGCTTCGTTCATCAGGCCCATGGCTTCCAGCGTGAAGAACATCTTTTGCTGCGGCAGTTCGGTGCCGGTGCGCGAAATGTGGGTGCGCTTGAAGACGATGTTATCGCCTTGCTTCTTGACCCAGGCGGTCAGCGCCGGGTCCAGCGCGTGGCAGTGCGGGCAGGCGTAGTCGAAGAACTCGATCACTTCCACCTTTTTGCCGGTGTCGACGGGCTGCGGCGTCGGCAGGGTTTTGTATTCGACGCCGTTCTTCGGGTCGGCCGGGGATGCGGAGGCCGACATCGACGACAAGGCGACGGCGCTCAGCATCAGCGTGCTCAAAACGTATTTCAGAATTCGCATCATTACTCCTGGCTTGGTTCGTTACTTTTGATTGCGCACGACCGCGACGTCGACGCCGTTTTCAGACAATTTGCTGCGGACTTTGTTCATCGCCTCGACCTGGTTGAACGGGCCGATGCGAACCCGGTGCAGCACGCCGGTGTCGGTGGTGCGGTCCGACAGGTTGGCCTCGAAGCCGAGCAGTGCCAGCTTGGCGCGGGCGCTTTCGGCGTCGGCCACCTCGCGGAAGGCGCCGGCCTGCAGGTAATAGATGTACTTTTCGTCGCCGCCG
>Ga0207655_1003181_pt1 | contig 12390 bp, 8 predicted proteins | sample KBSM44metaG_FD_184398 | JGI IMG/M metagenome (GOLD analysis project Ga0207655, IMG submission 184398) | Miscanthus rhizosphere microbial communities from Kellogg Biological Station, Michigan, USA - KBS M4-4 metaG (SPAdes) (version 2) | ecosystem: Host-associated > Plants > Roots > Rhizosphere >...
GATCGACCTGAAGAAAAAGTCGATCACCATGGGTAAAGGATGTTAAAAAGTGTTCACCATGTCCCCGAACACCTGTCTACCATGTCCCCGGACCGTACACTCCCCAAAGGGGAGAGGGGACTGTTCTGTGCTGTCTTTTCTCCCTCGCCCCTATGGGGAGAGGGGACAGCTTAAATTGCCCTCTTCACACTGCATCAGGGAGGCCAGAAAGGCTTCGCGCTCCACCGTTTTCTCTGCCAGGCACTGGTTGATAATCATCGGCTGAACGGTGCCGCCTTCGGTTCCTGAACCCATCAACTTACAGTCCGCATCACGCAGGGCGATCCACGACTGCTGCGCCTTTTTCAGCAGGTCGCGCTGCGGGGCAGCCGCGCGCTTCATAGCCGCCTGGTAGGTCTGGTTAAGCTTTTTATCCGCAGCCTGGTACTGCCCCGCCGCGCAGGCGTTAAGCTCCGACTGGGTGCTGGCCTTAGCGCATCCATCGGCCAGCGCGTTTACGCTCATAAGCAGGGCTGCACCTGCGATCAGACAGTATTTCATCATCCCCTCCATGTAAAAAAGCCGGATGCGCTGCGCATATCCGGCCTACGGTTGTTGTGTAGCCCCGATAAGCGTAGCGCCACCGGGGAGAATTTACACGATTAGCCGATGGTCATCAGGCTGGCGTTACCGCCCGCCGCCGCGGTGTTGACGCTGAGCGAGCGTTCCACGTACAGACGCTCCAGCAGCAGGTTGGTTTCCCCGCGCGCAAAGCCCTGCACCGAAACGATTGCGCCGCTGCGGGCCGCCACCTGCTCGCACAGTTCGCGCAGCTGGTCGGAATCACCGTGATAGATCGCCGCGTCGAACGGCTGATCCATGAGGGCATCGGCCTTCGCAAAGTGAATGCGGGCAGATACGGCTTTCGGCAGCTGTTTTGCCAGGTCACGATGCAGACCGTCTTCCGGCCACAGCACCTCACAGCCCGCGGCGGCGGCGGCGGCCAGCTGCACCAGCGCGTCCTGCTCGTTATCCGCCACGCACAGCACGCGCTCGCGCGGCATCAGCGTCCAGGTGTTGCGCTCGCCGGTTGGCCCCGGCAGCAGACGCTGCGTACCGGCCTGCGCCAGCTCGCCGTACTGCTCTGCAACGGCACGCAGTTCCGGGCGCTTATCTGCCCACTTGATGAGTGCGTCCAGCGGCTGGGTCAGCACGGCTTTCACCTGCGTATCCACCGGATAATCCGCGTCCTGACGCGCCAGCGTCACGCCCAGCGCATTTTCCGGACGGTTCGCCAGCAGGCGGTACAGGTAGAGTGGACCGCCCGCTTTCGGACCGGTGCCGGAGAGGCCTTCGCCGCCGAACGGCTGCACGCCGACGACCGCGCCGACCATGTTGCGGTTAACGTACAGGTTGCCCACCTTGGCGCTGCCGGTTACGTGCGCGATGGTTTCGTCGATACGGGTATGCACGCCGAGGGTCAGACCGTAGCCGGAGGCGTTAATCTGATCGATAAGCTCGTTGAGGTTGTTACGGTTGTAGCGCACCACGTGCAGCACCGGGCCGAAGACCTCTTTTTTCAGCTCGTCAAAGCTCGCCAGCTCAATCAGCGTTGGCGGCACGAAGGTGCCGGACTGCCATTCGCGGGCGTCTTCGCCGTTCTCACGCACCGCCTGGAACACCGGACGGCCCTTGGCGCGCATGGTCTGAATGTGGTTTTCAATATTCGCTTTGGCTTCCGCGTCGATCACCGGCCCGATGTCGGTGGTGAGACGGCCCGGGTTGCCCATGCGGCATTCGCCCATCGCGCCGCGCAGCATTTTCAGGGTGTGATCCGCCACGTCGTCCTGCAGGCACAGCACGCGCAGGGCGGAGCAGCGCTGGCCGGCGCTGTCGAACGCCGAGGCCAGCACGTCAACCACTACCTGCTCGGTGAGCGCGGAGGAGTCCACGATCATGGCGTTCATGCCGCCGGTTTCCGCGATGAGCGGGGTTGGGCGTCCCTGGGCATCCAGGCGGGTAGCGATGTTGCGCTGCAGCAGGGAGGCTACCTCGGTTGAGCCGGTAAACATCACGCCGCGCACGCGGTTATCGGAGGTCAGTTTGGCACCGACCGTTTCACCGCGGCCCGGCAGCAGCTGAATAACGCCCGCCGGCACGCCGGCTTCCAGCAGAATGTTGATGCCCTGTGCGGCAATCAGCGGGGTCTGTTCGGCTGGTTTTGCCAGCACGCTGTTGCCTGCGGCAAGGGCGGCGGCAATCTGGCCGGAGAAGATCGCCAGCGGGAAGTTCCACGGGCTGATACAGACGACAGGGCCGAGCGGACGGTGCGTTTCATTATCGAAATCATCGCGAACCTGGCCGGCGTAGTAGTGCAGGAAGTCAACGGCCTCGCGCACTTCGGCAATGGCGTTGCTGAAGGTTTTACCCGCTTCGCGCACCAGGATGCCGATGAGCTGCTGCATCTGATCTTCCATCAGCACCGCCGCGCGCTCCAGAATGGCGGCACGCTCCTGCGGCGGGGTGGCGAACCAGATTGGCGCGTTGTTCACCGCGTTGTCCAGCGCCTGGTCCACCTCCGCTTCCGTGGCTTCACGCACGTAGCCGACGATATCCTTCGGCTCCGCCGGGTTGATCACCGGCTGCATCTCGCCGTCCTCGACGGGCTGCTCAAGAATCGGTTTGGCCTGCCACTTCTGCAGTGCGCTGTTGAGCAGGGCAGAGGAGAGGGAGGCCAGACGGTGCTCGTTCGACAGGTCCAGCCCCGCAGAGTTGACGCGGCCTGCGCCGTACAGCTCGCGCGGCAGGGCAATCTTCGGATGCGGCAGGCCGATCTGACCCTCCTGCGCCGCCATCTTCTCAACGGCCTGTACCGGATCGGCCACCAGCTCGTCCAGCGGCAGCGTGGTGTCGGCAATGCGGTTAACGAAGGAGGTGTTCGCCCCGTTTTCCAGCAGACGACGCACCAGATACGCCAGCAGGGTTTCGTGAGTGCCCACCGGAGCATAGATACGGCACGGGCGGTTCAGCTTGCCGTCCGCCACTTTCCCGGTCACCTGCTCGTACAGCGGTTCACCCATGCCGTGCAGGCACTGGAACTCGTACTGGCCCGGATAGTAGTTCTGACCCGCCAGGCTGTAGATCGCCGCCAGGGTGTGGGCGTTATGGGTCGCAAACTGCGGATAGATCAGGTTCGGCACGCCGAGCAGCTTTTTCGCACAGGCGAGGTAGGAGACGTCGGTGTAAACCTTGCGGGTGTAGACCGGATAGCCTTCCAGACCTTCCATCTGGGCGCGTTTGATTTCGCTGTCCCAGTAGGCGCCCTTCACCAGGCGGATCATCAGGCGACGGCGGCTGCGGCTTGCCAGGTCAATCAGGTAGTCGATGACGAACGGGCAGCGCTTCTGGTAGGCCTGGATAACGAAGCCAATCCCGTTCCAGCCCGCCAGCTCCGGCTCGAAGCACAGTTTTTCCAGCAGATCGAGGGAGATCTCCAGGCGGTCGGCCTCTTCGGCGTCGATGTTAATACCGATGTCGTACTGGCGCGCCAGCAGGGTCAGGGACTTCAGGCGCGGGTAGAGTTCTTCCATTACGCGGTCGTACTGCGCGCGGCTATAGCGCGGGTGCAGGGCGGAGAGCTTAATGGAGATGCCCGGGCCTTCATAAATCCCGCGGCCGTTGGAGGCTTTACCGATGGCGTGGATCGCCTGCTGGTAAGAGACCATGTAGGCCTGCGCGTCGGCGGCGGTCAGCGCCGCTTCGCCCAGCATGTCGTACGAGTAGCGGAAACCTTTATCTTCCAGCTTGCGGGCGTTCGCCAGCGCTTCGGCAATGGTTTCTCCGGTGACGAACTGCTCGCCCATCAGGCGCATCGCCATGTCCACGCCCTTGCGGATCAGCGGCTCGCCGCTCTTGCCGATGATGCGGTTCAGGGAGCGCGACAGATTGGCTTCGTTGTGGGTAGAGACCAGCTTGCCGGTAAACAGCAGGCCCCAGGTGGCGGCGTTCACAAACAGCGACGGGCTGCGGCCAATGTGGGAATGCCAGTTGCCGTTGCTGATCTTGTCGCGGATCAGCGCGTCGCGGGTGGCTTTGTCGGGAATGCGCAGCAGCGCTTCCGCGAGGCACATCAGCGCCACGCCTTCCTGTGAGGAGAGGGAAAACTCCTGCAGCAGACCCTGCACCATGCCGGCGCGGCCCGTAGCGGTTTTCTGATTACGCAGCTTGTCGGCTAGCTGATACGCCAGGCCGTGCGCCTGAGCGGCAATGGCTTCCGGCAGGCGGGCCTGCTCCAGCAGCATGGGCACGGCGTCGGTTTCGGCACGGCGGTAGGCGCCGGTAATGGCGGCACGGCTGACGGACTGGGGCAGGATCTGCTCGGCGAAGTCGAGGAACGGCTGGTGGTTCTCTTCGGCAGCGGCTGTCGCTTCTTCGCTCTCATTGGCGGCACCCGCCAGCAGGGCAGGCAGCTCCGGCAGACCTTCGTCGCTCTCCAGTCTTTCCAGATAGTTAAAAATCGCCTGTTTGATTAGCCAGTGCGGCGTGCGGTCAATTCGGGTGGCTGCGGACTTAATCCGTTCGCGCGTTGCGTCATCCAGCTTAACCCCCATGGTGGTCATCCCCATGCCAAAACTCCTGTTGTTCTTTAATCACGTTTGGTCGTTAGCGTGAAATATCCACCATGTTGCAACTTTGTGCAACCGTGTTAAATGTGACCTGGTCTGCAAGCTGGGAAATGAATGGATTGTTAACGAATAGTTAGCTGGAAAAAATAGCGGGCTTCTGCATGTTAGGCCTGTTTTTATGCGGAACTTAACACTTTTAAAAGGTGCAACCCGTAAAAGCGTGAGCGAGTGCAACCTATAGAAAAGTCGTATAAAACCAGGGATGAATTTGATGTAAATGCAGTGTTAAATCGTTTGTCAGCGGGATGCGCATACGGCAGGATAGCGCGCCCAACAGAAACACAAGATACATTCACCTCGTTCCGGTGATCATATAACAAGGCAGCCCGGACGGTTGTCGCTCGACACATTTGGAGAATTTAAATGGCTATTAGCACACCGATGCTGGTGACATTTCTCGTTTATATATTTGGCATGATCCTGATAGGGTTTTTGGCATGGCGTTCAACGAAGAACTTTGACGACTACATCCTGGGCGGCCGCAGCCTGGGCCCAATGGTGACCGCACTCTCTGCGGGCGCATCCGACATGAGCGGCTGGCTGCTGATGGGGCTGCCGGGCGCGATTTTCATCTCTGGTATTTCCGAAAGCTGGATTGCCATCGGCCTGACCGTGGGCGCGTGGGTCAACTGGAAGCTGGTGGCAGGCCGTCTGCGCGTGCACACCGAAGCCAACAACAACGCCCTGACGCTGCCGGACTACTTCACCGGTCGCTTCGAAGATAACAGCCGCGTTCTGCGCATTATCTCTGCGGTCGTTATTCTGCTGTTCTTCACCATCTACTGTGCCTCCGGCATCGTGGCGGGGGCGCGCCTGTTCGAAAGCACCTTCGGCATGAGCTATGAAACGGCGCTGTGGGCCGGTGCGGCGGCAACCATTCTGTATACCTTCGTGGGCGGCTTCCTGGCGGTGAGCTGGACCGACACCGTGCAGGCGAGCCTAATGATTTTCGCCCTGATCCTGACGCCGGTGATTGTGATCTTCACCGTCGGCGGCTTTGGCGATTCGCTGGAAGTGATCAAGCAGAAGAGCATTGAAAACGTCGACATGCTGAAGGGGCTGAACTTCGTTGCCATCGTCTCCCTGATGGGCTGGGGGCTGGGCTACTTCGGCCAGCCGCACATTCTGGCGCGCTTTATGGCGGCAGATTCTCACCACACCATCGTTCACGCCCGTCGCATCAGCATGACGTGGATGATCCTGTGCCTGGCGGGCGCGTGTGCGGTCGGCTTCTTCGGCATCGCCTACTTCAACAACAACCCGGCGCAGGCGGGTGCGGTGAACCAGAACGCCGAGCGCGTGTTCATCGAGCTGGCGCAGATCCTGTTCAACCCGTGGATTGCCGGTATCCTGCTCTCCGCGATCCTGGCGGCGGTCATGTCCACCCTGAGCTGCCAGCTGCTGGTCTGCTCCAGCGCAATCACCGAAGATCTCTACAAGGCCTTCCTGCGTAAAAACGCGAGCCAGAAAGAGCTGGTATGGGTAGGGCGCTTTATGGTGCTGGTGGTGGCGCTGATTGCCATCGCGCTGGCGGCCAACCCGGAAAACCGTGTGCTGGGACTGGTGAGCTACGCGTGGGCGGGCTTTGGTGCGGCGTTTGGTCCGGTCGTTCTGTTCTCCGTCATGTGGTCACGTATGACCCGTAACGGCGCGCTGGCGGGCATGATCATCGGTGCGGTGACCGTCATCGTCTGGAAGCAGTTCGCGTGGCTGGGCCTGTACGAAATCATCCCGGGCTTCATCTTCGGCAGCATCGGTATCGTGGTGTTCAGCCTGCTGGGCAAAGCGCCTTCTGCCTCCATGCAGAAACGCTTTGCGGAAGCGGACGCGCATTACCACTCCGCACCTCCGTCTAAGCTGCAGCCGGAATAATTTTCCCACGTAACACTATAGGCCGGGTAAGCGTTAGCGCCACCCGGCTTTTTCTTGCAAATTTTCCAGAATTACGTTGATATCGCTGCACTTATAACAATGAGGATAGCGAAGCATGACAATCAAAACAGGGTTGATGGCGGCGGCATTTTTGATGCTGGCTGGCTGTACTGCGCCATCGCAGCACGCGGCGGTAGAGACCTGCAGGGCGGATAACCAGATGCAGCAAACCACACTCTATTTCGGCTTAAATCGTCCTGCCGGGGCACAGATCACCGGCAACGAATGGCAGCAGTTTGTTGACCAGGACGTGACGCCGCGCTTCCGAGATGGCTTAACGGTATTTGACGCGCGCGGGCAGTGGCTGGGGAACGACGGGAAAGTGGCGCGCGAACCCAGCAAAGCGCTGATGCTGATCCACGGTAAAGATGCCCAGAGCGAGAAGAACATCGAAGCGTTGCGCGGGATCTATAAGTCACGCTTCGCGCAGGAGTCGGTGATGCGGGTCGACCAGCCGGTGTGCGTGCAGTTTTAATAGAAACGGCGGGATAACCCGCCGTTATTGTATCGTAGGCCCGTGCAAGCGAAGCGCCGCCGGGCACAAACGGCACAAAACTTACAACACCAACCCCGCAAAGCTCGCCGACAGCAGGCTCACCAGCGTCGCGCCGTACACCAGACGCAGGCCAAACCGCGACACCACGTTGCCCTGCTGCTCGTTCAGGCCCTTAATCGCCCCGGCTACGATACCGATAGAGGCAAAGTTAGCGAACGACACCAGGAAGATGGATAAAATCCCCAGCCCGCGCGGTGACATCTGATGGGCAATTTTTTGCAGCTCGATCATCGCCACAAATTCATTCGCCACCAGCTTGGTTGCCATAATGCTGCCCGCGTTCAGGGCATCGCTCAGCGGAATACCCACCAGCCACGCCAGCGGATAAAACACATAGCCCAAAATCTGCTGGAAGCTCATGCCAAACAGGCTGGAGAAAAGGGCGTTCACGGCGCTAATAAGGGCGATAAAGCCGATCAGCATTGCCAGAATAATCATCGCCACCTTGAAGCCGGCCAGAATATACTCGCCCAGCATTTCAAAGAAGCTCTGGGACTCGTGCAGTTTTTCCAGCTTGATATCCGGCTCCGCCTCCGGGCGCACAGGGTTAATGACGGAGAGAATAATAAAGGTGCTGAACATGTTCAGGATCAGCGCCGCCACGACAAATTTGGCGTCCAGCATCGTCATGTAGGCACCGACAATCGACAGGGAGACGGTCGACATCGCCGTAGCGGCCATGGTGAACAGACGGCGCGAGGAGAGATCCCCCAGCACGCCCTTGTAGGCAATGAAGTTTTCCGACTGGCCGAGGATCAGCGAGCTTACCGCATTGAAGGATTCCAGCTTGCCCATGCCGTTCAGTTTTGACAGCAGCGTGCCAATTACCCGAATAAAGATTGGCAGAATTCGCCAGTGCTGAAGAATACCGATCAGTGCGGAAATAAAAATAATCGGACACAGTACGCCGAGGAAAATGAACGCCAGCCCTTTTTCACCCATTCCGCCAAAGACAAAATTGGTCCCTTCGGCGGCAAATTTAAGCAGCGACTCAAAGAAGCCGGAAACATATTTAATAATGAACAGGCCGCTTTCGGCGTGCAGGAAAAAGAACGCCAGCGCAATTTCAATAACAATCAGCTGGAGAATAAAGCGAATGCGAATTTTTCGGCGGTCGAAACTCACCAGCCAGGCGAGCGCGAGGATGATCACCAGCGCCAGCAGGAAATGGACAATCTTAAACATGGTTTATTTTCGGTTGGTTTTCGAGGCGGATATTTAGCCACAGCGCCGCTTAACCGTAAACGGGCATTTTCGTTATAACTTATAAACTTAACGGTTACGATCGCAACTATTACCTCGCGATGCGTTTACATCTCGTCATTAAAACACCACACATTTCGCTTGTTTTTCTTACTGCCGTAATGATAATCACTATCACAAGAATTTACCTTTCTTTGCATCACTTGACCGCGTTAAACATTTAAGGTGTCGGCATGTTTGTTCCATTTCTCATTATGTTACGTGAAGGCCTCGAAGCGGCCCTGATTGTCAGCCTTATCGCCAGCTATCTGAAGCGAACCCAGCGCGGGCGCTGGATTGGGGTGATGTGGATTGGGGTGTTTCTTGCCGCGGCGCTCTGCCTGGGCCTGGGTATCCTCATCAATGAAACTACCGGCGAATTCCCGCAGAAGGAGCAAGAGCTGTTTGAGGGCATCGTTGCCGTGATTGCGGTGGTGATACTCACCTGGATGGTGTTCTGGATGCGCAAAGTCTCCCGCAACGTGAAGGTGCAGCTGGAGCAGGCGGTCGATAATGCCCTGCAGAAAGGCAATAACCACGGCTGGGCGCTGATCCTGATGGTGTTTTTTGCCGTGGCGCGCGAGGGGCTGGAATCGGTCTTCTTCCTGCTGGCCGCGTTCCAGCAGGACGTGGGCATCTGGCCGCCAATCGGCGCAATGCTGGGACTGGCAACCGCCGTTGTTCTGGGCTTCCTCCTCTACTGGGGCGGCATTCGTCTTAACCTCGGGGCGTTCTTCAAGTGGACCAGCCTGTTCATTCTGCTGGTGGCGGCCGGGCTGGCGGCGGGCGCAATCCGCGCCTTCCATGAAGCGGGCCTGTGGAACCACTTCCAGGACGTGGCGTTCGATCTCAGCAACGTTCTCACCACCCATTCACTGACCGGCACCCTGCTCGAAGGTATCTTCGGCTATCAGGAAACGCCGAGCGTTAGCGAAGTGGCGATGTACTTTATTTATCTGATTCCGGCGCTGGTGCTGTTCTTTATGCCATCGCGCCCCAGCGCTCAGCCGTCGCGGACTGCGCCCTGAAGTGCTCATTGTAGTTACAACATACTTTTAAAGGGAAGGGTCATGACAATTCAATTCCGTCGTAGTGCGTTACAGGCTGGCGTGGCAGCGCTGATTGCATCTGCCTTCGCCGCTCAGGCAGCCGATGTTCCTCAGGTGAAAGTCACCGTCAATGATAAACAGTGTGAACCGATGACCCTCACGGTCAACAGCGGTAAAACCCAGTTCATTATCCAGAACCACAGCCAGAAGGCGCTGGAGTGGGAAATCCTCAAAGGCGTGATGGTGGTGGAAGAGCGTGAAAACATCGCCCCCGGCTTCAGCCAGAAGATGACCGCCAACCTGCAGCCGGGTGAATATGAGATGACCTGCGGCCTGCTGACCAACCCGAAAGGCAAGCTGATTGTGAAAGGCGAAGCCACGAAGGATGCCGCGAAGGGCGAAGCGCTGCTCAGCCTGGGCGAGGCCATCACCGCCTATAAAGCCTACGTCACCAAAGAGACGGCGGACCTGGTCGCGGGCACCAAAGCCTTTACCGACGCGGTGAAAGCGGGGGATCTCGAAAAGGCGAAATCCCTGTACGCGCCAACCCGTCAGCACTACGAGCGCATCGAGCCGATTGCCGAGCTGTTCTCTGACCTTGATGGCAGCATCGATGCCCGTGAGGACGATTACGAGCAGAAGGCCGCCGATCCGAAATTCACCGGCTTCCACCGTCTGGAAAAAGCCCTGTTTGGCGACAACTCCACCAACGGGATGGAGAAATACGCCGAGCAGCTGAACGGCGACGTGCTGGAGCTGCAGAAGCGCATCAGCGAGCTGGCGTTCCCGCCGTCGAAAGTGGTGGGCGGCGCGGCTGGCCTGATTGAAGAAGTGGCCGCGAGCAAAATCAGCGGTGAAGAAGATCGTTACAGCCATACCGACCTGTGGGACTTCCAGGCCAACGTCGACGGCGCGCAGAAAATTGTCGACCTGCTGCGCCCTCAGCTGCAAAAAGAGAACGGTGAACTGCTGGCGAAAGTCGATGCCAACTTCAAGAAAGTCGACACCATTCTGGCGAAGTACCGCACCAAAGACGGCTTCGAAACCTACGACAAGCTGACCGATGCCGACCGTAACGCGCTGAAAGGGCCGATTACCACGCTGGCGGAAGATCTGGCTCAGCTGCGCGGCGTTCTGGGTCTGGACTAAGCACAATGAACAAGCATGACGAGCACGACGTGGCGGAACCATCCCGACGTCGTTTGTTAAAAGGGGTAGGGGCGCTGGGGGGCGCGCTTGCCCTGGCCGGTGGCTGTCCGGTGGCGCATGCGGCTAAGCCGCAGAGCGCGCCCGGCACGCTCTCCCCGGATGCCCGCATGGAGACGCAGCCGTTTTATGGCGAGCACCAGTCGGGCATTCTGACCCCGCAGCAGGCCGCTATGATGCTGGTGGCGTTTGATTCGCTCGCGAGCGATAAGGCCGATCTGGAGCGCCTGTTCCGCCTGCTGACGGCGCGTATTGCGTTTCTGACGGCGGGCGGCCCGGCGCCGGATACGCCGAACCCGCGCCTGCCGCCGAGGGATTCCGGTATCATGGGCGCGTTTATCGCGCCGGATAATCTGACCATTACCGTCTCACTCGGAGAATCGCTGTTTGACGCGCGCTACGGCCTGGCACAGCACAAGCCGAAAGCGCTGCAAAAAATGACGCGCTTCCCGAATGATTCTCTGGACGCGGCGCTGTGTCACGGCGATCTGCTCCTGCAGATATGCGCCAACACGCAGGACACGGTGATCCACGCCCTGCGCGATATCATCAAGCACACGCCGGATCTGCTCAGCGTGCGCTGGAAGCGGGAAGGGTTTATCTCTGACCACGCTGCCCGCAGCAAAGGCAAAGAGACGCCGGTTAACCTGCTGGGCTTTAAGGACGGCACGGCCAACCCGGACAGCAGCGACGCGGCCCTGATGAAAGACGTGGTGTGGGTGACGGCGAACCAGGGCGAACCGGCATGGGCGGTAGGCGGCAGCTACCAGGCGGTACGGATTATTCAGTTCCACGTCGAGTTCTGGGACCGCACGCCGCTCAAAGAGCAGCAGACCATCTTTGGGCGCGACAAGCAGAGCGGGGCACCGCTCGGCATGAAGCACGAGCACGACGTGCCTGACTACGCGAGCGATCCGAATGGCGACACCATCGCGCTGGACAGCCATATCCGCCTTGCCAATCCGCGAACCCAGGAGACGCAGTCCAGCCTGATGATGCGGCGGGGCTACAGCTATTCGCTGGGCGTGACCAACTCCGGCCAGCTCGATATGGGGCTGCTGTTCGTCTGCTATCAGCACGATCTGGAGAAGGGCTTCCTGACCGTGCAGAAGCGCCTCAACGGCGAAGCGCTGGAAGAGTACATTAAGCCCATCGGCGGCGGCTACTTCTTTGCCCTGCCGGGCCCGCGCGATCGGAACGCGTACCTCGCTCAGGGGCTGATCGAAGCCTGATAATCGTCCCTGCGACCGTTCGCGGGGACATTATTTTTTCATATGACTATCCTGTTGTTATATTTCTGTAATATTTCTATATAAGACTGAATTCACTGCAGGTGCAGTCTGAAAAGTTGCATTCAGGTAAAATAAATGTTGCATTTATGATAAACCCTGATGTACTTAAGATAAGACAGCGGTAGTTCCCGGCAGTGATGCTCGTCACTATGGAGATCGCGAATGGTTGCGTCCTGTACTGGACAAGGTAAACACAAAAACCGCAGCACCCGGCGCGGAGGCCCAGACTCCGGCAGCGATTTCCTCACCACTAAATTCTCCCCCCTTCCTCAAGAATCTGATTCGACCGACGTGCAGAACGGTGCGCGTAGCTGTTCCGTATCGTCATCCGATAAAGCAAGCAATGGCTTACAAGGAAGCCAACCCTCTGATGTTCGTGCGCATAATCGTGCCGAAGCCGGCGCGTGTGATGAATACCAACAACTCAAGGTGCTATCCATGGGAAGACA
>Ga0207655_1003183_pt1 | contig 12380 bp, 9 predicted proteins | sample KBSM44metaG_FD_184398 | JGI IMG/M metagenome (GOLD analysis project Ga0207655, IMG submission 184398) | Miscanthus rhizosphere microbial communities from Kellogg Biological Station, Michigan, USA - KBS M4-4 metaG (SPAdes) (version 2) | ecosystem: Host-associated > Plants > Roots > Rhizosphere >...
TTTCGTTATTGGAAGTCAAATATGGAGTTATTATGTATTTAGACAACCTGTTAAGTCAGACAACGATTTGGAGTACTAATGAAAAGAAAAAGAGGACTTCCGTCTTATCCCGGTAGCCGTATGTTATATGTAGCGTTAACGATTATTAGTATTTTAGAAGCTTTTAGTATTATTGCGCAAACAGTGTTTTTAGCGAGAGCTATTACGTTTTTATTTAATGGAGAAACAGTGCAATCTGTGTTGAATGAAACTGTTTATTTTGGGGTCATGTTTGCAGCGCGCCACATGTTGGTTCGAATATCACAAATTTTAGTGGAACGTTTCGCTGAAAAAACAGGATCGTTGCTAAGAAAGCAATTAATAGAGGCATATTTCACGTTAGGACCAAGATATGTTCAAACTGTCGGAACAGGTCATCTGGTTACCTTATCGATTGAAGGGATTGAAAAATTTAAAACATATATTGAATTGACAATCCCTAAAATGATTAGAAGTAGTATCGTTCCGGGATTAATTGTACTATATGTTTTTACGCTGGATATTAAGTCTGGAATCATTTTAGTTGTAACGATTCCTATTGTAATCATATTTATGATTCTTTTAGGATTAGCAGCGCAGAAAATGGCTGATAGTCAATATGAAACATATCGTGTACTTTCTAATCATTTTGTAGATACGTTAAAAGGGTTAGAAACATTAAAGTATTTAGGGAAAAGTAAACAGCACGAAGGAAAGATTGAAAAGGTTAGTAAAAGATATAGAAAAGCAACGATGCGTACTTTGCGAGTTGCTTTTCTTTCTTCTTTTGCATTAGATTTCTTTACAAGTTTATCAATTGCGTTTGTGGCAGTAGGTTTAGGAATTCGTTTAATAGACGGAACGATTCTTTTATTGCCTGCTCTTACAATATTAATTTTAGCTCCGGAATATTTTCTACCGATTAAGCAAGTTGGAGCGAATTATCATGCTACATTAGATGGCCAACTTGCGATGGAACAAATAGAGGGAATTCTACAGCAACAAAAAGAAATAGAAAAGAAAGATTCAAATGTAGATATAGTATGGAATTCTTCAAGTAGCTTGAAATTACAAGATGTAAAAGTAAATAACGATGAATCTAAAAAGGCTATATTAGAGGGAATTGACTTTGCTTGGCAAGGTAACGGTGCTATAGGCATTATTGGTGAAAGTGGGGCAGGGAAATCAACGTTAATCGATGTGTTAGCAGGATTTCTCTATCCGTCCGGTGGGAAAGTGTTAGTAAATGGTGTGGGAATTGACGGATCTACTCGTGAAGATTGGCAAAAAAATATTGCTTATATTCCACAGCAACCATATATTTTCCCACTTTCATTAAAAGATAATATTTGTTTCTACGAGACAAATACAACGGATGAAGAAATGAAGAAAGTTATTCATGATGTAGGGCTTAGCTCACTCATTGCATCTCTTCCAAATGGAATGGATGAAAGAATTGGAGAAGGTGGACGTATGCTTAGTGGCGGACAAGAACAACGTGTCGCTATGGCGCGTGCACTTTTAAGTAAAAAACCAATCATTTTATTAGATGAACCTACGGCGCATCTTGATATTGAAACTGAATTTGAAATAAAGCAATCGATGTTACGTCTGTTTGAAGGTAAGTTAGTATTTCTTGCAACACATCGTCTGCATTGGATGAAACAAATGGATCATATTTTTATTTTAAATAAAGGGGAAATTAAAGAAAGTGGAACGTATGAAGAACTGTTAAAGAAAGAGACATTACATTTTCATAGGGAAGAGAGGGGAGAGAAATGAGTAACTGGATTAAACCTTATATACAGCAAAATAAAGGTAGAATGACTTTAACTATTTTCCTTGGGCTTCTTGGAGTTAGTTCAGGTGCGATGTTACTTTTTATTTCAGGTTATTTAATCTCTAAATCTGCTCTTAGACCAGAAAATGTAATGGCTGTATATGTTCCGATTGTTGCAACACGTGCGTTTAGTATAGGGCAAGCTGTTTTCCATTATATAGAGCGTTTAGTGGGACATGATGTCGTACTACGCATATTAGAACGAATGAGAACGAAACTATACAGAATAGTAGAACCACAGGCGTTATTTTTTCGTTCCCGATTTCAAACGGGTGATGTGTTAGGTGTACTATCCGAAGATATAGAGCATTTACAAAACCTATATTTACGTACAATATTCCCTAGTATATTAGCACTAGTTGTATATAGCATTTTCGTACTTGTTATCGGTACATTTGACTTCGTATTTGCACTGATTGCTGGTTGTATGTTAGCTATTATCGTTTTTCTTCTTCCATTCGTATCATTACTATTGATGAGGCGACATCATGTTACTTTAAAGCAGGGAAGAAGCCGTTTGTATCAACAACTAACAGACGCAGTCTTTGGATTATCGGATTGGCAGGCAAGTGGTCGAAAAGATGAATTTATTAATGAGTATGTAGAGCAAAATGATCGATTGTTAAAAACAGAGAAGAGATTGAAACGCTGGTATCATATTCGAGACAGTCTCATTCATTTAGTAGTAGGTATTGTAGTTATTTCAATGATTATATGGACTGGGAATGAAGCGGCAAGTGAACAGATTGCACCTACAGTTATCGCGGCCTTCGTATTAATGACTTTATCTGTAACGAATGCGCTTATTCCGATTTCAGATGCCATCGATCGAATCCCATCTTATGTAGAATCTGCTCATCGTCTGAATCGTGTAGAAAGTGATAGTGTTTTACATGATGAAATGGATTTGCATGAAGATAAGGATTACGGTGCACCAAAACATGTAGATATTGAACTGAATCATATATCGTATAGTTATCCAGATAGTAACGAGACTGTATTAAAAGATATATCGTTACAAATAAAAGCAGGAAAGAAAATTGCCATTTTAGGTAGAAGTGGGACAGGGAAATCTACTTTACTAAAATTGTTAACAGGGGCGTTAAGTCCGGTACATGGCCAAGTTTTATTGAATGGTGAACAAGCCCATACGAATCTTTTATCCAAATATATTTCCGTATTAAATCAAAAACCGCATTTGTTCGATACGACAATTGGAAACAATGTGCGAATCGGTAAACCAGAGGCTAATGATGAAGAGATATGGAACGCTTTAGAGAAAGCACAATTAGCTTTGCATATCGCTTCTCTTCCAGATGGATTACAAACAAAAATGCATGAAATGGGGAAGAGATTTTCTGGTGGAGAAAGACAAAGGGTTGCTTTTGCTAGAACGCTTATGCAAGAAGCGCCGATTATTGTATTTGATGAACCTACTATCGGGTTAGATCCAAAGACAGAGTTATCTTTAATAGAAACAATGTTTTCTGCAACGGAAGAAAATACAGTCATTTGGATTACGCATCATCTTGTAGGAATTGAACATGTAGATGAAGTTATATTCCTTGATCGTGGTCAAATTGTAATGCAAGGAAGTCATGAGCAATTACTTAAAGAAAATGAGAGATATCGTATGCTTTATGAGCTAGATAAAGGAATATAATTTGATTAAGTACTTATCGTAAAAATAGCTGCACCTTATGGTGTAGCTATTTTTTGTTAAGAAATATATATTCATTTCAACGTATAGATTTATTTGGCTCAATACTGCTTTAGGATGGTAATCATTATGAATGGAAAGCTGTAAATCAAATGTCTGTATTATTGAATGTGTATATATAGGAGTGAAAAGTAGGATATTTTGTTACGCGCTTGCATAAAAGTATAAAGGTTCCATACGGTTTTAGTCATGTGATTTTGTGTCGCGTATATAAATAATATGCGAAAAGGTGGAGGAATAAGATGAGAGGTCATTTTGAAAAAAGTAAAGAGGCGATAGATCGAATGCCATTGGTGAGTGTATTAATTCCTACTTATAATCGTCCTCACTACTTTGAAAAAGCATTATGTAGTGTGTTAGAACAAACATATCCTAACATAGAAATTATTATTGGAGATGATAGTACGAATGACGAAACAGAAAAGGTATTACAAAAATATTTGTGTAAGTATTCAAATATTAATTATATAAAAAATAGCTCAACTCTAGGGCAATTTGAAAATGCACTTATGTTATGTAATGAGGCGAACGGCGAGTATATTAACTTTTTAATGGATGATGATATATTTCATGTTAATAAAATTGAAAAAATGATGAAATATTATGTCAATGATTTAAATCATGAAATTAAGCTCGTAACATCCCATCGCCAAGTAATTGATGATGAAGAGAACGAATTAAGACATATTTATTCAACAGTACGTCTATTTGAAAATGACACAATAGTAGATGGGGTGGAATTAGCAAATAGGGTAATTGTAAATCAAAAGAATTATATAGGAGAACCTACAACGGTATTATTTCGTAAAAATGATTTGAAAGAACCGTATGGTATGTTTGATAAAAGGAGGTATCTATGCAACGTAGATATCGCCTCATGGTTATCCTTATTAAGTAAAGGAAAAGCAGTATATATAGCGGAGACACTTAGTTACTTCCGATTACATCCAGGTCAACAGTTAAATGAATCTAATAAACTTATGGATGGATTAGAAGATTTTTCACATAGTATTATAGTTGGAGAAAAATATGGTTTTTTAGCTAATGAAACAGAGCTAGACAAAGCAATAACTAATTTTCTAGACTATGCAAGAAGAATAGTTCCATCATCACTATTATATACATTAGATTTTTATCAACAAATTAAGCTAAAGAAAATTAATATAGAAAAGAAAAAACAATATATGAATTATAACTCTCATTTACCGAAAGTTAGCATACTTATTCCTGCCTACAATAAACCTCATTATTTGGAATTAGCTCTCAAAAGTGCTTTGAATCAAACATATGAAAATGTTGAAATAATAATTTCTGACGACAGTACGAACGTTGAAGTTCACGCGATGATCCAACCATATTTACGTGAATATGAATGCATTACATATGTTAAAAGTGAAACCCCATTAGAAGCTGAGAACTTTAATAAATGTATAGAACTTGCAACTGGAGAGTATATAAACTTTTTATTAGATGATGACTTATTTCATCCTGAAAAGATTAAAAGAATGATGAATTGTTTTTTTAGAATAGAAAACATTTCGTTTGTGACATCATATCGGGAACTAATTGATGAGAATGGAAAGGTTTTACCACCATCAACATTGAATATGAAAATTGCCAAAGAAACTACACTTTTTGAAGGGAAAGAATTAGGGAATTATATGTTAAAAAACTTGAAAAATGTAGTTGGTGAACCTACAACAGTTCTGTTTAATCGGAAGTTTTTTGGAGGGGAGTTTGGTTGTTTTAAGGGGAAAGCTTATTCTGCTATTCATGACATTGCAACATGGCTCGATATGATGAAGAAAGGTAGAGTCGTTTATATACAGGAACCTCTTAGTTATTTTAGACAGTATAGTGGACGAAATCAAAAGGAAAAGCAGTTTATATTCATGACAATTGAGGAATGGATTGAATTAATAATAGATGCATATAATAGTGGATTTTTAAATGATGAGCAAGATTATAAAGAGTGCTTGACTTATTGTTTGGAAAATGCGGTGTTCATAATGAAAGATGCAGTAAGAGGTGGGCAAGTAAATGAAATTGATAATGGAAAGATAGAGAAGGCACTAAATAAGGTAGTTACTCGTATATTTGAGAAAGAAGTATGTTATTGTCAATATTGCAATCAACAATTTGCAAAATTTTCCCCTTGGCCAGCACATTACGATTTTCCAAAATATAAATTCGAGATGTGGAATAAAGATACGGGGATTTGTCCGGTATGTGATTCGATGGATCGTGAAAGGTTATATCGTGTTTATATTGAAATGGAAACTGATTTATTAAGTGGAAATGATACTGTACTTCATATTGCACCGGAAGCAAAGGTAAGAGGATGGTTTAGTCAGTATAAAAACATTACATATGTATGTGGAGATATTGAACCGAAGGATCAGTTAATGAAAGAAATAGATGTTACAAGAATTGTATATGAAAATAACACATTTGATGTGATTTTATGTAACCATGTATTAGAACGCGTTTTCGATGATGAAAAAGCGATGCGAGAGTTATATAGAATATTAAAGCCAAATGGATGGGGAATTATTCAAGTGCCAATCGTAATGAATGTAGATTCTATTATAGAGAATGAATTAATTGTAACACCGAAATTAAGAAAATTAGCTTTTGGTCATGAAGATCATGTAAGAATTTATAATCAATCAGGATTTATTCAACGATTAATGAATGCAGGATTTAAGGTGGAACTGTATAACATAGCTGAAAAACAAGGAATGAAAAGCGCTAAGAAATTTGGGTTATCTGAAACAGATATGCTCTATATTGTCCGAAAATGATAGGCAAGAGATGTGTATTGAGGGGAAGTGATATCCCCCATCTACAGGGGGGAAGGACCTTTAAAACAACGTTTTGAAGAAGCGTTCATTCTTTAAAAAAAGAATGAATGCTTCTTATTTTAATTATAGAGCAGCGTGTATCGTATTTTTAGGTTTTAAATTTAGTTGACCAAGGCAATACTGAGCCATAGTGAATGTAAAGTTGGAGGGCGAGTGTATATGTTTGATGAGGATGGGATTGTTTTAATTATGGAACCAGCTGATGAAAGAAACTTGAGGAGATTTATTTTTACAGTGCCAAAGTCAGTTTATGAAAAGAAGGGGCTGTCATTACACTATGGAACAGCTATAGGACAAGGATATATGGATATAATTGAAGATATTATTAGCGTACATATAGAAATTGATGTTGTAACAATAATAGGGCATGTAAGTGGGTAAATTGCTATTTGAAAAAAGGTTATAAGCAATTAAGCTAGAAGTTATGAAGGGAAGCTTACAGACAATTATAAAGACGAAGGGAGTCTAAAATGAAAATAAAATCAATTTTATTAGTATTGATAGTTTCAATTGGTTTAATAGGTTGTTCGATAGTAGAGGAAGGAAAGAACTCATTAGATTATGCTCAAAAGGCAACAGACTATGTGAATGAAATAAGCGCATTTGCAAATGAAGCTCCAGCGTTAGCGGAAAAGGCTGTTAATGATAAAGAAGCCCGAAAAGAATTGGAAGCGAAGCTAAATGAAATTAAACAAGATATACCAGCTTTTAATGAATTAACACCACCAGATGTTGCGAAGGATCTTCACCAACAAATCGTCGGATATAATGAAAAGTTAAATACATTAATTGATACGTCTATGAAGAAGGTAGAGGAAGGGAAAATTGATGTAGAGCAATTTAAAAACTCTGAGCTTATGCAGACGATGGATCAAGTGCGAGATTTGAAAGATAAGATACAAAATTTAGGTCAATAATGAAAAGCTCCGTTTTTCATAAACGGAGCTTTTCATTGTTTTCTAACGGTAAGTTCATTATATTTTCTTCCTATAATATAAGTGTGCTTAGACCGTCCATTTTTCTAAAATATGTATCGTTTTATTGGTCGCATCCAACTTAATTGGAATACCTATGGGCATAGTGATCATTGGATGCATATGACAACAATCAAAGTCAGCTAGAAAAGGGATTCTTTGATTTTGTAGTACTTCTAATAGTATTTCGTAAGGTTTTCGATTCGTACCGCAATCATCAAATTGCTCATGTTTTCCAAGAATGATACCAGAGACTTTATCAAATACTCCGTTAAGTTTAAGTAAGGAAAAGCTTCTTTCAATAGTAGCTGCATCTTTTGAGCTATCTTCAATAAATAGAATATCACCTTCTTGAATAGGTGGCATATAAGGACTACCCCAAATTCCTTGTATTGTATTTAAGTTCCCGCCAATCATACGCCCAGTAGCTTGTCCATTCGTTACAGAAATCCAATTATTTGGTCTAAGTTCTTTTTCTTTCATTTTTTCTTCCCAATTAATAAATTCATCTGACCAAAATAACGGTTGCTTTATATTGTAAGGAAGAGGTTGATCGTTTAGTAATGTTTCTGAAAAATATTTGTATGTGTCATCTACAAAAGGCTCAAATTCTCCAAAAGAAGGAACGAGTGCAGGACCGTAAAATGTAGGAGTTCCTGTTTTTGCATAAATTCCTAGTAATAAAGCTGATACGTCTGAATATCCAATCATTATTTTAGGGTTATTTCGAAAAGTATCATAATCGATATAAGGTAATAATGAATTGGAATTCATCCCACCAATTGTTGACATGATACAAGAAATATTTGGATTTCTTATCAAATCATTTAGTTCATCAGCACGCTCTTGTATGCTGCCAGAACGATAATAATCATATTGATTTGTAAGTGAACCTTCCAATATATGAAACCCTTTCTGTTTTAAGTAAGATTTTGCTCGTTCAAACCTTTTTGGGGAAGTGTAGGTTGCTGGTGAAGAGGGCGAATAAATCCCAATAGTATCGCCGTATTTTAATGGTTTTGGAAGTATCATTTGTATGAATCCTTTCTATTAAATAGTTTGTTTATGAATTTATCATTGAATATTCTTATATTTCAGTATTCATAGTGTAACATAAATAGATTGAAATAATAATTGTTGTATATGAATAAATATACTTTTTACCTTGACGATATGCAGGAATTGTTGTTATGGTTGACTGTGAGTGTATAAAAGGTTTGCTAAAGGAGTTTTGAAATGAATCGGTTGAAATGGGGAAGAGTAACAATCCTATTAGTCATTATTTTAGGGATATGTTGGTTCTTATTCCAAGGAACTCAAAAGAGTACAACAAATGTAGAGGGACCACCTTTACAAGTGGCAGAGCTACCTAAAACTGGGTTAACTGAAAAAGTAGTTCCGTCAAAGTACATCCCACCAAAAGTTGATGCAAAAGCAGCTATGATTATCGATGCGAGTAATGGAGATGTTATTTATCAACATAACGAAAATGAAGCTTTTGCGCCAGCTAGTATGTCTAAGATGATGACAGCGTACCTTTTATTAGAGAGTGTACATAATGGGAAAGTTCGCTGGGAAGATCCGGTGAAAATGAGTGAGAAAGCAGCGCAAACAGAGGGTGCGAGAATCCCAGTCCAAGTGAATGACACATTGACTGTGAAAGACTTGTACCATGCATTAATGATTGAATCGGCAAATAATTCGGCGGTGGCGTTAGCAGAACATATGGCAAAGACGGAGAAAGATTTCGTTCAACTTATGAATGCAAAAGCGAAACAGTTAGAAATGTCGGAACATGCTAAATTCGCAAATGCATCAGGGCTACAAGAGCCTGATGGAAGTGAGACTAAGATGACAGCTGCCGATGTAGCAAAACTGGCGTATCATCTTATAAAAGATTATCCGGAGATATTAGAAGTGACTCACTTACGTCAAAGTCAGTTAGCATTTAATAATATTAATGTTATCAGTACAAATGACATGCTAAACAAAAATAATAAAAGTTTATATATAGAAGGAATAGACGGATTAAAAACAGGATTTACAGATAGTGCAGGGTACTGTTTTACAGGTACTGCAAAACAAGGAGATACTCGAATTATTACAGTAGTCATGGGGACTTCCAGTAAAACAAAACGTTTTACAGAGACGAATAAGTTAATGTCATATACATTTGGATTAGTTAATTAAGTAAAATGCTAAGTTAGAACATTACATGAGGAAGGCAGTTTATTGTTACTTATTTTTAGTAACGATAAACTGCTTTTTTATTTAAAACACGGGAAGTAAAAAGGTAAAAAATGTGAGAGTTATTATTTGAGTTTATCAATGTTTGTTGATAGTATAAAGTTATAAACTTATTAATAATAAGTTTGAAGGGGCGTTGTATGATGTATACATATGAAATAGCCTCAATTGAAAATTGGAGGGAATTATGATGGCAAAAGATTTTTACTCAGCAATTGAAGACAGAAGATCTATTTATGCAATTAGTAAAGAGCAAGTAGTTTCTGATGAGAAAATTCAAGAAGTGATTTATCATGCTGTAAAACATACACCTTCAGCTTTTAATTCTCAAAGTGCTCGTGTTGTTGTTTTGTTAGGAGAACAACATGATAAATTATGGGATCTTACGAAAGAAACATTACGGAAAATTGTACCTGAAAATAACTTTGCACCTACAGAAGAAAAAATGAATGCATTTAAAAGTGGTTATGGAACGGTTTTATACTTTGAAGACAGTGAAGTAGTGGAAGGGCTTCAAGAAAAATTTGCACTATATAAAGAGAACTTTCCAACTTGGTCACAGCAATCCTCAGGGATGTTACAATTTGCAATTTGGACAGCTTTAGAAATTGAAGGATTTGGTGCTACATTGCAACATTATAATCCATTAATTGATGAAAAAGTAAGAAAAGAATGGGATGTTCCAGAAAACTGGAAACTCACTGCGCAAATGCCATTTGGTAAACCAGTAGTACTTGCTGGCGAAAAAGAGTTCCAACCATTAGAAAATCGTGTGAAAATTTATAAATAAGGTAGAAATTATAAAAGGTGAACAGAGATACGACCTGTTCACCTTTTATTATCCCGCATTAACGGCCCGCAAACGCCCGATTGGTGAAGGATAATAATTAGTGGGAGATGCAAAAAATCCTTACTACTTATAAAGTTTCACTTTATAAGTAGTAAGGATTTTTTTGTTGGCAATTTTTCATCTGATTTTTCAATTCTTTTTTACGTGTTTCAATAGTTGATATTTTTTGTAATGTTATAAATGAAACGAACTGAATAGAGGCGTAGTATAATTCTATATTTTTGTTTATGTGATCGTCTATTATGTTTTTCACAAATGCACCTCCTTGTTCATTACTAGTAAGACTACAATTTGGAATGGTGGAAGTCGGCAGTCCTTAAATTCCTCTTTGTTGATAAGAGTTTCATATTATATGATTATATAAATAATAACGGAAATATTTCAAAAATTCCATAGTTAGTAAAAAAATAAATAGTCAATGGAGTGTGTATTTTCTTTAACATAGAATGAGGTTTTGAGAACTAAATCTTACAATTCGTCAAATTATTTAAAAAACATAGATCGTATAGGAAATTAGTTTTCTGAAAATATTATACTATTGATTAATTAAGTAATTTTTGCCATGATAAGAGTACGCTTCATGTAATTCATTTTATCAAGAAAACACATAGTTTGTTTTGTATTCGTTAATAAATTTTTTTATTGGATAGAAAATAAGTATTCTATATTGAGATAATGAATGGAATGTCGAATTTTCATGCGATACATAAGAAATTTGAAGAAAATCGTTGCAAAATTACTATGTTTAATGATAAAGTTCACATGAAGTTCACACGGAATTCACTTCATGCATTTAAAATGAAATACGTGTGAAAAATAAAACTCTTGTTAAAAAATGGAACTTGATGAATATTTTACTTTGATAATATTGTAAAGTATTAAGTTTATATGTTTTTTTAAGAGGATAGTAGGGAAAGGAAGTAAAGACAACTTATGAAAAAAGTAATTGCAGGTTTAGCAGCAGCTTCAGTAGCAGGTGTTGCAGTTCCAGGTATGGATTCTGCTCATGCACAAGTTTCGAACGAAGCGCTAAAAGAAATTAATGGACAAACTCAAACACAAACTCAAACGACTGTAACTGAAACAAAAAAAGTAGAAACAACTTCTGAATTAAAATACACAGTAACTGCTGATGTATTAAATGTTCGTTCAGGTGCTGGTACAGGACATAACGTTATTTCTAAAGTAAAACAAGGTCAAGTACTACAAGTAATTGGACAAGAAAACGGTTGGTTCAAAGTAAGTGTAAACGGCCAAACAGGTTATGTAAGTGGTGACTTCGTAACAACTGGTGGTAACAAAGGAACAACTGTTCAACAAGGAACAGGTACTTACACAGTAAACGTTTCTTCACTTAACGTACGTACAGGCCCAAGTACTTCTCATACAGTATTAGGTTCTGTAAATAAAGGGAAAACAGTACAAGTTGTAGGTGAAGTACAAGATTGGTTTAAAATCAACTTCAACGGTGGAACTGGATACGTAAGCAAAGACTTCGTAACAAAAGGTGGTTCTGCTGTATCTAACGAAACACAAAAACCAACTACAAACAACAACAATACTACTACAGTTCAAACTGGTGGTTCTTATGTTGTTAACACTGGTGCTTTAAAAGTACGTACAGGCCCAGCTACATACAATGCTGTAATTGGTGGGGTAACAAACGGTAAAGTATTAAACGTTACTGGCGCAGAAAATGGTTGGTACAAGATTAACCATAATGGCCGCACAGGTTACGTAAGTGCAGACTATGTTAAGTTTGTAAAAGGTGGAGTGACTGGTGGTAACCAAGGTTCTAACCAAGGTTCTAACCAAGTACAAAAACCAACAGCACCTACAGGTGGAGATACGTCTTCAATCGCTGGAT
>Ga0207655_1003186_pt1 | contig 12371 bp, 9 predicted proteins | sample KBSM44metaG_FD_184398 | JGI IMG/M metagenome (GOLD analysis project Ga0207655, IMG submission 184398) | Miscanthus rhizosphere microbial communities from Kellogg Biological Station, Michigan, USA - KBS M4-4 metaG (SPAdes) (version 2) | ecosystem: Host-associated > Plants > Roots > Rhizosphere >...
TGCCGCGATGTAGGGTTCGGTCACAATGGTGCCGGGGGCATTCTGTGCCGCCTTGTACCAGCCACGTGCACGCGGATCGTAGTCAGATGGGCGATTGGCCGACGGCACCGAGAACATCACGCCATCGGTGCTGCCAAAGTAGCTCAGCTGAAAACTGTCACTGTAGGCAGGCAGGCCGATGGCGCGTTGCAACTGGGGCAGTTCCTTGCCATCCGCGGCGATTTGCTGCGACATCGATTGCAGCAATTGCATGCGGCTTTCCAGCCAGGTTTGAATGTTCTGCGTGGTGAGCGTACCCAGTTGTTGCAACTCGGACTTGACGCTGGATTTGAGCGACTGACGCTGTCGATAGTCATTGACGACAATGAATACACTGAACGCCACGACCACAATCAATGCAGCGGCGAGAAGAATCTTTTTGCTGAAACCCAGACTTTTCATAGCGGTTACTTCCACGGCAAAAAACCAATAAGGACGATCTCTGGATCGCCAATCAAACTTCACAACAGTGCCGTCTATTTCACATTACAACCCACAGGCCGTTCAGCAACCGGAGCCGATACGTCTGCCACGGCGTCAATCACCAGGCAGGTCCGAGTATCGAAACCTTACAGAGACGCTTGTATCGCCATATCGGCGCGATCCACGAGTCCTTGATTATTTTTTTCGTCGCAGGTCGAGACGCCCTTCCCACAATCGACACTCAAGCGTGCAGAACAGGAAAAACTGGCTATGGTTGAAATCATCCCCCGCCCTGCACAGGATGGTCTCGCCATGCCAAGTATCGAGCAACTTTTTGACGGTTTGCATAGCCTCCCGAGTATTCCCAAAGTGGCTCAGGATCTGATGCTGCAATTTGACAATCCCTCTTCGAACCTGGAAAGCATTGCGCGCAATATAGAGAAAGATCCGGTGATTGCGGCCAAGGTATTGCGTCTGGCCAACTCGGCGCGCTTTCGCGGCTCAAGGGAATCCTCGAGTATCGAAGACGCGGCCATGCGCCTGGGTTTCAATACGCTGCGTACGCTGGTGATGGCCTCGGCAGTGACCGGTGCATTCAAGGCCGGGCCGAGTTTTGATCTCAAGGGGTTCTGGCTGAAAAGCTTTCAGGTAGCAGGAATCTGCCGGATGCTGGCGAAACAGACGGGCGCCGACCCTGAAATAGCCTTTACCTGCGGGGTGATGCATAACATCGGTGAGTTGCTGATCCAGACCGGCGCGCCCGATGTTGCCGAACGCCTGAACAACGCCGCCAAAGCCGGGACGCCTGGACGTGCGGCCAGCGAAACCCTGCAACTGGGTTTCAGCTACCCGGAAGTCGGTGCAGAGCTGGCCAGTCGCTGGCATTTACCCAAGGTTATTCAACAGGCTATCGCCTATCAGGCAACGCCGATGAGGGCTCCGGCTGACGCATCGCTGCCGAGGATCGTCGCCCAGGCCATTACCATTTCGGATGCGCTGGAGGCCCACGGCGGCGCGACACCTCAGGCGCAGCAGGCGTCAGGCGGTCCGCTGATGGAAGGCATCGATCTGGACGCGCTGTTTGCCGGGTTGCCGGCGGTGCTGGAAGCAGACAAGGCGTTCTCCGAATTACTGAACTGAACCAAAAGCAATTCTCCAGGCTGACCAGCGTATGCGGGCATGGCGTCAGGCGGTCCATTTTTGAGGCCGTATAGCGCGTTTATCTGTATATCCATACAGATAAACCTTGCCCGCTACGCATTCAACGTTCATCCTTGCAGCCCTTGCACCGGTAATCGACGACGGTAGTCATGCGGCTGTTTCTCTGCGAAAAACCTTCCCAGGCCAAAGACATTGCGGCTGCGCTCGGCGCAACCCGGCGTGGCGACGGCTGCTGGGTGGGTGCCAATGCGACGGTCACCTGGTGCATCGGCCACCTGCTGGAAACCGCCCCGCCCGACGCCTACGATGCACGTTACAAACGCTGGGTACTGGAGGACCTGCCCATCGTGCCGGAAAAATGGAAAATGCTGGTCAAGCCCAGAACCGCCAGCCAGTTCAAGGCAGTCAAGCGGCTGCTGAGTGAAGCCCGGGAACTGGTGATCGCCACCGACGCCGACCGTGAGGGCGAAATGATCGCCCGCGAACTGATCGAGCACTGTCGCTATCGCGGGCCGATTCAGCGTTTGTGGCTGTCGGCACTGGATGACGCCTCGATCCGCAAGGCGCTGGCGGCGCTCAAGCCCGGTGCCGATACGTTCAGCCTGTATCACTCGGCGCTGGGTCGATCACGCGCCGACTGGCTGATCGGCATGAACATGAGTCGCCTGTTTACACTGCTGGGTCGACAATCCGGTTATCAGGGCGTGTTGCCAGTAGGTCGGGTACAAACCCCGACCCTGCGACTGGTGGTAGACCGTGATCGCAGCATCGCCAACTTCGTCCCGGCGCCCTACTGGGCTATCGACGTCAGGCTGCTGCATGACAATCAGGCGTTCATCGCCCAGTGGCGCGCACCATCGGATGCCTGCGACGACCAGGACCGTTGCCTGAACCAGGCGCTTACGCAACAGGCTGCGCACGACATGCGCGGCGCGGCCAGCGCACGACTGGTCAAGCTGCGCACCGAGCGCATTCGCGAAGCGGCGCCTTTGCCGTTCGACCTGGGCACCCTGCAGGAAATCTGTTCGAAGAAGCTCGGGCTCGGCGCGCAGGAAACCCTCGACATCGCCCAGTCCCTGTATGAAACCCACAAGGTCATCACCTATCCGCGCAGCGATTGCGGGTACCTGCCGAACAGTCAGCATGGTGAGGCCGCAGGCATTATCGCGGCGCTGTGCAAGGCCGACCCTGCGCTGGCAGGCCTGTCGCCGCATCTCGACCCACAACGTCGATCACGGGCATGGAATGACAGCAAAGTGACAGCCCACCACGGCATCATTCCCACCGCGGCGGTGCGCGGCGTAGAACATCTGACCGGCAAACCGCGAGCGGTGTATACCCTGATCAGGGCGCGTTACCTCGCGCAGTTTCTGCCCAACCACGAATTCGATCGCACCCAGGCTGACTTCGACTGTGCAGGCCACGCGCTGCGTGCGGTGGGCAAGCAGATTGTCGAGCCAGGCTGGAAGCGTGCGATGCCCGAAGCGCTGGCCCCGGCCAAGGGTCGCGAAGCGCCTGCCCCGCAGCCGTTGCCGGCATTATTTCAGGGCTGCGAGTGTGCGGTCGCCGAGGTCATCCTCAAGGACCTCTGGACCCAGCCGCCCAAGCCGTTCACCGAGGGAGACCTGATCAAGGCAATGAAGAACGTCGCCAGACTGGTGGAAGACCCGCTGCTCAAACAGAAGCTCAAGGACACCACCGGCATTGGCACCGAAGCCACCCGCGCCGGGATCATTCAAGGCCTGCTGGACCGTGGCTACCTGACCAAGCAAGGCAAGTCGCTGTGCGCAGCACCGGCAGCCTTCAGCCTGATCGACGCCGTGCCCCGTGCCATCGCCGATCCGGGCACCACCGCCATCTGGGAACAGGCGCTGGACATGGTCCAGAGCGGCGAAATGAGCCTTGAAGAGTTCGTCGCCAAACAGGCGGCGTGGATGAGCAAACAGGTCAGCCGTTGCGTCGGCATGCGTATGAGTATCAGCGGACCAGCCAGCCCGGCAGGCGTTAAACCGCCCTGGAAGAAAAAGCGCAATACCACTAAACGCGCCGCCAAGACCTCCACCGCCACGACGGATACTGCGGCGAAAAAGCCGCGGCGCGCTGCCAGACCGGCCGCCAAGGCGTAGGCCGGAACAGCGATAACCAGATCAGCCATTGCACATTCAAGCGTTACGAACAGGTGTTACAACATGTCAGACCGAGAGCTCATCATTCCGTCCACCATGCAGTCGATCATGGACCGTGCAGGCTATGCACCTGCGGTCAGGGTTGGGGATACCCTGTACTGCGCGGGCCAGGTGGGGCGCACGCGGGATATGGAAGTCATCCTCAACCCGGAGGCGCAATTCATCGCCTGCTGGGAGAATCTGCGCACGGTGCTCGCCGAGGGCGGTTGCACCTTCGAGGATATAGTCGACATGACGACTTACCATGTCGCCATGAGCGAACACATGGCGGTCTTTCGTGAAGTAAAAAACCGCATATTCCCGCGTGGCCAGTGCGCCTGGACCTGCATCGGCGTTGCCGAACTGGCGCACCCCGGGTTGTTGCTCGAAATCAAGTGCGTTGCGATCAGGCGCAACAACGCCTGATCGACATCACAGACTCGAGCGCAGGGGTATCTCGTGCCGCGAAGTTTGTGCCTGAACATCGTCCAGACCGACCATTTCGTCATGCGCCACGGCCTGGGTCATGAACAGTTTTACGTCAGACACCGAAGACAGCACCTTGCGCGCCTCTTCCACCGAAGCAACGTGCAGGGTTTTTCCGCTCGAATCTTCCACTGGCACAGACTTGCCCTCGAGCTTTGCGTGCAGCACGTAGGAACCGCCTTCCATGGAGATCAGATCGAGTTCACGAACCGTTTGATCCTTTACATGTTTGGTCAGGTCTTGAATGTTCAAAGTCACACCTCCGGTGGCGTTCTGGAAATCAGCGCCGCTTGAAAATGGAGCTTTTATTGGCGCAAACGTTCAGTCGTTTGGGGGACGGCCAGCCTGAATATCCATGTCGCAAATACATGAGACAGGTTGAGCGATGTTATTCTGCGGCGGCTTCGGACACCTGGCTGCGCACGTCGCGTACCCCCCCCCGAACAGATATTCAAGGATAGACAGATGATCGACTTCAACAACAAGGGCTTCTTCAAACTCAAACAGAATGACGAATACGCGGACCGGGTCAAGGACCTGCTGCTCGACGGCGAAGAGGTTATCGATGCCTACAAGTCCATGCGTGATGGCGTAGTGTTCACGAGCAAACGCATCATTGCGGTCAACGTCCAGGGGCTGACAGGCAGCAAGAAGGACTTCACCTCCTTGCCGTACAAGAACATCGTGGCGTGGTCGGTCGAGACGTCGGGTACGTTCGACCTGGACTCTGAACTGGAAATCTACTTCTCGGCGGTCGGCAAGGTAAAATTCGAATTCACCGGCAAGACCTCAATCGTTCAGATATCCAGGTACATCTCCCAACACCTTCTGGGCTGAAAAACGCCATCAGCCTGCGCATGGCGCAGGCCCTGGCATCTTAGGTCACTTGCCCAACAGCAGCGCTGCGTCGAAGCCCATCCGCAAGTTGCCCCAGTGGCGCCCCTCGAAAAAGAACGGCACATCGATTTCGGTCATGATCTCCCCGGTATCGCGCAAATAAGTCTGCAACAGAAAACGCTGCTTGTTGCCTGCGGCGCGCAGACCAATCGGGTCGGAGAACATGCGTTTGTTGCGGCACACCGGCAGATCGACTTCGCGGTTGCCGGTAGGCTTTTGCGATACCCAACTGTTGTTGACCGGGCAATAGCCTTTGCTGTCGACGATGAAGGTGACCTTGCCGCCGCGTGTGCCCTTGGTCAGCTTGTCGCATTCTTCCTGGCAGACTTGCGCAAAACGCTCGGTGTAACCGGTGGTGTATTGTTTGGGGTCTGTGCCCGGAATCAGCTTGTAACTCTGATCGAACAGATTGACGCCCTGTTTGTGCAGCTCGGCCAGGCGTACTTGCAGAATGTCACGGCACTGACTGGCGCGAGTGATCGCTGCATCCAGTTCGCCATGCCCAAGCACGAAACGCCCCAGCAGCGCCTGCACTTGCTCAGCCACACTGGACAGATCCCGAGTAGCCGTTGCGGAATGCTGCATGCGCTGATCGATGGCCTGGCTATCGGAATAGATCCGCGTTACCCGTTCATTGATCCCCGTGTTGGTAGAGGCGAACTGCTGAATGTGTGCAGCGATGTCGGCGAGCTTGTCGTTGGTCGACTCGAAATCGCCGATCATGCTCTCGAAATGGCCGGATGCGCGCTCCACCACCAGTTGGGTTTCACGGGCGCTGTGGCTGATCTGGATGGTCTGTTCGTGTGTGGAACTGACTTCCTGAAGCATCGCGTCGATGTTGCGCGAGATGTCGTCAGTGGCTTTGCTGACGTTTTGCGCCAGCGTGCGCACCTCGTCGGCCACCACCGCAAAACCTCGACCACTCTCCCCCGCCCGCGCCGCTTCGATGGCCGCATTGAGCGCCAGCAGGTTGGTTTGCGAAGAAATCTGCTGAATCAGCCCGACAATCGACTTGATGCTTGATGAACGCTCGTTCAGGCCGGAGACCAGCCCACCGAACTCGTTGAGACTGGTGGATATCTGGCTGATATTGCCGGTCACCTCAAGCAGTTCGGCGTAAGAGTCGCGTGCCATGCTCAGATTCTGCGCAGTGGTGCTGGAAATACCCTGGGTCTGCTGCGAAACATCCTCGATGCTGCCCACTGCCATATTGCTCTGGTCCATCACTTCTCTGGCGAAGCGTGCCTGATCGGTCGCGCTGTCGCTGGAGTCACTGATGTTCTTCAGCGAACGCGCCGACTCGACGGCGATCTGCACAGTCAGCCCCTGAATGCTGCTGATGATCTCGCGCTGTTTGGCCAGAAAGAGATTGCAGGTACTGGCCAGCCCGCGAATTTCATCATGGGTGAGCAGCGGCAGATCCCTTGATAGATCACCTTCGCCACTGGCGACCTCTTCGAGCGCGCGAGTCATGGACATCACCGGACGCACGATCAGGTGGCGGAAATACCACACCATGAAGCTGACCATGACCAGCGTGAACAGGGTGCTCAGCAGAATTGCGTTGCTCAGCAGATCGAGCTGACTCTGGATCACGCCCAGCGCGGCAGGGTCCGTTTGCGTGCCGCGCAATTGCAGCATGATATCGGAACGAATGTTCAGCGCCACCCAATACAGAAAGGCGCTGACCAGGACCAGCAGGAAAAGGCTTGATAGCTTCTTGGTCAGCGTGTTGAAAAACTGCTTTTCAACTGACTCGTACAAAGCCTTTAACGTCTGCATTTTCCTGCTCCTGGGTACAAGGGTGATTCTCGTGCGATGGTTAACGTCTGTCGCGACCAAAGCTTTAATGCGTTCGCCTTCAGCGGAGGCGGAAAAACTTCGACCACACAGCTCGCGGCGCTTTTCGCGCCGCAGAGTACTGCAGAGCTGGGCAATTTGATATCACAGTTGAAAGCGATCAACCGATTGTGAAAGCTGCCCGGCCATCAACGACAGTTCATCAGTGGTACTGGCTGTCTGGCCGATGACACGGCTATTGCCCTCGGACATGCTGGCAATCATTTCTACCTGATGGGCGATTTCGTTGCTGGCCAGGCTCTGCTCGCCAATGGTACGAGTGATGTCATTGACCAACTGCGTGGTGCTCAATGTGGCATCCAGGATATCGCTGATCGCACGCTCCACTTCAGCGGTGACCGCCATGCCCTTGTCGACCTGGGCCACACCGGCTTCCATGCTGGTAACCGCCTCGCGGGTGCTCTGCTGAATGCGCGCAACCATGGTGGTTATTTCCTGAGTGGAAGCACTGGTGCGCCCTGCCAGGCTGCGCACCTCGTCGGCCACCACGGCAAAACCACGGCCCTGCTCGCCAGCGCGGGCGGCTTCGATGGCCGCGTTGAGCGCCAACAGGTTGGTCTGGTCGGCAATGCCCTTGATGACCTGAATAATATTGAAGATGCCTTCCGAATCCTTGTCCAGCGTGCGGATCACCTGAGCCGACTGCTGTGCCGAACGGGCAATGCTGTCCATGTCACTGACCACCTGATGGATCACCTTACCGCCGTTCTTGGCCAGGGATTCTGCCTGACTGGCCATATCCAGTGCCTGCCCCGCATGTCGGGTGATTTCTTCAATGCTTGCGGTCATCTCGCTGGTCGCCGCCGACATGGTGCCGGCTGCTGAACTCTGTTGCCGGCTGCTGTCGGCCACCTCATGGCAACCACTGCTGAGCTGACGGCTCATGCCACTGACGTCATTGGCATTGCTGCGCACCACTTCGATCATGCTGCGCAGGTCACGCTGCATGATCGCCAGGCTGCGAATCAGCATGCTGGCTTCGTCACGGCCACTTGACTCGGCGATGGGTTCGCGCAGGTTGCCATGGGCAATACTGTCGGCAATACGGCTGGCGGACGCGAGCGGGATCATGATGCTGCGCGTCACCCAATGCCCCTGCACCAGCAGCAGCAAAATACTGATCGAAAGCACGACTACCAAGGTGACATTGGCACTAAGAGTGGTCTGACGGGTGCGTTCGCCGCTGGCTTTGGCGTTGTCCTCGATCAGGTCACTCAAGCTCGACATCTGCCCCTCCAACTGCGTGAAGGCACTGGAAAAAGTACCCAGCTCTTGCTGCGCGCGGTCCGGGCTGTCGATGGCCAGCCCGACAATTCGCTCGCCTGCGCTGATATAAGCGTCGAGGCTTGGCTTTATCCTGCTCAGCTCTGCCTTGATGGCATCAGTGAGCGGCAATTGCAGGTTATCGCCCACGACCTTGCGAAACAGCGCGGCATGCTCTTTGAGGGATGCCTGCACTTCGTCGCGCGTACTGTTGCTCTTGCCCAGGCCGAACAGCATCGCTGACAGCACATCGGCGCGCAGCGCATCGTGCATCATGTCGGCTTCGAGGTGATTGCCCAGTGCAGCCATGCTGACTTCACTGTCGAACATCGCCGCCTCCATGCGCGTATTACCCAGGTAGTTGACCAGGCTGATGATCATGACGGTCAGCACACTGGTGCCTATCAGCAAGAACAGACGTAGTTTTATCGACATCCTGTAGCCCCTCCGGTCAATGAAATAACGCGAGCTGCGGATTGCTCTTATTCAAGAGCTTATCGACGCAGGTTGCCAGATACTTAAGCTTATTTAACGGATATTGCCGAATCCGCAGACGATCACGTTGAACGTCAGGCCTGACGCCGCTCTGTAACGCGTCTATGGTGAACTGAGGACATTCAATCCACACACAGGAGCCAGCACCGTGCCTGACAAGAAGTTCGCCATCGATCTCGCCTACCGGCCCCGCCTTGCCGACCTCAAACCGCTGACGTCGACTACCACGCTGCTGGAACCTCAGGCGTTGGCCGCACCACGCACTACACCGGCAAGCGACTTGAAAAAACGCACCGGCTACGCCGAGAACTTCCTTGGTGATTTCATCGTGCCCTGGCCGACCACCGACGAAGAACTTGCGCCTGATGTCTACCCGTTAAAGAACACCGGTAATCGCCTCGATTACACGCACTTTTCCATCACCATGTCGCGCAGTCGGCGTCTGGCGCTGTATGTCGGCGTCAACATTGATGGTGCCAACAGCGTAGAGGTCAAACGCAGCAAGGATTCCTGGGCATTTGACGGTCGCCTGCCCGCCGAGGCGCAGATTGGCGAAAGTGTGTACGCCGACAACCTGCTGGATCGCGGCCATCTGGTTCGGCGTCAGGACCCTAACTGGGGCAAGGAAGCCGAAGTTGCCAACAGCGATACCTTCCACTTCACCAACTGCTCGCCGCAGATGGGTGCGTTCAATCAGAAGACCTGGCTGGAGCTGGAGGACTACATTCTCGACAACACACGACGCTGGAAGTCACGGGTAACGGTGTTTACCGGCCCCGTGCTGCGCGACGACGACCGCAGCTACCGCAATGTCAAAATCCCTTCGGCATTCTGGAAAGTCGTGGCGTTTCTCGGCGATGACGGCAAGCCTTCGGCCAGCGCCTATATGATCGACCAGACCCGCGAGCTGGGTAAGCTGGACATCATGTTCGGCCCGCTCAAAACCTGGCAACGCAGCGTGGCGCAGATCGAGCAACTCACCGGTATCCGTTTTGGCGATCTGTCCAGCTACGACGGCTTCTCCAACGAAGAGCGCCTGACCGGCACACGCATCGAAGCCCAGATCCGCGGACCACAGGATATTCGGGTCTGACTTGCCGGTAAGCGCGGCCTACTCCACGTTCGATCCCGAGTGTGCAGCAAGGACACAAACGTGTGACGCCCAGCGCCACACGTTTGTAACCTGCACACTACTCGAACTGCTGACGGTTTTCCGGAGTAATAAGCTTGAACGGCACCCAGATGACCGGGGACGCCAGGGTTTCGCCGCGCGCCATGCGCATCGCGGCATCCACTGCGCCGTTGGCCTGCCCGAGCGCATCCTGGAACACGCTCACCGCCATCTTGCCTTCGGCCATCAGCTTCAAACCGTCCGGGGTGCCATCGATCCCGCCCACCAGATAATCACCCGCCTTTTTGCCGGTTTTTTCCAGCCCCATGATTGCCCCAATGGCCATTTCGTCATTGTTGGCGGCGACGATGGAGAAGTCCACGCCCTGCTTGACCCATTCAATCACGATGGTCGCAGCCTGACTGCGCTCCCAGTTGCCGATTTTCTTCTGCACGACCCTCATGTCCGGGTACTTGGCGACCACCTTCTCCACGTCCTCGGTGCGCATGACCGATGATTTGTTGCTCGGGTCGCCGACCAGAATCACCACATTGCCCTTGTAATTGGCGCGGCGGGCCAGCTCTTCCATCTGCAGGGTGCCGGACTCCAGTTCGTCAGAGCCGACGAACGCCGTCAGCGCAGGCCATTTGGCAGGTTCCGGATTACGGTTGACGAATACTAGAGGAACCTTGGCTTCATTGGCCAGACGCATCATTTCCGGCGCACTTTTGCCACTCACCATCGCGACCACGATGGCATCGACTTTCGAGTTCACCAGATTGCGAAACTGCCGCATCTGCAGCTCCACGTCGTCCTGGCCGTTTTCCATGAAAATGTCGGCGTCCAGCAGGGCTACCTGTTTCTCCACGCCGTGGCGCAGGATGGTCTGGAAATTGTCGTTGTATTTGGCCATGCCTACACCGATCAGCGGCGTTGCTGCCTGCGCCAGGCCAGCGAACAGCAGGCTCGCACTCAGGGAAATCGATAACCACTGTTTCATGTTCTGACTCCCGGGGCGTTAAACGCTGAAATGATGGAGCAGCTCGCGCTGATCCCTGGCCATTTTCGACAGATCCTGACTGCTGATTGCCGATTGCTCGGCACCGTCGGCGGCCTGCTGGGCAGAATCGTTGATGTGCGTGACCATGCGACTGGTCTCCTGCACCGTTGCGCTTTGCTGCTCGGTGGCCGCAGCGATCTGAATGTTCATGTCGCGAATCGTATCCACCGCCTCGCCCATTTCCACCAGCAATTGATCAGCGCCGGAGGCCAGTGTTACGCAATGGTCGGACTGGATCTGGCTTTCGTTCATCACCTCTACCGCCGAATGGATCTTGCTCTGCATCTGGCCGATCATTTCCTGGATCTCGCTGGTGGAGGTCTGTGTGCGACTGGCCAGCGAGCGCACCTCATCGGCCACCACCGCAAAGCCCCTGCCCTGCTCGCCAGCCCGCGCCGCTTCGATGGCTGCGTTGAGCGCCAGCAGGTTGGTCTGTTCGGCAATGGTGCGAATGGCGTCGACGATACCGTCGATGTTCTGCCCGTATTTCTGCAATTCGTCGGTCACCGCAGACGCCTTGTTGACCTGTTCAGCCTGCTGGCGAATGTTGACGATGGTTTCAGCCACACGCTTTTGCACCTTTCCGGTCAGCTCACTGGTGCTGTCCACCGCGCCGCGTGTGTCCTGAGCCCGACGGGCCACTTCCTCGACCGTGCTTTCCATTTCATTCATGGCTGACGCGGCAGAGTTGAGCCGATCCTTTTGCTGGTCGACCACGCGGGTCGTCTGCTCACTGATCTGCGCGTTCTGGCTGGCGGTCAGCGCCAGGGTATCGGCCGACCCGATCAACTGACGAAACGTCTGTTGCAACGACTGGGTGAATTCATTGAGATAACCACCCAACTCACCAAACTCATCGCGACGGCTAACGTCGAAACGTACCCGCATGTCGCCACCGGTGAGAGTCTTCAAAACCTCGCGAAACGCCGCCAGAGGGCGACGCAGGCTGAAGGCGACCCATGTGCCGATGATCGCTGCCGCCATGACGGCCAGCAGGCAGGCGATCAGCAACAGGCTAAGGCTGGTGGCAATGGTCGAATCCGCCCCGGCCTTGGCCTCATTGGCCACCGCCAGTGACTGATTGCCGAACTCGCCAATCTTGTCCAGCGTTGCCTGAAGACGGGTTTCCGCTGCCTGGCGCTGTTTGTCGACCTGCTCGGCGAGCGCCGCTTCCTGCCTGTAGGCCTGATAAACGCCGTCGCTGCCGGTCAGATCATTAAGCAGGCGGTTGACCATCACGCCGGCAATCCGGCCAGCACGCGGGTCGGCTGCGATGAGCTCCCGTGTGCGGGTGCTTATCACCTCATCCTGCAGGTTGAGCACGCGCTGCAAGGCCTGAATATTCGGTGTGGCGGCATGGGCAGCCAGACCTTCGTAGGATTTGCCGACTTCCAGTAAAAGCTTTTCCCCC
>Ga0207655_1003189_pt1 | contig 12360 bp, 12 predicted proteins | sample KBSM44metaG_FD_184398 | JGI IMG/M metagenome (GOLD analysis project Ga0207655, IMG submission 184398) | Miscanthus rhizosphere microbial communities from Kellogg Biological Station, Michigan, USA - KBS M4-4 metaG (SPAdes) (version 2) | ecosystem: Host-associated > Plants > Roots > Rhizosphere >...
CCGAACGGGCCGTCCTTCGCCCGCTCCGGGTCGATGTGGATCCACTGGTGGTCGTCGGTCGCATCGGCGAAGAGGTTCACCCGGTCCTGGGTGACCTCGAGCCAATCGGTGAAGCCGAGGTCGGTGCCGGCGAGTCCGGCGGCGTCGGCGTAGGCGGCGGTCGTGGTCATGGTGGTTCCTTTCGTGGACGTTCAGACGAAGGCGGACGAGCCGGTGAGCCCGCGCCCGACGATCAGTGAGGTCATCTCGTGCGTGCCCTCGTAGGAGTAGACGGCTTCGGCGTCGGCGAAGAAGCGCGCGGCGCCGTGCTTGAGGAGGATGCCGTTGCCGCCCTGTACTTCGCGGGCGAGCGCGACGGTCTCCCGTGCGAGGCGGGCGGTCTGCATCTTGGCCAGGGCGGAGTCCTCGTCGCGGAGGATGCCGGCGTCCTGACGGGCCGACAGGCGGGTGACGATGCCGAGTGAGGAGGTGAGGTTCCCGAGCATCCGTGCCAGCTTCTCCTGCACGAGCTGGAACGCGCCGATCGGCGACCCGAACTGCTCGCGCATCCGCACGTAGGCGACGGCGGCGTCGAGCGCCCCGGCCTGCAAGCCGGTGGCGATCCACGCGACGTCGGAGCGCAGCGCACGTAGGATCTCGGCGACGTCGCGCCACCCCTCGACACGGGCCAAGCGCGCGGAGTCGGCCACCCGCACACCCTCGAGGCGGATGTCGAAATTCTGCATGGGCCGCAGCGACACCTTGCCCTCGATGCGGGTGAGGGTGACCCCGGGGGCGTCCCGCGGCACGAGGAAGGCCTTGACCTCCCCATCGTGGGCCGCGCGCGCGAACACGACGAGCACGTCGGCCGTGTCGGCGCCGCCGATCCAGCGCTTCGCGCCGTCGATGATCCAGTCACCTTCCCCACCATCCCCACCGTCCCGTGTCGCCGTCGTCGCAAGGCCGCCGGCGATGTCGGAGCCGTGGTCGGGTTCGGTGAGGGCGAAGACGCCGCGGAGCGCGAAAGTGCGGATGTCCTCGTCGAGTACGGCCGCCTGCGCGGGGGAGCCCCCACGGCGTACCGCCGTGCGGAACAGTCCCGACTGCGCGTTGTACGCCGTCGCGACCGACACGTCGGTGCGGGCGAGCACGAAGGCGCGGTACCCCGAGAACATCGACGACGCCGCTTCCGCCGCCTCCACCCCGGTGGGTTGCATGAGGTCCAGCGGAAGGAGCGCGTCGATGATCTCAGCGGGAAGCGTCGCCGTCTCCCACGCGTGCTCGAGCCGCGGTGCGATCTCCGCGCGCAGCGTGTCATCGAGGCGCGTCAGCACCGCACGGGCGCCGGCGCTGAGGAAGGCGTCCGCGTAGCCCAGCGGATCGATTCCGAACGGCGCCTCACTGCGCAGTCGCGGAGTCACGGTCTACCCGCGCCCGAGGCCGAGCAGGCGCGCGGCGTTGTCTGTGAGGATGGCGGGCATGACCTCGGGCTTCAGATCGGTGTGCTCGACGTCGCGCAGCCAGCGGTCCGGCGTGAGCAGCGGGAAGTCGGAGCCGAACAGGATGCGGTCCTTCAGGAACGAGTTCGCGGCGCGCACGAGCTGCGGCGGGAAGTACTTCGGGCTCCACCCCGACAGGTCGATCCACGTGTTGTGCTTATGGGTCGCGACCGAGATCGCTTCGTCCTGCCACGGTACGGACGGGTGCGCCATGATGATCTGCAGATCGGGGAACTCCGCCGCGACGGTGTCGAGCAGCATAGGGTTCGACAGTGCCAGCCGGAAGCCGCGTCCGCCCCGCATTCCCGCGCCGATCCCCGTCTGGCCGGTGTGGAACAGGCTGACCATGCCCGCATCCTGCAGCGCCTCGTAGAGCGGGAAGTACTGCGGGTCGCTGGGGTCGAAGCCCTGGACGGTCGGATGGAACTTGAAGCCGCGGACACCGTGATCCTCGATCAGGCGGAGCGCGCGGTCGACCGCCGCGGAACCCTGTCGCGGATCGACGGACCCGAACGGGATCAGGACGTCGTTGTTGCGCGCGGCGCCCTCGGCGATCTCCTCGCTCGACAGTGCGGGGTGATCGAGTTCCGTCTGCGCATCGACGGTGAAGACGACCGCGGCCATCGATCGTTCGCGGTAGTACGCGGCGACGGCATCCAGGTCGGGGCGTCCGATATCCGCGCTGAAGTACGCGGATGCCGCCGCCGCCAGGTCGTCGGGCAGCGAGGAGTGCCCGTGCGCATCCACCTCGATGTGCACATGGACATCGATCGCGGTGACCCTGTCGAGGTCGATCGCGGGTTCATAGCGAGAGGTCATCGGCGTTCCTCGTCGTCGGGGACAGTCGTTCGGGGACAGTCGTTCCGGGACCGTCGTTCAGAGACGAGGACGCTGCAGGTCGTCGGGAAGCGCCGGGAAGCGCTCGCCGACCGACTGCAGGTTCTCACCGACGAGGCCCGCGAACTGCGTCGCGAGCGTCTCGGCGTCCCACCCGCCGTCGCGGTAGGCGGTGAGGACGGGCTCGGGGTGCGACCAGAGCTGGATGCGGTCGCCGCCGATGCCGATCGCCTGGCCGGAGATGCCGGATGCGGCGTCGGAGGCGAGATAGGCGATGAGTCCGGAGACGTCGTCCGACGTGCCGAACCCGAGGTCGTGGCGGTAGAAGGCGGGCATGGGCTCGCCCGCGGCATCCGCCTCGACGGCGGCGGCGAAGTAGGGCACCGTCGCCGTCATCGCGGTCGCCGCCACCGGGATCACGGCGTTCGCGGTGATCCCGGCCTTCTTGAGTTCGAGCGCCCAGGTGCGCACCATCCCGACGATGCCGGCCTTGGCGGCGGCGTAGTTGGTCTGACCGAAGTTGCCGCGCTGGCCGGTCGGCGACCCGATGCAGATGATGCGTCCGGCGATCTCGTTCTCTCGCATGAACAGGACCGCCTCCCGCACGCACGTGAAGGTGCCACGCAGGTGCACGTCGATGACGGTGTCGAAGTCGGAGTCGCTCATCTTCCACAGCACGGTGTCACGCAGGACGCCGGCGTTGGTGACGAGGATGTCGAGGCGGCCGTAGGTGTCGACGGCCGTGCGGACGAGTTCCTTCGCCGTCTCGGTCGAGCCGACGGGGGCGACGACCGCGACGGCGGAGCCGCCCTCCTGCTCGATCGTGGCGACGGCCTCGGCGGCGGTCGCCGCATCGACGTCGTTGACCACGACGCGCGCCCCCTGCCGGGCGAGTTCCTGCGCATAAGCGAGACCGAGGCCGCGGCCCGATCCGGTGACGATGGCGACTTTGCCTTCGAGGGACATGGAGGACTCCTTCGTTCGTGGTCCCATTGAAACCGAACTAGTTGAACTTGTCAATTATTGTCTGCCGCACCGTTTGCTACGATGTCCGCATGGCCAGGAGCGACGGAGCGCGAGGCGATGCGCGCACCCGACTCGCCGACGATGTGAGCTTTCTCCTCGCCCGGGCCAACGCCCTCTCGCTCTCCGCGGGAAACGCGGCACTTTCGGCCCTCGGACTGAAAGTGCGGTCGTACTCCGTGCTGGCGCTGGCGTCGGATGCGTCCGGCGGGCTCTCGCAGCGCGAACTGGCCGAGTTCCTTCGCCTCGACCCGAGCCAGGTCGTCACGCTCGTCGACGATCTGCAGCGGCGCGGGCTGGTCGATCGCCGACCCGATCCCGTCGATCGACGGGCGAACGTCGTGATCGCCACTCCCGCCGGCCTGGCGCTCTACGAGCGCGCGGTCGCAGCGGCGGAAAGCGCCGAGCTCGAGGTGCACGCGCCTTTGAACGCCGAGGAGCGTGCGCAGCTGGCCGGGCTGCTGCGACGCGTCGCCTTCCCCGACTGATCGGTCTCACGCGGGCGCTCTGCGGTGGCGGCATCCGCCACCGCGAGGCAGGCTGGAACCATGGCAGCTTCCTCCACCCTTCCCCCCGACGTCACCGACGGGATCCGGCACATCCTCGATGCCGCCGGGATCACCGCCGACGCCGACCTCATCGCCCGCATCCTTGCCACGGGGGTCGGAATGGGGCGTGACGGCGCCGATCGGCTGGACCTGAAGATCACCTCCGCCGCTCTGACCGAGATGCGGGCGGCCTTCGAGCTGTTCGCCCCGTTTCGCGGGGTGCCGAAAGTCACCGTCTTCGGGTCCGCGCGGACTGCGCCCGACTCCGAGCTCTACCGCCTGACCGTCGAGCTCACCGCCGCCCTCGCCGCGCGCGGGTGGATGACCGTGACCGGCGCCGGCCCCGGCATCATGCAGGCGGCCGCCGAAGGCGCGGGACCCGCGCACTCGCTGGGCGTCTCGATCCGGCTGCCGTTCGAGGAGAAGCCCAACGCGGTCATCGCCGCCCACGCGCGCAACGTCGCGATGAAGTACTTCTTCACCCGCAAGCTCATGCTCGTGAAGGAATCCAGCGGATTCGTCTGCATGCCGGGCGGCTTCGGCACGCTCGACGAGATGTTCGAGCTGCTCACCCTGCAGCAGACGGGCAAGGCGGTGCCGACGCCGATCGTGCTGCTCGATCGCCCGGGCGGCGGCTTCTGGGCGGGACTTCGCCGCTTCGCGGACGAACAGCTCCTCCCGGAGGGAGTGATCTCGCCGGACGATTTCGACCGGGTCGTCGTCACCGACTCGGTGGATGCCGCGGTGAGCGAGATCGCCGGCTTCTACCGCAACTACACGTCGTTGCGCTGGGTGGGGCGCCGACTGGTCCTGCGCCTGCGGGCGGTGCCCACCGACGAGGAGGTCGCCGCGCTGAACCAGCGCTTCGGCGGACTCCTCGTCGACGGAGCGATCGAGAGCCGGGGGCCTCTGAAAGCCGAGCGCGAGGATGACGACGAGCTCGACGCCCCTCGCCTGGTCATGCATTTCACTCAGCGCCGCATCGGCGAACTGCATCACCTCATACGTGCGGTCAACGCCCTCGCGAGTGCTCCGTCAGACGCGCGCCCGGCCTAGGAAAAGGTGCCCCGGTCCGATTCGTCAGCAGACGATCTTGCCGTGGTTCATGGTGTCGTCGGGCGTCTCCCGGGTCACCAGCGCCTTCAGCATCCCCGCGGCCATCACGAGCTTGCCGTGCGCCGGCTCCCAGAACTCCGTCTCGACGGGCGTGACCTTCAAGAGCGCGATGTCAGGGGTGTCGAGCCCGTCTTCGAACCAGATGTCGAGCGACGGCGACCAGAGCTGTTCCATGCGCACCCGATCATGCACGATCGCCGCACGGCCCGCCACCGACACATAGCGCATGCCCTTGGCGTCGCAATAGGCGAGGTTCACGTCGCGGTCTGCTTCGACCTCGTCGGCCTTCTTGGTCTCATCGGAGGTGAAGAACCAGATGTCGCCGGCATCGTCCATCTCGCGGGTGCTCATCGGGCGGCTGACGAGCTTGCCGTCGGCATCCACCGTGGTGAGCATCGTGAGGTCGATGTCTTCGACGAGGGCTTTCACGCGGTCGCGGGCCTCGGTTCCAGTCAGTTCTGTCATGGCTCGAGCCTGCCCGCACGGCACGGCTGCCTACAGGGCCTTGACAAAGCCGCCGCCCCCGCCCGGCTGCTCGGCTCAGAGGCGCGCGTAGCGCGCACGGAAGCCGCAGAACACCCCGTAGGCGATGAGACCGATTCCCATGGCGGCGGCGAGCCACCGGCCGAAGGGGAGCGTCAGCAGTCCGTCCACCGCGCTGTCCAGTCCGCCGGCGCGCGCGGCGTCGGCCCGGACGGCCGCGACGAGCAGAAGCGCGGCCAGGATGCCGAGGGCGGCGCCTTTGGCGACGAAGCCGCCCACCCCGAGCGCACGGACGACGGCGCCGAACGGGGAGCGCGGGATCGACATGCGCGCCTCGAACGATCGCCGCACGCCCATGGTGACGAACGCCCCTCCGGCGACGCCGATGCCCACCGCGACCGCGCCCAGCAGGAGCGGGCCTCCCGGCAGCCCGAGCACGCCGCGGCTGGCCTCGCGTGCGCTGCCGTCGGCATCCACGCGCGCTCCGAGTGCGGTGGATGCCGCGAGGGCGCCGATCACCGCGAACACCGCGGCCTGGCTCCATCCCGACGCCCGGCGTCCCCAGCGGCCGTCGCCGCGGGTGGCGATTCCGGTCACAAGATGCCACGCCGCCAACCCCCAGAGCCCGATCGCCACACACCACACCGCGGCGAACCCGAGGGGAGCGGACGCGACGGCGCGAAGCGCACCCGCCTGATCGGCCTCCCCTCGCGCGCCCGCGGCGATCGCGATCGCCAGGACGCCGATGAGGGCGTGGACCGCCCCGTTGGCGGCGAAGCCGGCGCGCGCCAGGGCGTGCACCACCCCGTTGCGCCGGGCGGCGACAGCCGCACGCCGCACGTCGTTCACGGACGCGCGTCGCCGGCCTCATCGCCGCGACGGATCCAGGCGGGGCCGAGGGGCACGACATGGCGACCCATCGTGCGCCACGCGAACTTATCGACGAGCAGGTAGAACGCCGTCGCGGATGCCCCGATCAGCAGCCACGCTCCCGCCGCGCCGAGGGCGTGCGCACCGGTGAACGATCCGACCGACTCGAGCGCCAGCCCGCCGGCGACCAGGAGCAGAGTGACGGGCAACGCGGTGTTGTGGGTCGCGCCGGCGAACATGAAGCCGAGAGCCAGCACCGCGAACATCATCGAGAACAGCGGTCGCGCCGGTCCCGACACCTCGAAGAACCCCAGCTCCCCTCCCAACAGGAACCCGGGCATGCAGATCCAGTACCACCCGAAGGCGTTATAGACGATGAAGTGGAAGTCGTCGCCGATGAAATACGACAGCATCCCGGCCGTCACTTGGACGATCCCGCCGAACACGGCGCCCACCCAGAACACCGCGCTCTCGTTGTGCACGCCCAGATGAGCCAGTTGTGCGGTGAGGGTGGCGATCACGAAGCCGAGCAGACCGATGAGGCCGGGGTCGGCGCGGCGGAGTGCGAGGCTCGTTCGCGGCGATCCCGACGTCGCTGACTCGAGCGGAGAAGCGGCGGCATCCATTCGGCCAGTATGCACGGCACCGGCATCCGTCGCCGCGGGCGATCGGCTAAAATCGTGCAGATGACGGAGGGTGACCTCACGTCGAGAGCTGAATAGGGAGGCACCTGTGGACATCGATCTGGGACTGCTGCGTACGGTCGAGCGTGAGAAGGAGATCCCGTTCGAGGAACTCGTCGGGATCATCGAGCAGGCGATCCTCACCGCGTACGCGAAGCACACGTCTCCCACGGGGGAGCTCCCCGAAGGCGCACGCGCCGAGCTCGACCGCAAGACCGGACACGTCGCCGTCTTCATCCCCCTCCGCGACGAGGAGGACGCGATCATCGGCGAAGAGGAGTCCACGCCCGAGGACTTCGGCCGCATCGCCGCCTTCGCGGCCAAGCAGGTGATCGGTCAGCGCTTGCGCGACATCGCCGACGAGGCCGTGCTGGGCGAGTTCCGCGGCAAGGAGGGCGACATCGTCGCCGGCGTCATCCAGCAGGGGCCGAACCCCCGCATGGTGCACGTCGATCTCGGCACGGTCGAGGCCATCCTCCCGCCCGAGGAGCAGGTCGCCGGCGAGCAGTACCCCCACGGCTCGCGCCTGCGCGTCTACGTCACCTCCGTGTCGAAGGGGCTCAAGGGGCCGCAGATCACGGTGTCGCGCACGCACCCCGGACTCGTCCGCAAGCTCTTCGCCCTCGAGGTGCCCGAGATCGCCTCCGGCCTCGTCGAGATCACCTCGCTCGCGCGCGAGGCCGGCCACCGGACCAAGATCGCCGTGACGGCGAAGGACCCGGCCATCAACGCCAAGGGTGCCTGCATCGGTGAGCTCGGCCGACGCGTCCGCGCCGTCACGGAGGAGCTCGGCGGTGAGAAGATCGACATCGTCGACTACGACCCCGAACTGGCGAAGTTCGTGGCCAATGCGCTGTCACCGGCGAAGGTCACCTCGAGCTTCATCCTCGACGCCGGCACCAAGGCGGTCCGTGCGCTCGTGCCCGACTACCAGTTGTCGCTCGCGATCGGCAAAGAGGGTCAGAACGCCCGCCTGGCCGCCAAGCTGACCGGCGCCAAGATCGATATCCAGCCCGACAGCATCCTGGAGTCGTGACGGATCAATGCCGCGGAGCGGCGTCGACGCGTCATCGACTCCGGATTGAGCGAGGGAGCGCAGCGACCGAGTCGAAATCTCACCGCGGCAAGAGGGGGTAAGATGGAACCCGTTCGAACGTGCGTGGGATGCCGCGCGCGCGTCGCCCGATCCGCCCTCTTGCGAGTGGTGGAGCGTGACGGTGTCCTCGTCGCCGACGAGAAGGCCGTCCTCCCGGGGCGGGGCGCATGGGTGCATGACACGGACGCGTGTGTGGGCGCCGCCATCAGGCGTCGCGCCTTCGGACGAGCATTGCGTGTGTCGGGCCCGCTCGACACGCAGACCTTTCAATACACCCACCAGCGAAACGGCTGAACGGCTATGGACACAAAGTGAACGGCTCGAAATGAGACCCGTCCGCAAGTAACGGTCTGCCCTGTCCGGGGGAGACCTCAGACAGGAGAATTGTGGCAAACCCACGCGTGCACGAAATCGCCTCCGAGATCGGCGTCGACAGTAAAGTCGCCCTCGCGAAGCTGAAGGAGCTCGGCGAGTACGTCAAGAGCCCCTCATCGACCATTGCGCCGCCGGTGGCGCGCAAGCTCCGTGCGGCCCTCGAGGCCGACGGTTCCGTCAAGAAGTCCGCCGACGCCGCTCCCGCGTCGTCGGCTGGCGCGCCCAAGGCGCCGACCCCGGGAGCGCGTCCCGCCGCCCGGCCCGGCCCGGCACGGCCGTCCGCACCCGCACCGGCGGCTCCCGCGGCATCCGCACCCGCGGCTCCCGCCGCGCAGGCGCCCGCTCCTGCGGCGCCGGCGCCCGCCGCTCCGGCTGCGCCGGCAGCACCCGCCGCCACTCCGGCAACGGGAGGCGCGACGCCGCAGGCCCCGCGCCCCGGTGGCGCACCGCGCCCGGGCAACAACCCCTTCTCCTCCGCGCAGGGCATGGGCCAGCGCCCCGCCGGTCCGCGTCCGGGCAACAACCCGTTCGCGTCCGCGCAGGGCATGGGCCAGCGCCCCACGCCGGGCAACATCCCGCGTCCGCAGGCGCCGCGTCCCGGCGCCCCGCGTCCGGGTGCTCCGCGTCCGGGCGGCGCCGGTCGTCCCGGCGGCGCCGGTCGTCCCGGTGCGCCGTTCCAGCAGCGACCCGGCGGCCCCGGTCGTCCCGGCGGTGCCGGCGGCTTCCAGCGTCCCGGCGGCACGGGTGGCCCCGGCGCTCCTGCCGGTGGCTTCGCCGGTCGCCCCGGTGGTGGCGGCGGCCGTGGCCGTGGTCCCGGCGGTGGTACCGCGGGTGCCTTCGGCAAGGGCGGCGGCAAGAGCAAGCAGCGCAAGTCGCGTCGGGCGAAGCGGCAGGAATTCGAGATGCGGTCGGCGCCCATCGTCGGCGGCGTCAACGTCTCCAAGGGCAACGGCGAGATCATTCGCCTGCGTCGCGGCGCATCCATCGCCGACTTCGCGGACAAGCTCGAGGCACTGCGCGGCTACACCGTGCAGCCCGGCACGCTGGTGACGATCCTCTTCAACCTCGGCGAGATGGCGACGGCGACCGAGTCGCTCGACGAAGCCACCTTCGAGGTGCTCGGCGAGGAACTCGGCTACAAGATCCAGATGGTCTCGCCCGAGGACGAGGACAAGGAGCTCCTCGAGGGCTTCGGTCTCGACCTCGATGCCGAGCTGGAGGCGGAGAGCGAGGACGACCTCGAAATCCGTCCGCCCGTCGTCACCGTCATGGGTCACGTCGACCACGGTAAGACGCGACTGCTCGACGCCATCCGCCAGACCAACGTCGTGGCGGGCGAAGCCGGCGGCATCACGCAGCACATCGGTGCGTACCAGGTGTGGACCGAGCACGAGGGCATCGAGCGCGCGATCACCTTCATCGACACCCCGGGTCACGAGGCGTTCACCGCCATGCGTGCCCGTGGTGCGCAGGTCACCGACATCGCGATCCTCGTGGTCGCCGCCGACGACGGCATCATGCCGCAGACGGTGGAGGCCCTCAACCACGCTCAGGCCGCTCAGGTGCCGATCGTGGTCGCGGTGAACAAGGTGGACAAGCCCGACGCCAACCCGGCCAAGGTGCGCCAGCAGCTCACCGAGTACGGTCTGGTCGCCGAGGAGTACGGCGGGGACGTCATGTTCGTCGACGTCTCGGCGCGCGACAACCTGAACATCCAGGCTCTGCTGGACGCCGTCCTGCTGACGGCCGATGCGGGACTCGACCTCACGGCGAACCCGAACAAGGCGGCGCGCGGTGTCGCGATCGAAGCGAAGCTCGACAAGGGCCGCGGTTCGGTTGCCACCGTCCTCATCCAGTCGGGAACGCTGCGGGTCGGCGACGCGATCGTCGCGGGAACGGCCTACGGCCGCGTCCGCGCCATGATCGACGAGAACGGCGACGCGGTCGAAGAGGCGTGGCCTTCGCGTCCCGTGCAGGTGCAGGGCCTGAACTCCGTGCCCCGCGCCGGCGACGTCTTCATCGTCACCGAGGAAGACCGCCTGGCTCGCCAGATCGCCGAAAAGCGTGAGGCCGCCGAGCGCAACGCCCAGCTGGCCAAGGCCCGCAAGCGCATCTCGCTCGAAGACTTCACCCGTGCACTCGAAGAGGGCAAGGTCGAGTCGCTCAACCTCATCATCAAGGGCGACGTGTCCGGTGCCGTCGAGGCGCTCGAAGAGTCGCTCCTCAAGATCGAGGTCGATGACAGCGTGCAGCTGCGCATCATCCACCGCGGTGTCGGTGCGATCACCGAGTCGGACATCAACCTGGCCACGATCGACAACGCGATCGTGATCGGCTTCAACGTCCGCCCCGACACGAAGGCGCGCGAGCGCGCCGCCCGTGAAGGTGTCGACGTGCGCTTCTACTCGGTCATCTACAACGCGATCGACGACGTCGAGCAGTCGCTCAAGGGCCTGCTCAAGCCGGAGTTCGAAGAGGTGCAGTCGGGTGTCGCCGAGATCCGCGAGGTGTTCCGCTCCTCGAAGTTCGGCAACATCGCCGGTGTCATCGTGCGATCGGGAACGATCACGCGCAATGCCAAGGCGCGCGTCATCCGCGACGGCGTCGTGCTCGCCGACGGCCTGGCCATCGAGTCGTTGCGCCGCTTCAAGGACGACGTCACCGAGGTCCGCACGGACTTCGAGGCGGGTATCGGCCTCGGCAAGTACAACGACATCCAGATCGGCGACGAGATCGAGACGACCGAAATGGTGGAGAAGCCGCGCGGCTGATCCTTCCTGTTCGGCTGCGGCTGCGCCGGTCGCGCCGCGGAGACAAGAGCGGGGCCCCTACCCCGATTGTCTCCGCGGCGCGACCGGCTCCGCCCCCGCCGACCTCCCGGCTCCGCCGGGCGCAGAAAGAGGTAAGAGAGATGTCTTCAGAACGGCAGGCGAGGCTCGCCGACCGCATCCGCGTGCTCATCGCCGAGCGTCTCGAGAAGGGGCTGCGCGATCCGCGCCTCGGCTTCGTGACCATCACCGATGTGCGCGTGACGGGCGACCTGCAGCACGCGTCGGTGTTCTACACCGTCTACGGCGACGAGAAGGCGCGCGAAGACACCGCCGCCGCCCTCAAGGCGGCGACCGGCATGCTGCGCAGCGAGGTCGGCAAGCACCTCGCCGTGCGGCTCACACCCTCGCTGGAGTTCATCCTCGACGCGCTGCCGGAGAATGCCGGGCACATCGCCGACCTGCTCCGTGAGGCGCAGGAGCGTGACGCGGCCGTCGCGGGCCTCGCCGCGGGTGCCGCCTACGCGGGCGACGCCGACCCCTACATCAAGCCGCGCGAAGACGACGACGCCGACCAGGTCTAGCCGTCACCGCGCACGAGCGCGCGGCCCCAGGCGGCGGCGCGCTCCTGCTCCCCGTCTTCGAGCGGTCCGCTGCGACCCGTGACGAAGAAATCCATGGTGGCGATTACCGCCATCCCGCGCGTGCGGGCTGCGCGGGCGGCCGCCGCCGCTGCGGAGCCGGTGAGGCGGCTGTGGCCCTGCCGGGTGTCGAACGTCGCCACCCGCAGACCGTCGACTCCGCGCGCCCCCGCGAGCCACTCGCGGATGCCCGTCCGCGTCGCCGACGGGGCATCCTTCCCCGCATCCGCGCGTGTCGGCGGACGCGACATCGAGAACACGTGGGTCGGTCCGCCGACCACGAGCAGGTCGACGTCCACCAATGGCGGCACCGGAACGTCATCGACGCCGACGACGTCGACGCTCGCATCGGCGCGCATGCCGTCGGCGATGGCCCGCGCCACGTGCTCGGTGTTCCCGTACTGCGATTCGTAGACGACGAGCGCTCTCATGGGGCGCACGA
>Ga0207655_1003194_pt1 | contig 12337 bp, 11 predicted proteins | sample KBSM44metaG_FD_184398 | JGI IMG/M metagenome (GOLD analysis project Ga0207655, IMG submission 184398) | Miscanthus rhizosphere microbial communities from Kellogg Biological Station, Michigan, USA - KBS M4-4 metaG (SPAdes) (version 2) | ecosystem: Host-associated > Plants > Roots > Rhizosphere >...
TGGCACCGGGGCTCTTCCACCGGATGTCACGGCGCCTCGGACGCGCGCTGACATCGCTGCTGGGGGCGACCGCGATGCTCGCCGCGATCGGTCTGGTGTTCTGGCCGAACGTGATCGCGGTGTTCGCCGGTCTCGGGCTGCTCACCGCGGCGTTCCTCGGGACGCACTCGATCCTCAGCGGGTGGGTCGTCGCGCGAGCCCAAGCCGTGGGCCGCAGCACATCGCGGGCCTCCAGCGCCTACCTGCTCACCTATTACCTGGGCAGCACGGTGTCGGGCGCGGCATCCACCCATCTGTTCGCGAGCGGCGGCTGGACCGCCGTCGTCGTGCTGGCGGCCGGGATGACGCTGCTGTGCGCGGCGCTCTTCCTCGCGCTGGGGCTGCGCCGCGTCGGCTGAGCTTCGACGTCGGCGGACGCGCACCGCCCGATCCGGCCGTGTCAGCCGAACCATAGGAGCACGTGGAACAACTCACCTATGGATGAGTCCGAGTTCACCGCGAGCACCCCCGAGTCCGCGAAAGCGCCAGCCGAGCGTCCCCCGTTCAGCCGCTTGGTGATCTGGGGCTTCGTCATCTCCTGCGTGAGCCTTTTCGTGTTCGGGTTCATCGGCGCGATGGGCGCGGTGATCTCGGCTCAGGGCTTCCGGGCGGCGGCGCGAGGGCGCGTGCGAGGGAAGGGGCTGGGAATCGCGGGGTTCGTCATCGGCACCGCGGGCTTCGTCTACTGGGCCATCGTGTTCCTCATGTCGCGCCCCGGCTGATGCCCCGGCTGATGCCCCGCCTGATGCCCCGCCTGATGCCCCGCCGCGAACGGGCGTCGGCGGCGGCCCTCACGAGAGCACGACGAGCCGCTGCGTCGCCCGGGTCATCGCGACGTAGCGGTCGACGGCGCCGGTGACTCCATCGCCGAAGCGGTCGGGGTCGACGAGGACGACCAGGTCGAACTCGAGCCCCTTCACGCGCTGCGGGTCGAGCGACGAGACGCGAGTCCGCGGTGGGAAGGCCGGCTCGCCGATCACCACCGCCGTGCCGTCGGCATTCTCCTGCTCCCAGGCCGCGACGATCGCCTCGAGCTCACCGCGCGAGCCGTACGCGACCGGCACGCCGGTCCGCCGGATCGACTCCGGCACGTTCGCGTCGGGCAGCACGGACCGGATCACCGGGCCCGCGGCATCCATCACCTCCCCCGGCGTGCGGTAGTTGACGGTCAGCGCCGTGACGAACGTCGGATCGAGGCCTACCCGGGCGAGCCGCTCCCCCCAGCTCTCGGGGAACCCGCGCCGAGCCTGCGCGCGATCTCCGACGATCGTCACGCTCCGCGACGGGCATCGGCGCAACAGCATGCGCCACTGGGCGTCGGTGAGCTCTTGCGCCTCGTCGATGACCAGGTGCACGAAGGGGCCGGCGTAGGGGTCGGCTATGGATGCCGCGGGCGCCTCCAGCGTGCGGCGGAGGTCCTGCCCGCGCAGCATCGACATGATCCGCAGATCGCCGTCGTCGGCCGCGATGAGGTCGCTCACCACGTCGGACATCACCCGGCGCTCGTCGGCGGCCTCCCGGCGAGCGCGCCGCTCGCGCACCTCCGCCCGCGGATCGCCGACGCCGAGCCGGGCGGCGTCGAGCAGCGGCAGGTCGACGTCCCTCCACGCGGGCGGCGCGCCGCGCGAAACGATGGCCGCGGCTTCGTCCGGCGTGAGCCACGGCGCACAGCGGCGCAGCAGCGCGGGCGCGGTGAGCAGGCCGCGAAGCACGGCGTCGGGGTCGAGCAACGGCCACGCCCGGTCGAACACGGCCCGCAGCTCTTCGTCGTTCTCGAGGCTCTCCCGCGTCGATTCATCCTCGTCCCACCCGGACCCATAGGCGTCGAAGTCGTCGCGGGAGCGCGAGGCATCGCCCCAGCCCTCGCCCCACCCGTCGGACGAGCCGCCACCGCGCAGCTCGTCGTCGATGCGGTCTTCGAGCACGTCGAGCAGCCGGTCCCAGGCGCGGGTGCGCAGCGCGTTGTGCGGCAGCGTCTCCGCGCCGGCGAAGATCTCCGCCCAGTCCGGCCCGCCGAGCACGACCGTGCCCCACGCCGTCTCGATCGGTGTGTGACGCCGAGGCGGCCGCTGCCAGAGGCGCACCGCGGCATCCACGGCGTTCACGAGGCGGGCGTCGCCGAACAGGCGGCGGATCTCGAGGTCGCCTTCTTCTTCAGCCTCCCCGCCGCCCGCGACGAGGTCGTTCACCGCGCACACCAGCGCACCGTCCTCCCCCAGGCTCGGCAGCACGTCGTCGACGTAATCGACATACGGGCGGTGCGGTCCGACGAACAACAGGCCACCGTGGCCGGACTGCACGCGCGCATCGGCGTACATCAGATACGCCGCGCGATGCAGCGCCACGACGGTCTTGCCCGTTCCGGGGCCGCCGTCGACGACGAGTGCACCCGCCGCTCCGGCACGGATGATCGCGTCCTGGTCGGACTGGATGGTCGCCAGCACGTCGCGCATCGTCGATGACCGGCTCTCACCGAGACTCGCGATGAACGCCGACTGGTCGTCGAGTGCGGCGCTGTGATCGATGCCGTCCGCGGCGAACACCTCGTCCCAGTAGTCGACGATGCGCCCGCCGCGCCAGCGGTAGCGCCGCCGGCTGGTGAGGCCGTCGGGCTGCGCCGCCGTCGCGGAGAAGAACGGGGCGGATGCCGGGGCCCGCCAGTCCATCAGCAGCCGTTCCTCCGCGGCATCGGCGAGTCCGAAGCGGCCGATGTAGGTGACGACACCCTCCTCGTCAACCATGCGGCCGATGCACGCGTCGAGGCCGAACCGGCGGAGGATGCGCGAACGCGCCGACAGGCTCTGCACCTCGAGGTCGCGCTCGAGCGCGCGCTGTCCCCCGCTGACGGCTTCGCGGCGGAGCGCGACCAGCCGCGTCTCGGTGCGCTCGAGGTCGGCGGCCAGCGCCGCGGCGATCGCCGCGAACTGTCGCTCGTCGCGGTCGATGAGCGCGGGATCGGTCTTCCGCTGCAACCGCGGCGGCAGGTCGAAGACGCCTTCCTGAGTGTTTTCCGACGGCATCGCGCTCCCCTCACGCGCCGAGAAATCAGGCGCGACCTGCGATTCTGCACCACAGGGGGGCTCTTGCGGCAAGCCCCCCTGGGCGCGGGATAATAGAAAGGGCAGGGCGGATGGCGTGAAATGTACTCATGCGAGCAACCGTCATGTTCGGCGCCGGCGATGTCCGGGTCGAGAACGTCCCCGATCCGGTGATCCAGCAGCCCACCGACGCGGTGGTGCGGATCGTCCGCGCGTGCGTCTGCGGCTCGGATCTGCATCCGTACCATTCCCTGCCCGACACGCCGAACGGCCGCCGCATGGGCCACGAGCTCATCGCCGTCGTCGAGGAGACCGGCACCGATGTCACCACCGTGCGCGCCGGCGACTTCGTCATCGTCCCCTTCGTGTACTCCGACAACACGTGCGTGTTCTGTCGCGAGGGGTTTCAGACCTCCTGCATCCACGGCGGCTTCTACGGCAGCGGACGGGTCGGCGGTCTCCAGGCCGAGCGGGCGCTCATCCCCCAGGCCGATGGCACCCTCGTCGTCGTGCGCGATGTCGACCCGGATGTCGCCCCCGACTCCCTCCTCGCGTCGCTGCTCACGCTCTCCGACGTGTACCTCACGGGCTATCACGCCGCGCACCTGGCCCGCGTGCGGCCCGGTCAGACGGTCACGGTGATCGGCGACGGCGCCGTGGGTCTGTCGGCGGTCCTCGCGGCGCGCACGCTGGGCGCGGAGCGGATCATCCTCATGGGACGCCACACCGACCGCACCGATCTGGGCGTCGAGTTCGGCGCGACCGATGTCGTCGCCGAGCGCGGCGCGGAGGGCGTCGCGCGCGTCCGGGAGCTCACCGACGGTGAGGGCAGCCACGTCGTGATCGAGGCGGTCGGCCTCATGCCGGCATACGAGCAGGCCTACGGCGTGGTGCGCCCGGGCGGCGTCATCTCGCGCGTGGGCGTGCCGCAGTACGAGAGCGCGCCGGTGGGCTCGGCCTCACTCTTCGGCAAGAACATCACCCTCACGGGAGGCATCGCCCCGGTGCGGGCGTACCTCGAGGAGACCGTGCCGCTCGTGCTCGACGGCACGATCGACCCGGGTCGGGTGTTCGACCGGATCATGCCGCTCGGCGAGGCGCCCGCAGCCTACGCCGCGATGGACGAGCGCACCGCGCTGAAGGTGATGCTGACGGTCTGACCAAACGCCCTCACGATGTGTGTCGACGCGGTGTCGGCGGCGGGCGTCAGGATGGACGGATGCTCACCCTGCTGTCCGCGCCGACCAACCTGGGTCTTCGCCCGCCGCGGCGCGGGAGCGTCCCCGGCACCGCGAAAGCGCCGGAGGCGCTGCGGGAAGCGGGACTGTTCCATCGTCTCGCGTCTTCGGGCGCCCGCGACGGAGGGGTGGTGCTGCCGGGTCGGTATATCGACGACGACGACACCCGCGACGCGAAGGTCGTGCGCAATCAGGAGCAGCTCATCGACCATACGCGGCGACTCGCGCGACGCATCGGAGAGGTCTGGGCAGCCGGCGAGGTCCCGGTGGTGATCGGAGGCGATTGCAGCATCCTGCTCGCGGCGGGGCTCGCATCCGCGCGCCGCGGCCGCATCGGCCTCATCCACGTCGACGGCCACACCGACTTCCGCCACCCGGGCAACAGTGCCGCGTGCGCCAGCGTGGCGGGCGAGGACTTGGCCGCCACGGTGGGCCTGCACTGGCCCGCGATCGCCGACATCGATGGCCTGTCGCCCTACTTCACGCCGGCGCGCGCGGTCCACATCGGCCATCGCGACGACGATGAGCATGCCGCCGAGGCGCGGGCCGTCCTCGGCGGCGTCATCCCCGCTTCGAAGGTCATCGCGCACGGGCGAGAGGCCGCCACCGCGACTGCGGCACGCATTGCGGGCCCGTCGTACTGGCTACAGATCGACGTCGACGTGCTCGATCCCTCCGTGATGCCCGCGGTGGACAGCCCCGATCCGGGCGGCATCGACGCCGACCAGCTGACCGGACTCATCCGTGACCTGGCCCCGGCCGCGGCCGGCATCTCGATCACCGTGTTCGACCCCGACCTCGATCCGGGCGGCGTGTACGCGCGGTTGCTCGTGGACGTGATCGCGGGCGGCATCACGGGTTGAGCAGCTCCCAGTGGCCCTCGGAGATCACGTCGACGGCTCCGTCGACCACGCGGATCGCCGTCTGGTCGTCGATCGCGTAGGCGCGACCGCGGATGCCCTCCGCCCACCGGTGGGCCGCCGCGGTCGTGTTGCCGCTCCAGCCCGGGTAGTCGAGGTGCGGGAAGATCGAGAAGTCGACGAGACCCAGCGTCTCGTCGGCGCCGTCCGGATCCCGGTCCACGAACTCGCGCCCCACGCGCGGTGTGAGCGCCATGCTCCCCGCGCTGATACCCACCCACACCGTGTCGTCGAGCTCGGGAAGAAGATCGGCGAGACCCGACGAGCGGATCCACTCGGCGAGATACACGGCCTCACCGCCGTCGACGAGCAGCACGTCGGCCTGACGCACCCACGGCATCCAGCGCTCCGGCGCGATCGTCGGCAGCGCCGTCAGCTCGAGGACGCCCACCGACCGCCATCCGAGATCGACCGGGCTCGAGATGCCGTCCGGCCACCGCCCCGCCGTCGAGCGCCACACGGTCTCGGGCGAGCACATCGGCTGGCCCCACTGCGCCGTCGGGACGAACAGCGCGGAACTGTCGGCGATGGGTTTGCCGAGCATGTCTTCCAGCGCGGAGCGGATGCTGTCGTTGGTGACCCCGCCCGAGGTCAGCAGAAGCTTCATGCGGCCAGTCAACCCGCTGTGTGCGCCCGCGGCCAGGGGGCCGAGCATCTCAGGCGACTGCGCTGAGTGTTAGCGTGCGACAGTGACCTCCACGCCGCAGACCCCCGCCTCCGAAACACCGCGCTCGATCCGCGTCTCCGCGGCCGTCATCACCGACGCCGATGGGCGCCTGCTGCTCGTGCGCAAGGCCGGGACGACCGCGTTCATGCAGCCGGGTGGCAAACCGGAGGCGGGCGAGGATGCCGCGCAGACGCTCATCCGCGAACTCGCCGAAGAGGTCGGACTGCGCCTGACCGGTGGCGACCTCACGCCGCTCGGCGAGTTCACGGCCCCCGCCGCGAACGAGCCGGGTTTCGCAGTGGTCGCCGACGTCTTCCGTGTCGACATCGGCGATCAGCGGCCCGTGACGGATGCCGAGATCGAGGAGCTGCGGTGGGTCGACCGGGCCGCGGCATCCACTCTGGACGTCGCGCCCCTCGCGGCGGCCTACTTCCTGCCGGAGCGCTGAGCGGCGGCGGCGGCCGACCTGCTCACCAGGAGCCCTTGCGGTAGTCCTTGAGGAAGATGCCGAACAGGTCTTCGCCGGCTTCCCCGCGCACGATCGGGTCGTACACACGCGCGGCGCCGTCGACGAGATCGAGCGGGGCGTGGAACCCCTCCTCCGCGAGGCGCACCTTCGTGTAGTGCGGGCGCTCGTCGGTGATCCACCCGGTGTCGACGGCGGTCATCAGGATGCCGTCGGTTTCGAACATCTCGCGGGCGCTCGTGCGCGTCAGCATGTTGAGCGCGGCCTTCGCCATGTTGGTGTGCGGATGCCCGGGGCCCTTGTATCCGCGACCGAACACGCCCTCCATCGCCGAGACGTTGACGACGTACTTCCGGCGCGCGGGGGACGCGGCCATGGCGGGGCGCAGGCGCGAGACGAGAAGGAACGGCGCCGTCATGTTCGCCAGCTGCACCTCGAGCATCTCGAGCGGCTCGACCTGGTCGACCGACTGCGTCCAGCTGTTGATGTGGTTCTCGTCGGGCACGAGTCCGCCGGCGTCGATCGCCGTGCCGGCGGCGAGACGTTCGAGCGACGAGGATCCGGCGGCCATCGCCTCGGCGGTGAGTTCCTCCGCGCTGAGCCGTTCAGAAGCGGGAGCCGCGGCCGCGAGGATCGGGTGGCTCGACACCGACTGGGCGAGGGCGAGCGGGTGCGCGTCGTTCGTGTGCCCGAACGTGAGCAGCTCCGGCAGCGGTCCCTGCGGGAGGGGTGCGAGCTCGGCATCCACGAGCGGCTTGTACGCGCCCGCCGAGCGGCGCACGGTCTGCGCCGCGTTGTTGATGAGGATGTCGAGCGGCCCGTCGGCGGCCACGGCATCCGCGAGGCCGATCACCTGCGCGGGGTCGCGCAGGTCGATGCCGACGATCTTGAGCCGGTGGATCCAGTCGGCACTGTCGGGCAGTGCCGAGAAGCGGCGGACGGCGTCGCGCGGGAAGCGCGTCGTGATGGTGGTGTGCGCACCGTCGCGCAGCAGGCGCAGCGCGATGTACATCCCGATCTTGGCGCGGCCGCCGGTGAGGAGGGCGCGCCTGCCGGTGAGGTCGGTGCGCGCGTCGCGCTTCTCGTGGCTCATCGCCGCGCAGTCGGGGCACAGCTGGTGGTAGAACGCGTCGACCGTCGTGTACTGCTCCTTGCAGATGTAGCAGGCGCGGGGCTTGATGAGCTCGCCGGCTGTCGGCGCGGCGGTGCGGGCGGCCAGGGGGATGCCGCGGGTCTCGTCGTCGATGCGGTCGGGCGCGCCAGTGGCGGTGGCGGCGACGACAGCCCGGTCGGCGTCGGCGATGCGCTGCCGCTTCTCCTTGCGCGACATACGCTTGACGTCCTTGTACATCTTTCCGGTCTGGCGGCGGAGAGCGATGTAGGCGGGGTCGTCGTGATCGAGCTGGGATGCCGCCTCGATGACGCGCAGGGCGATCTCCAGCTCGCGCGGGTCGATCGTGACGCCGGAGGCCGCGCTCTCATCGGCGGCGGTCTGGGCGTCGCTCGCGGACGCGCTTGCGGGGTCGACAGGACTTTCGGGCACGCCAGAGTTTACCCGGCGATCACCTCGGTTCGGGGTCGCGTGTGGTCGCGAGGCGAGCGGCGAGATGACCACACGCGACCCCGAACCGGCGGGGCCAGCGGGGGGGGTGAGCCAGGGTCAGCCAGGGATGCCGAGGATCTGCTTCGCGACGGCGACAGCGGGCGCGCCGAAGATGCGCGGGTCCTCGTTGAGCGCACCGGAAGTGACCGTGACGCCGATACCCGGGACGTCGACGAGCACTCCGTAGATGCGCAGGTCGCCGTCGTTCTTCGTACCGTAGGCGATGCCGCCGCGCGACTCGAGAGCCGCGTCGGGGTAGTACTCCGACCCGATGGCGTCGAGGTCCTCTTTCTTGGGCACATCGACCGCCCCGTTGTTGGTCGTCACCGAGATGCTCACGGTGTTCACGTAGTCGCCGATCGTCGACATCCAGTCGCACTGCACGGTCTCGCCGTCGTTCGACTCGTCGCTCAACTCGAGTCCGTCGATGGCTGACCCGAGGAGCGAGCCCATGGCGCCGCAGTCGGGGTAGCGAGCGAGCACGTCGGCGAGCGCCATACTGGGGACGGAGGGAGCGCTGCCGCCGCCGTCACCGTCCCCGTCCCCGTCGCCCTGGCCCGGATCGTCGGTCGGAGCGCTCACCTCTCCCCCGACGCCGCCCGTGGCTGGGGCCGAGCCCGACGCCGCGTCCGTCGCCGCGCCGGAGGTCGAGGGGGTCGCGCCCGCTGCGCAGCCGCCGAGGAGCAGCGCGCCGGCGACGGCGAGGAGAGCGAACGAGGTCCGGGAGGTGAGGGAGGACGTCAGCACCCCGGCATCTTAGCCAGTCCCGCAAAAGCCCCACGAAAGTTGTCCACAGGTAGCGCGCGCTCGATACCCTGGGCACGACCGAGTGAGGCCGCGGACGGAGGACCCATGCGCGACGCGGAGGCCGCCGAGATCGACGACGGTGCACGGGATGCCGCACGGCACGAGAAGGCACTCGATCGCCTCGTCGCCTTCAGCGATGCCGTGGTGGCGATCGCGATCACCCTGGTCGTGCTGCCTCTCGTGGATCAAGCGATGGACGCCGAGTCGGCGTCGGCCTTCTTCGCCGACAACGTGACCGGGATGATCTCTGCCGCGTTGAGCTTCGTTGTCATCGCGGCCTTCTGGCGCGCGAACCACGTGATGTTCGTTCACGCGCGCGGCTACAACCGCCTGGTCGGCCGCCTGCAGCTGCTGTGGCTCGCGACGATCGTCTTTCTGCCGGTCGCGACGGCGCTCGATCTCGCGGGGCCCACCGCAGACCGCGTCGGGCTGGGCGCCTACGTCGGCATGATGACACTGAGCGGGGCGATCCTGCGCGTGCAGGCGATCGCACTGCAGCGGGCGGGACTGAGCGACCGTGCACCCGCACCCCCGCTGACCCACTGGATCGGCACGATCTTGATGGCGCTCGCGCTCGTGCTCGTGCTGCTGTTCCCTCAGCCCGGCGCTCTCTGGTTGCTCGTCCTTCTGCTCGAGATCCCCCTCAGTCCCCTGCTGAGCCGCCGACCCCGCTGACGCCCGGCCCGCCCTCCGCGCCAGTACCCGGCTCCCGCCCGAACGGCAAGGGATGCCGGGCGACACGCCGCGGCATCCCTTGCCCACCCCGCGTGTCGACGGCGATCCCTTGCAGTTCGGCCCCACCTCGCCCCCCAACGCGAGCGGCCGGATCAGCCCCCCGCGATCCAGACCGTGGTCTCGCCGGGGACGATGTCGCCGTCGAGCGGCTGGCTCGACAGCACGACGCGCTGCCCCGGGGCGAGCGACAGCATGAACCCCGCAGCGCCGAACACCGTGACGACCTCCCACCCGTTGGGTCGGCGGAAGCGCAGCACGTCGTCGCGGCCGGTCTCCAGCCACTCCAGGCTCTCCGGCGCGAGCAGCTCGTGCCGCAGAGCGAGCGCACGACGGTAGAGCGAGAGGGTGGATGCCGGGTCGCCCTCCTCCGCCTCGACCGACGCGTCGGCGAACCAGGCCGGCTGCGGCAGGTGCGCCCCGCCCGCACCGAACCCGAATGACGGGCCCTCGCTGGTCCAGGGCAGCGGCACGCGGCATCCGTCCCGCCCGTACTGCTCTTGGTGCGTGCGGAAGAAGGTGGGGTCCTGCCGCTGGTCGGCGGGGATCTCCGCCACCTCGTGCAAGCCCAGCTCCTCGCCCTGATAGAGGTACGCCGACCCCGGCAGCCCGAGCAGGAACAGCGACGCCGCACGCGCACGGCGAAGGCCACCGGCGCGATCGATGACGGCCTCATCGGCGCCGGCCTCGAGCCACCCTCCGCCGTGACGGTTCGGCACGGCGCCGTCGACCTCCTCGACCCGCGGCAGCGCGTAGCGCGTGGGGTGACGGAAGACGTCGTGGTTCGACAGCACCCAGGTGCTCGACGAGCCCGAGCGCGCCGCGAGCGCGATGTTGTCGCTCACGATCTGGCGGAACTCCCCCGCGTCGAACCGGGCCCGCAGCAGGTCGAAGTTGAACGACTGGCCGAGGCTCTCCGGGCTGGCGTACTTCGGCACGCGATCGGAGGCGACCCAGGCCTCAGCGACCGCGGTGCGCGGCGGGTCGTACGCGTTGAACACACGTCGCCACTCGGCGTAGATCTCGTGCACGTCGTCGCGGTCGAGCAGCGGATGCGTGCCGTCGACGGGCAGGGAGGCGAGCTCCGCCGCCGACGGAAGGGGCTCGCTGAGGTCCTTCGTCAGCATGTGCGCGACGTCGATGCGGAAGCCGTCGACCCCGCGGTCCGACCAGAACCGCAGCGTCGTCAGGAAGTCCTCGCGCACCTCCGGGTGGTTCCAGTTCAGGTCGGGCTGCTCGATCGCGAAGCTGTGCAGGTACCACTGCCCGTCAGCGACCTGCTCCCACGCCGACCCCCCGAACGCGGCGGTCCAGTCGGTGGGCGGTGCCGACCCATCGGGGCCGCTCCCCTCGCGGAAGATGTACCGGTCGCGGGCCGCCGAGCCGCGGCCGGCGGCGAGCGCTTCCTGGAACCACACGTGCCGGTCGGACGTGTGGTTGGGCACGATGTCGACGACCACGCGGATGCCACGGTCGTGCAGCCCCGCCACGAGGTCGTCGAAGTCGGCGAGGGTGCCGAGCCGCGGGTCGACGTCGCGATAGTCGGCGACGTCGTACCCGCCGTCGGCGAGCTCGGAGGGATAGAACGGGCTGAGCCACACCGCATCCACACCGAGCTCGGCGAGGTAGTCGACGCGCGACAGGATGCCGCGGAGGTCGCCGACACCGTCGCCGTCGGCATCCGCGAAGCTCCGCGGATAGACCTGATAGACCACGGCCTGTCGCCACCAGTTCGCGTCCGAGGAGAGTCGCGTGCCGGCAGGGAGGAGATCGGTCATGTCGAGGGGGCTCTTTCTGTGTCGGGAGGGGATTCGGTGAAGACGGGTCGGATGCGGAACGGCTCAGCCCTTGACGGCGCCCTGCGTCACGCCTTCCATCACCCAACGCTGGGTGAAGAGGTAGGCGAGGATCGCGGGCGCCATGGCCATGAGGTACGACGCGAAGGAGACGTTGTAGTTGTTGCTGAACTGGTTCTGGAACAGGTTCTGCCGCACCGGCAGCGTCTGCAGAGCCGGGTCGGAGATGATGAGCGACGGCATCATGAAATCGTTCCAGGCGTAGAGGAACGCGAAGATGCCGACGGTGGCGCTCATCGGAGCGAGGAGCGGAAAGATCAGCCGCCAGAAGGTCTGCCACGTGGTCGCCCCGTCGATGCGGGCGCTCTCCTCGAGTTCGATCGGAATCGATCGCAAGAACGCGGTGAACAGCAGCACGCTGAAGCTCAGCTGGAACATCGTCGCCAGGATGACGACCCCGAACGGGTTGTCGAGCCCCACGCGACCGGTCAGCTGGATCTGCGGGAGCGCGACGACCGGGAACGGGATGAACATCGCGGCAAGCAGGTAGAAGAACGAGTAGCGGAACAGGCGGCGGTCCCAGTTGCGCACGATCGCGTACGACGCGAAGGCGGCCAGCAGGATGGTGGCGACGACGGTGCCGGCCGTGACCAGCAGCGAGATACCGGCACCGACGGGGAACTTCGTCAGGTTCCACGCCTCGACGAAGCCCTCGACGCTGAACGGCGCGGGCAGCGAGAACGCGTTGCCGTCGACGGCCTGGCCGGTCGTCTTCAGCGCCATCGTGATGGTGACGTAGAGCGGCAGCAGCACCGTGACGGCGCACAGGATCAGGATGATCGTGGTCGACCAGCTGACGCGTTCTCCCCGCGTGGCGGTGTTCTTCGAAGGGCGGGGGCGAGGAGTGCCGTCGGGCGCGAGAGGCGCGGCATCCTCGACGACGAGGGCGGGTTGCGTGGACATCAGAAGGCGTTCCTTCCGCGAGTCAGCGAGAGCTGGAGCAGGGAGATGAGGATGGCGACGACGAAGAA
>Ga0207655_1003196_pt1 | contig 12332 bp, 8 predicted proteins | sample KBSM44metaG_FD_184398 | JGI IMG/M metagenome (GOLD analysis project Ga0207655, IMG submission 184398) | Miscanthus rhizosphere microbial communities from Kellogg Biological Station, Michigan, USA - KBS M4-4 metaG (SPAdes) (version 2) | ecosystem: Host-associated > Plants > Roots > Rhizosphere >...
TGAGCGCAAGGCACTTTCTCTCCCTGATGGATTGCACGCCCGAAGAGCTGGTCAGCGTGATCCGTCGAGGCATTGAGCTTAAAGACCTGCGTAACCGCGGCGTACTGTTCGAGCCTTTGAAAAACCGTGTGCTCGGGATGATTTTCGAGAAGTCCTCGACCCGCACCCGCGTGTCGTTCGAAGCCGGCATGATCCAGTTGGGTGGCCAAGCCATCTTCCTGTCCTCGCGCGATACCCAATTGGGCCGTGGCGAACCGGTCGCCGACAGCGCCATCGTCCTGTCGAGCATGCTTGATGCGGTGATGATCCGTACCTTCGCCCACAGCACCGTCACCGAATTTGCCGCCCACTCCCGCGTGCCGGTGATCAACGGCCTGTCCGATGACCTGCACCCGTGCCAGTTGCTGGCCGACATGCAAACCTTCCTTGAACACCGTGGCTCGATCCAGGGCAAGACCGTGGCCTGGATCGGCGACGGCAACAACATGTGCAACAGCTATATAGAAGCGGCGATCCAGTTCGACTTCAAACTGCGTGTCGCCTGCCCGGAAGGTTACGAGCCCGACGCGCGCTTCCTGGCGCAGGCCGGCGACCGCGTGACCCTCGTGCGTGACCCGCGCGACGCCGTGATCGGCGCGCACCTGGTAAGCACCGACGTCTGGACCTCCATGGGCCAGGAAGACGAAACCGCCAAGCGCCTGGCCTTGTTCGCTCCGTATCAGGTCACCCGCGCCCTGCTCGACCTGGCCGCGCCAGACGTGCTGTTCATGCATTGCCTGCCTGCGCACCGTGGCGAAGAAATCAGCCTCGACCTGCTTGACGACTCGCGTTCAGTCGCCTGGGACCAGGCTGAAAACCGCCTGCATGCACAGAAAGCCTTGCTGGAGTTTCTCGTGCCGCCGTCGTACCACCACGCATGAGCCAGCCCTTACTGCTGAACCTGCGCAATCTGGCATGCGGCTATCAAGATCAACGGGTGGTGCAGAACCTCAACCTGCACCTCAACGCTGGCGACATCGGTTGCCTGCTGGGCTCTTCGGGCTGTGGCAAGACCACTACGCTGCGGGCGATTGCCGGGTTTGAACCGGTGCACGAAGGGGAAATCAGCCTGGCGGGCGAAGTGATCTCCAGCGCCGGTTTCACCCTGGCACCGGAGAAACGTCGTATCGGCATGGTGTTTCAGGACTACGCGTTGTTTCCTCATCTGAGCGTGGCCGACAACATCGCCTTCGGCATTCGCAAGCACCCGCAAAAAGATCGCGTGGTGGCCGAACTGCTGGAACTGGTGAACCTGAAGAACCTGGGCAAGCGTTTTCCCCACGAGCTTTCCGGTGGCCAGCAACAGCGTGTCGCCCTCGCCCGCGCCCTGGCGCCGGAGCCGGCATTGTTGCTGCTGGACGAACCGTTCTCCAACCTTGATGGCGAACTGCGCCGCAAGCTCAGCCACGAAGTGCGCGACATTCTCAAGGCACGGGGCACCAGTGCGATTCTGGTGACCCATGACCAGGAAGAAGCGTTTGCCGTCAGCGATCAAGTAGGCGTGTTCAAAGAGGGCCGCCTGGAGCAATGGGACACGCCCTACAACCTCTACCACGAACCGCAGACGCCTTACGTTGCCAGCTTTATCGGCCAGGGTTACTTCATTCGTGGCCAATTGAGTTCGCCGGAGTCGGTGAGTACCGAACTGGGTGACCTGCGCGGTAATCGTGCCTACACCTGGCCTACCGGTGGTGCGGTGGATGTGTTGCTGCGCCCGGATGACATCGTCTACGCGCCGGACAGTGCGTTGAAAGCACGGATCGTCGGCAAGACATTCCTCGGTGCATCGACCCTGTATCGCCTGCAATTGCCAACGGGCGCGCAATTGGAATCGATCTTCCCAAGCCATGCCGACCATCAGGTCGGGGCTGATGTGGGGATTCGTGTTGCCGCCGAACACCTGGTGTTGTTCCAGGCTTCGGGCAGCACGGCGGCGCAGATTCCGCAGTCCGAATCAGGCGTGCGGCGGTACAGCCCGGCCCACTGACCACACAGGATCAAAAATGTAGGCGCCGGCTTTTGTGGGAGCGGGCTTGCTCGCGAATGCGGTGTATCAGAAAAAATTCGTTGACTGACACTCCGCATTCGCGAGCAAGCCCGCTCCCACATTGGTTTTGCATTGGCTTCAAAAGCGGTGATTCAGGCCCGGCCAATCGGCGCGAATTTGGCCTGGGTGTGCTCCGCCAGCACAGCCGCTGGCAATTCAACTTCCAACCCCCTTCTGCCCGCACTCACAAAAATCGTCGCGAACGGCTGCGCCGTCTCATCGATAAAAGTACGCAAGCGCTTCTTCTGCCCCAGCGGGCTGATACCGCCCAACAAATAACCGGTAGAACGCTGCGCCGCTGCGGGGTCAGCCATCTCGACTTTTTTTACCCCCGCTGCATGGGCCAGCGCTTTTAAGTCCAGGCTTCCGACGACCGGCACCACGGCCACCAGCAACTCACCTTTCTCGCTGCTGGCCAACAAGGTCTTGAACACCTGCGCCGGATCCAACCCCAATTTCTCTGCGGCCTCCAGGCCATATGACGCGGCCTTGGGATCGTGCTCGTAACTGTGGATACGATGTTCGGCGCGAACTTTTTTCAACAGGTCCAATGCGGGGGTCATGACGTCTCCGGGCGTGGCAAACAGATGGCCAATTCTAGGCCAAGGCCACATAAAAGGCTCTAGTCCGCCCACCTTTAAGGTGCACGGGCAATGTGACAAGCGTGATCATTCACCAGACCAATAGTTTGAAAGTGACTGACGGTTCACTTTCGACCTTTGACAGCCGTCATTCTTGTCTATATTTTTTCGTTTCCGAATACTGTAGGAATAGACCTGCAGCACTCGAGCAGTAAGCCGCGACCGGGATGGGGATCCTTGCCACGGTGAAAATCGCGCAACAACCCGTTGAGGTTGTGCGCCAGACAAGAACAACAACTGAGGTTTTCCATGACGACTGCTCTTCAACAGCCTTCACTTTCGAGCCAATGCATGGCCGAGTTCCTGGGGACTGCGCTTCTGATCTTCTTCGGTACAGGATGTGTCGCTGCGCTCAAGGTTGCGGGTGCCAGCTTCGGGTTGTGGGAAATCAGCATCATCTGGGGGGTGGGCGTCAGCATGGCGATCTACCTGAGCGCCGGTATTTCCGGGGCGCACCTCAACCCTGCCGTCAGTATTGCCCTGTGTATTTTCGCCGACTTCGAAAAGCGCAAACTGCCCTTCTATATCCTTGCCCAAGTCGCCGGCGCCTTCTGCTCCGCCGCGTTGGTCTACACCCTCTACAGCAATCTGTTTTTCGATTACGAACAAACCCACCATATGGTTCGCGGCACGCAAGCGAGCCTGGAACTGGCCTCGGTCTTCTCCACCTACCCTCACCCACTGCTGAGCACGGCCCAGGCCTTCCTGGTAGAAGTGGTGATTACCGCGATCCTGATGGGCGTGATCATGGCCCTGACCGACGATAACAACGGCCTGCCGCGTGGCCCCTTGGCGCCGCTGCTGATTGGCTTGCTGATCGCCGTGATTGGCAGCGCCATGGGCCCGCTGACCGGCTTCGCCATGAACCCTGCACGGGATTTCGGGCCGAAGCTGATGACCTTTTTCGCAGGCTGGGGTGAAATGGCCTTCACGGGTGGCCGCGATACTCCTTACTTCCTGGTTCCGATTTTCGCGCCAATTGTTGGCGCATGCCTCGGTGCTGCGGCCTATCGCGGGCTGATTGCCCGTCATCTGCCGAGCGCCGCACCTGCTATAGCTGAAGAAACACCTGACACGGCTGTCAACGGCAAGACCCGTATTTCCTGATAGCGCCAGCCTGGACGCACCTGCCCTTTTTGTGGCCCAGGCTGATTACCGATTTTCTTATTTTCCAAGGCATTCGACATGACCGATCTTCAGAATAAGAACTACATCATCGCCCTTGACCAAGGCACCACCAGCTCGCGCGCGATCATCTTTGATCGCGATGCCAACGTGGTTTGCACCGCCCAGCGCGAATTCGCCCAGCATTACCCGCAAGCCGGTTGGGTCGAACATGACCCGATGGAAATCTTCGCTACCCAAAGCGCCGTGATGGTCGAGGCCCTGGCCCAAGCTGGCCTGCACCATGACCAAGTGGCTGCCATCGGTATCACCAACCAGCGCGAAACCACCGTGGTGTGGGATAAGGTCACCGGCCGCCCAATCTACAACGCCATCGTCTGGCAGTGCCGCCGCAGCACCGAGATCTGCCAGCAGCTCAAGCGCGACGGCCACGAGCAGTACATCAGCGACACCACGGGCCTGGTCACCGACCCCTACTTCTCCGGCACCAAGCTCAAGTGGATCCTCGACAACGTCGAAGGCAGCCGCGAGCGCGCACGCGCTGGCGAACTGCTGTTCGGTACCGTCGACAGCTGGTTGATCTGGAAATTTACCGGCGGCAAGACCCACGTCACCGACTACACCAACGCCTCGCGCACCATGCTCTTCAACATCCACACCCTGGAGTGGGATGCGAAGATGCTGGAGATTCTCGACATTCCGCGCGAGATGCTGCCGGAAGTGAAGTCGTCCTCGGAAATCTACGGCCGCACCAAAAGCGGTATTGCCATCGGCGGTATCGCCGGCGACCAACAAGCCGCCCTGTTCGGCCAGATGTGTGTCGAAGCCGGCCAGGCCAAAAACACCTACGGCACCGGTTGCTTCCTGCTGATGAACACCGGCGACAAGGCGGTGAAATCCAAGCACGGCATGCTCACCACCATCGCCTGCGGCCCACGTGGCGAAGTGGCCTACGCCCTGGAAGGCGCCGTGTTCAACGGCGGCTCCACCGTGCAGTGGCTGCGTGATGAGCTGAAAATCATCAACGATGCCCACGACACCGAATACTTCGCCGGCAAGGTCAAGGACAGCAACGGCGTGTACCTGGTGCCTGCGTTTACTGGCCTGGGGGCGCCCTACTGGGACCCGTACGCCCGTGGCGCGTTGTTCGGCCTGACCCGTGGCGTACGCGTGGATCACATTATTCGTGCGGCCCTGGAGTCAATTGCCTACCAGACCCGCGACGTGCTCGACGCCATGCAACAGGATTCCGGCGAGCGCCTCAAAGCCCTGCGCGTGGACGGCGGTGCAGTGGCCAACAACTTCCTGATGCAGTTCCAGGCCGACATCCTCGGCACCCAGGTCGAGCGCCCGCAAATGCGTGAGACCACGGCACTCGGCGCGGCTTATCTGGCGGGCTTGGCGTGCGGTTTCTGGGGCAGCCTGGAAGAATTGCGCGGCAAGGCTGTGATCGAACGCGAATTCGAGCCGCAGCTCGAAGAAAAGGAAAAAGAGAAGCTGTACGCCGGCTGGCAGAAAGCGGTCAGCCGCACCCGTGACTGGGAGCCTCACGAAGGCGCTGAATAAGCCAACGTCTGGTTGTAACTGGCAGGGAGCGGATTCCTGCGTCATCATGGGCCACTTTTGTATGGCAGCCCAAAGGACGCCCCATGAATCTGCCTCCCCGCCAACAACAAATCCTCGAGCTGGTCCGCGAACGCGGTTACGTCAGCATCGAAGAAATGGCGCAGCTGTTCGTTGTCACCCCGCAAACCATCCGCCGCGATATCAACCAGTTGGCGGACGCCAATCTGCTGCGCCGCTACCACGGCGGCGCGGCCTATGACTCCAGCGTCGAGAACACCGCGTACGCCATGCGTGCCGACCAGATGCGCGACGAGAAACAACGCATCGGCGAAGCCATCGCCGCCCAGATCCCCGATCACGCCTCGCTGTTCATCAATATCGGCACCACCACTGAATCCATCGCTCGTGCGCTGCTGAACCATAGTCACCTGAAAATCATCACCAACAACCTCAACGTCGCCACCATGCTCAGTGCCAAGGATGACTTCGATGTGCTGCTGACCGGCGGTAACGTGCGCCGTGACGGCGGTGTGGTGGGCCAGGCCAGTGTGGACTTCATCAACCAGTTCAAGGTCGACTTTGCGCTGGTGGGCATCAGCGGCATCGATGAGGACGGCAGCCTGCTGGACTTCGATTATCAGGAAGTGCGCGTTTCCCAGGCGATCATCGCCAATGCACGCCAGGTGATCCTGGCGGCTGACTCCAGCAAATTCGGGCGCAATGCCATGATTCGCCTGGGGCCGATCAGTCTGGTGGATTGTCTGGTGACCGATCAGCAGCCAGTGCCGGCGTTGGTGCAGTTGTTGAATCAGCACAAGGTTCGGCTGGAAGTCGTCTAGCGCCTGTTCTGACGCCATCGCGGGCAAGCCCGGCTCCCACAGGTAATCGCATCTCAATGTGGGAGCCGGGCTTGCCCGCGATGGCGGCCTGCCTGACCCCACATCACCCTCACTTTTTGTTCACAAATTTTCCTTTCTCGGTCTTTCGATGAGTTTTTTCAATCGAAGGCAGGTGGCTGCGCGCGCGTTTATCAGCTACCATTTTCGCAAATGAACATTAATGTTCGAATTCCAAGACGAAAAAGATCGCGAGGCCAGCCGATGAACCCTTCCACCTTGCCTGCTCCACCGCTTGCCGAAGTCTATGACGTTGCCGTTATCGGTGGCGGGATCAATGGCGTCGGCATTGCAGCAGACGCAGCCGGTCGCGGGTTGTCGGTATTCCTTTGCGAAAAGGACGACTTGGCCAGCCACACCTCGTCGGCCAGCAGCAAGCTGATCCACGGCGGCTTGCGCTACCTCGAACATTACGAATTCCGCCTGGTGCGCGAAGCCCTGGCCGAACGTGAAGTGCTGCTGGCCAAGGCGCCGCACATCGTCAAGCAGATGCGTTTCGTGCTGCCACACCGCCCGCATCTTCGCCCGGCGTGGATGATCCGCGCCGGCCTGTTCCTGTACGACCATCTCGGCAAACGCGAAAAACTCGCGGGTTCCAAGAGCCTCAAGTTCGGCGCGGACAGCCCGCTCAAAAGCGAAATCACCAAAGGCTTCGAATACTCCGATTGCTGGGTCGATGACGCGCGACTCGTCGTCTTGAACGCCATGGCCGCCCGTGAAAAAGGCGCGCACATCCACACTCAGACCCGCTGCGTGAGCGCTCACCGCAGCAAAGGCCTGTGGGAAATGAACATGGAACGCGCCGACGGCAGCCTGTTCTCGATCCGCGCCCGTGCGCTGGTGAACGCGGCCGGCCCATGGGTCGCCAAGTTCATCAAGGACGACTTGAAGCTGGACTCGCCTTACGGCATCCGCTTGATCCAGGGCAGCCACCTGATCGTACCGAAGCTGTACGAAGGCGCTCACGCGCACATCCTGCAGAACGAAGACCAGCGCATCGTCTTCACCATTCCGTACCTCAACCACCTGACCATCATCGGCACCACCGACCGCGAATACACCGGCGACCCGGCAAAAGTCGCGATTACCGAAGGTGAAACCGACTACATGCTCAAGGTGGTCAACGCGCACTTCAAGAAACAGCTGAGCCGTGACGACATCGTGCACACCTACTCCGGCGTGCGCCCGCTGTGCAACGACGAATCGGACAACCCGTCGGCCATCACCCGCGACTACACCCTGGCGCTGTCTGGCGGCACGGGTGAAGCACCGATCCTGTCGGTGTTCGGCGGCAAGCTGACCACCTACCGCAAACTCGCCGAGTCGGCGATGGCGCAACTGGCCCCCTACTTCACGCAGATGCGTCCGAGCTGGACCGCCAAAGCCAGTCTGCCCGGCGGCGAGAACATGACCACGCCAGAGGCATTGGCCGACGCCATTCGCAGCAAGTTCGACTGGGTGCCGAGCGAGATCGCCCGCCGCTGGTCCACCACCTACGGCAGCCGCACCTGGCGCCTGCTGGAAGGTGTGCAATCGTTGGCCGATTTGGGCGATCACCTGGGTGGGGGCCTGTACACCCGTGAAGTCGACTACCTGTGCGCCGAAGAATGGGCCACCCAGGCACACGATGTGCTGTGGCGCCGCACCAAGCTCGGTCTGTTCACCACGCCGGACGAGCAGGAGAACGTGCAGCGCTATCTGTCACAGGTTGAGCAGAATCGTGGCAAGACCCAGGCAGCCTGATCACCGCAGCCAAACAAAGCCCCCGTATCGAAAGGTCCGGGGGCTTTTTATTGGGTGTCTGATTGTTGTTGGTAACGCAGCCCCATCTCACGGATGGCGCTGGAGGCCGACGCGAGCAAAACAGGGTAAGCCGCTTCTAGGAAGCCCGGGGTCGCCGTGTTCAAGGCGCGCTCGAGCCATACGCACGCCTGCTCTTCATCGCCCGCCTGGGCCAGCTCTGCAGCATGGTTGTACTGGCCGCGAAAATCCCCGGCCTCGGCGGCGCGCAGGTACCACTGCCGCGCCAGTGGCACATCCTTGGGCACCACAACACCTTCATGGTGAAAGCGTCCCAGCAGGTTCATCGACTTGGCGTGCCCCTTGGCGGCGGCCAGGCGGAACTGTTCGTATGCGGCCGCCAGGTCTTGCTCCACGCCACGACCACGGCTCAGCAATTGGCCGTAGTTGTAGAGCCCCCAATCCAGCCCCAAGTCGGCGGCCTGCCGGTAATGCTGCGCCGCATCGGCCAGGTCGATCGCGCAACCCCAGCCGTTCTCCAGGCAACGTCCGACCATGTTGATCGCCATCGGGTGACGTTGGCGGGCAGCGATTCGAAACCAGCTCAGCGCCAATGTCGGGTCTTTCTGCACGCCACGGCCATCGAGCAACAACTGGGCCAGGGTTGCCTGCGCATCCACGTCCCCCAGCTGCGCGGCATGCATGACCCAGCGCACATACGCACGCGGGTTGTCCGCAATTTCTGACTGCCCACTCTGCATTGGCGCTTCTCACAGGCTGATAAAACTGACTGAAATTTCATGAATCATTTCGTTACAAAGTATTACATTTGAGATCTGTTATCAATTACGATCGCCTCTCACTTCTACCAACAAGAGACTATTCAATGGCTACCGGGATCAGTTCTGCCCCCCTCTCATCGCGGCATTTGCTCGCGTCGGCTGTGGGTTTGGCAGTGGCTGCGCAAGGAGGATTCAGTTACGCGGCGGAGACCGCAACCGATGACACAGGCGTCATTCAGCTGGGCGCGACGAGCATTGAGGGCCAGGCCCCGAGTCAGAGCGCCTACAACCCTGTGGCTCCTTCATCCCCCAAGTACACCGAAGCGCTGCGCGATACGCCGCAGACCATCACGGTCGTCCCCAAGGAAGTCATTCATGACCAGAACCTGCTGACCCTGCGCGATGTGCTCAGCACCGTGCCGGGCATCACCTTCGGCGCCGGCGAAGGCGGCAGCGGCTATGGCGACAGCATCAACCTGCGCGGTTTTTCTGCCAGCGGCGACATCTACGTGGACGGCGTGCGCGACAGCGCGCAATACAGCCGCACCGACCCGTTCAACCTGGAACAGGTGGAAGTCGTCAGCGGCGCAAGCTCGGTGTATTCAGGCTCGGGCGCGGTCGGCGGCACCATCAACCTGGTGAGCAAGACCCCGGAGTTGCGTGACAAAACCACTATCAGTGCTGGCATTGGCACCGACAATTACAAGCGCACCACGCTTGATACCAACCAGATGCTCAACGACACCACCGCGTTCCGGCTCAACCTCATGGCCCATGGTAACGACGTGCCGGGGCGCGATTATGAAGATTACGAACGCTGGGGCATTGCGCCCTCCATTGCGTTTGGCCTGGGCACGCCGACGCGCGTCACCGTCAGTTACGAGCACCAGAAAGACAACAACACCCCGCAATACGGCATCCCCATCTACAACGGCAAACCCATGCCGGGCGTGGGTTGGAGCGACTTCTACGGCTACCACAACATCAACGACCAGCAGATCACCTCGGACGCGTTCAGCCTGAAGCTCGAACACGATTTCAATGACGCCGTGTCGGTGCGCAACTTCACCCGCGTCGAGCGCGTGCGCCAAGATTTGCGCGCCTCCGGTCCAGAAGGCGCGCAAGCCGGTTGTCTGGCCAGCGGCACGCAGATCACTGGCGCCCCGTGCGCTGCGGGTTTGAACCCGGGTTTCTTCCAGCCAAGCGGCGGCTCGCTGGGTAACGAGCGCAATACCCAGAACAAGATGTTCACCAACCAGACCGACGTCACCAGCCGCTTCAGCACCGGCTTCATCGACCACACCCTGGTGACCGGCATCGCCATCAGCCGTGAGGAATACGAGGCGGATACCGGCAAATGGCTGACCAACAGCAACGGCACCGCAATCGTGCCGCCGCCGGTCAGCTTCAGCGACCCGAACTCCTACTGGGCTGGCCCGGTCAACTTCACCCGCGCCGCCCACGTCGACGGCGCGCTGAACAACCGTGCGGCCTACGCCTTCGACACGCTCAAGCTGAACCCGCAGTGGGAAATCAACGGCGGCCTGCGCTACGAGCACAACGCCGGCAGTTCGGTGACCAACGCCTACTCGACCTCGGGCGTGGAAACCCCGGGCCAGCGCTACGGCCAAGCCGACGACCTGACCTCCTACCGCCTGGCGCTGGTCTACAAGCCAGTGGAGAACGGCAGCTTCTATGTCGCCTACGGCAACAGCAAGACCCCGTCCCAAGCGAGCGTGAACGGTGGCTGCTTCACCCCGGCCAAAAGCTCCAGCATCGCCACCAACAACTGCAACGTCGCCCCGGAAACCGCCGTCAGCTATGAAATCGGCACCAAGTGGGACTTCCTCGACAATGCCCTGTCGGTCACCGGCGCGATCTTCCGCAACGACCGCACCAACTACAAAGTGGCCGACCCCGACCCCACCAACCTGAGCGGTACGCAGTCCCTCGACGGCAAGGCGCGCGCAGACGGCGTGGCACTGGGCCTGAGCGGCGCGATCACCGATCGCTGGAAGGTCTTCGCCAACTACACCTACCTCGACACCCGCGTCCTGCGCAGCGCCAGCGACTTTACCCTGGCCAACACCGGCTTCGACGCGCAGAAAGGCGAGCCTCTGCCCTTCACGCCCAAACACGCAGCCAGCCTGTGGACGGTGTACGACCTGCCCTACGACTTCCAGGTGGGCTACGGCATCACCGCGCAATCCAAGCAGTACCTGGTCAGCGCCGCCGGGGCACCGACGGCGCCCGGCTATGCGGTGCAGCGCGCGATGCTCGGCTATAAGGTCAACAAGCAGCTGAACCTGCAGTTGAACGTCAATAACCTGTTCGACAAGGACTACCTGACGCGCATCCGCAACAACGGCTGGGCTGTGCCAGGCGATGGCCGCGCAGCCGTCGTTTCCGCCGACTACACCTTCTAACCCGCCCCTGTAGGAGCTGGCTTGCCAGCGATGGCATCACCTCGGTCTCTTCAGACAACCGAGGTGCCTGTATCGCAGGCAAGCCAGCTCCCACACAAAAGCCACGCCTGAGACACCCTGCGCACCATTCGGTTTTCCGAACGCCGCCCTCCTCCCTATTCGGTTTGCCGGACCCCGCGCTTTAAAATCCTTCGTCACACAAAGTTAATCTACATATAAATCAGATAGTTAACTGTTTGTTTCGGGTATGGCACGACTCATGCTCTACACTCCCTGACGATTGCCTGAGACGCCTCAGGAGCCGTCATGGGCATTCGCTGTACAAGAGAGCCGTTTAGCCGGCTTCATAAAAAAAACAAATGTCGAGGAAGTATTGATGCGCATCGTTCCCCATATCCTGGGCGCAGCTATCGCTGCTGCTCTGATCAGCACTCCAGTTTTCGCCGCCGAACTCACCGGCACACTGAAGAAAATCAACGACTCCGGCACCATCACCCTCGCGCACCGCGACAGCTCCATTCCGTTTTCCTACATCGCGGATGGTTCGGGCAAACCCGTGGGCTACTCCCACGACATTCAGTTGGCCATCGTTGAACAACTGAAAAAAGACCTGAACAAGCCCGACCTCAAGGTTAAATACAACCTGGTGACCTCGCAGACCCGCATCCCGTTGATCCAGAACGGCACTGCGGACGTTGAGTGTGGTTCCACCACCAACAACGCCGAACGCGCCCAGCAAGTTGATTTCACCGTCAACATCTTCGAAATCGGCACCCGTCTGCTGGTCAAGAAAGACGCTGATGGCAAGCCGTCCTACGCTGACTTTGCCGACCTGAAAGGCAAGAACGTCGTGACCACCGCGGGCACCACGTCCGAGCGCATTATCAAGGCGATGAACGCTGACAAGCAAATGGGCATGAACGTCATCTCCGCCAAAGACCACGGTGAATCCTTCAACATGCTGGAAAGCGGCCGTGCCGTTGCCTTCATGATGGACGACGCCCTGCTGGCCGGTGAAGAAGCCAAGGCCAAGAAGCCGGACGACTGGGTCATCACCGGTACTCCGCAGT
>Ga0207655_1003201_pt1 | contig 12315 bp, 17 predicted proteins | sample KBSM44metaG_FD_184398 | JGI IMG/M metagenome (GOLD analysis project Ga0207655, IMG submission 184398) | Miscanthus rhizosphere microbial communities from Kellogg Biological Station, Michigan, USA - KBS M4-4 metaG (SPAdes) (version 2) | ecosystem: Host-associated > Plants > Roots > Rhizosphere >...
GCGGACAGGTGATGGACCGCTTCGGCCGCCTGTGGGCCGCGCTTCCCGCGATGGTGCTGATGGGATCCGGGTTCCTGGCGCTCGCGTTCACGCACGACCTCACCGAGGCAGCGATGTGGTTCGCCCTGTTCGCCGCGGTGCTGGGGGTCGGCAACGGCTTGTCGAGCGGCATCCTGCTGACCCTGGGCGCCGATGTCGCCCCCCAGGAGGACCCCGCCGCGTTCCTCGGCTCGTGGCGGACGCTGACGGATGCCGGCGGCGCGATCGCCCCGCTTCTGGTGTCCGCGATCGCCGCGGCGCTGTCGCTGTCGATCGCCACCGGTGTGATGGGCGTGATCGGACTCGCGGGCGCAGCAGGGTTCATACGCTGGGTGCCGAGATTCGTGCCGCGCGAGGGCTGACAGCGGCGAGCGGATCACCGCAGCGCGGTGCGACTGGTCGCGGTGGCCCGCAACGGCCATCCGTCGGGGACGAACAGCGTCAGCACGGGCGGGTGCCAGGTCGTCGCGACGGTGACGCGGGCCGACACGCCGTCGGGAGTGGATGCCTCGATCAACTCGGCCGTCTGAGTCGCCGCCAGCAGCTCGGCGGCCTGCGCGTACACGCCCTCATCCGACAGACGCGCGGCCGGGGCGTCGCCCGCCAGAGTGAGGGTGAATCCGTCCGCACCGGCGAGCGCGGCGGCGTCGGCCGCGGCGTCCAGGCGCTTCTGCGTGAGATAGAGGCTCGTCGCGTCGAGGCAGACGAGCACGAGGATGATCGCGATCGCGGCGTAGCCGAGGGCGAGCAGGAGGATGCTCCCGTCGTCGTCGCCGCGCTGGGTCTGGCGCGGGTTCATGGCTCCACCCAGTAGCGCGAGACTTTCTGCACTGCAGTCGCTGTCACCGGAACGCGTGCCGCCTGATCCAAACCCAGGACCGGCGGCACAAGCGGAAGCGCGACGTCGGCGGTGACGGTCACCGACAGCAGCGTGCCCGCCGACGGACACGGACCGCTGGCCGCACAGGTCACGTCGACCCGGAGGCCGGCGCGATCGATCCCGTATTCCGCGACGATGGCCTCGATCACGCGTTCGGCCCGCACGTCACCGGTTGGGGAATCCGGAGCGGACGCGATCGTGCGGGCGAGCTGACGCGATGCCGTCTCGACACCGAGAGCCTGCGACTGGATCGTGCCCAGGGCGACGATGAGGTAGACGAGCGGCACGAGCAGGACGACGCCGACGGCGATGAACTCCAGGGACGCGGAGCCCTCGTCGTCGACGAGCGACGGGCCGTCAGTTAAAGCTCTCGCGCGGCGCACGGCCGGTCACCTCCATGCCCGAGGGGATGCCGAGCAACCCGACGATCGGCAACGTCGCAACGACCGTCACCTCCACCTCGGGGCCGCGATCGGAATCGATGTCGGCCGCCGTGACCTGTGCGCCGATGCCATCGCCCACGGCTGTCGTGATCAACTCTGCGGCGCGGTCCGCTCCGGAGGCCGCGTCGGTGTCGGCGAGCGCTCCGAAGTAGGCCCCCTCGACCGCCGCATCATGGACGACGTTGCGCACATAGACGACGAGAGCAAGCTGCAACACGCCGAGGGTGAGGACGGTGAGAAGCGTCCCGACCAGCACGAACTCGACAGTGCTGGAGCCTCGCTCATCGCTCCGGCCATCGATCACCGCCGTCACACTCACGACCGCGATCAGAGGCCGGAGACGCGGTTGAGAGCCTGTTCGAACAGGTCGGCCAGCGCGGGGCCTGCCAGAGTCCAGATCGCCACGACGAGGCCGGCGGTCATCAACGTGACGAGTACCCAGCCGGGAACGTCGCCCGCCTCATCCTCGGCGACGTTTCGGAGAGGCGACGGCTGCGACGTTTTCATTCCTCGAGTGTGTTCGACCCGCGGTGACGTCGCGCGAATTATCCACAGCGGCCGCACTGCCGCGTCAGCCGACGCCGAGACGCAGCATCACGATCCCGGGGAAGATCGCGAACAGCACCGACAGCGGCAGGATGAGAAACACCAGCGGCAGGAGCATGAGAATCTCCTTGCGCCCTGCCGCCTCCAACACGCTGCGCTTCGCGTCCTCACGCGCGTCGACCGCCTGCTCCTGAAGCACGTGGGCCAGCGGAGCGCCTCGGTCCATCGCGGCGACCAGGTGCTCCACAGCGCGCGAGAGCGACGGTGCATCCAGTCCCTTCGACACCGCGAGGAGCGCGTCGGGAAGGCTCGACCCGGTCCCACTCGCGAGCACTGCTCTGCGCAGTTCCGCCGTGAGAATGCCCGAGCCGACATCACCGACCCGCCGCAGAGCGTCTCGCAGGCCTTCGCCCGCCGAGAGGCACAGAGACAGGAACTCGAGCACCGTCGGCAGCTCCTCCTCGACTCGCGACATGCGGCGGCGCGCCGCACGGGTGAGCCGGTAGTCGCACACCACGATCGCGGCCGTCGCGAGCAGCGGCGGCACCACGGCGACCACGGGGCCTCCCCGCCCGGCGAGCGTGAGGACGACCGCAAGCACTCCCCCTGCGACGACGCCCACCACGGCCCAGCCCAGCTGCACCGCCCGAAAAGCCACGACATCCTGTGTCCAATCGGCCTGCCGCAGGCGCCGCGCCACCGTCGCACCGCCACTCACGCCCACCCAGGCCGCAGCGAGTCGATGACGGGTGAGCCGCCAGGACGCGCCCAGAGGGACGGCAGTGAGCGCCGTCAGCCCACGCGGATCCGCGATGTCCCGAAGGTATGGAGCGATCCGGCGTGTCAGCGACGGCGCCGCCCACCGCGGCATCCTTCCCGCCACCAGGAGAAGTCCGGACGCGAGGGCCACGCCCAGGATCACCGCGGATGCCGAGAGGCTGACGAGATTCACGCGAACCACCGCCGCGGCTCGGGGAGGCGGCCGATCCAGATCGTGAGGCGGTATGCCCCGACCGAGACCACGGCTCCCACGATGACGACGACGACTCCGGTCGGGCTGGCGTAGGCGGTCGCCCCTTCGGGGCGCAGCGCGAGGAGTCCGAGCACGATCCACGGCGCCACCACGCCGACGACCGCGGCGCCGCGCACCCACGACTGACGCGCCTCCACTTCAGCGCGAAGCGTCGCGTCGGCACGGACGGACGCCGACAAAGCTCGCAATACGACCGTCAGTTCCGTGCCGCCGACGTGCCGCGCCATTCGCAGGGTTTCGACGATGCGATCCGCCACCGGATCTGCGAGAGTCGCCTTCAGCCGGAGGACACTCGAGTCGAAGTGGCCCGAGGCCGACATGTCGGCCGCGAAGCGGGCGAATGCCGGCCGCAGCAACGGTGGCCCGTGGACAGCGAGGGCGGACACGGCATCCGGCAGCGACATGCCCGCACGCGCCGACGAGATGAGCAGATCGCACACGTCCGACCACAGCGCCCGACGCGCGCGGCGGAGTCGACGGCCGCGCGCACGCAGCCACGAGAACGGCGCCGCGGCACCGGCGATGGCCGCGACGAGGGCGACCGCGGCGAGGCCGGTCACCAGCCATGCGACCGACGCGCTGACGACGGAGGTGATCGCGGCGATCAGCACCGGCCGGCTCGGCGCGGCATGCGCGAACCCCGCTTCCTGCAGCACGCGCGCGATGCGGCCGTCGGAGCGCACCCGCGTACCGCGCTCCGATGACGGCCACAGCCACGGCGAGAGCACCAACAAGACGCCCGCCGCGAGCACCGCACCCCAGACGACGGTCATGCCCGTGTCCGCCGGTAGAGCGAGCGCGTCACCACGGATCCGCCGTCGATCGCGCCCGTCGTTTCGACGATCTCCTCGACGAACCGCTCGCCCGTGCGCGCACGTCGGCAGTGGGCCACGACGTGGACTCCGGTCGCGATCGCGGGCAGTACGAAGTCGGCGTCGATATTGCGGCCGGCCAGCAGCGGCAGGGTGGCGAGGCGCGAGAGGGCATCGTCCGCGGAGTTGGCATGGATCGTCGCGGCACCGGGTACTCCGGTGTGCAGCGCGAGCAGGAGGTCGAGTGCTTCGGCGTCGCGCACCTCCCCCACGACGAGCCGGTCGGGACGCATGCGCAGCGCCTCCTTCACGAGGCGCCGCAGGCTGACGGCCCCGGTGCCTTCGAGGCTCGGCTGACGCCCCTGCAGCGCGACGATGTCGGGCGCCGTCACCGCCAGCTCGAACGTCTCCTCGACGGTGATGATGCGCTGATCGGGCAGGCACTCTCCGACCAGCGCGGCCAGCAGCGTCGTCTTGCCGGCGTGCGTCGCACCCGACACGAGCACGTTGCGGCCGTCGACCATCGCATCCCGCAGCAGGTCGGCCGCGTCCGACGGGATCGAGCTGGCCGCGACGAGGTCGTCGAGGGTCCGCCGTGCGGGCAGGAACTTCCGGATGTTGACGGCGAGATGAGTCCGGGTGATATCCGGGATCACGACGTGAAGACGGCTCCCGTCCGGAAGCGAGGCGTCGACGAACGGTTGGCTCAGATCGACACGCCGACCCGTCGCGTGCAGCATCTTCTCGACCAGGTCGCGCACGGACTCATCGCTCAACCGCAGCGGCACCCGCTCGCTGCGACCCGAGCGTGCAACGAAGACAGCGGCCGGGCCGTTGATCCAGATCTCTTCCACTTCGGGGTCGTCGAGCAGCGCCTGCAGTGGTCCATAGCCCGTCACTCGGGCGAGCACCTCGCGCACCGCCAACGGCTCGTCGTCGACGAACTCCATCCCCCGCGCAAGAGCGAAGTCGTTGTGCCGACGGACCTCCGCGGCGGCCACCTGCTGCGCCCGATCCGGATGCCGCATCGGGTCGGCCTGTTCATCACGAAGGCGCGTTCGAACCCGCTCAGCGAGCGCCTGCACGACAGTCGCGTGTCCGCCGGGGGCGCGTGCGCCCCCGAACGCTGGCACCTCGCTGGCATACGTGGAGGGGTTCACCCCGACATCCTCACATCGCGGGGCGGCGTCAGCGGGAGTTATCCACACGCGAAGCCGAACGACGCTGCAGCCCGCTGGGCAACAGCTCACTCCCACGGGCGGTCATCTTCAGCCCACACCGCAAAGCCAGAAGTTCCGAACCATCGCCGGGATGGTGGCGGGGGCGTTCATCAGAATCACAAAACGCCCGGACGCCCAGCCGGGAGGATTGGAATCCTCGGGGCAGACCCGACGGGCACAGGGGCAGGATCAGGATCACCAGCGGCAGGAGCTTGCGCGTTTCCTTGCGGCCCGCGAGCTCCGCCCGAGCGCACTTGACCGTCCTCCCGCGCATTGACAGCCTGCTCCTGCAGCACGTGTGCCCGCGATCCATTAGCGCAACGAGATGCTCGGGCGTCTATGTGCGGGACTATGACGAGGACACGGGCGGCTTCTTCGCGGTTGCGGCGCGAAGCATGACGAGGTTTACAACCAGCCCGACTGCGATCGTGACGATCGACCCCTCAATACCGACCTCGCCACCAGACAGCCATTCAGGGCCTTGGAGACGGGCGACGAGCAAGCCCGGTTCTATGGGCACGCCGGAGACGTTGAGCCCGAAGATGGCAGTCTGCGTGAGTTCCGCTATGCCTACCGCACCGAACAGTGATGAGTGAGGGTTGCAAAGATGGAGCAGACCGAACATGAACGAGGTGATCACGAGCGCGGCCGTGGCGCCGACTTTGCCGAGCAGGACGTGGTGATGCGGGTGGTCTGGCAGCTGCGGTTCCACCGAAACTGCGACGGGCGCCATATCGGAAGATGCTCATCGACAGCCCGACGATCGACACCGACGCCAGACAGGCTCTCACTGCAAGGCCGTGGTCATCCGCGCCAGCACCAATTGGGCGCTCCTCATCACGTGCAACCCGTTGGTGCACCGGGCGGTGAACGCTCTCCTGTGGTGCGAGTGCCTGCCGTATGGGTGCGCGGGTGGAGAGCATCGCGGGTAACTCGACGGCGAACGCCATCCCCGCGCACGCGGCCGCGCAGAGGACGAGCGTCTTGCGGGAATCGAGTGCGGGGGGTGAATGGCCTGCCCACGACGGCGAAGGTCGCCGCGACCGTGAAGATCGCGGCAGCGATGCTAACCAGGGACAGCAGGACCGGAGACGGGGCCACAAGCTCGGCTGGCAGCCCCTCCCCGGTGCCGTGTCAGCGGCGCGGTGCGCCTGTTGGTGATCGGAATGCCCGTGTTCCAGCGACGCTGATCCAGCCCGCTAGGACTACGAACAGAGCGATTCCGATCCAGCTCGGAATCAAACTCAGCGCCGCTAGCGGAAGGGCGCAGACGCTTACGACAATGATGGACGCTAGACCCCATCGGTACGTGCGGCGGTCTGCTCTTGCGTTACTCATCAGATACTCCTGACAATCACTGGGGAAGGATCATGGGCAGTGAGACGTCCCGCGGGGCTCGACAAACGGGTTCCACCACAGCGGAGTGAACAAGATGCCGAAGCAGTCGCCGTTGGCGTTCGCGCCCGCCGCGAAGGCAACAATAGCTCCGGTTGCGATTGCGCAGGCTCCGCCAGCGATTGGGTGCGCGAGTGCGCATGCCGCCGAGATCGCGGTAGCGGCGTATGGCCCACCCGCTGCCACTCCGTTGGTCTCTGCCCTGTTGAAGTAGACCGAGCACCACCCGATGCCGCATTCTGCAGTGGGGTCAGCGACGACGGGATATGTTGCCCCTCTGGTGTCAATGTGTTGAGTTGTAACATTTCCGTTCACAGTGTAGTTCGTGGGAAGGTATCGGCCCTCGGCATCGCGCGCCCACGGTGCGGAGAAGTAGTTCACGGGATTGCCCTCGGTGTCTGACACCGACACCGTGCCGTCCGCATTGAGCGTAAGGACGGTGCTCTCATCGCCGATCTCGAACTGGTACGCGTCCGGCGCGGACTCTTCCTTAAGCACGGCGAAGCTAGCGTTCGTCCCGCTGGAACTGACTCCGGTGACGAACCCGTGGTTCTTCCCGGTGCTGACCAGCGTGTCCGATACGACCACCGCCGGTGCATCGGTGATGAGCGTGATTGTGACCGGCGCGATGTTCCCTAGCCCTGCGGACCCCTCCAGGTCGTAGGTCGCCCCACTGGATGCATCCAGCCTCGGCAGGGATGAACCATCGCGTAGCAGGCCCTGCGATTGAACAATCTGGAATGGGTCGAATGAGTCCTCGGCGTTAGCGGCAGATGCTGTCGCCACGGATACCGCTACCAATACTGATGTCAGCACGGCAGCGCCGAGCGTCAGCCGCCGTGAATGACGCGGCGAGAGAGCGCGGCTCTGCATTCTCCTTGTATCTATCATTCTTCTTCCTCTGTCTTCTCTGGAAGCGTCAGCCGAGCGGGCGCTCCAGAGTATTCAGTCGCTGCTTTCGTTGATGCGCGATTCGAAGATTGGATCGCCAAGGCTCCACGCGACGCGCTATGACGGTCGCGTGATGGAGGCGGTTTCATCCTTGGCAGTCATGCTGACGGACGCCGGGATCGCGACCCGTGTGTCGGTGCCGCATACCCCATTGCCCATCTCGTCGGAAGCGGAGAGCGTTCTGACGGAGACCGCAATCGAGGCGGTGACCAACATCATCAAGCACGCACCGAATTCAAAGTCGGCCAGCATCGATGTCTATGCCGGGCTAGGGGTGGTGCAGCTCGTCGTGAAGAACGTGGCACCTTCCCCGCCCACCGGAACGGAGCCAACGGCTGGCGGTCGCGGTCTGAACCGAGCGCGGCAACGGCTCACGCAGCGCGGTGGGAACCTGGAATCGAACCGGACGTCAGACGGATGGATACTTCACGCGACCGCGCCTGCAAACGAAAACGAAGCTGGCTGAGGACCTCGGACGACCCCTCGCCCAGAGCGAGTGCGCCCGCTCATGCAGGGCCGGGAGCGGACGCGGACACGTATCGGAATGTGTCGGGGCAGTTGTCGAGCCACGCCCAGCGGGCGATCGGTCAGGTGATGAGGACGGCGCGTCCGACCACGGTATCGATGGGTATGAAACCGCCGCCGGGCTCGTTGATGTGCACGCGCGAATCGCTGGAACCCCCAGCTCACCGGCGATCTGGACCGGGCCGCGGCGTCCCCGGCACCGCCCTTCACGATCCGCTTGCCCGCCGTGCGGGAAGGAACTTGCGGATGTTGACGGCGAGATGAGTCCGGGTGATATCCGGGATCACGACGTGCAGGCGGCTGCCATCCGGAAGCGACGCGTCGACGAACGGCTGGCTGGGGTCGACGCGGCGACCGGTTACGTGCAGCATCTTCTCGACGAGGTCGCGCACCTCCGCATCGCCCAGGCGGAGAGGAACCCGTTCGCTGCGCCCCGCGCGGGCCGCGAACACGGCCTCGGGACCGTTGATCCCGATCTCCTCGACCTCCGGATCGTGCAGCAGCGCCTGAAGCGGTCCGTATCCCGTGACCCGGGCGAGCACCTCGCGGATCGCCGCAGGTTCGTCGTCGACGAGCTCGAGGCCGCGCCCGAGCGCGTAGTCGTTGTGCCGGCGCACCTCCGACGTCGCCACCTACTGCGCGACCCCCGCCGACGGGAGCGACACCGATCGCGCATCGGTCGCATACGTGGAGGGGCTCACCCCGGCATCCTGACACCGGGCGACGTCGCGTACGCCGATTATCCACAGCCCGTACCGCGTTGTGGTCCGACCACTCTTCGTAGACTGCAGCCGTGCTCACCATTCCCGAGACCCTTCAGGCACAGGCCGATGCTGCCGTCCACAAGGCAGAGGGGCTGCACTCCCCTGGCCGCTTCGTCGTGTCGGCGATGCTCGCGGGTGCCTACATCGGCATCGGCGTCGTGCTCATGGTCGCCACCGCCGGCCCGCTCGTCGCCGCCGGCGACGGCCTCGCAAAACTCGTCGCCGGCCTCGTGTTCGGCGTCGCGCTCACACTCGTCGTCTTCGCCGGCGCCGACCTGCTCACAAGCGCGATGATGATCCTCCCCCAGGGGGCTCTGATGGGCGCGGTCGGGTGGTGGCGCGCACTCGGCACCATGGTCGCGACGTTCGTCGGCAACGTCATCGGTGCCCTCGTCTTCGCGGGACTGATCGTCGCGTCCGGCGTGCTCCACTCGAATGCACCCGCGGGCAAGATGCTCGCCGACATGCTCGCCGCGAAGGCCGAAGAAGGGCCGATGCAACTGTTCGTCCGCGGCATCCTGTGCAACGTGCTCGTCTGCCTCGCGATCTGGATGTGCGCGCGCGTCCGCTCCGACGTCGCCAAGATCCTGCTGATCTTCGCCGCGATCCTCGCCTTCATCAGCTCGGGTTTCGAGCACGTCGTGGCCAACATGACCACCTACGGCATCGGCCTGTTCAGCGGCGACCCGCACTTCACCTGGGGCCTCTTCGCCAACAACATGCTCTGGGTCGGACTCGGCAACCTCGTCGGCGGCGCCATCGTCGTCGGACTCGGGTACTGGATCATCGGCGGACGCCCCCGCGCCGCCGCACACGCGGGCGCCGAGACCTCGAAGGCCGTCACCACCGCCGGATAGACTGGTCGCTCCGCGGGAGTGGTGAAATCGGCAGACACGCAGGATTTAGGTTCCTGTGCCTTCGGGCGTGTGGGTTCAAGTCCCACCTTCCGCACGCGATAGCCCACGGCACGCGAGCACACGGGCGATCAGAGCGCGGTGTAACCGTACAGATCGCTCTGACGCTCGTTGATCCAGATCGGCTCACCGCCATCGGGACGCACCACGAGCAGCGTGCGTCCATACGACTCGTCGACGACCTGAGCCTCGACACCCGCGGCCGCCAGCCGCTGCGCGAGCTCGTCGACGTCATCGAGGTACTCGAACGAGAGCTGCACCCCCGGCATCGCCCCGTCGTGAACGGCGGCGAGCCCGGCATCAGCGGTGAGCTGCACCCATTGGCCCGAATCGCTGCGCACCTCGGCGCGGAGCCCCAGACGTTCCAGCACGGATGCCGCGGATTTCACGTTCGGGCTCACCCACACCCCCAGCGCCCGCAGGCCTGCCGTTCCCACCGCCTCACCCGGAGCGGGCTCGAGCACCACGATCTCCAGCTCACCATCGATCGCGACGCCGCGCGCGCCGTTCTCGGCCGTGAACCGGCGCGCCGCATCACCGAAGGCGCCGACCACGGCATCCAGATCGTCGGATTCGAATCCGAGCGCAGCCCCACTGTCCAGCTCATCGCCTGCATCCACGCGGTGGAGGGCGACCCGGCCGTCGCCGGCGGCGTAGACCGACCAGTCCTCGCTCTCCTGCAGAGGTGCGAGCCCCAACGCGGCGAACACGCGCCGGTAGCCGACGGGGTCGGAGGTATATTGCACAGGGCGGCTGATGATCATGGACGATCTCCCTTCTCGGACGGGGTTGCGGCGGCATCGAGATAGGCCTCCATCGCACGCTCGACGAGCGTGCTCAAACTCAGCCCCTCGTCGATCGCACGATGCTTGACCCGGGTGATGAGCGGACGCGGCAGGTAGACGTTGAACTGCGCCTTGTCGGCGCGACCGGTGATGGGATCGAGCGGCATGACAGCATGCTAGCAACATAGCCCGCCAAGTGCCACAAAAGCCGCCCCTGTTTGATCAGCGGATTCACCGGAATCACTCGGGAACCGCCCCGGTAGACTGACCGCGAACGCTCCCCTGAGCGACCCTCCACCGCCGATCTACCGACGGGACATCTGTGCACGCTCTCGCTCTGCTCCCCTGGCTCGACCCCGCCGCCATCATCGAAAACGCCGGTGCGTGGGCCCTCGCCGTGGTGTGCTTCATCGTCTTCGCCGAAACGGGCCTCCTCATCGGCTTCCTCCTCCCGGGCGACACCCTGCTCGTGATCTCCGGCCTGCTTTCGCACTCGACCGCAACGGCACCGCACGGCATCTTCGGCATCAACGTCTGGTGGGTGGCGCTCCTCATCGGTCTCGCGGCCTTCGTCGGTGGCGAGGTCGGGTATTTCATCGGTCATAAGGGCGGCCCGGCGGTCTTCGAACGCAAGGAATCGGGCCTCTTCAGCCGTAAGAACGTGGAGCGCACCAACGCCTTCTTCGAGAAGTACGGCGGGCTCACGGTCATCCTGGCGCGCTTCGTGCCCATCGTCCGCACGTTCGCCCCCGTCGCCGCCGGTGTCGGCCACATGCCGTGGCGCCGCTACTCGCTCTACAACCTCATCGGCGCGGTGCTGTGGGGTTTCGGACTCACGATGTTCGGCTACGTCATCGGCTTCATCCCGCCCGTGGCGACGTTCGTCGAGAACTACATCGACCTCATCCTCCTCGCGGCCGTCGGCGGCACCGCGGTCGTCACCCTCTGGCACTACTTCTCGGAGCGCCGCAAGGTGAAGAAGGAGCAGGCGGCCGGCGTGGCCCCCGAAACGGTGGAGCCGCTCGAGGACGACGCGCCCGCCGTCTGAGCTACGAAGCCTTGGTGGCCTTGCCCTTCTTGGGGGAGGCCGCCTTTTCGTTTTCCGCACGTGCTGCACGGCTGCGCTCGACGCTCGCCTTCAGCGCCGCCATCAGGTCGATCACTTCACCGCCGGCATCCTTCTCAGCCTTCTCGCCGAAGGTCTCGGACGTGTCCAGCGCGTCGCCCTTCTCGAGCTTCGCGTCGATGAGGGTCCGCAACTCCTGCTGATACTCGTCGACGAACTGGTCGGGGTCGAAGTCGGAAGAGAAGCTCTCCACGAGGGATGCCGACAGCTCGAGCTCCTTGTCGGAGATCTTGACCGGCTCCCCGAGAGCCGGAAACGACGCCTGTCGCACCTCGTCGGCCCACAGCAGCGTCTGCAGCACGAGCACGTCGCCGCGCACCCGGAGGGCTGCCAGCCGGGTCTTCTGGCGCAGCGAGAATCGCACCACCGCGGTGCGGTCGGTCTGCTCGAGGGTCTTACGCAGCAGGACGTACGCTTTGGGCGAGGTCGAGTCGGGCTCGAGGTAATAGGGCCGATCGAGCGTCAACAGGTCGATCTGGTCGCTCGGCACGAACTCCACGACTTCGATCTCGCGGCTGCGCTCCGAAGGGAGCGACGCGAGGTCCTCGGAGGTGAGCACCACCGTGCGATCACCGTCGTCGTAGGCCTTGTCGATCTCTGCGTACGGCACGACCTCTCCGTCGAGCTCGCAGATCCGCTGATAACGAATACGCCCCCCGTCGGCGGCATGCACTTGGTGCAACGGCACATCGTGGTCTTCTATCGCGGAGTACACCTTCACGGGCACATTCACCAGGCCGAAGGTCAACGCACCCTTCCAGATCGCTCTCATGGATACATCAAACCGGCTCCTGCACCCCTTCGCCAGGGGCTGGACGTTAGCCTGGCGCCATGGCACACGCAGCACAGACCGTCGACGTCGACGGTCGACGCCTGCGCCTC